>Ga0335075_10015187_pt1 | contig 11548 bp, 10 predicted proteins | sample Lox_Sample_24_FD_206723 | JGI IMG/M metagenome (GOLD analysis project Ga0335075, IMG submission 206723) | Soil microbial communities from Loxahatchee National Wildlife Refuge, Florida, United States - Lox_Sample_2.4 | ecosystem: Environmental > Terrestrial > Soil > Wetlands | place: USA...
AAGCGCGACGGCACCTCGGATTGGGTCTTCGACGTGGTCGGTTTCTACGATCTGCCGCAGCCGACCTGGGCGGTGCGCATCTGGGGCAATTACGATTACCTGAACGAAGCGCGAGCGAGCGGCAAGGACACCGCGATTCAGTTCTACGTGGGTGTCAAGGATGCCTCGCAGTCGGCGCGCATCGCCCAGACGATCGACGACCTGTTCGCCAATTCGCCCGATCAGACGGTCACGGAGAACGAGAAAGACTATTTCCAGTCGATCATGCGGCAGATCGGCGACATCGGCTTTCTCGTGAATTCGATCGTCGGCGCCGTGTTCTTCACGCTGCTGTTCCTCACCGCCAATACCATGGCGCAGTCGGTCCGCGAGCGCATCCCGGAGCTCGCGGTGCTCAAGACCCTGGGATTCACCGATGGAGGCGTCCAATGGCTCGTGCTTGCCGAGGCACTGCTCTTGAGCGTGATCGGCGCCCTGGTCGGGCTCGCACTCGCCGCGCTGGTGCTGCCGGTGGTGTCCTCGACGCTGTCCACCCAGGGGATCGGTCCGATGCAGGTCCCGCGCGCAGTGTTCGCGGCAGGCCTCGGGGTCGCGGCGCTGCTCGCGCTCGTGAGCGGAATACCGCCTGCGGGCCGGGCGCGGCGCCTGCGGATCGCGACAGCGCTCTCGGGGCGCTGAGCGCGCGGGAATCCACGTGAGGATGCTGCTTCAGGTCGCGGCGGTCGTGTCGATGAACCTGCGGAGTCTCCCGCAGCGCTTCGCCACCTCGCTCGTGATCGTCATGGGCATCGCGGGCGTCGTGGCGGTCCTGATCTCCGTCCTCTCGGTGGCGACGGGGCTCGAGCACACCCTCGCGAGCACCGGCCGCGACGATCGGGCGATCATCCTGCACCGTCAGTCGGTCGACGAGGTGGGCAGCGCACTGCCGCGCGCGGCGGTGCTCACGATCCTCGATGCTCCCGGAATCGCACGCGGCGCGGACGGCAGGCCGATTGCCTCGGCCGAGATGCTCGCGACCATCAACGTGCCCCGGCGCGATAACGGACAGCTGGGCACGCTCACGCTGCGCGGGGTGTCCGACGATGTGCTCGCATTGCGCCCGGAGCTGCACCTCGACAGCGGGCGGCTGTTCCGCTCGGGGCTCCATGAGCTGATCGCAGGCCGAGCGGCGCAGGACCGCTACCGCGGTCTGGAGGTGGGTCGGCACGTTCAGTTCGGTCCGGCCGAATGGACCGTCGTCGGCACGTTCGACAGCGGCGGGGGCGCGCACGACTCCGAGCTGCTCGCCGACGCCGATACGGTCCTCTCCGCATTTCAGCGCACCACCTTCAACTCCGTGACCGTGCGGCTTGCCGGCGCCGAGGGCTTGGCGCGCCTCACGAGCGCACTCGAGCGCGATCCGACGCTCTCCGTCATCGTGCGCCGCGAGTCACAATACTACGAGCAGCAGTCGCAAAGCTTCGCGCGGCTGCTCACGCTGATCGCGCACATCGTGGGCACGGTCATGGCGATCGGCGCGGTATTCGCGGCGCTCAACACCATGTACTCGGCGGTGGCGAGCCGGACGGTGGAGATCGCGACGCTGCGCGCGATCGGCTTCGGGAGCGTGCCGGTCGTGGTCTCGGTGATCACCGAGGCGCTGCTGCTCGCGCTTTGCGGTGCCGCGCTCGGGGCGACGGTCGCGTGGCTGCTGTTCGACGGAAACACCGTGAGCACGCTCGCCGGCAACACGGGTGTTGCGCAGATCGTCTTTCACCTGCGCATCGGAGCGGCGCTCATCGCGGTCGGGGTCGTCTGGGCCTGTGCCGTCGGGCTCATCGGGGGACTGCTGCCGGCGCTGCGCGCGGCGCGGCTCCCGGTCGCCACGGCGTTGCGCGCGCTGTGAGAATCCGCACGACGCACGTCGGCAGCCTCCCGGGACCGCCGGGCTTCGATCCGACGGCCGCGACGAGCGACGCGCAGCTGCGCGAGGCCGTTCAATGGGTGGTCGACGAGCAGCGCGCGGTCGGGCTCGACATCGTCAACGAGGGCGAGCTCACGAAGGGCGGGGATTGGCTCGCGTCCATGGAGGGCCGGCTCGGAGGCTTCGAGGTCCGCGCGGTGCCGAACCGGACCTCGGTGATCGTGCAGGGCAGGGATCGGGAGGAGTTTGCCGATTTCTACCGCTGGGCGGCCGAGCGCCAGACGCTCTTCTTCACGGCAGACAAGCGCATGCAGGTCGTGCGCCGCTACCAGGTCTGCATCGCGCCGATCGTCTATCTCGGGACGGCCGCGCTCGAGCGGGAGATCGCGAATCTCGCGGCGGTCGTCGGGGATCGGGGGGATGCGTTTCTCACTTCCACGGCGCCCGCGAGTCTCGAGGTGTATCGCAGCAACGAGTACTACCGCAGCGAGGAGGAGTTCATCCTCGCGCTGAGCGAGGCGCTGCGCACGGAGTACGAGGCGATCGCTGCGGCGGGCTTCCTGCTGCAGATCGACGATGCGTGGCTCGTCGCGCTCTGGGACCGCATCGGGATCGGGATGGGGCTCGCGCAGTTCAAGCGCCGCTGCGCGCTGCGTATCGAGGCGCTCAATCACGCGCTCGCGCGCATTCCGGCGGAGCGCATCCGCTACCACCTCTGCTGGGGCAGCTGGCATGGCCCGCACGCTCACGATCTGCCGCTGCGCGACTTCGTGGACCTGATGCTGAGCGTCAAGGCGCGCTACTACTCCTTCGAGGCGGCGAACGTGCGCCACGAGCACGAGCACGAGCTGTGGCAGCAGGCGCGGCTGCCGGAGGGCAAGGTCATCATCCCGGGCGTCGTCACCCACTCCACCGATCTCATCGAGCATCCGCGGCTCGTCGCCGAGCGGATCAAGCGCTTCGCCCGCTCGGTCGGCGGGGAGCGCGTGATCGCCGGCACCGATTGCGGATTCGGCGGCCGTACGCACCCGCAGATCGCATGGGCGAAGCTGCGCTCGCTGTGCGAGGGCGCGGCGCTCGCGAGCCGCGAGCTCACGGCGGGCTAGCGGTGGTGCGGTGCGTCTACAGGATGCGTAGGAGGCCCGGCCGCGGTGCATGACCTCAAGCGCATCGCGCGGCGGGCCATGCTCGCACGAGGCCTGCTGCCGGAGTTCTCCGCCGAAGCGCAGGCGCAGGCTCACGGGCTCTCAGGCCCCGCCGAGGCGGCGCGCGGCGCCATCGCGGATCTGCGCGATCTCGCCTGGTCCTCGATCGACAACGACGACTCGCGCGACCTCGATCAGATCGAGGTCGCAGAGCCGCTCGGATCGGGGGCGGTGAAGGTGTCCGTTGCGATCGCGGACGTGGATGCGCTCGTCCCCGTGCGCACTGCGCTCGATGCGCACGCGCGCCACAACACGACCTCCGTCTACACCGCCGCGCAGATCTTCCCGATGCTGCCGGAGCGGCTGTCAACGGACCTCACTTCCCTCGGTGAGGGCGCCGATCGGATTGCGATCGTCGTGGGGGTGACGATCGCGGCCGACGGCACCGTCGCCGACTTCGAGTTGAAGCGCGCCTGGGTGCGCAATCGCGCGAAGCTCGCTTACGATGCGCTCGGCGCCTGGCTCGAGGGCCGCGGGCCCGCCCCGGCGCGGGTGGCCGCCGTCGCCGGGCTCGCCGAGCAGCTGCGTCTTCAGGACGCGGTCGCGCAGCGGCTGAAGGCGCTGCGGCACCTGCACGGCGCCCTCACGCTCGATACGCTCGAAGGACGCGCCGTGTTCGAGCGGGGCGAGCTCACCGATCTCGTCCCCGAGCCCAGGAACCGGGCACGGGAGCTGATCGAGGACTTCATGATTGCGGCGAACACCGCGACCGCGCGGTTCCTCGCGCAACGGGGCGCGCCATCGATGCGCCGGGTGCTGCGCACGCCCGCACGCTGGGAGCGCATCGTCGCGCTCGCTGCCGCACTCGGCACGCGACTGCCCGCGCAGCCGGATGGCCGGGCGCTCGAGGGGTTTCTGAGCGCGCGCTACCGCGCCGAGCCTGCGCGGTTCGCCGATCTCTCGCTCGGCATCGTGAAGCTCCTCGGGCGCGGAGAGTACGTGGCCGAGCTTCCCGGGGAGAGCACTCCGGGGCATTTCGGCCTCGCCATCAGCGACTACACTCACTCGACGGCGCCCAATCGGCGTTTTCCGGACCTGATCACCCAGCGTCTCGTCAAGGCGGCGCTCGCGGGGGGCCCGAGTCCTTACGGCGCGGAGGAGCTGCGCGCGCTCGCCGCGCACTGCACGCTGCAGGAGGACAATGCCGCGCACGTCGAGCGCGAGGTGCGCAAGTGCGCCGCGGCGCTGCTCCTCGAGCCGCGGATCGGCACCACCTTCGCCGCGATCGTCACGGGCGTGAACGAGCAGGGCACCTGGGTGCGCATCGCGCGGCCGCTCGCCGAGGGCAAGCTCGTGCGCGGATTCGAGCATCTCGATGTGGGCGATGCGCTGCGCGTCAAGCTCATCCACACCGACGTGGAGCGCGGACACATCGACTTCGCGAGAGCGCCGCGGGATTGATGGGGCTGCGTTCGGGAGAATGATCATGACCTCGAAGGTTTCCTCGCCTGCCCTTGCGTACGAGAACGAGCGATTCCTGGACAGCGACGAGGCGCGACCGTTGCGCATTCTGGCGGAGTATCTGGAGCCGCTCGAGCGTTTCCGGCGCGCGCGCGTGCACGACACGATCGTCTTTTTCGGCTCGGCGCGCCTCGATCCGCAGGGGCCGCTCGGCCACTACTATGAAGCCGCGCGCGAGCTCGCGCGTCTGCTCACGACCTGGTCGAAGTCCCTGCCCTCCCACGAGCACCGCTACGTGATCTGCTCGGGCGGCGGAGGGGGCATCATGGAGGCCGCGAACCGCGGCGCCTCGGAGGCGGGCGGCCGCACGATCGGGCTCAATATCTGCCTGCCACGCGAGCAGAGCCCGAATCCGTTCATCACCCGCGAGCTCGCCTTCCAGTTTCACTATTTCTTCATGCGCAAGCTCTGGTTCGCGCATCTCGCGCGCGCGCTGGTCGTCTTTCCGGGCGGCTTCGGCACGCTCGATGAGCTCACCGAGATTCTCACGCTCGCGCAGACCCGCAAGCTCTCCAATCCGATCGCCGTGGTCCTCTTCGGACGGGAATACTGGAAGGAGATCATCAATTTCGATGCGCTCGTGCGCCACGGCATGATCGCGCGCGAGGATCTGGAGCTCTTTGAGTTCGCCGACGATCCGGCGATCGCGCTCGCGCTGCTGCAGGCGAAGCTCAGATTGCTCACCGATGAGGCCGCACCGGGATTTGCGCACTCGCACACGCCGCGACATCCGCTGCCTTGAGAGCGCGGCGCGAACTTTTGCGCTCCGCGAGCGTCACAAGCGGAGCCGGCTTTTGAGGAGCGCTCGAGGTGTCGAGGCGATACGGCTCGCGGCGGGCTCGTACGGGGATCGCAGGGGCGTTGCTCCTCGCAATGATCGGGGTCGCTGCACGCGCTTCGACCGCCGCCGATTGCGAGCGCGGCTATACACCGAAGTTGGGGCAGCCGGGGAAGGACGTGATGTGGCTTCCCACGCCCGCTCAACTCGTCGCGCGCATGCTCGACGCCGCGCAAGTCGAGCCCTCGGACGTGGTGTACGATCTCGGAGCGGGCGACGGGCGCATCGTGATCGCCGCGGCGAAACGCGGCGCCCGGGCGATCGGCGTAGAGTTCAACCCGCAGCTCGCGGCGCTCGCGCAGTGTCTCGTCACGGCCGCCGGCCTCGGTGCGCGCGCGCACATCGTGCAGGGCGATCTCTTTCAGACCAACCTCGCCGATGCTACGGTGGTGACGCTTTACCTGCTCCCGCAGCTCAACCGGCGACTGCGGCCGAAGCTGCTTGCGCTGCGCCCCGGCACGCGCATCGTCTCGCATGCCTACCTCATGGATGACTGGCCCCCGGATGAGCGGATCGAGACCCCCGAAGGACTCGCCTACCTCTGGATCGTGCCGGCGCACCTCGACGGCCGCTGGATGTTCCGTGCGCGCGGCGGCTCCGAGCGCTTCCCGGTTACGTTCATACAGACCTACCAGAGCCTCGTGGGACTCGTCGGGGATGCGGGTGAGCCCTTGATCGATGCGACGCTCCATGGCTCGCAGTTGCGCTTTGCCTTCGCCGACGGGGAGGGCGGGCGCGTCCAGGTGGCCGGCGAGGTCGATGGGGCGCGCATCGAGGCGCGCGTGACGCGCGGCGGCCGGAGCGAGTACTATCTCGGCACGCGCAGCGGGTGATTCGCACGCCCCCGCTAGCGTGCGGCGGCGACCGGCCGCTCGCGCGGCGCGATCAGCTGTTCCACCCGGTTACGCAGCGCCGCGAGCATCGCCGGAAGCTCCTTGCGCAGCGCGTGCCTGATGACCGGCCGCGGAATCCAAAACCCCGGGTCCACGAACACCTCGTACTCGACCAGGGTCGCGGCGCCGCTCGACTCGAGCGACCAGGTGCCGTACTCGGACTTCAGATCGCCGCCGACGCGGTGGAAGTCGATCCGTCCGGGCTCGTGGTACTCCGCGCGATAGATGGAGACGACCGCCGGCATCAGCCACGAGTACTTCACCACGTGCTTGACGATCTGCCAGGAGCCATCGGGCGCGGCGGCGAGCAACTGACAGCCCTTCAGCCCGGGAATGAACGCCGGGGCGTGCGCGCAATCCTTCAACGCGCCGAAAATGGCGCGCGGCGGCGCATCGATGAGGATCGCGGCCTCGATATGCGCATCCGCACCGTCGTGGCTCGCGCGCTCGATGATCTGTCCGCTCGCGAGTCGCTGCGCAGCCCCAGGCGCGTCGACCCACGCATCGTGGGCTCCGGCCCAGTGCGGCAGGAGCCCATAGAGCGCGGCAACGAGCAGCCCGGCCCTTCTCACGCCTCATCCTCGCCCACGGCGCATCGCACGCGCTCGGATTTGCCGCCCATGGTAACCTCGTCCCGGGCTCGAGGGGGAGAGGAGCGTGAAAGTCCAATCGCTCTGGGTCGGTGCAGCACTAGGCCTGCTCGCGGGCACGGCCCTGGCCGCGCAGTGCCGCGGGGTCGGTTTTCCTGCGACGGTGACGGTTGCGGGCACGACCTTGCGGCTCAATGGCCTGGGCGTGCGCAAGGCCACCTTCCTCAAGATCAACGTGTACGTGGCGGGGCTCTACGTTGCGCATCCAACGCACGATGCGCGTGCGCTCCTTGCCGCGGACGGACCGAGCGAGCTCGTGCTCAAGTTCGTGCGCGGCGTCGGCGCACGCGACATCCGCGACGGTTTCTCGGAAGGATTCGCGAAGAGCGCGGGCGCGGCGCATACGGCGCTCGCCGCGCGCATCGCCGAGCTCGAAGGCTGGCTCGGGGATATCAGTACGGGCGGAGCGATGACCTTCGTGCACATCCCCGACGCGGGCGTCGAGGTGAGCATCGACGGTCGGGCGAAGGGTGTGATCCCCGGCGAGGATTTTGCGCGGGCGCTCATGGCGATCTGGATCGGTGCGGTGCCACCCAACCCGGAGCTCAAGAGAGGACTCCTCGGCGGCGACTGCAGCTGAGGGGAGCCGTGTCCGCCCCATCCCGGCGGGAGGAGCGCCCTGAGCGCGGCCTAGGGCGGGCTCTGCGGCGCCTCGCCGGCCGCCTCGTGCACGAACTCAACGCCGTTTGGCGTGCCGAGGCCCGTGACCGCATCCCATCCCGGAGTCACCCGCAGCGAGGAGTCCGTGCCGAAGGTGAGAACGAACCAGCGCGTGGTGACGTTGCTGTCGAACAGGGCGCTGTAGAAGGACTCACCGCCGCTCAACGGCTGCGCGAGGTCACGCGCAGACTCCACTTGCAGCTTCGGCCGGGTGCTCGAGAGGATGAATCCCGCCGGATTGCTGGGCGAGCTCACGGGCAGCACGTCGGTGAGCGCCCGCGAACTCAAGCCATAGAGCGTGTAGGTGGCGGTGCCGAGGAGCTGCTCGGCCTGCTCATTGGCGAGGGTCCACAGGGCCGTGAACATTGGCGAGGCGACGCTGGTGCCGCCCACCACGCCGACGAGGAAGTTGTGACCACTGTCGTCGGCGGAGACGATGGCCTCAACGCCGGTGTAGGGGTCGCCGACCCAGGAGACATCCGGCAGCAGGCGCTTGGGGCCCGCAAGGCGGCGCTGGAACGGGGGCTTGTGGAACACGCCGCTCTCACCGCCCCCGGCGCCGTAGAGGAATCCTTCCTGCAGGGGTGGCACGAGCGGCGGATTACCGAGGGCGGTGGTGTCGGCGATGCGCGTGATGTTGGCGCCCCACCCGGTCTGCATGGCGATCGAGCCGTCCTTGTGCAACCCCACGCTCACCCCGCCGAGCGCGGTCGCCCAAGGGGAGCTCGCCGGGTACTCGACATCCGAGTAGCCGAGCGCGGCGACGTAGTCCCCGGCGTCCCCTGAGGAGTAGTCGACCGAGATGCCCCGGGCGGCCGCGAGCTTGTTCGCCTGCTCGAACGCGGCGAACGTGGCCGCATCCTGCTCGGACTCCGGCCAGCCGAAGCTGCCGCTGATTGCGACGACGCCGGGGAGGGAGGCTGCCAGAGCGACCGCATTCGCGAGGTTTTGCGTCGTCTCATCGGGGGAGACGACGACGACGATGCCGGCACCCGGGGCGATGGAGTGCACCCATTCCACATCGAGGGAGGTCTCATCGGCCCAGCCCGACAGCGTGGTGTCGGAATCGTACGGCGCCGCACTCGGCGTGCCGATGACCGTGATGTTGGGGGCGGGCAGTCCATAGACGGCGGAGAACTCCGCCGCATCCGTCTGAATCGTGCTGGAGCCATACGCCTCGATCACCGCAATGGTCTCGCCGGTGCCGTCGATGCCGTTCTGATAGAGGGGGCTCAGATGGTAGGCGGTCCAGATATCGCTCGGCTGGTAGCCGCAGGGCGCCCAGGTGCCGGGCGTCGTGTTGCTGATGCTCTGCCCGAAGCGATTGCCGAAATAAACCGCGGTGGCCGTAGCGGAATGGAACGTCACCTGCACGGGCGGGAGAAAGCACTGCGCGGAGTAGAAGAGCCCGTCTGCGACCTGTCCCAGCGGAACGGACTGAAACGCTCCGCTCGTCGCCGGCTGCGCGAATGCGAGATGCGGCCTCATCAGGTGCTGAGCGAGCCCGCTCACCGCGCTCACGGACGCTGCGAGCTCACCGGGGAGCTTGGGGTCGGTGGTGTTGGCGCGCACGATGAGGCCATCGACGCGGAACAGATCGATCGACACGTCGAACGCCGACTCGATGTCGCCGATGGCTCCGCGGGCGGCGAGCGTGCCGGGCGCGCTCGAGACGGGCTCGAGATGATGGTTTCCGAGAAAGCGCTTGAGGCTCTGCTCGTCGGCGGGCTGTGGGGCGAGCAGCGCAGCGAGCTCCGCGCTCGTCAACCACTGGTGAAACGTTGGGGATTGCGGATCGTAGAGGCCCGCGAGCGCCCGATCGAGCCCCTGCTCGGTCTTCAGGTGCAGCGAGACGGTGATGACCTCGTGCGGATCCGCCGGTCCAAGGTCGGCAGCGCGCCCGACGTACCACGGTGTGTGATTGGACAGCGGCGTGCGGGACTGCGCCCATGCGTGACCGCCCGATGCGGCAACCGCGAGGAGGCTCACGGCCACGGTGAGTCGAAGCGGCCCGCGCATGGTGCTCTCCCCTGACGTTGTTATGCGCGGCCGGCTCGGGCACGCCGCGCGTCCGCGCCGTTGCGAGCGCGGGCGCAGCAGAATATGCAGCGCACCGCAGCGAACGTCAAACCGGTATCGGAGATCGTGTCCGCGAGAATCGCCACTGGCCTCGCCGGCCGAGGGGGGTCGGCCGTCCCGGTGTCAGCCGGAATGAGGGGGTCAATCCGAAGAGCCAATCGTTCCGGGTAAACGAAGCCAGTGGCGGAAAAGGGTCGCGGAATGCCTCGACCCCGATAGCATCGCCGCACGGCGTCGCCCGAGCCATCGGGCAAGCGAGCGAGGTGCTCTGGCCCGTAGGGGCCATGCGCATCTCTCCCCTTGGAGAGAGTCACTCGTTGGTTGCGACCCGTGCGTCGAGCACTGCCCGCAAGCGCGCGCTGCCGCGGTTGCCTACCGCGCCGGCCAGAATCTCCCCGGTGCTCGCCAGGCGTTGGTAGTAGGCCTCGTCGAGCACGCGGTCCGCGCTCAGAGCGGTCGCGCCGAGCGCGCCGCCTGCCAGCAGGTCCGGCCTCGCCGCCCACACCAGGACATCGGCAGGCGCCGCGGGGGACACGGACACCTGATCGCCTGAGACTGCCTTGAGCGTGAGCCTGGTAGCCGCGCCGAGCCGCCAGTTGCTCGAGCGCTCCCGGAACTCGCCCGCCGCCCGCCCCGTCATGAGGAAGAGCGCGAGCGGGCCGCCATCTCCGTTCGCCGGCAGCGTGAGGGCGAGGCCGCCGAGCGTGTAGAAGGCGGGCGCGCTCCAGCTGCCATGGCGCCGGACGAGCAGCACGCCGGCGCCGCCCTGGCCGCCTGAAATCCAGCCGACGCGCGCGTAATCGGGCACGAGCAGCACGCCCACCGCCCTCATCAGCAACGCCGCGGTCGAGCGATCGTGCTCGAGGCGGGCCGCCAGGGCGACTGCGCGATCCACGCGGCTTTGCGCATCGGCGGCCGCGGAGTTGAGTTGCGCGGGCGAGGGAGTCTGGGCCGCGGCGACGAGCGCGGCACCGCCGAGGAGTGCGGCAGGGACCCTCCGCAGGAGCCCGCGCAGGATGGGACCCATCCGACTAGGGCCTCGCGCGCTTGGGGAGGCGCGCCGCAGCGCTCCTCGACAGCACGCGCATTGACTTCACGATGCAGCGCTGCGGACCGGCGAGGCCGTAGCGCACCTCGATGTCCCAGTCGATCGCTCTGCAGACCAGATTGGTCGAATCGAATCGGGTGACGAGATGGGCGTCCGGGAACAGCAGGGTGGGACAGCTGCCGGCGAGGTCGAGCCGGAAGAAGCGATCGGGAAACACACGGATATAGAGCGTCTTCGCATCCGGTGCCTTCCAGCTCGCGAAATCCCCGGGCCGAAAGCAGGTGGATGCGGTATCGGGGTGGGCCGCGAGCGCCTGCGGCGCTACCGAGCCTGCGCACACGAGCGCCGCGCTCCAGAGGAGGATGCACCGACCGAGCGACATCGCGTACGACTTTATCACGAGCCGCGTCGCGCGTGAGGCTGGTGCGCCGCGCGGCCTGCTGCGGTGGTGAGCTGGCGCTCGAGCGCGGCCTTGCCCGCAAGTCGGGCCAGCTCCGCGAGCCGGCGGGCGTGCTCCGGGGAGGCCGGCCGGTAGCCCGCGTGCGAAGCGAGCCGGTGCGCCAGCACCTCGAGCGCCATGCCGTTCTCCCGGCGCGTGAGCAGCTGCGCGAGATAATCATCCGCGAGCAGATCGGCGACCCTCGGATCGTCCCACATCGAGGCGGCCTCGAGCAGCGCTGCGTATTCGCGCCACGCGTGACCGCCGCGGCCATGCGCCGCAATCCATTGCTCGAGCTCGTGCCACGCAGCGGGGATGCGTCGCAGACGCACCTGGGTATGCGCGCGGTCGAGCATGCGGTGACGCTCGGCA
>Ga0335075_10015188_pt1 | contig 11547 bp, 11 predicted proteins | sample Lox_Sample_24_FD_206723 | JGI IMG/M metagenome (GOLD analysis project Ga0335075, IMG submission 206723) | Soil microbial communities from Loxahatchee National Wildlife Refuge, Florida, United States - Lox_Sample_2.4 | ecosystem: Environmental > Terrestrial > Soil > Wetlands | place: USA...
GCCGGGCACCCGGCAGGCGGCAGCGGCGGCACGGGCATAGCCAGCCATGATCACCAAAACCGGAGCGTAATCAAGCCGACACGCCCGCCCGAAGCAAGGGGACCTGAATGTTTACGACAAGATCGGACAAGCACGGGCATGGGGAACATGGTCGCAACTTGGCATCAATGTCGACAAGCGAATGAAATCGGTTGCGGTCAGGAGCTGTCATGTCTACCCAGGGCTTCATTGCGGGGGGACCAATGGCTGACGATGCGGCCACGGCGGAACAGATCTGCTCTCAGGCGGATTTCGGGCGGGAGCTGACGGGGCTCAGGGAGCGCGCCGGATTGCGGATCCGGGATGTGGGGCGGCTGTCCGGCATCCCGGTCAGCACTGTCGGCGACTACTTCTCCGGGCGCCACCTGCCCGCGGACAGTCAGCAGCTGACCCGGATTCTCGAAGCGTGCGGCGAGACCGACCCGGCCAGGATCGAGTCCTGGGAGGCCGCGCTGCAGCGGATCCGGCGGCTGCCCGGCAGGCGGACCGGCACCCCGTACCGCGGCCTGGCCAGGTTCGAGCAGCAGGACGCGCGCTGGTTCTTCGGCCGCGAGGACGTCACGGAATACCTTGTCTCGCTCTCCGCCGAGTCGTCCGCGCTGCCGCTGATGCTGGTCGGCCCTTCTGGCGCGGGCAAGTCGTCGCTGCTGCGCGCGGGCCTGCTGCCGCGCCTCAGCGAGCTGGCCGCGGTGGCGCCGGAAATCGCCGGACCCGTGACCGTGCTCGAGCCCACGGTCACCCCGGTCGCGGACCTCAAGGCCCGGCTCGCGGAGCTCGCGGCCAGCCAGAACGGCACCGGAGGCCGCCCTGCGATCATCGTGGACCAGTTCGAGGCCGTCTTCACCAGCTGTCCCGACGAGGCGCGGCGCCGGGACTTCATCGCCGAGCTGTGCGACCTGGCCGGGACCGCCCTGGTGATCCTCGCGCTGCGGGCCGACTTCTATGATCACGCGATCCGCTACCCGGGCCTGGCGAGCGCGCTGCAGTCCCGCCAGGTCGTGCTCGGCCCGATGACCCAGAAGCAGGTGCGCCGGGCCGTCATCGAGCCCGCCAGGCTGGCCAAAGTGGCCGTCGAAGACGGCCTGGTCGGGCTGCTGCTCGCCGACCTGGCGCCGCAGGACGTGACGTCGGGCACCTCGGGACTGGCCGGCGCTTACGAGGCGGGCGCGCTGCCGCTGCTGTCGCACGCCATGCTGGCCACCTGGGAACGCAGCCGCGGCGGCACGCTGGCGATCGCCGACTACCTGGCGAGCGGCGGGATCAGGGACGCTCTCACGCAGACGGCCGAGCGCGCTTACGGCAGCCTGACGCCGGATCAGCAGCGGCTCGCCAGGCGGCTGTTCCTGCGCTTGGTGCACGTGGCCGACGACCTGCCGCCGAGCCGCGCGACCGTCGAGCTCGGCGAGCTGCGCGACTGGGGCGGCGACGCCGAAGCCGTGCTCGGCACGTTCGTCGACGAGCGGATGATCACCGTGGACGCGGGGACCGCCCAGCTCACCCACGACGCCCTGCTGACCGCCTGGCCCCGGCTGCGGTCGTGGATCGAGGGCGGCAAGGACGGGCTGCGCACCCGGCGGCGGATCACCGAGGGCGCCCGCGCGTGGACGGACGCCGGGCGGGAAAGCGCCGCCCTGTGGCGCGGCAGCCAGCTCGCGGTCGCCAGGGACTGGGCGGCCGACAAGGACAACCGCGCGTCGCTGCCAGCGCAGGCCGCCATGTTCGTTGACGCGTCGATCGCCGAGGACTCCGCCGCCCGGCGTGCGCAGCGGCGCCGCACCCGGCGGCTGCAGGGCATCATCGCGATGCTGACCGCCTTGGTGCTCGTGGTCGCGGTGCTGACGGTGTACGCCTTCAGGCAGCGGCAGGCCGCCGCCGATGCCCGCGACACGGCCGTCGCCGCGAGCCAGAACGCGAACTCCCGCGAGGCCGCCATCGAGGCGGGCCAGCTCCGCGCGCAGGACCCGTCGCTAGCCGCGCAGCTCAGCGTCGCCGCCTACGGCGTCGCGCACACCCCGCAGGCGACAGCGGCCCTGCTTGAGTCGACCGGGGAGCCGGCGGCGGCCCGCATCGCGGACTCGCCTGGCATCGTGCAGTCGGTCAGCGTCAGCCCGGACCACCGGCTGCTCGCCGCGGCCGGCGCCGACGGGACGCTGCGGCTGTGGAACGTGACCGTCCCCGGCCACCCGTCGCCGGTCGCCACGCTGGTGCGGGCGAACGGGCAGGACCCGCTGTACACCGCCGCGTTCAGCCCGGACGGGAAGACGCTGGCCGCGGCCGGCGCGGGACACGTCGTGCGGCTGTGGAACGTGTCCGACCCGGCGCACCCCGTATCCGTCGGCCAGCCGCTCACCGGGCCGTCGAACACGATCTACTCGATCGCGTTCAGTCCCGACGGCGCGACCCTCGCCGCCGCGAGCGCGGACAAGACCGTCCGGCTGTGGAACGTGGCCGATCCCGCGCACGCCGTGCCGCTCGGCCAGCCGCTGACCGGGCCGACCGGGTACGTCGAGTCGGTCGCGTTCAGCCCCGACGGCAAGACCCTCGCCGCCGCGGGCGCGGACAAGACCGTCTGGCTGTGGGACGTGGCTAACCCGGCCCAGCCGTTCCCGTACTACGGCATGCCGCTGACCGGCCCGGCGGCCATGGTGACCGCGGTGGCGTTCAGCCCCGACGGCAAGACCCTCGCCGCCGCGAGCCAGGACGACAAGGTGTGGCTGTGGACCCTGGACGCGGGCACGACGACCGCCACCCAGGACGGCACGCTGACCGGCGCCACGGACTGGGTTAACGCGGTCGCGTTCAGCCCGGACGGGACCTCTGTCGCCGCCGGCACGGCCGACGCAGGGGTGCTCATCTGGAACCGCGCCAGCCGGGACCGGATCACGACGCTGCCGCGCCCGCAGCCGGTCACCTCGATCGCCTGGGACGGTTCAGGACGGCTCGTGTCCGGCGACGCGGACGGCACCGTGTCGCTGTGGACCATGCCGTCGCCCGTGCTCGCGACGGCGGACAAGACGACCACCGTCGCCTACAGCCCGAACGGCGCGATGCTCGCGGTCGGCGGGCAGGACGTCCAGCTATGGAACGCGGCCAGCCGCACGCGCGTCGCGACGCACTCGCTCGCCGGCGGGACGGTCGTCAACGGGCTGGTCTTCTCCCCGGACGGGCGCATCATCGCCGCCGCCTACAGCGACCACACCGTCGGGCTCCTCAGCGCCAGCACCCTGGCACCGCTCGGCGCGCCATTCCAGGTGACCGCCACGGGCAACGCGGAAACGGTCGCGTTCAGCCCCGACGGCACCGTGCTCGCCACCGGCGGCGACGACGGCACCGTGCGGCTGTGGTCGATCGCCGACCCGGCACACCCCAGCCAGCTCAGCTCGGTAAACGATTCGGGGACCTATGTGTTCACGGTCGTGTTCAGCCCCGACGGCAAGACCCTCGCGGCGGCGAGCACCGACAACCTCACCCGGCTCTGGGACGTCGCGGACCCGGCGCACCCGGTCCAGCTCGGCAAGCCACTCGGCGGCTTCAGCAGCTACGCCATCGGGCTGGCCTTCACCCCGAACGGCACGATGCTCGCGGTCGGCAGCGCGGACAAGACGATCCGGCTGTGGAGCATCGCCAACCCGGCGCGCCCCGTCGAGGTCGGCGGGCCGCTGACCGGCCCGGCGGGCTACGTATGGGGGCTGGCGTTCAGCCCTGATGGCACGACGCTGGCGGCAGGCGTCACCGACGGCACCGTCTGGCTGTGGCGGGTCACCGCCCCGGCCAGTCCGTCGCTGATCGCGACCCTCACCGGCCCGGCCGGGCACGTGTACTCCGTCGCGTTCGCCCCGTCGGGCGACCAGCTGGCGGCGACCAGCGACGACGGCACCGTCCATCTGTGGGACGTCAGCCCGGGGGCGGCGGAGGCGCAAGTCTGCGCCAACCTGGGTCAGCCGCTCACCCGCGCCGAGTGGAACGTCTACGTGCCCGGCGTCCCGTACCGCTCGCCCTGCTCGTAGCGGCGGCGGAGGGTGCCCGCGGCGGCGGTGCCCCAGACTAGGACGAGGATGCCGTACAGGCCGAGCGGGGCGGCCGCCGCCGGCCCGAATGCGGCCGCCGCAAGCGCTGCGGCGATCGCGAAGTCGCGCATCGAGGTGGTGAGCAGCAGGGCGGCCGCCGCCGGGCGGGGGGCGCGCAGGCCCAGGAGGCGGCCGATCACGGCCGAGCCAGCCAGGAAGACGACGAGGGCGGCCGCCACGGTGGCGTAGCCGGCTGACAGGTGCACCTCGGCCGCGATGAGGGCGACCAGGGCGGCGACGGCGCCCAGCGCGACGTAAGCGGCGGCTCGCTGGCTCCTGGGCGTCGCGAGGACGTGGCCAGTGACCGGCGTCCAGGCGCGCAGCGCGATGCCGGCGGCCAGCGGGAGCGCCACTACGAGCGCGAGGTTGCCGATGACGCCGCCGGGAGAGAAGCCTGCGTGGCCGGCCTCGAGGGCCAGGACCGGGCCCGCGGCGGCGACCGCGAGGACGGTGGAACCGATCAGCAGGCCGGCCGCCACGGCGGCCTCGCCGCCCGCCATCGCCGTCGTCGCGACCGAGGCGATCTCGCACGGCGCCAGGCCGACCGTGAGCACCCCGTTCCGCAGCGGGCCGGCGGGCGCCATGCGTGCGGCCGCCCAGGCCAGGGCGGGCAGCACGATGATGCCGACGGCCAGCGCGGCGAGCAGCAGCCGCCAGGCTGCGGCTGCACGGCGCAACGCGGCAGGCTCGATGGTGACAGCGGTGGCGAGGACGAGCACGGCGAGGAGCACGTTGATGCCCTGCCTGGCGGCGAGCCAGGCGAGCGGCCGCTGCACGGTCAGCCCGATGACCGCGGCGACGAGCACCGCGGCCAGTTCGGGGTACCTGGCCAGCAGCCTGGCGGCGGCGGCCATCACATCACGCGGGCCGCGATCGCCGTCGCACAGTCCAGCGCTTCCGCGTGTGTCGTATCCACCTCGAAGTCGTAGGTGACGCCCTGATGGACCAGGTCGGCCTGGGACGCCGCCATGTCGGCGGGGCGGTCGCCGCGGGCGATCTCCCGGCCCGCGGCAGCCTCGGCATCGCAACGGACGCCGACCCACAGCACGCGGAGCGCGCCCAGCGCCTGCTGCCACCGCCGCTGGGACGCCGCGCCGCCGAGGAACACGTCATCGACGATGATCCGGGCGCCGGCCTGTGCCATCGCGGCGACTCCCGTCATCCACGCTGCCTCCAGCGCGCGGAACTCTGGCCCGATGACAACTGAACCGTCGCGCGGGAACTGGATCCCGGCAGCCGACGTCTGCGCCGACACGGGCATCGCCTCGATCAGCGTGTCCACCCCGAGGCTCAGCCACGGCTCCGGCAGGATCGCTTGCAGGCACCGGGCGATCCCGGACTTCCCCGAACTGGATCCGCCGTTGAGGACGATCACCTGAGTGGTCATCAGGTGCTCACCAGGGTGCGGAACAGGCGGTCTAGCTCGGCGGCCGGGTCGGCCGTGATGCCGCCGTGCACCGGGCCTGGCTGGACGACGGCGGAGCGGGGGGCGGTCAGCCAGCGGAACCGCTCGCCCAGCGGGCGGTCGGCCAGCGGGCCCTCGGTACAGGCCCGCTCGAACGCGGCCAGCGCCGCGCGGACGGCGGCCAGGTCCGCGCTCGGGTCCAGCGCGAGCAGGCGGGCTTCGTCCAGTTCGATTTTGCAGCCGAGGAAGCGGTACGGCTTGGAGTAGACGAGTACCCCGGCGTTGATCGCCTCGCCGCGCTGGACTCTGGGGACCACCCGCACGAGGGCGTATTCGAAGACCTCGGTCATGACCTGATCACCTCGGGGACCAGCGGGGCGCGGCGCAGCAGGTACTCGATGTAGGCGTCGGCGCCGCGCTCGCCGAACCAGTCCGGCGGGACGTCGGCGGTCACCTCGGCGAGCACCGCCTCGGTCACCAGCGGCGCCAGCTTCTCGTGCGCCGCCGCCAGCTGGGTGGCGCGGCCGCGGAGCACGTGCTGGCTGCTGTCGAACGGCTTGGCCGGGTCGGCCGGCCTGCTCCAGTCGTGCTGGAAGTACAGCGCGGCACCGTGGTCGATCAGCCAGATGTCGCCGTGCCAGACGAGCAGGTTCGGGTTCCGCCAGGTGCGGTCCACGTTCTGGATCAGCGCGTCGAACCACAGCAGCTCGCTGGCGAACGCCTCGCCGGCGGTCCAGCCCAGCGGGTCGAACCCGGCGGAACCCGGCAGGAAGTCGACCGCGAGGTTCAGGCCCTCGCTGGCGCGCAGCAGGTCCTGGATCTCCTGATCGGGCTCGCTGGCCGCGATCCTCGGGTCCAGCCAGGCGAGGGCGAGGTCGGGGGTGCGCAGCCCGAGCCGGCGGGCCAGCTCGCCCGCGATGATCTCCGCGACCAGGGCCAGCGAGCCGTGCCCGGCGCCGCGGAACTTCAGCACGTAGGTGCCGAGGTTGTCCGCCTCGACGAGGCCGGGCAGGCTGCCGCCCTCGCGCAGCGGGGTCACGTAGCCGGTGACCGTGACACGTTCAAGCACGCGCGACAGGCTACCGGCCCGGCGCCCCGGGTGGGGCTGGGACAATGGCGCCGTGGACGAGACTGAGCTGCCGGCGCGGCTGGCCGGCCGGGTGATCCCGATCGACCCGGCCGGCCGGGTGCTGCTGTTGCGGTATGACGACCCGCCGCCCAAGGGGCCGCACTGGGCGACCCCAGGCGGCGGCGTCGAGGCGGGCGAGGACTACTACGCGGCCGCCCGGCGCGAGCTGGCCGAGGAGACCGGCTGGACGGACGTTCCTGTCGCGCCAGGCGAGGTGCACCGGGAGAGCACCGTGCAGTGGGCGTGGGCGGGCGGGGCGCGCCGGCTCGTCTGCCAGCACGACCACTACTTCGTCGGGCGGGTGCCGGCTGCCGAACGGCCGCTCGGCGAGGTGGCCGCGGTGCACGTCAGCGACGGCATCCACGAGGCGCGCTGGTGGACGCTCGCCGAGCTCGACGCGACCGATCAGGCCGTGTATCCCGTCGGGCTCGCGGACTTGCTCAGGCGGCTCGGCTAGCGGTGGTCGATAAGCCGGAAACGCCGGCAAGCTCGTAGACGAAGGAGGCGGCGTCGACCGTGCCGACGCCGGTGACTAGGTCGTATCCCGCCCTGGCGGGATACCCGGTCACGGTGTGCAGTGTGGGCGGCGAGCCCTGGTAGAACGAGACCGTGTTGTCGCCCGAGGTCACGTCCACGATCCCGGCGGCCCGCCGGGCGGACAGCGCGTACAGCGCGGGGTTGATCAGGCCGAGTGAGTGCCCGGCCACCTGGTCGGCGAGCGCGACGATGGCGGCGAACTCCGGGGTGGCCTCGCTGGTCCCGCAGATCAGCGACCAGCCGGCCCGCTGGCCGGGGAACGTGCTGTACACCTCGGCCGCTCCGTCGCAGGAGGCGTTCATCGAGATGTCCGGCACGCCGCGCATGGCGCCCGTCACGGACTTGACGCCGTTCTGGTAGGCCGGGCGGGTGAAGAACTCGGACGTCCCGCCGCCGCTGGCGAACGGGACCGGCGCCGATGACAGGGCGAAGTACCTGGCCGCCGCCGTGTCGTTGGTGTCATTCCAGGCCGCCGACGTGTACTTGCCGCCGGCCAGCGTCAGCTGGGTGCCGCCGACCGCGGTCACCAGCGGGTCGCTGTCCGGCCACGACGTCACCCGGTGCGTGTAGTACGTGTGCTGGTCGAGCCCGAAGTCGGTGGCGCCGCTGTCGCCGGAGGCGGCGAGCACCGTGACGTGGTGGGCGTAGGCGTCCAGATAGGCGGCGCGCAGCGGCTTGAGCTGCGCGTAGCTGGCGAACGTCTGCTCGGTGGCGCTGAAGCTCTGGCTGATGACGTTGCCGAGATGGTGATCGATCACGTACTTCTCGGTGGCGACGATCTGCGGGAAGCCGGCGGTTCCCTCGGTCTCCGCGACCGGGGTCTCGGCCAGCAGGATGTTCGCCCCTGGCGCCAGGGCGTGCGCGTACTCCACGTCCAGTGTGGTCTCGCTCGCCCAGCCGGCCATGTCGTGCGCGCTGGGGTCGAACGGCGGGATCTTCCCGGCCGGCGCGAGGATCGTGAACGAGGGCGGCGCGGGGTAGCCGAACTGCTTGTCGAACGTCGCCAGGTCCTGCCTGATCGTCGGGGATCCGAACGAGTCGACGATGACGATCGTCTGGCCCTTGCCCGTGATGCCCCTGGCGTACAGCGGCGGCAGGTCGTACGCCATCCTGAGCTGACCGGGCTGGTAGCACGCGATGCCGTAGGCGTGCTCGCACTGAACGGTGGTCGGCGGACCGGCCTGCTGCGGGACGTCGACCCGCATGACCCCTGGCGTGACCGACACGTGCGGCGACTCCCGGTGGGCCGGCGTAGCGGGCGCCGCCTGCGGGGCCGGGGCGGCGGGCTTGGCGGGGACGCCGGCCACCACCGCGGCGACCGCGGCGGCCACGAGCGCGACGACGCAGGCCGGGAGTCCCGCGGTCCATGCCTTACGCATCGCGACTTCCCGCCCCCCGGGTGTACGTGTGCTGGGTATCTAGCCTAGCCCGGCCACTTCCGTTACGCCATGTCATCAACTGGATACCAGTCTGTACCGGCGCCTGGCTGCGGCTGAAAGTCGTAGCGGATGCCGTCGGCGCCCAGCGCCACCAGGGTCAGCGAGGTGCTGCCCCAGACCCGGCCGTCCGGCAGGTCGCGGCGGGCGACGATCGCGCTCGGGTCGCCGGGATCGAGTCCATCGCCGGCCGCCAGCGTCAGCCACTGGCCCCAGGCCTGCTGGATTGGCAGGGCAGGGTCGCCGGAGGGGCGGGCGGCCGCGAACTTCGGCCCGAAATGGCGGGCCTTCGGCTCGGTGACCGGGTGGCCAGGGGCCGCTGGGTACGCGTGTCCCGCGTTGGTCAGCACATGCGTGCCGGGCTTGAGGTCCTGGGCCGCCGGGCGAGCGCCGTCCCAGCTCAGCATGAGCACCCTGTCGGTGTCGGCGCAGATCAGGTGGAACGGGTCATAGGCGGCGAGTGCCGCCGGGTCGTCGGCGAGCTCCTTCAGCACACCGGCGCCGTCGGCCGCGGCGCGCAGCGGCAGCTCCCCCCTGCTGCGGCGGGTCGTCGGATCGGCCTGCGTGCCCCTGCCGTTGAGCAGGCACGCGACCCTCGGCACGTCCGGGTGCACGGCTAGCCAGGTGCCGCCGGCCTGCTCGTCGAGGCCGCCGATCAATGGTGACCCTGTCCAATGCCGGGCCGGCGGCAGCCACGGCCGGTCCGCCAGCTCGTCCCTGACGCCAAGCAGCAATAGCGGCGCCCGCTCCCCCGGTTCAAGGCTCAGGACAACCGTGCACACCTCTCCATCATGTCTCGTTTCCCACCCGGAGCGGAATATGAGGCAGCATGGAAGGGTGATCGGGATGATGACTGAACTGTTCCGCGGCGGCGGTGTCGTCATCTTGAGCGGCGCGGGGCTGTCGACAGAATCCGGCATTCCGGACTACCGGGGGCCCAGCGGGCTCGCGCGGCGCGTGCAGCCGATGACCTACCAGGCGTTCACTGGGAGCGCGGCCGCCCGGCAGCGGTACTGGGCGCGCAGCCATCTCGGCTGGCGGCACATCACCGGGGCGGCGCCGAACGCGGGGCACCTGGCGGTGGCGGAGCTCGAACAGCACGGGCTGCTGCGCGGGATCATCACGCAGAACGTCGACGGGCTGCACCAGGCGGCGGGCGCCCGCGCCGTCACCGAGCTGCACGGCAGCCTGCACCGGGTGGTGTGCCTGTCGTGCTGGCGGCGCAGCCCGCGGCTGGCGCTCGACGAGCGGCTGCGGACCGCGAACCCGGCATGGTCGGAGCTAGCGGGCGCGGCGGTCAACCCGGACGGGGACGTCGCGCTCGAGGAGACCGGCGGATTCGCGATCGTCGACTGCGAGCAATGCGGCGGCGTGCTGAAGCCTGACGTGGTGTTCTTCGGCGAGAACGTGCCCAAGACGCGGGTCGCCGCCTGTTACGACCTGGTCGCCGGGGCCGGGGCGCTGGTGGTCCTCGGCTCATCGCTGACCGTCATGTCCGGGTTCCGGTACGTCCGGCACGCGGCCTCTCTCGGCATCCCGGTCGTGATCGTGAACCAGGGCGAAACACGCGGCGACGTGCTCGCCGCCGCTACGATCGACGCACCCCTCGGCGACGCGCTGACCGCCACGGTCCGGGAACTCGGGCTGGCCGGCTGAGTTTCCGCGGGCTGCGGACTGAACGGGAGTTCGGAATGATCGATGAGCGGGGCCTCGTCGCGCTGCTATACCGCGCGGACTGGCGGGAGCTGAGCCTGTCCTGTGAGGTGCGGGGCGGTGGCGGCCTGCCAGGGATCTCGATGGTCACGCACGGGGGGCTACCGCGGCCAGGCGAGCCGTTCCCGCCGCCCGGAGCCGTCCCGGAGACAGACGTGACGCTGCTGGTGGCGCCCGGCAAGCGCTACCGGGTCGCACGCGCCAGCGGACAGGGGGTCCAGGGCTGCGACGGCGAGCGCGCCTGGGAGCGGGGTGGCGAACTGCCGCCGGACACGGAACTTCGCCTCTATGGCGGCGAGGGGCCGCCCTGCCGCGAACTGCTGGCGCCGTCCTGGCTGCTGTCCGGGTACGACCTGGCGATCGAGGGCGAAGCGACGGCCTGCGGGCGGCCCGCCATCCGCGTCGCCGCGACGGCCCGCGGTCGTGCGCGCGACAGGACCGTGGCGCCCCCGTTCTGGGGGTCGCCCGTGGTGATGGCGGCCGACCGCGTCGTCGCGCTCGTCGATGCCGAGCTCGGCATCCTGCTGCGCTGTGGAACCGGTACCGGATCGACGCCACTAGCCGCGCGCGGTGCAGCCGCCGCGGACGGCCGCGGACCGATGCGTGCGACGGGCGAGAGCGCTGGCAGGTGTACGAGGACAAGGTCGTGGAGGCACCCGCGGCGGCGCTTCCTGTCGAGGTTCGCGGCCTCGCCGACGGCTCGTGGCTGCTTGGCACGGCGCTTTCCGGCGGGCAGGAGATCGCCGTCGGCGGGCGCCGCGCGTACCGCGTCGCCTGCCGGGCCTTGCAGCGGAACCCGTGGCCGGTGCTGACCGTGCTGGACTTCCACTCGTTGCCCGCTGTCGCGATCGTGGACGCCGAGACCGTCGGCTGCTGCGACTCACCAGGTATGCCGGCGGGAAGCCGGTGATGTGCCGTGAGCTGCGCGACGTCGAGCCGGACGGGTCCGGCGACTTCGGGTTCGAGCCGCCCGCCGGGCTGCGGGTGGTCCAGGAGCGTGGCGAGGGGGGCTCCACGGGGCTGTCCCACATCCTGCGGTATATGTGGCGGTCATGAGCTACGTGCCGGGAAATTCGGGTGAGGCTATCGCGCTCGCCGTTGACGGGTGCCGCGCGCTGACGGCGGCCGGGCAGGCCGACATGGTGTGGGGGCATCCGAGCGTCCGCGACCCCGACGGGCGCGGGGTGTGGATGAAGTGCTCGGGCTGGGGCTTCGAAGAGA
>Ga0335075_10015189_pt1 | contig 11546 bp, 11 predicted proteins | sample Lox_Sample_24_FD_206723 | JGI IMG/M metagenome (GOLD analysis project Ga0335075, IMG submission 206723) | Soil microbial communities from Loxahatchee National Wildlife Refuge, Florida, United States - Lox_Sample_2.4 | ecosystem: Environmental > Terrestrial > Soil > Wetlands | place: USA...
CTAACGATGCGCCGGCGCTTGCGCAGGCGGATGTCGGCGTGGCGATGAACACCGGCACGATGGCCGCACGCGAGGCCGGCAACATGGTCGATCTCGACAGCGATCCGACCAAGCTGATCGAGATCGTCGAGATCGGCAAGCAGTTGCTGATGACCCGCGGCGCGCTGACCACGTTCTCGATCGCCAACGACGTCGCCAAGTATTTCGCCATGATCCCGGCGATGTTCATCGCCTTCTACCCGCAGCTTCAGGCGCTGAACGTGATGCGGCTCGGCAATCCACAAAGCGCGATCCTGTCGGCGATCATCTTCAACGCGCTGATCATCGTGGCGCTGATCCCGCTGGCGCTGCGGGGCGTAGCCTATCGGCCGATCGGCGCCGCGGCGATCCTGCGGCGTAATCTGCTGATCTATGGCCTGGGTGGAATTGCGACGCCGTTCGTCGGCATCAAGCTGATCGACATGCTCGTCACCGCCATCGGCCTTGCGTAAGGAACGACCCAGATGAAGCATATTCGCCCGGCAATCGTGATGATCCTCGCCATGACGGTGATTACCGGGCTCGTCTATCCGTTGGTCATGACCGGCATTGCGCAGGCGATCTTCCCCTATCAGGCGAACGGCAGCCTGATCGAGCGGAATGGAAAGGTGATCGGTTCGGCGCGCATCGGCCAGAACTTTGCGTCGGACAAATACTTCCATGGCCGGCCGTCCGCGACCACCGAGCCTGATCCCAAGGATCCCAGCAAGACCATCTCGGTGCCCTATGCGGCCGATAACTCGGGTGGCTCCAACCTTGGTCCCACGTCGAAGGCGTTGGTCGATCGCGTGAAAGCCGATGCGGCGGCTCTTGCTAAGCAGAACCCGGGAACGCCGATCCCGGCTGATCTTGTCACCACTTCGGCCAGCGGCCTCGACCCCGACATCACCCCGGCGGGCGCGCTATTCCAGGTGCCGCGCGTGGCGAAGGCGCGCGGCCTGGCGGAGGACAAGGTACGGCGGTTGGTGGAGGACCACATCAGCGGCCGTCTGTTCGGCATCATCGGCGAGCCGCATGTCAATGTGCTGGAGCTGAATCTCGCGCTCGATCGGCTGTCGGCCGGGTAGGCGGACGCAGTCCGGGATCGGGACGAACGGCGGACTGCGTCCGCCCTACGTTTGCCCGTGCATTCGCCCCATGACGGGGCCGTGCAGCGTTCGGCTGCTTCGTATAGGCGGCTGTTTTGTGGGGCTCTCGAATTCGTGACTTGCATGACGCTACCCGCTTTGCCAACGTGACTTGCGTCATGCAAGCCACTGAGGCGCTCGACCCGTCATGCAGCATAAAAGCTTCGGCAACATGCAGTGCCCCATCGCCCGCAGCCTCGAGCGCGTCGGCGAATGGTGGAGCATCCTCATCCTTCGGGACGCCTTCCAGGGACTTACCCAGTTCGACCAGTTCCAGAAGGACCTGGGCATCGCGCCCAACATGCTTACTCGCCGCCTCAACGCGCTCGTGGAGGCGGGCCTGCTCGAACGCCGCCGCTACAGCGAGCGGCCGCCTCGCGACGAATATGTCCTGACCGAGCGCGGACGTGATTTCCGCCCGGTGCTGTGGGCACTGCTCGCTTGGGGCAACCGACACTTTGTCCCCGAAGGGCCGAGCGTGCTGATCGTTGACGTCGAAACCGGTCGGCCCGCCGACCCCGTGCTGGTCGATCGCAACACCGGCAAGCTCATGACCCCGGACACATTCCGCAGCGTTCCCGGGCCCGCCGCCGACGAGAGCACGCTCGCCCGTTTCTCCAAAAAGAAAGGGCACGCCGCATGAGCGGCGCCACCGTCGTGGAGCGCGACACTCTCGCTCCCGCGCCGACTGCCGTGCGCCGCCGCCGTTCCTATAAACGCCCCGCGCTTGCGGCTTTCGGCCTCGCCGCCCTGCTGGGTGCCGCGGACTATGGCTACAACTGGTGGACCACCGGGCGGTTCATCGAAACCACGGACGACGCCTATGTCGGCGGTGACGTGACGCAGATCGCGCCGCACGTCGCCGGGTTCATCGGGCAGATTTTGGTGACCGACAACCAACTTGTGCACGCCGGCCAGGCGCTGATTCGCCTGACCCCGGACGACTTTCAGGCCGCCTTGCAGCACGCCGAAGCCGTGCTGCAATCGCGTCAGGCCGCACTGGCCAACCTGGAGGCGAAACGCGTCCTGCAGAACGCGATGATTGCCGAGGCGCAGGAGGACGTTGCCGCAAAACAAGCTCAGGCGCTGTTTGCCGCGCAGGAATCGCAACGCTACAGCGCGCTGGCGTTGACTGTTGCCGGCTCCCGTCAGGATGCGGAGAGGACGCTCGCCGCCAATCATTCCGCGCATGCGGCGGTGCTAGCCTCTGCCGCGGCGCTGCAAGCCGCCAACCAGCAGCTCGCGGTGATCGACACCGACATCGCCGCGGCCGAGGCCGACGTTGCGCAGGCCAAGGCCGATCTTCGCATTGCCAAGCTAAATCTCGGCTACACCGATATCGTCGCGCCGATCACAGGTTACATCGGCAACCGCTCTGCCCAGGTTGGCGCCTATGTGTCCACCGGGACCGATCTGTTGTCCGTGGTTCCTGCCCGCGGGCTTTGGGTGGACGCTAATTTCAAGGAAGACCAGATCGCCCGTATGAAGCCCGGCGATGCGGCAACCATCGTCGCGGATGTGCTGCCCGGCCGCACTTTCCACGGCCATGTCGCAAGCCTGGCGCCGGCGACCGGAGCGGTGTTCAGCGTCATTCCACCCGAGAACGCGACTGGCAACTTCACCAAGATCGTGCAGCGCGTGCCGGTCCGAATCGCCCTGGACGGCGATGCCCAGGAGCTTGGGCTGCTTCGCGCCGGCCTTTCCACGACCGTGAGCGTCGATATCCGTCATCCTGAAACGCAGCCCCAATGAACGCGCTCCGTAGCGTCATCCCCTTCGCGGTGATGTGCGTGGGGATGTTCGCGGCACTTCTCGATATCCAGATCGTCGCCTCCTCGCTGGCCGATATCGGCGGCGGCCTGTCCGCGGCACAGGACCAGATCAGTTGGGTGCAGACCGCCTACCTGATCGCCGAGATCATCATGATTCCGCTCTCCGGCTGGCTGACCCGGGTGTTCTCCACACGGTGGCTGTTCACCGCCTCGGCGCTCGGTTTCACGCTCACCAGCATGCTGTGCGGGCTGGCCTGGAACATCAACAGCATGATCGTGTTCCGCGCGTTGCAGGGCATGCTCGGCGCTTCGATGATCCCGACCGTTTTCACCTCGTCCTTCCATTATTTCCAGGGCCCGCGGCGGGTCTATGCCGCCGCGGTGGTGGGCACCATTGCTTCGATCGCGCCGACCCTCGGCCCGGTGATCGGCGGCTGGATCACCGACAACCTGGACTGGCACTGGCTGTTCTACATCAATCTCGTCCCTGGATTCCTTGTGGCATTCGGGGTCGCCGCGCTGGTCGATATCGACAAGCCGGACCTCTCGTTGCTTGCCGAGGCCGACTACCTGGGAATTGTGCTACTCGCGCTCGCGCTGGGCACAACCGAATACGTGCTGGAAGAAGGCGCGCGGTGGAACTGGTTGAGCGATGACACCATCCGAACCTGCGCCGTCATCGCCGTGACCACCGGCATCCTGTTCATTATCCGCAGCCTGACCTACGCCTGGCCCGTCGTCGATCTGCGGGCGCTGGCGGACCGCAACTTCACTCTCGGGTGCATTCTCTCGTTCGTCACCGGTATCGGCATTTTCTCGACGATTTATCTGACGCCGCTCTTCCTCGGCTACGTGCGGGGCTTCTCCGCATGGCAGACCGGGGTTGCGGTCTTCTCCACGGGTGTAGCGTCCCTGATCGGTGTGCCGGTGTACATCGTGCTCGGCCGGCGCTTTGATCTCCGCTGGCTGATGATATTCGGGTTGGCCTGCTTCGGCCTGTCCATGTGGAGCTTCACCCTCATCACGCATGACTGGGGCGGCGACCAGCTTCTGGTGCCGCAGGTCCTGCGCGGCTTTCCGCAGGTCTTCGCGGTTGCGCCGGCGGTCACGCTCGGGCTTGGCAGCCTGCCGCCGGCGCGGCTGAAATATGCGAGCGGCTTGTTCAACATGATGCGCAACCTCGGCGGCGCGGTGGGCATCGCGGTGTGCGGCGCGGTGCTGAACGACCAGACCAATCTGCATTTCCTGAACATTGCCTCGACCCTGACCCCGGCAAACGCGGCGATGAACACCTGGCTTGCCGACCTCGGCACCCATTTTGCGCAGGTCCTCGGCTCCGCTGGGGCGGGCCACCTCGCCGCGCTGGAGGAGCTTCGCGCCATCGCTTACCGCGAGGCCTCCACGCTGGCCTATGCCGATGCGTTCCGTGCGATCATGGTTGCTTTCGTGATCACTACGCCGCTGGTTCTGTTCATGCGCAAGGTCGCGCCACTAACATCGCAACAGGCGGAAGCCCACTGACCAAAGGACCTCATCCCTCGGCGCCGCGCTGATCACCGGCGCCTCCTCCGGCATCGGCGCAACCTATGCGGACCGACCCGCCCGGCGGGGCCACGGCCTTGTCCTGGTCGCCCGGGACAAGCAGCGGAGTCGGTGCCTTCGCACGGCCCGAAGTTTCGGCGCCGGGTTCGGAATCGACGGCGCCAGGTTCGTGGCCGGACGGGCAAGTGGGGGGCGCGCTGCGGGCATTTCGACACGAAGGCCACCAAGATCACGAAGGGCACGAAGAAAAGCCCTGGCGCATTCGCAGCAGAGACGGTGGGGGACCGGCCTCGCGACGACCTGAAAACATCCTTCGCTACCTTCGCGCTCGTCGCATCCTTCGTGTCGAAATGCCCACGAACCGCCGGACTCAGAGCTTCACCGCAGAATCAATGACGTAGGGGCACTGGCACCCCGGTTGCAGCGTCGTTTCGACCGTCCGCAACAGTTCCTCAATGCTGAAGGGCTTGGTGATGAATCGATGCCGACCCGCGCTCGCCGCGGCCGCCCGCCCCGCCGCGCCGCTCATCAGTACCAGCGGTATGCCCAGACGCCCCGCTTGCTCGATGACCAGTTCGACGCCACCGCCCGGGATCAGGCAGTCGAGCAGGATCAGGTCGTACCGGCGATCACCAAGCCGCTCCAGTGCGGCCGCGGCGCTGCCGACAGACGCGGCACGATAGCTGCCTTGGAGCGCCTCGGCCAGCACTTCGGAGACCAATTCGTCGTCTTCGACCACCAGAATGCTGGCGGCGTCGTCCGATGTGGCGACACCCATCGATATGACCCGCCTGTTCCGTCTCGATGGTGCCACACTATTCGACTATTTTGGCAGAGTCCAGTGCTGTTTACGAGGCCGGAGAGCCGGCAAAAGCGACCGGAGCCGCCCGCAATGCGGGGGGCGGCAGGTCAGCCCCGCCCGATAACCTCGCCGTAGCGGCAGCCCACCGCTAAACCCGACTTTGCGGCCTTTTTCGCCCAAGTGACTGAAAAGCCTGCAATTGGCTCAAATCTGCGGCCATGTAGAACCGCGGATTCCTCCTGACCCGACACGGTTCGGCCTCATTCGGTGGGATCCATGCAGGCTGACGTGATCCCCAACCGACACTCTCGGCCGACCTCCGGCGGTGCGAGCGCCCTCCACAACGGCGGCACGCGCTGGCGAACCTCACGGCCCGACCGGCCGAACGGATTGAGCGGTTGTGCCAGCTAAGTGTCGGAGCGCAGCGCATCTGTGTGCATCTGTGGTTCCATTCCCTTGCTGCCAGCCGATCAGCGCCCCGGTGCGGCCTGCGGGAACAGAAGTATTTGGAATCGCAGATGCACACGGATGTGCACACAGGATGAAGTTGGATGGCGCGCAACAATAGGGTCAGTCCGGCGCGGCGCACGCCGGCCATGGCCTTGATCATCGCCCGCGCCTTCGAGTTGCCTGGCCGGGCGATCGCCGCGTAGACAGGCAGCCATCCCCGAAAGCGGGCTGAAGGTGGGTAAAGTTCGGGCTAAAGACCCGGCTATCCCCGCGATGATGAGGAAGCAATGCCCGCGACGTGCCGAGAGCAGAAGCCGCGACCGATGCCGCCCACGCGACGCCTCATCGGCACATCGTCGCCTGCGGCCGGTCTTCTGCTCGGGTTGGCCGTCGCCGCCACTCTCTCTGCGTGCGCGCCGGAGGTTATCGCGGTCGGGCCCAGCCGCGAGGTTACGTCACCCAGCCGCGCGATCTCCGAGGCGTCGGATGGCGATACCGTGCTGATCGACCCGGGTGTCTATGCGGACTGCGCGCTGGTCAGGGGCAGCAACGTCATCATCCAAGGCGCCGGCCCCGGCGTGGTGCTGACCAACAAGACCTGCGGCGGCAAGGCGATCCTGGTGACGAGGGGCGATGACATCACGATCCGCAACCTGACGCTACAACGTGCTGCTGATCGCGACCACAACGGGGCGGGCATCCGTGCCGAGGGCGTCAACCTGACAGTCGATAACGTGCGCTTCCTTGACAATGAGGAGGGAATCCTCGCCGGCGACAAGGCAGGCAGCACGATCCGCGTGATCAACAGCGACTTCGAGGGCAACGGCACTTGTGCGGGCAGCGGCTGCGCACACGGGATATATGTCAACCACATCAAGGAGCTGGACGTCGGCAACTGCCGCTTCTTCGACCAGAAGGTCGGGCATCACATCAAATCGCGTGCATATACGACCCAGGTGATCGACAATCACATCGAAGACGGGCCGGACGGGACGGCGAGCTATGAGATCGATGTGCCGAACGGCGGCAGCGTGCTGATTCAGGGCAATACAATCGAAAAGGGGCCGAAGGCTCAGAACTGGGGCACCGCGATCGCGATCGGCGAGGAAGGCAGAATCCTGCCCTCGAAGGGACTGCTCATTCGAAACAACAAGTTCACCAACGACAGCGGGCACGAGACTGTGTTCGTCGGTAACGCGGCGCCCTACCCGGCGCAGCTCAGCGGCAATGTGCTCAGCGGCAAGGTGGTCCCGCTACAGGGACCAGGATCGGTGCAATAATACCGATCAGTCGGCAATAACGCGGTGCGGGCCCGCTCCTTCAACCCCGCAGAAGGAACCAGGCTCCGGCGCCGATCAACGCCCAGAACGGAAGCGCCAACAGAACGCCCGCCAGGATGCCCTTTGCCGGGGCGAGGTTATCATTGTCTTCGCTTGTGCCCAGGTCCTCGAGCGGTTCGGAGAACTCCGCCGATGTGTCCGGATCGCCGGTGGTCGGGTTGCGCAGCAATGCGATGACGTGCGGATTGGTGAATTCGACGCGGCCGGGCCGACGACGCTCGACCAAAGTTGAAGTAGCGCTAGTCTGGTCTTCCGCGCCAGGCGAAGCAGGTTCGGGCATCGGATACCTCCATTGCGGGAGGTTATAGACGGGGGGCTTAATAAATTCTTATCGTCGTCGGGGCAACGGCAGCGGGACGGGCGAACGCGTACGTAGGTAACTCAGCCCGCTTCGAGGAGCCATCACCCACGCCATGGAGATACCGTCCGCCGCGACTCCGCACCACGCGTAAACTGCGCTCCGGCACGCGGGCGCGCCGTCACGCCCCGACGCTGATCCGATTTCAGGTGTTCGGCAGAGGCGAGCAGAACCGGTTCAGCGTATACGCCTGCTCGGTTTCGACAGCTCCAGCGACGCGCGCAGGCGAGCCGTCACTGCGCGCATCCGCTGGCCGGTCGTGAGCAGGGCGTTAGCAAAACTCAGCAAATGGAAGCGCCTTATCTTCCTGACCTCCGAGCGAAGCGCTCCCAGTTCCGCTGACATGCTTTGCAACTTGTCATAGAGGCCGGAGACGACCAGGTTCCGCTCGACGATTTCGTCGAGCAGCTCTTGCTCGCGTGACGACACTGCCGGCTCGCGATCCGCTTGCCAGTCGTCCCGACGATAACCCAACGTGTCGAAGTCAGGCTTATATAACGAATAGACCCTCGCGGCCATTTCCGCATCATAGGGGCTGAAAGCAGCAACAATCGAGGCGTTGCTCTCGGGCAAAACAAGCGCCTCCGCCATGCCCAGATGGCGAGCAAATCGGCCGAGCAGGTCATGCATGTTCTCGGTCTTGCCAACCAGGTTGAAATCGAGGGCAGCCATGAAGGCGTGCACTGTCTGCGGCGACCAGTGCGAGTCGCAGGACGTCAGATCGTCACCGGAGACGTACTGGACGAATTCAGCAAAGCTGACAAGTTGCTTGCGGCCGGTCTCAGGCAGACGCCCCCTGACGGCGAGGTAAACCCGATCGTAGCCGGGTTCGCACAAGATGACTTTATTGCGCCACGCCGAGGCGAGCCGTGTGTACGGATTTCGAACCACGATGATGCGCAGAAAATCGGGCGACTCGAGCACCTCGCGCTGCAAGCGGTCATCGAGATCGACGAGCGACGGCAATGGCATGTTTTCACGGGCGTGGACGAACATGTCTCGACGCGACTCGCGCAGCCCGGGGCTGAACAGCTTGATCGGCGGCGCACCTTCCAGGCCGCGAAGCAGTTGCTTCATGCTGGTGCAGGCCGCTTTCGGCACCTCGAAATACATGTAGCGCTTCGACACGCTAACGAAGGTGGAGTACCGCAGCCTCCAGCGAACCTGTTCGGCGGTGAGACTGCGGTAGCGGTCGAGCACCACGCCCACCGAATAAGGGTGGCGCGTGAGCTTCGCCGGAATACGCATCGCGGCCTGAATCCGACGCCGCGCCCCCAGATGTGGCTCAAAAGATCGAACCTCCTTCGCCTGCCGGTCAGGTCCACCACCCGGAACCCGGCCGGCCTGCGGATCAGGAATTGCTGACATGGCAGGATGAACACTTCGGCATCGACAGCCTCGGCAAAATAGACCACGAACGGGCAGACCAGGCTCGGCCTGAACTCTCGGGAGTGCTTCTAGATATTGTCACAGAAATCATCACCACCGAGGAAACCGCCAAGCCTGACCTTCGGATAGACCCGAACGGCACCCGGCGTGCGAACTCGCCCTTCCAGACCCCGGTCTCGGCCATCCGCCGGCAGCCAGTCTGATTGACCAGGCGCGTCCACATGGCTTCGCGTTGCGCCCGTTTCCCACCCGTGGCAGCGACCTGATCGAGCAGCTTTCGCGGAAAACCCACATCGGCTCATAATTCCTGCTCAAACCGAACTTTACCCAGCTTTTGGCCCAAGTCGTTGATATAGCCAGTTTCCAGGGATGGCTTCCTGTGTATGCGGCGATCGCCACGTCGAACAATTCGCGCACCAGCGCTGAGCCTTGCCTGCCGTGGCCGCAGAAGTCCGAAACGGTTCCTGGGCCTGGGCTCATGGTCGCGGAAAGGTTCACACGGAGTGCCACGTAGGTCGCACGGAGAACCACGGAGGTCTCTCAAAGATGGGTCTCAGGTTGCTGGACGCTGTGGCCGAGCAGGTCACTGAGGGTTGGGCGGAAGCGCTTCTCCCGTGGCTCTCCGTGCGACCTACGTGGCACTCCGTGTGAACCTCTTTCCGCCAGCCCTAAATATTCATGGTCTCACTGAATCAGGCCGAGTCGTGTCGGGTCAAGGGGAATCTCGCAGCCCACATAAATCAAGCGTGTCGGGACTTTTTGATACTTTAGCAGAAAACGGCAAAGTTCGGTTAATGCGAAATTCGGGCTTGCTGGCGAGTGCTTGGCGCAGCGGCTTGGACCGCGGCGGCGACATGCCGTTCCGGACTGATCAGCCGTATCCTTCCATCGTGTCGTTCGTGGGTCTCGTCGAGCGCGTAGAAGACCGGATGCCGCCGGTGGAGCGACCGCTGAGCTCTTGGCGCAGGATCCGGAACACGTTGCGGTCGGCGTGGCCCGATCCGAGTTGCGCAGCGGGATGCTCCACTCAGGGGAGAACCACCTCGCAGATGTGCTGGTTCCGCACGAACAGTTCGTGTCGGCCACCGATATGCTGGAACTCCCCCGTCGAGGGCCCGACCACCCCCGTACACTCACTGCCGCTCTGGTACCGGGCGACTGGTCTCCGCCCGCACGGTTACAGAGTCGGATGGTACGTTAACGACGATCAGCTCGCGGGTGGCCCCATTGGAGACATGAGGCCGGGTGGCGATTTCCAGGCAACGCGCGAGCGATGCGCGCGATTGCGGGTGCAAGGGACGACACTGACTTGGCTCGCGCCGTTACCCCCGACCGGCCAGCCCCTCCCACCACGGGCAGATCCCACCCATCCGCTGATAGTTCCCCTCGATCACCTGCACCGGCGCCCGCTGGCCGTCGGCGGCAGCGCGCAGGCGCATCGCCCGGGATGCTTCGCGCTGCTCGGGCGAGAGCCACAGCCGGTCGTGTCCCCAAAGACTGGGTCCGACCGTCACCTCGGCCGGCTGCCAGTTTGCGGGGTCCACTTCGCGCCCGCCCCAGCCGTATTCGAGCATGAACCCGGAGGGGGAGCGCAGATAGAACGATGTCACGAGGTCGTTCGGATGCCGGCCCAGCGTGGTGGCGATCCGCTCCGGCTCGCCCAGCGCAATATCGTAGCCCTGGCCCACGTCGTCGAACGAGTAAAGCTCCATCATCAGGTGGTGCAGCCCGTGCCGGCCGGTCTCGATCAGCGCCAGGCTGTGGTGGCGCGGGTTGATGTGGAAGAAGAACGCCTTGAACGGGCGCAGAATGTAGTCGCTGACCCGGAATCCAAGCAGGTCGCGATAGAACTCCGCCATCTCGTCGATCCGGGGAACCGTCAGGACCGCATGGCCCATGCCGAGCGGGCCGGTGCGGAACCCGGAGATGGCGCGCCCTGGTCGGAACGGCTCATCGGCCGTCTGCTGGCCGTGGAAGGCCTCGAGCCGGTTACCGGCGGGATCCGCGAAGGAAACAAGCCCGCCCACCCGGCGCTGGTCGGCGAGCGATGCGGGTTCCCGGTGAACCGCCACGCCGGCGTCCTCCAGTCGTTCCGCCAGCGCGTCCAGCGTCGCGGCATCGGCGACCTCCCAGCCGAAATACCGCGCGCCTTCCGGCATCTCTCGGTCGATCACCAGCCGCTGCCGCCGGTCGTCCATGCGAAAGGCACGGATCGTGCGGCCGGCTTCGACCTGCTGCATGCCGAGCCAACTTGTGGCGAAGTCCGCCCACTCGTCGAGCGCGGCGCCGCCGATACCGACATAGCCGAGCGATTGCAGTTCCATCACGCCGCCTCCTTGCCGGACCGGAGCATAGCGGTCGGCGGACGGTGCGCGAAGCAGGGGAGCCTTTGGGCCTGCCCGCCGTGACGATTGAAGAGGATGGCTCTGAAAGCGGCAAACAATGATTTGCAATCGCGTACACGCAGAAATCACGATGGCATAGCGACAGATACTGTTGCGGCCGGCCCGAGCAGATGTTAGCTTGGTACGCAGACAGCGAATATTTCCATCGCGTGCGATGCCCTCCTGGGCAACGCTCTATTTAGAGAGGGAGCCGGTTTTGCATTGGTGCCTCGGGATGCAGGCCAGCGCCTCGACGTGGATCTACAACGCGGCGCTCAAGATCGCGCCGGTTGTGGTTCCGGACGTGCCAGCCAAGGGGCGTTTCGTTGCATACCGTGGTAAG
>Ga0335075_10015190_pt1 | contig 11546 bp, 9 predicted proteins | sample Lox_Sample_24_FD_206723 | JGI IMG/M metagenome (GOLD analysis project Ga0335075, IMG submission 206723) | Soil microbial communities from Loxahatchee National Wildlife Refuge, Florida, United States - Lox_Sample_2.4 | ecosystem: Environmental > Terrestrial > Soil > Wetlands | place: USA: Florida...
CGGAGCGGATGGCGGCCGGGCCGACCGCGGCAGAGCGAGAGCTGGACGAGCCAACCGGGGCGGAGCTGGACGAGGACGCCGCGGCACAGTTGGACGAGCACGCCTCGACAGAGCTAGACGAGCCGACTGAAGCACGGCTGGACGAGGACGCCAGGGCAGAGCTAGACGAGGACGCTTGGGCGGAGGCCGACGAGCACGCTTGGGCGGAGGCCGACCAGGACGCTTGGGCGGAGGCCGACCAGGACGCTTGGGCGGAGGCCGACCAGGACGCTTGGGCGGAGGCCGACGAGCACGCTTGGGCGGAGGCCGACCAGGACGCTTGGACGGAGGCCGACCAGGACGCGGGGCGAAGACGTGGCGTCAGCTGGCTGGTTACGGCCGCGGTCGCGGTCGTCGTCATCGGGCTGGCCGCCGCCGTCGGGGCCCTGGCCGTGACTACCCATGGCTTCAAGTCGAAGACCATCGTCACGTACCGGCCGGCCGCCGTATTCAGCCTGCGGGCAGGCGATTGCCTTAATTCTTCACAGAACGGCCTTTCTCCCACGATCCTGTCTTGTGCGAGCCCGCACGACGCCGAAGTGTTCGCCACGTTCAGCCTGACCGGATCGTCCTGGCCCGGCAGCGCGGCCATCGGGCAACAGGCGAGCAGCGGCTGCGGGGACAGGATCGCGAGCTACGTGAACCCGGCGCTCGCGGACGTGGGCCTCACGCAGGAATTCGTCTATCCCGACCAGAAGGCCTGGCAGGCGGGCGTGCGCACTGTGGTCTGCGAGGTCAGCGCCGCCACGGGGCAGCTCACTGGCTCGGTCCGCCAAGGAGGCTGATCAGGCCGGTCAGTCCAGGCCAGACCAGGCTCGACGATCTCCATCCCGCCCACCAGCTTGCGGATGGCAGCCCGGCTGCGGACGCGGGCCGGCTGGGTTGCCTTGCCGACGACGAAGTGCGGGATGGACCGCGGAGCAACGCGACCGGCTGGGATGATGTCGATCAGCTCGTGGGTGGTGCCCACGATGGGCAACCCGGCACCGACATCGATGATCCGCCGGATCCCCTGCTGACGCGATGGTCCTGCCGGACGTAGCAGGCTTCGCGGCCCGGACAGCACCTCCTACGAGCCAGGCCTATCCAATCTGCGTTAGCACCCGAGCCGCCGCACCAAGCTCTCGTAAAGATCTTGAATTAATTTTCGTCTAATAGCGCAGAAGGCTGGTGGCTGTCCCAGCCGGAACCGGGCGTCCTGGTGTGGCGCGTCCCGTCGGGCCGCATCTATACCACCAGACCCACCGAGTACGCCCTGTAGCCGCAGCGGGCGCACCATGGGACGCTCCGCCGGGCGCGCACGAGGTAGCGGACCACCCTCCGCGGGAACGCCCGGTTCCACTGTGCGGTCGGGCGGACGTTCGGCAACCGTGCGAGCATCTGCTCGGCAGCCATCCGGTCGGCCTCGAAGTCGTCCTTGCCGCCGGGCAGGTAGTCATATATCCGTGCCGCGCTGCGGATATCGGGCCGGAACGTCTGCCGCCAGTCCCTCGTACGTGCCAGGCATCGCGGCAGCCGTCACCCTTTCCTTGCCACGGCGGCGTACATCGGGATCGGTTGTCGGGGCGCGGGCTCGCCCACGTCGGGCCGCCATTCCGGCACGGTCACCAGGCCCGGCTCCACCAACTCAAGGCCCTTAAGGAAACTGGCCACGTGGTCGTGGGTGCGCAGCCGAAGCCGCTGCGCGCACATCTGATTCCAGTACCACTCCGCCTCGCGCATGGCCGGATCCACATCGCTGGCAGCATGGATCAGGACGAGGTAACTTCGCGGCGCCAGGGCGCCGGTCAGCGTGGCCACGCTGGAGGCGGCCACCTGATCGTCTTCGATGAAGTGCAGCGAGCCCACCAGCAAGATCGCGGCCGACTCGGCGAAGTTCAGCGTCGTCCCGGCCTCGGTGATGATCGCGCCGGGGTCGCGGGCATTGGCGTCGATGTAGGCGATCACCCCTTCCGGGGCAGAGGTGAACATCGCGCGGTCGTGCGCGAGCACGACCGGATCGTCGTCCACGTAGACGACACGGCTTTCCGGGGCGACCGACTGGGCCACCTCATGCGCGCTGGTCGCCGTCGGCATCCGGGTGCCGACCTCGAGGAACTGCCGGATCCCCGCCTCTATGGCCAGGTAGCGGACGGCGCGACGGACGAAGGCACGGGTAGGCAGCGCAGTCTCGCGGAGAACTGGCGCCACCGCCATCAACCGCTCGGCGGCCACCCGGTCGGCCTCGAAGTTGTCCTTGCCGCCCGCTATGTAATCCCACAGGCGCGCCGCGTTGGCTAGGCTGGTGTCGATCCGCGGCATGCGCGCCCGAAAATTCGCTATTAAGCGCGCGTCATCCGTCATCGCCACCTGCCTTTCAGCCAGATAGCTCCCCAACCCATCCACGCTACGCCCTGGCTGCAGCGGCCCGCCACCCGGGGCCAGCACCGGCCTCAGCGCTCAACTCGGCCCAGGTCCTCCAGGCCGGTGAGCCACTCGCCCTGACGCATCACCGCGCGGGGACGGAAGTCGTCGTCGCAGATGACCAGATCCGCGGCGCGACCGGGGCTGAGGGCGCCGGTGCGGTCGTCGAGGCCGAGCACGCGGGCCGGGACCGCGCTCGCCGCGGCGGCCACGTCGGGGACCGGCAGGCCTGCGGCCACCGCGTGCCGGACCACGCCGGCCAGGGTGGCGGTGGAGCCGGCGATCGCGCGGCCCGGGTCGTCGGTCAGGCGGGCCACGCCCCCGGCGACCGTGACCCGCAGTGAGCCGAGGTGGTAGCTGCCTTCCGGCATCCCGGCGGCGGACATGGCGTCGCTGACCAGGACCAGCCTGCCGGGACCGGCCAGGCGGGCGGCCAGGCGGACCACCATGTCGTGCAGGTGCACGCCGTCGGCGATCAGTTCGCAGGTGACCTCGGTCCGGTCCAGCAGGGCGCCGACCGCACCGGGCTCGCGGTGATGCGGCGGTCGCATGCCGTTGAACAGGTGGGTCGCGTGGGTCGCGCCGGCATCGATGGCGGACACGGTGACCTCGGCGGTGGCGTCGGTGTGCCCGACGGCGACCGTTACGCCGGACCGAGTCGCCGCCTCGATCACGGCGGCTGCCCCGGGCAGTTCGGGCGCGAGCGTGATGACGCGCAGGTGGCCCCGGGCCGCGGCGTGCAAGCGCTCGAAGACGGCCACGTCGGGGGCCAGCATGTGCCGCGGGTCCTGGGCGCCGCGCCGGGCCGGGGACAGGAACGGGCCTTCGAGGTGAAGGCCGGCGATGACGCCCTCGTCGGCCAGTCCGGCCAGCATGGCGGACCTGGCCTCCAGTTCGGCCAGCGGCGCGGTGACCAGGCTCGCCAGCAGGTTCGTGGTGCCGCGCGTGTGGTGGAACTCCGCGACCTTCCTGGCATCGTCTTCATGGCCCTCGGTGAACGAGGCGCCCCCGCCGCCGTGTACGTGCAGGTCGATGAATCCGGGGAGCACCCACTGGCCGCGCAGGTCGACCTCGGGCCGGCCGGGGGCTGCACCGGCGCCGGCCGCGTCGATCACGTTTCCGGTCAGCCGGATCCAGCCTGGGCTGAGCACGCCGCCGGGCGTCAATATCCGACCGCCCGCCAGCGTGAGATGGTCGCGCGACATCAGGCCAGGATGACAGAACGTGATAGCGCGCGGGGCTGGTCCGGGTCGATGCCCTTGCGCTCGGCCAGCACGCAGGCCAGCCGCTGCGCTCCGGTCAGGGCGACAAGCGGATCGGCGTCCGTGGCGATAACCAAGGCCCCGGTGAGGCGGGCGTCGGCCAGCAAGGCGGGCGGGACCTCACCCAGGGCCCACACCGCGGTGCCGTGGTCGCTGACGCTGATCGGGCCGTGCCGGTACTCCATCGCCTGATACGACTCGGCCCAGGTACGCGCGGCCTCGCGCAGCTTCAGCGCGGCCTCGTCGGCCACCCCGGCCGCCCAGCCGCGACCGAGGAAGGTGAACTCGGAGCGTTCGGCCAGGCCGGCCGGCAGCCGGCGGGCAAGCTCGGCCGCGGCGGCGTCGGGCAGCGTGCGAAGGTCCGCGCCCAGATGGACGCGGAGCAGGACGAGCGTGCTGGTGATGAAGCGGCTGGAAACCACGGACCGTTCGGCAGAAAAATCGAGCAGGACTACGGCGCCGGCCTCACTCGCTAGCGGCGAGCCCGGGTCGGCGGTTATCGCCGTGGTGCCGACGTCTGCCGGAGCACGGCGGAGGGCGTCGAGCGTTTCCGTGGTGGTGCCCGTGCGCGAGACGTACACCATGCGGTCGTAGCGGCGAGTGGCGGGGACCTCGGAGGCCGGGAAGGCGTCCGTCTCGCCCTGGCCCGAGGCTTCGCGCAGGGCGGCGTAGCAGCGGGCGACGTTGAGCGAGGAGCCGCAGCCGATCACCGCGGTCCGCTCGCCGGGCCTGGGCAGCGCCGCGTCGGCCGGGGCCGCCATCTCGATCGCCTTGGCCCAGCATTCCGGCTGGCTGGCGATCTCGTCGAGCAGATGGCTCATGGCAAGCTCCCAGTGATCATTCGTTCTGCAATTATTTGCATAATTTGAACTCCTTATGAGCAGTATAGATCATCACCGATGGACGACGGGAGCTCGCGTCCGCGCCTGTGGGGGCGGCGGGGCGGAGGGCGGAGGGCTGGTCAGGCGGTGACGATGCGGATGCCGCGCTCGGTGAACGTGGTCAGCACGGGCTCGGCGGCGTCCTGGTCGGTGACGATGACGTCAATCTCGTCGACCGCGCACACCCGGGCAAACGCGCGCTGACCCAGCTTGGATCCGTCGGCCACGATCATCACCTGCGCCGCGCGGGTGGCCATCAGATGGTTGATGCTGGCCTCGCCCTCGTGGTGGGCGGTCGCGCCCACTACGGGGTCAAGCGCGTCGACGCCGAGGATGGCCCAGTCCAGCGTCAGCTGGTCGAGTACGACCGTGGCGAACGGACCGATCAGCTCGTAGGACTGCGCGCGCGCGACGCCGCCGGTCACCACGATCTTGATGTGCCGGCGGACGGCGAGCTCGTTGGCGATGTTCATCGCGTTGGTCACCACTGTGATGACCGGACTGCCAGTGCCGTCCTGCAGGTCAGGGCGGGTGGCCAGGGCGCGCGCCACCTCGCTGGTGGTCGTTCCGCCGTTCAGCGCCACCGTGGCGCCCGCTGCGACCAGGTCGGCGGCCGCGCGGCCGATGCGCTGTTTCTGCGGCGCGTGCCTGGCGGTCTTGTACCGCAGCGGCAGGTCGTAGGAGACGTGCCCGGCGATCACGCCGCCGCGGGTCCTGGTCACCAGCTGCTGACGGGCCAGCTGGTCCATGTCACGGCGGATGGTGGCCTGCGACACGCCGAGCGCCTTCGCGGCCTCGGCCACGGTCAGCTGACCGTCCTCTGGTAGCAGGTCGAGCAGCGCGTTCCACCGCTGATACCTGGACACCTGGCCGACCTCCCGGCTGCTGCGCGATCATGCGCAGTTTACCGTCTTTCTTGCACATCGAATGCTCGATGATGCGCGTCGGCCAGACCGGATTCGCTACGGTTTCGGCGCTTTTGGGGCGTCGGCCAGCCAGACCTGTCCTGACAGGGCGGCTTCGATGAGCATGTCAGCCGGCGGCCAGGCGTGGTTCGGACGGCTGTTCCGCAGGGACACGATGCCGTGAAGGGCCACCCAGACGTTCACCGCCATCAGGCTGGCGTCCCCGCGACGGGCGACACCGCCGTCGATGCAGGCTTGGACGGCCGCCACCAGGCGCCCGAATACCCGCTCGCCCGGGCGGTCCCCCGGGCGCGCGGGATCGAGGGCCAGGTTGGCCCTGAACAGGACGTCGTAGTAGCCAGGATGCTCGAGGCCGAAGCGGCAGTAGGCGAGGCAGCAGGCCCGCAACGCCCCGACCGCGCCCAGGCGGCCGGCCATCGCGCTGACCAGGGAGTCGTCCAGGCGCTCGAAGCGGTCGGCGACCACAGCCCCGACCAGGGCGTTGCGGACAAGGCCACGCGAGCAGGGTTCACCAACGTGACCGAGGCGGAGCCGTGGGACCAGGTGGATGTCGGCGGACTGCGGGTCACCGCCGCGCCGGCCCGCCACGGCGTGCCCGAGATCACCTTCGTCATCCAGGGCGCGGGTACGACGGTCTTCTTCGGCGGCGACACGATGCGGATTCCGGACCTCGATGAGGTGCCCAGGCGCTTCGGCGGTGTCGACCTGGCCCTGCTGCCAGTCAACGGGCTGCGGATAAGGCCCTTCAACCGCCAGGTCGTGATGAACGCCGAGCAGGCGGGCGAATATTGCGGCGTGCTGCGGCCCAAGGTGGCGGTGCCCATCCACTACGCCTTCACCGCCGGGCCGGTGCGCGACCGCTTGTTCCTCAAGTACGACGGGACGCCGGAGCGTTTCCAGCGCGCCGCCGCCCGCTACGCCCCCGCAACCACCGTAAGGGTCCTGGCCCCCGGCGGGCCCCTTGTCCTGGACGGCCTGGCACCGTAACGCCATTGTCACCCGTTAGTCGAGGTCGAAGGCGGGCGTGGATGGCTACGGTGAGCAGGGATTCTGGCGCCAGGAACATTTCGAATTGACCTCGTCGGCAAGGGCTGGTGGGGTAGGCGTATGGCTGTGCCTGTGGCATTTGTCGGCCGTGAGAGTGAGCTGTCCCGCCTGCTTGAGGCGCTGGGCGGGGAGACCAGGCTGGCGCTCGTGGTCGGGGATGCCGGGGTGGGGAAAACCCGGTTCGCCGGAGAGGTCATGGCGCGGGCCACGGCCGCCGGGGCGGTGATGGCGCGGGGGGAATGCCTGCCGCTGGCCGACACGCTGCCGCTGCTTCCTGTCGCTTCGGCGCTGGGTGAGCTGGCCCGGCTTGAAGAAGGCAGGCTGCTTGAGCGGGCGCTGGCCGACGCCCCCGAGTATGTCCGGGGAGAGGTGGGACGGCTGCTGCCCGGACTCGGCCCGGGAGGCGTCCCTGAGCCGGGCGGCCGCGATGAGGGGTGGCGGCGCGAGCGGCTGTTCTCGGCGGTGGCGGAGCTGCTGGGCGGCGCGGCCCGGGGCGCCGGGCCCGGGGTCGGGCTGGTGATCGAGGATGTGCACTGGGCGGACAGTGCGACGCTTGACTTGCTGACCTTCCTGACGCGCGCCGGGCGCCGCGGTGCGGTGACCGTGGTGGCGACGTGCCGGAGTGACGAGGCCCCGCTACCGGCGCAGGTGGCGGACTGGCTGGCGCAGATGCGCGCCGCGGCGGGAGTGGAGGAGATCAGGGTCGGTCCGCTGTCGCGGCCGGAGGTAGGCCTGCTGGCCGCCGCCCTGGCGGGCGGCCCGGCGGCGCCGCAGGTGATCGATGAGCTGTACGCGCGGGCCGAGGGAAACCCGTTTTTCACCGAGCAGCTCGTCGTTGCGGGCCTGCCCAGCGGCGAGGAGAGCGGGCCGGGCATCGCGGGCGGGTTGCCAGGTCGGCTGGCGGAGCTGCTGACGGCGCGGGCGGGCCGGTGCGCGGGGGATGCGCGGGCGGTGCTGGCGGGCCTGGCGGTGGCGGGCCGGCCGCTGGCCGAAGACATGCTGGCGACGGTGACCGGGCTGGACGCCGCGACGGTGCGCGGCGGGCTGCGGGAACTGGCAGCGGCCCGGCTGCTGGCCGAAGACCCGACCGGGGCGGCGCACCGGCCTCGGCACGCGCTGCTGGCCGAGGCGGTCTCCGGCGGGCTGCTGCCCGGCGAGCGGGCGGCGTTGCACGAGCAAACGGCTCGGGCGCTGGCGGCGGCCGGGGATCCCACGCTGGCCGCGGAGGTGGCCGGGCACTGGCAGGCGGCCGGGAATCCCGCCGAGGAACTGCCGGCCCGGATGGCAGCGGCCGAGACCGCCGAGCGGGTGTTCGGCTACGCCGAAGCGGCGGAGCACTGGCAGCGGGCCATCGAGCTGTGCCGCGCCCAGCCCGGCGCCGCCGAAGCGGCGGGGGTCGGCCTGCCGCGAACGGCGGGGGTCGGCCTGCCACGAATGTACGTGCGGGCGATCGACGCTCTGCGGTGGTCTGGCACCGAGGTTCGCGCCGAGGCGATCGCGGAGGAGGCGTACCGCCGGTTCGCCGACGACCCTGATCCCGCCACCGCCGCTGTCGTCCGCCACCGCGCCGCTTATTTCCGGGCGATCGAGGCGCCCGACGCCGGACTTCCCTTGATCGAGGAGGCCCTGCGGCTATACGAGCAGACCGCGCCGTCATCCGATGGCGCCGAGGCGTGGCTCGACTACGCCGACGCGTTCCTGCGAGCCGGCGTGGGATCGCGTGAGGGAATCGTGCCCGCGCTGCAGCGGGCGCAAGAGATCGCCCAGGCGGCCGGAGCCACCGCTCTGCTTCCCCGCGTCCTGGCCAGCCTTGCGGCGGACGCTTTCCTTCACGGGCAGGTCACCGAGGGGTTGGCGTTCCTTGAGCGAGCGTGGGCGCTGGCGCGGGCCGCGGACGACGCCGCGGGACTTGTCCGGCTGGCCGTGAGCGAGAGCGACGCGCTGCTCAAGCTGGCCAGGTTCGCAAGCGCCGCCGAGATGGCCTCGCGCGGAATCGCCTCGGCCCGGCAGGCCGGACTGGCGGCTTCGCTCTCCAGCAGCATCCTGACCTTCAACGTCTGCGAGGCGCTGATCGCCCTCGGGCGCACGGCCGAGGCCGCGGCGCTGATCGACCCGCTGACCACCGGGCCGCCTGACCGTGACCACTGGCCGTTGCACGAGACCCGCGCCGAGGTCGACCTGCTGCGCGGTGACATCGCTGCCGCCGAAGCGCGGCGGGCCCCGGTCAAGCCCATTCCGGGGCGGGCGGTCGACACCGCTCACGAGTCCGCGCAGAGGGCCGCGGAGCTTGCCGTCTGGGCGGGACGCCCGGCCGATGCGCTGGACGAGGTGCGGCAGGTGCTCCCGCTGTTCGGGGACGCCGAGCGGACGGTGCTCTGCGGGCGGCTGCTCGCGGCGGGCATGCGGGCCTGTGCCGACCTGGCCGCCCGCGCCCGGGCGCGGCGCGACGAACCCGCCGCCGGCGCCGCGCGGGCCGCTGCCGACGGCCTGAGGTCGTGGGTGGACCAGATGGCGGGCATTCCGTTCACCGACCATCCGTTCGCGGCCACCATTCCCGCCGAGCGTGCCACCTGGGACGCCGAGCAGATCCGGCTGGACGGGTCCGCCGATCCGGAGGCCTGGCGCCGGGCCGCGAAGAGCTGGGATGAGCTGGGCTGCCCGCACCGGGCCGGGTACGCCTGGTGGCGGCAGGCCCAGGCGCAGCTGGACTGCGGGCAGCCGCCGTCGGCGGCCGCCACCGCGCTGCGGGCCGCCGAAGCGGCCGCCGACGGGCACGCTCCGCTGCTGGCGCGGGTGCGGCAGCTCGCCGAGCGGGCCCGGATCCCGCTGCAATCCGAGCCGGCCGCGGCGTCCGGGGCCGCGCCGTCCGGGGCCGCGCCGGCCGCGCCGTCCGGGGCCGCGCCGGCCGCGCCGTCCGGGGCCGCGCCGGCCGCGCCGTCCGGGGCCGCGCCGGCCGCGGTGCCCCAGGCTTACGGGCTGACCGACCGTGAGCTGGCCGTGCTGCGATTGCTGGCCGCCGGGCGCACCAACGCCGAGATCGGCGCTGAGCTTTACATCAGCCCGAAGACCGCCAGCGTGCACGTCAGCAGCATCTTCCGCAAGCTCGGGGTCTCCAGCCGGGTGCAGGCCGCCGGCCTAGCCGAACGGGCCGGACTACTGGGTCCCGTCCCGTCCTGAGCACCCACGCCGGCGGCGCCATGCCAGCACGGCCACCGCGGCGGCGAGAGCCGGCGCACCGGCCAGCATGGGGGCGCGGATCCCGGCGGTGGCGGCGAGGGCGCCGCCGGCGACCGCACCGAGGGCCTCACCACCGCGAGAGGCGGTGCCGACCAGGCTGCTGATCCGGCCGAGGAGTTCGGCCGGCACCAGGCGCTGGCGCATGGTTGTCGTCGTCATGGCGAACAGGGCCAACGCGCCGCTGTTGACGAACAGCATGGCCGCGGCGACGATCACGTTTCCGGTCAGGCCCAGGCCCGTCTGGCTGGCGGTCAGGGTGGTCCCGGCCAGCAGCAGCGACCGCCGGGGACCAAGCCGTCTGGTCACGGCGGCGCCGAAGGCGCCGGCCAGGACTCCGCCGAGCGCTCCGATGGCCAGCAGCAAGCCGTAGGCGCCCGGCGGCTCACGCAGGTCGCGCACCACGAAAAGCACAAGCACCGCGAACCACGCGCCGTCCAGCACGGCGAGGAGGCTGGCCGTGATCGTGACGTCCCTCATCTCGGCGTGCCGCCGGAGCCACCGCAGCCCCTGGGCGAAGTCCTGCCATAGCGAGGTCAGCGGGGGCTTCCTGACGTTCTGCTCATCTGGTGGCCTGGCCGGGCCGAACACGGCGGGGAGCGTCAGCAGCAGCAGGACCGCGACGCCCAGCGTCCCCGCGTTGACCGCGAACGGCAGGACGGCGCCCAGGCCGAACATCCAGCCGCCTGCCGCCGGCCCGGCCAGGTCGAAGCCCACGAACTGCCCGGCGATCAGCCTGGCATTGGCCTGGTCCAGTCGGTCCGGTTGGATCAGCCGCGGCACGCAGGTCACCGCGGCGGTATCGCGCAGCGCCGAGCCAGCGCCCGTCACGAACGCGGTCAGGTAGATCAGCCACAGCCCGGCGCCACCGGCCAGGATCGCCGCCGCCAGGGCCGCGATGACCACGGCCCTGGTCACGTCCACGGTCACCATCAGACGGCGCCGGTCGGTTCGGTCGACCACGACGCCAAGGCCGGGGCCGAGCAGCAGCCAGGCCAGGCCTTGTACCGCGGTGACGGCTGCCACCGCCTCAGGTGAGCGCGTCAGCCGCGCGGCGAGCAGCGGGAACGCCGCGAGCCTGACGCCATCGCCGAAGTCAGCGAGGAACTCAGACAGCCAGTACCTGGCGAACGGTGCCCGGAGCCTGGCGAGCCGTTGTTGTGCCTCGCCTTCGGTCACCGATGGCACCTGATCACCTTCCAGCCTGCTCTGCTTCACCTAAGTGGCGATGTGACAGTAGGCCTGTCTGAACGGGCCGGGACAGACAGACTCACTGGCAATCTCGGTAGTAAAGTTCGTAAAACCCGCGACGGAGTTAAGCGAAGGCGATGGCATGACCGCGCATCCTGACCGGTTCGGGGCCTTGCTGCGGGCTTGCCGGGCGGCGGCCGGGCTGTCGCAGGAGGAATTGTCTGAACGGTCTGGGCTGAGCCTGCGCACGATCGGGAATCTTGAGCAGGAGCGCACCAGGTGGCCGTACCGGGACACGGTGCGGCGCCTTGCTGACGGCCTGGGCCTGGCCGGCCAGGACCGCGACGCGTTCATGAGCGCGGCCGGCCGGCGCCTGCGCCCCGGCACCGCGGCCGATGAGCAGCCGCAGGTCATCGCCGCCGTTGGCGGCCAGGCCGCGCCGCGTGTTGGATCCGGCGTGCCGTTGCCCCGGCAGCTGCCGACGGCGGTGTGGCACTTCACCGGCCGGAGGGCCGAGCTGGAATTCCTCACCGGCCTGCTAGGCGATCCGGGAGCCCTGGACG
>Ga0335075_10015191_pt1 | contig 11546 bp, 8 predicted proteins | sample Lox_Sample_24_FD_206723 | JGI IMG/M metagenome (GOLD analysis project Ga0335075, IMG submission 206723) | Soil microbial communities from Loxahatchee National Wildlife Refuge, Florida, United States - Lox_Sample_2.4 | ecosystem: Environmental > Terrestrial > Soil > Wetlands | place: USA: Florida...
GTTCGCCACCGCCGGCGCGCTGACGCTGGATGCGACCAGCGTCACCCACGGGGGCGGCGGGCTACCGGGGCATATCGCTGCCGCGTTCGCCGGGCTGATCACGTTCATCCTCGCGGTGAAGCTGCCGATGATGCTGTTCGGGGAGCTGCGGCACATCCTCGGCGGCGCGCTGCGCTCGGGTGGCTCGACGAGTGGCTCGCAGATGGCGAGCTCGATGCCGGGAGCCGAGCGGATGCGTGCCGCGCACGCGCGGCTGCGCAGCTTCGCCTTCGAGGGGATGCCTGCGCTGGGGCGCAGCGCGGGCGCTGGCGCCGGCGCGTTGGGCGCCCCGGCAGGAGGGCCGCTCGGCGCCGCTCGCCGAGGCTTGGCGGGCGCAGCACGACGCACCGGCGTGGTCTCGGCGATGACCCCCGCCGTGGCCAGCGCGGGCGCGGGTGCCTTGGCTGGCGTGGCAGCCGGCGCGGCGAGCCGTGCAGGCGGGCGAGCCGCCGCGCGCTCAGGCGGGGTGCGCGAGCGGATGACGCGGGCACGCGCGATTCTCGCGGGCGCCCCGCGCGAAGCGCGAGCGGCGATGGCGAAGGGCTCGCGCTCGGGCGCCCGTCGCCCGCCCCGCGGGCCGCGGGGTGCGAGCAACACGACGGGCGGGCCAGCTGCTCGCATGGGCACCACCAGGACCGCCGGCTCGCCTGGCGGGCAGGCAGCTGCACCGGGCAGCGCGGGCGCGTCTGCGGGCTCGAGGACGAGCACGCCGAAGGTGGTGGTCAAGCCAGCGCCAGCGGCGCCGTCGGCGGGGCCAGCTGGCGCAACGCCGGCCCAGGCCGGAGGTGCTCATCCGGGGCGCAAAGTCACCGCGAACGCGCGCAGCGAAGCGAGCCCGCCGCGCAAACCGGCGAACAGGCCCTCGAGCAAACGCGGCCCTGCGCCAGGCGCGGGGCGCCAGGCCCCCAAGCCTGTGCCGCCGCGGAAGCCGGCTGCGAAGCGTAGGCCGCGTCCTCGGAGCGGGCCTTGATCCACCGTACTTTTCGTTCGCTGGATGAGGCGCCCAAGCTCGTCGGGTTCACCGTCAAGCAGTGGGCGGTGCTGATCGCGGACAGCGGCCTGCTGCTCGGCGTGATCCACCTCGTGCATGTGCCGACGAAGCCGGCGATCACGCTCTGTGTGTTCGTGATCGGGCTGCCGGCGGCGATGACGTATGTGTCTGAGAGCGGCGGCCTGCAGCTGAGCGTGCTGCTGCGCGCGATGTGGCACTGGCGCTGGAGCGCCCACACGCTGCAGGCCAGCTCGCCGGGCGAACCGTGCCGGGCACGGGGAGTCGTGATCCTCACCGAGCGCGAGGAGCCCGGCGGGCCCCCCGGGGAGAGGCCGTCGGAGCCGCTGGACGAGCTGCCTTGGGAGCGCTGGGGTTGATGCGCCGCAAGCGCCGTGCGTCTGACCTGCTCGGTGTCGCCGCGATCGAGCCTGACGGGCTGGTGCTCAGGCAGGACGGCACCTATGTCCGCTACCTGGAGGTCGGGACGGTCAACCCGCTCGCCGTCGAGCCCTCCGAGGGCGAGCAGATCTCGAGCGCGTTCGCGCAGATCGCAGCAAGGCTGCCGGATCGCCAGTCGCTGCAGCTGTATGTGCAGGGCACGCCGCTCGACGTGCAGGAGCTGTTGGCGGAGGAGACCTACCGCTGCGAGCGCGCGGCCGGCGCCGCCGAGGACGCCGGTCAGCCTGATCGCGCGACCGCGATCCGTCGCCTCGGGATCGCCCAGGAGCAGTCGATCCGAAAGACCGCGAGGGCGATCAGCCCGCTGCGGCTGCGCTACCTGGTGGTGTGCCCGTGGCAGCCCACGCGCCGGCCACTGATTGGGGCTGGCCGCGGGCGGGCGCTGCGCATCCGCGAGTCGGTGCATCTGCGGGCGATCCGCGACTCGCTGCGACACACGGAGGGGATACGCACAGACCTCGACGCGATGGGCCTCGCGGCCCGGCCGCTGTCGGGAGGCGAGGTGCTGGACCTGCTGCACAGCCGCTTTGATCCCGACGCACAGAGCGCGGGTGCGCTGCCCGCGAGCTTCATGCGCAGCGAGGTTCTCGCGCCCGTGAGGGTCGGCGAAGGCGAGGATGAGGCGGGCGTTCGCGCACAGGCGCTCAGCGAGGCGATCTGCACCGCGGAGATCGACCTGTCCGACCGCAGCCGCATACGGATCGGCTCGACGCTCGAGCAGGTCTCCTATGTCTCGCTGGCGCCCGAGCAGACCTGGCTTGGCTGGCTGCTTCACATGATGCAGTCGCCCAGCCCGTTCGTGCTGAGCGTGCATATCGAGGCGACCGAGCGCTACCGCGAGCGGATGGCGCAGAAGCGCCGCTACAAGCGCCTGTACGGCGTGAACCGTGGGGTCGAGAGCAACGGACGTCCGCTTGATCCCGACGCGCGGGTGCGCGAGCAGGAGGCCGCCGAACTGGTCGACGAGCTCGCCGCGAGCGTCGGCTCGGGCATCTACCGCGTGAGCATCTACCACGCGACCAGCGACCGCGACGGCGAGCGGCTGGCGGAGCTCTGCCAGGCGAGCGCGCGGGAGGTCACGATGGCAAGCGACGCGCGGGTCAACCACGGCCTGTTCGCCCAGCAGCAGCTGTGGTGCTCGACGTTGCCGCTCGGGCGCGATGTCGCGGCCCGCAAGCGCAAGTACATCAGCCGCAACGTCGGCGACACCTTCGCGCTGGTCGGCACGAGCGCCAGCAGCCCTGGCGGTATCCCGCTCGGCTATGCGCTGCCGGGCCGCACGTTGGAGCGGATCGACCCGTTCGACCCGGCGCACACGAACCACCTGATGCTGGTCGCGGGGATCACCGGGTCGGGCAAGACGATGGCGACGATCATCCTTTTGATCCGCGCGCTGGCACAGGGCGCGACGGGGTTCATCATCGACAGGGCCGGGCACTTCGCGTTCCTGGCGTCGCTGATCCCCGGCGCGGCGTCAGTTGAGATTGGCGCTGACGCGCACGCGATCAACTCGTGGGATGTCGAGGACCCCGCGAACGTGCCGCCGGAGAAGATCGACTATCTGCTCGCGCTGCACGCGCAGCTGCTCGGCGAGCACCACGCCGAACGCGACAGCTACGGGCTCACCGATCTCGAGAGCAACCTGCTTGGCCTGGCGATCGCCGAGGTCTATGAGCGCTGCGCGCTGACCGGCGAGGAACCACGCGAGCTGCTGTTGCAGGAGGAGCTCGAGCGTCGCTACCAGCTCGAACGTGACGAGGGCTCGGCGGGGGTCGCCGAGGCGCTTCGCAACCTCTCGATGCGGCTGAACAACTACGTGCTGGACGGCCCCTACAGCTTCCTGACGGACAAGGCGACGACGATTCTGCCCGACGCGCCGCTGATCGTCTTTGACACGCAGAGCGTGCCGGAGGCGAAGGCGGCCGCAGTGCTGTTCGTGCTGTGCGAGCACGTCAAGCGCAGGATCGAGCGCATCCGCCGCGAGTACCTCGCAGGCGAAGGCCCCAAGCACGCTTGGGCGGGCCGCACGATCCTGGCGATCGACGAGTGCTGGAAGCTGACAGAGCGCCCCTCGACTGGACGCTGGTTTAACGAGTTCTGCCGCCGCAGTCGTCATTGGGCGACGTGGGTGATCGCGATCTCCCAGCAGATCACCGACTTCGACACCGAGTACGGCAAGGCGCTGTTGGCGAACGCGCGTATGCGCGTGTCAGGCCGTCAGGAGGCGCGGGAGCTCGCGCGGATGCGCACGGCACTGAGCAACACCGAGGAGCGCGAGGCAGCGATGGGGCAGCTGCGCACCGTCCCTGGCGAGTACGCGCTCGTATATGTCGAGAACGGCACCCGGGGCGAGGCGATCGTGCAGGTCGTCGTCGCCGAGCTCGAGTATTGGATCGCCACCTCGAGCCCTGCACGCGATGACCCGGTACGCCGCATGGCGCTGCGCCAGACCGGCGATGAGACCTGGGAGGCGCGCTGGCAGGCGCTCTTGTTGTGCGCGGATGAGAGGTGGCGCACACAGGCGATCGCCGAGCTGGAGCTGGCCGCGTGATGCAGGCGCGCATTGCGATAGCGCTCCTGAAAAACCGGCAGGTCCAGACGGTCCTGCTCGTCTGTGTGCTGATGGTCGTGCTGCTGCCGGTGCTCGTGGCGGCCGGGATCGCCGGCTTGTTCAGCCAGGAAGCCGAAAGCGCGTGCAGCGGAGCGAGCGTCGGTGCGGTCAACCAGCCGGCGGGGGGCGGGCCGCTCGCGCAGGGGCTCTACGCGGCCCCGCTGGAACTCGCGCCGGGCCGCACGTATGAAATCGGGGCAACCGCCTACGGCGGGCCGGGCGGCGGGACGGGCGACTACGGCTCGATCCCCGACCCCGGCGAGTCCTACCTGCCCGCGCACCCCGACTCGTTCGCCGAGCTGTCGGTGCTTGACAGCAACCCGGCCAACACGGGCAGCTTCACGTTCGCCGACGCGAACGCGCTCAGTGCCCTCCCCTACCTCACCGGCCTGCGTGTCCTTCACGATGGCCGCGAGCAGCTGCTGCTCAAGCGCGATGTGGGCTATGGCCAGGGGCCTGGCCAGTTCATCGCAAACGGCCAGCCCTACCGCATCGACGTGTGGTGGCAGGCCGCACAGGAATTGGGGATCACCAAGAGCGCCGTCAGGGTGCAGCTCGCGCCGAGCACAGGCGCGGCGGCGACGCTCGGCGCGCTGCCGTCCTCCAGCGAAGCGAGCGGCGCCGGCGAAGCGGGCAGCGCCTGTGAAGCGGTCGAAGGCGCGGGCAGCATCCCGCTGCCGCTCACGCCGGGCACGCAGACGAAGATCTTGCCGAGCGGCCTGGCCGCCGCGGGCGAAGAAGCCCCTGCGGCGGTCAAGCGCATGGTCGCCGCCGGCAACCGGCTGTTCAACGCCGCCTATCTCTACGGGGGCGCGCATGGCACGCCGCTCAGCGAGCTGCAGCCAGCGTATGACTGCTCCAGCAGCGTCAGCTACCTGCTGTTCTCGGCTGGGGTGCTCGGACGCGAATACGCCGAGGACTCGACCGAACTTGAGTCCTACGGCGAACCCGGCCCCGGCCGCTACGTCTCGATCTACGCCAATGCCGCCCACGTCTTTGTCTACGTCGGCGGGCTGCGCTTCGACACCGTGGAAGCGCCGGAATACGACAGCGGCCCGAACTCGGGCAAGCCGGGTCCGAAGTGGCGTGTCTCGGCATCGGTCCCCAACTGGTCGACCTGGGTCGTCCGACACCCGCCCGGCCTATGAGCAGCCGCGGCCCCGCCGGAATGGTTGCGGCGTGCCTGGTGGTCGTTGCGGTTGTGCTGGGCGGCTGCAGCAACCCCGACGCGCCGGGCGCAGGACCGAAGACGATCTCGACGAGCTCTGTGCAGGACGCGGGCGAACCGCCGGCGCCAGCGCCCGCCTCCCCGGCATCCCAGGCGCCGGTGGGCGTGCAGAGCACACCGTCGGCGGCGCTTGAGGCGTTCAGCCGCCTGTACTCGAATTGGACCTATCGCACGCTCACGCGCGATCAGCGCAGGCTTGCGGCGATGTCGGTCGGCGCGGCGCGGCTGGCTGAGCAGCAGGCGGCGGCATCGAGCCAGGCGGATACGACGATCACGCGTGGGCAGATCTGGAACAGCGGGCAGCTCGTGAGCGTCACGGGCGACCTCACGCAGCCTGGAACGTGGGTGGTCGTTACCCGCGAACAGACCGGCGGCTCGACGCAGTACGAGGGGCTTCCGGCGTCCTTCCATGTGGTGCTGGCGCGGCTGGCGCGCGTGGCCGGCGGCTACGCGGTGAGCGAATGGCTACCGCAGAGCTGAGCCGGCAAGTCGCCCGCCGCCGGTGGCTGCCGAAGGGCCTGCTGCGGCTATGGCTCTACGCCTACGCCGCTATTTGGACGACGACGCTTCTGCTCGCGGCCGCTGTGTGGCTCCTCGGAGGCGAGGTTGCCGCCGAAGCTCGGAGGGTGTTCGTCAGAGTGCAGCGCAACTCGCCGCCGCATGTCGGGCACGTCCTCACGTTGGCGGCGCACAACATCCCGATCTTCTCGTGGCCGCTACTGCTCGGCTTGTGGGGCGCGCACCGTAGCCGGCGATCGACGCGCGTCGCAGATGGATTGCTCCTGGCGTGGGTGATCGCCAATGCGGCTCCAGTTGGGTTCGAGCTTGGCGCGTACGGCACGGTGCTCTTGCCGTATCTCCCGAACCTTCCCGTCGAGTGGGCAGGCATGGCGCTCGGTGCGAGCGCCTGGCTGGCACAGCGCCGCCGGGCGCTCACCGTCAAGGAGGGACTCGCCATGTTCGCGCTGATCGCCGTAGTGCTGCTGTGCGCGGCGGTGCTGGAGACATTTGCGGTGCCGCATCGATGAGCCCCGCGAGCCGCGCAGTCGCGCGTGTTTGGCCTGCCGAGATCAGTGACGTCGTACCGGGCGCGGCACTTGAAAGAAATGTTGCAAGTAGAATCGTGCTCCGCAGAACTGTTCCGGTTTGCTCGGACTTTCTGCTTGGTCACGGCTGACCTGGAGGTCGAGGGATGGCGGTAGGAGAGCGAGGTTCGAGGGCTGGATCGCCCGGTGAAGCATCGGGGGAAGGAGCCTCGCTCGCGTCTCGAGCTGGCCGGCGGCCATTCGACGCGCAGCGGGTGTGGGAGATCCTCGGCGAATGGCAAGACGTGGAGCTGCGGATCGCGCGTAGCTTCGCGGAGTGCCGCGGGCTCAGCAAAGAGCAGCTCGAGGACATCTACCAGAACACGGCGCTGGCGCTCTACCGGCGCCCCTACGCGGGCGAGGAGCACCTGCGCCATGCGCTGCGGGATGGAATCAAGCGGCGTGCGCTGCGGATGCACCGCGACGAGCGGCGGCACAGTGAGATCCTCGCCCGGAATGCTCCGGGCTTCCGTCAGGTGGCCGAGGCTCAGCAGGGACAGCGCGCACCCGAGCCGTCGGTGCTCGCTCACGAGGATCGTCTGATCGCCACCGAGTTTCTGACGGAACTGAGCGAGCGCGAGCGCCGCGTGTTCGCCTGGATGGTGGAGGGTCTCGCCTACCGGGCGATCGCGACTGCGGAGAACATGCCCGTGCCCGAGGCGCGCAACCTCGAACGGGCGTGTAATCGCAAGCGCAAGGTCTTCCAGTTGTTGCACGACTCTGGCCGGCTGTGCGGATACCGGGCGCAGACGATCCTGGCGTTGCAGGCCGGTGAGAGCACGAGCGAGGAGCTGGCCGAGCGTGCCTTCGCGCACCTTGAAAGCTGTGTGCACTGTCGGCTTGAGCACAAGACGAACGCCAAGCGGCTCCGAGCCAGCTTCCGCGACCAGGCCGCCGCGCTGTTGCCGCCCGTGCTGCTCGGTCGCCTCGGCTGGCCGACGAGGGTTGTCGTGCGGGCGAGACTCCTGCTGCACCGCCTGGGGATCGAGACGGCGCCGTTCGGGCAGGGCGGCGTGCGCGAACGCACCGTCGCCATGCTGGCGGGCGCCAGCGCTTCAGCGAAGATCGCCGCTGGGGTTGTCACGATCGGGGTGCTGGCCGGTGGAGCGGTCGCCACGCACGTGCTCGAACACAGCTCTCCGGTCGAGCACCGCCACGCGACGAACAGCGTGGTCGTGGCGCCTGCGCCAGCGGCGCTGACCCCCACCCCACTCGGCGCCCCGTTCTCTGCGCCGGCATCACGCGCGAGCACGCATCGCAGCGTGCGCCCCTCGAGCCGTGGGCGGCGCCGGCGGGCGAGTGGCCACCCGGTGAGCGCGACGCGGCGCCTGGCGCAAGCGAGCGCCGCTGGGCAACGTGAACCGGGTGGCTTCGCCTACCTCGGCGTCCCCACAACGGCGAGCGCACCGGCCCCGCAGGCGCAGGTGGCGAGCAGCTCCGAAGACCAGCACGGTGGCGGGCCGTTCAGCCCATGAGCACGGTCGAGAAATCTTTTGGCCGGTTCGGGTCGGTTGGGGTCATAGACCTGCGAAGCCCGAGAAAACGGGGCCTGAAAACGGAATGAACGCGATGATGAACACGCAGAAGGAACGATCCGGCCGCCGCGCGCTGGCGCTCGCGCTAACGGTCACGCTTGCGATGCTGGGCGGCTGGCTGGCGGCGAGCAGCGCATACGCAGGCCAGTGGATGGAGGTCTCCTGCGAGAACCCGAGCTACTCGCCCGCGCCAAGCGAAGGCTGGTCGAGCTTCGTCACGGGCGGGCCTGGATACGGCTCGAACAACGGCACCGGCTGCGCGCCGGGCAGCCCCATGTTCGCGATCCTCAGCTCCGCCGTGGCCGCGGGCGTCGGCTCCGGCGAGAACCTCCAGTACACGCCGCCCGCCGGGTCCACGCTGATCGGCGGGTCGGTCGACGTGAGCATGTACGCCGACGGCGGGGGCTACAACGCCAGCGGCACGGCGGTCGCTTACACCCCCGACTTCGCCTACGACGCCTCCAACGTCTTCTTCCAGTGCGCCCGCGGCCTGGAACCGTGCTCGAACGGCACCGACGATTTCTCGGGCGTGCTCGCCCTGCCGGCGGATCGCGGCGGCAGCTTCTACATCGGAGCCGGCTGCGGCGGCGCGTCCGGCTACGCCTGCGATGAAGGCGGGAGCGAAGGCGCGTGGTCGCTCGTGCGCTTGTGGTGGGCGAACTTCCTGCTCTCCAACGAAGCGACGCCGAGCGCCAGCGGCGTCGGCGGGACGCTGCTGAACCCAAACGCCGAAGGCACAGCAGAACTCACACTCGACGCCGCCGACCCCGGCGGCCCCGGCGTGTATCTGGTGATCGTCCAGATCGACGGCAAAACGGTCTACTCCGGCACGCCCAACACCAGCGGCGGGAAGTGCGTGCCGGTGGGCAGCAGCGGCGCCGCGCTGATGTTCGACTACAGCCAGCCGTGCCCGGCGAGCGAGTCGGTGGACCTCCCGATCAACACGACGAGCTTGCCCAACGGTGAGCACACGCTGAAGGTGATCGTGCAGGACGCAGCTGGCAACTCGGCGGTCGTCTACGACGGCAGCATCTCGACCAAGCAGCCGGCCAGCGACTCGCTCGGGGCGTTGCCCGGCCCCGGCACGGGCGGCGGCTCGCCTGCCGCCGTAGCGAACGGCACCGCGGCGAGCCGAACAGCGCGGATCACTCTCGGACTCAAACGCCGGATCACCCGCACCTACGCGCGTCGGGCGCTGCACGTGACCGGACGGCTGCTGGGCAGCGAAGGCCGCCCGATCGCCGACGCGACGCTGGATGTGCTCCAACAGGTCAGCGGCTCGCCGAACCCCGCCGTGGTCGGGCACGTGCGCACACGTGCCAACGGCACGTTCATCGCCGCAGTGCCGGGAGGGCCTACGCGGACGATCGAGATCGGCTACCGCGCGTTCTCGACGGACACCGCCTACGCAGCCGTGGCGAAGATCGCCGAGCAGGTCGAGGCAGGCGTCCAGCTTTATGTGAGTCCTCGCTGGACGGGCTCGGAAGGCACGATCACGCTCACGGGGCGTGTGCTCGGCCCGATCCCGCGCCAGGGCGTCAGCGTCAACCTGCTCGTCCACTACCGCGGGCGGTGGGAGCCGTTTCGCACGCCGAGGACGGACGCCGCGGGTCGCTTCGCGGTCGTCTATCAGTTCGAGGGCGCGGTCGGACGATTCCCGTTCCGAGCCGAAGTACCGCCGAGTCAGGCCGACTACGCCTTTGGCCGCGGGTTGAGCAAGGTGGTGGACGTTGACACCAACTAGGAAACTCGGCAAGCGGCTCGGAACCCCCAGATTGCTCGCGGCGATCGTGGTGCTCAGCGCGAGCTTGATGCTGACGCCGGCGGCCGCCAGCGCTGGCACTTACCCGATGTATCAGTGCGCGGCGGGCGTGCCGGATGTCTCTCCGGGCTGGGACGTGTTCGCCGACAACACGTTCGCGGACACGGTTCTCTCTGACAGTTGCTCGGCTGGCGGCAGCATCGGCGTGTACGTGTTCACCGAAGAACACGGCGGCATCGTCACCGAGAACGGGCACAGTGGCAGCCAGGTAGGGCTGCAGATCGACGTTCCAGGCGGCGTGCCGGGGGTCACGATCCACTCGATCAGCGCAGAGGTCATCGGGTCCCCTGTCACCGGCGATGATGCCTTCCTGGGGTTCTCCTCCGCCGGGCAGACGCTGCCGGGCGGGACGGAGTTGCCCTACGGCGCCGGGAGCCCGTACATGGCTAGCGAAACCTGGACGCTGCCCCAGGGCGCCCGTGACTTCGAGGCATACGTCAACTGCTCTACCGACAAGAGCTCGCCTTCTTGTGACTTCGCCGACGCGACGGAGGTGCCGGCCCTCACAGACGTCACGCTGAGCCTGGAAGACAACACGCCGCCGCAGGTGGCCAGCGTCAGCGGCCCGCTCGCCACGGCCGCTGCTACTGGCGCATCGGTCGCGGGCGCGCAGGCGATGACGTTCACCGCCAGCGACGCCGAAAGCGGTGTCCGCAGCGCAGCTTTGACGCTCAGCCCGCTGAGCGGCGGAACGCCCTACGTTCGCACGTTCAGCTTCGCGGGCGAATGTGCGTATGACTCTTGGAACGCCTGCCCGTTGACACAGACAGTCAGCGGCGTTTCGGTCGACACCGATGCGCTCGCCAATGGTGCCTACGCGGCGAGCTTGACGATCACCGACGCCGCGGGCAACGTGACCAACGATGCGCTCGGGTCGGTCACGGTGAATAACCCGATCGCCGTTGCCAGCTCGCTCGGAGCGCTACCCGGCCCCGGCGCAGGATCGTCGCTCGGCGGGGGCAGCCCCAACGGAGCGGGCGCGAGCGAGGGGGCGCACCTGCAGCTCGGCGTGCGGGCGTCGATCTCCCGTAGCTACGGCCAGCGAGCGCTTCGAGTCCCGGGGCGACTACTGAACGCTCTGGGCCTACCGATCGCAGACGCAACCCTCGACGTACTGCAGCAGGCCGCGGGCGGTGCCCTCGAGCTGATCGGCCATGCACGCACGAAGACAGACGGCACGTTCGTCGCCGCGGTGCCCGCGGGTCCGTCGCGCACGATCGAGCTCGGCTACCGCGCGTTCTCGGCGGACAGCGGCTACGCGGCGAGCGCGAGGCTGCACGAGTCGGTGCGCGCGGGCGTGCGGCTCACGGTGAATCCGCGTAGAACGGGCTCGGAAGGCACGATCACGCTCACCGGCAAGGTGCTCGGCCCGATCCCCCCGCAAGGTGTGGTGGTGGAGCTGCTCGTCCACTACCGCGGACGTTGGGAGCCGTTCCGCGACCCACGCACGGGCGAACGCGGCCGGTTCCATGTCGTCTACCAGTTCCAGGGCGGCATCGGACGCTTCCCGTTCCGCGCGCTGGTGTTCGGCAATCAAGGCGGCTTCCCGTTTGTACCCGGCGAAAGCAGGACGGTCGATGTCACCACGGGCTGAAATGACGCCGCGGGCCGTCGCCGGTCGTGGCCGGCGATCGTTGCGCAGGTTCGTGCTGGTCTCGCTCGGCGCCGGCGCTCTGGCGTTGGCGCTCGCGTCGGGCGCGAGCGCCGGAACGTATGTGATCGACAACTGCCCTGCAGCCGGGAACGGGAACGCCGGAGCTTGGACCGTGTTCGGCA
>Ga0335075_10015192_pt1 | contig 11545 bp, 9 predicted proteins | sample Lox_Sample_24_FD_206723 | JGI IMG/M metagenome (GOLD analysis project Ga0335075, IMG submission 206723) | Soil microbial communities from Loxahatchee National Wildlife Refuge, Florida, United States - Lox_Sample_2.4 | ecosystem: Environmental > Terrestrial > Soil > Wetlands | place: USA: Florida...
CGTGTCAACGGGAGGAATCAATGGCTCTGGAACTTTACCTGGAGCACTACTGCTGGACGTGCGGCACGTACCGCGAGCTGAATCGGGAGACGTTTATGTGCCGACCCTGCACAGAATCCTGGCTCAGCCGGATTTCCGATCGCCGGTGGTGATCATGCGCACATTCCCCTTGCTAAGCAGACGTCGCGACTCCAGCCGCCTGGCCAGATTCGCGATTGTCGGCGGTGTCGGAATAGCGATCAACATGCTGGCGCTGCTGCTGCTCTCCCGCTGTGTCGGGCTGCCGCTGGCGGCCGCCTCGGCCCTGGCGGTCGAGCTCTCGGCGATCAGCAACTACCTGCTCAACGACAGCTGGACGTTCGCTGCCCGCACCCCCACCGTCAAGCGGTTCGCCAAGTTCAACGTCGCGGCCGTGCTCGGCCTGGCGCTGAACGTGTTCACGGTCTGGTTCCTGACCCGTCTCGGGCTCTACTTCCTCGCCGCCAACCTGGTCGGTATCGCGGTCGGCTTTACCCTCAACTACTCGTTCAGCGTGTCGTGGGTGTGGGGCAGGGCAGCGTGATCGGCGGCCTCCTCGACACCCTCCTGGCGCTCGTCTCCGTCCTGGTGACCGCGCAGTCCGCGCACACCCTGTACCTCACCCTGTACACCTGGGACCGCCCGCCGGAGGAGGCCAGGGCCCCGGCCCGGTTCGCCCCGCCCCGGCTGTCGTTCACGGTCATGCTGCCCGCCCGGCACGAGGAAGCGGTCATCGCGGGCACCATCGAGCGGGTGGTCAAGGCGAACTACCCCGCCGACCTGCTCCAGGTCCTGGTGATCTGCTCGGCCGACGACGACGCGACCATCGGCACCGCCGAGGCGCAGATCGCGCGGCTGCTGCGCGAGGGGCTGAGCAACGTCTCGGTCGTCGTCTTCGACGACGGGCCGATCAATAAGCCGCACGGGCTCAACGCCGCGCTGCCGCAGGCGACCCAGGACGTGGTCACCATCTTCGACGCCGAAGACGACATCCATCCCGACATCTTCAACATCGTCAACACGATCATGGAGACCGAGCGGGCCGAGGTCGTCCAGGCCGGCGTGCAGCTGATGAACTACGGCTCCACCTGGTACTCGGCGTTGAACGTCCTTGAGTACTTCTTCTGGTTCAAGAGCCGCCTGCACTACCACGCCAGGGCCGGCGCGGTCCCGCTCGGCGGGAACACGGTCTTCTTCGACCGCGCGCTGATAACCGGCATCGGCGGCTGGGACGAGCGCAACCTGACCGAGGACGCGGACATCGGCCTGCGGCTGTCCGGCACCGGCGCCCGCATCCGGGTCGTCTACGACGACCGGTACGTGACCAAGGAGGAGACCCCGCCGACGCTGCAGCAGTTCATCCGGCAGCGCACCCGCTGGAGCCAGGGGTTCATGCAGACTCTGCGGAAGGGAACCTGGCGCGAGCTGCCCACCCGCAGGCAGCGCTGGCTTGCCGCCTACACGCTGGCCTTCCCCAACGTCCAGGCCCTGCTCGGCCTCTACATTCTGTTCTCGCTGGTGACGATGGTCGCCTTCAAGACGCCGGTGCTCGTCGCCATCATCACCTGCCTGCCGGTGCTGATGCTGCTGGCGCACCTGCTGACCTCGATCATCGGCCTGCACGAGTTCACCCGGGCGCACGGCCTGCGCGCTTCCCGGGGCACGTTCCTGCGACTGGCCCTCGCCTGGGTTCCGTACCAGATCGTGTTGTCCTACGCCGCCTTCCGCGCGGTCTCGCGGGAGCTGCGCGGCATCAGCAACTGGGAGAAGACCCAGCATGTGGGCGCGCACCGCGGACAGCCGGGCGATGGTCTCGAAGAACTGACCGGGGTGAGTGACCATGCAGCATGACCGGACCGCCGTCGCCCTGCCGCTGCGCTCGCAGCGGCCACCGTCGGGCGCGACCGCCGCCCTCGGGCCGGCCCCGCCGCTTGGCCGACTCGGCGTCGCCGCGCTGGTCTTCGCGATCGTCAGCGGCCTGCTGACCCACGGCTACCACCTGTTCGAGTACCCGCTGTACAGCACCGACGAGGGGATCTACCTGGAGCGGTCATGGGCGGTGCTGCGGGAGGGGCGGCTGAGCCCGCAGACGTACTACTACGACCACGCGCCGGGCGGCTGGATCCTGCTGGCCGCCTGGGAGTTCCTGCTCCCCGCGCATTTCGAGACGTTCGGCAGCCCCGTCAACAGCGGCCGCGTCCTGATGCTGCTCTTGCACGCGGCCAGCGTGTACTTCCTGTTCCAGATCGCGCGCCGGTTCTCCGGCGGCCTGCTGGCGCCCACCATCGCCTGCTTCTTCTTCAACTTCTCGCCGCTCGCCATCTACTACCAGCGGATGGTGCTGCTCGACAACATCATGGTCTGCTGGGTCCTGCTCAGCGTCTACCTGCTGCTGCGGCGCAGTAGCCAGCTGTTCGCGGCCGCGTGGTCGGGGCTCGCGTTCGGGATCTCGGTGGTGACCAAAGAGAACGCGATCTTCTTCGCTCCGAGCATCTTCTACCTGCTGTTCTGGCGGGCGAGAGCCGACCAGAACCGGCGCTTCGCGATGATGCTGTGGGGCTTCGCGGCGAGCGCCCCCATCCTCACCTACTTCCTGTTCGCGACGCTGAAGGGCGAGCTGCTGCCGTCCGACCTCTCCTTCAACCTGAGCCGTTCGCCGCAGGGCCACGTGTCGCTGCTCTACGAGATGTGGTTCCAGGTCCACCGCAATCAGGGCACCCTGTTCTCCCCTGGCAGCTTCCTCTACTCGGCCTGGCTGCCCAAGGATCGGTTCCTGCTGGCCGTCGGCACCGCCGCCACGCTGGTCGGCCTGGGGCTCGGCTGGCGGGACCGGCAGCGGAACCCGGGGCTGCTGGTCGCCTCGACCCTCGCCATCGAGATCGGGTTCTACCTGATCCGCGGCAGCGTCATCCTCGACTTCTACGTGATCCCGCTGATCCCGCTGTTCGGGCTCTGCGTCGGACTGGTCGCCGACCGGGCGCTCAAGGTCCTACCGCGACCGGCCCTCCGGGTCGCCCGACCGGTCTTCGCCGCCTCCCTGGCCGCCTTCCTGCTGCTGCCGAGCGGCGGGTACCTGCTCACCCACGGCCAGCGCGGCCAGCTGCAAGCGGCCGACGTCTACTACCTGCCGCTGACCTACCTGCAGCAGGAGCAGATCGCCTGGATCCGGCTGCACATACCACCCGGCGACAAGATCATCAGCGACGACGATATCTGGGTCGCGCTGCACGACGTAAAGCCCTATTACCCCTGCGACCAGTCGCACTGGAATGCCGCCACCGATCCTCAGATTCGGAACAAGATATTCGGCGCGAACTGGCAGAACATCGACTACATCGTCATGTCGAACGGCATGCGCCAGGCGATGATAGGCAATAACGGCGGGGGTCAGGAGGATTACATTCTCAACGCACTCGACAATCACTCGACCCTGGTATGGCAGGCCAGCCGAGGAAATGTGCATCTCGAGATCTACCAGGTCAATAAGTAATAAGGGGGAGTGTCCCGATGGAAATTCAGCCGCGTGAGAAAGACGTAGTTCGGGAATCGGCGGGCCCGCCGCGCAGGCGGAGCCGGTGGAAGCTTGCCCTCGGCGCGCTAGTCGCGGTGGTCGTCGTCTGGCAGCTCGCCCACGTGCTCACGCACCTCGGCGGCGGCGCGGCCGCCAGCCCGTCCGCCACCACCTCCGGTGGCGCGAGCCCCGGGTCGGCCGGGCGGACGCCATTGGCCAAGGCCAGCCCGGAGCCGACCGTCACTCTGAACGGCCACGGCGTCGCCGCCGGCAGCGGGCCGGTCATCGTGCTCAACCCGGGGCTGGTGACCCCCGGGGGCCAGGTCGGGGTCAACGGCAGCGGCTTTCAGCCAGGAGCGGCGGTCACCGTCTGGCTGCGGTCGCCCGGCTCCGGCGGCGGCGCCCAGGAGGCGATGGCCAAGGTGGCCAAGGACGGTTCGCTGACCACCGAGTTCACCATGCCCTCAGGCCTGAGCGGCGGCACCGCGACGGTGGCGGCCGAGGAAGGCGGCGGCCCGGCCGCCACCGCCCAGCTGGTGACCGCAGGCGGGCAGGGGAGCGTGTCGGTAGTCGGCAAGGCGGCCGGCAAGCCCGGCAACACCGCGACGATCACCGGCGCCGGGTTCGGGCCGGGGGAGAAGGTCGACGTGTACTGGGGCCACGTCGGCGGGACGCCAGCCGCCACCCTGACCGCCAACGGATCCGGCTCCATCGGCCGCGCGCAGGTCCCGGTGGGGGTGGCGCCGGTCGGGTCGACCACCATCGTGCTTGTCGGGCAGAAGACCAAGACGATGGCGGTCGCCGCCTACCAGATGCTGGGGCTGTACCCGGTCACCAGCTCGCAGCCGTACGCCGTGCTCGGCGGCAAGTCGCTGAGCTTCTCTGGCAGCGGCTTCGCGCCCGGTGAGCAGGTGCTGCTGTACCTCAACGCGTCCGGGGGGACCCCGGCGCTGACCGCCACCGCCGACGGCGGCGGCAACTTCCACGTCAGCTTCGTGGTGCCGTTCGGGCTCAAGGGCAGCCAGACCCTGACCGCGATCGGCGAGGAGAGCCGCGCTTCCGTCAGCAGCGGGTTCGACGTGCTTGCGTACACGCCGTCCGCCCAGGCCAGCACCTACAGCGCGCTGCCGGGGACCACGATTAGCTTCTACGGCAGCGGTTTCGCCGCCAACGAACTGGTGGACGTGTACGCCGGCGCTACCCCCGGCGACCGCGGCCAGATGGTGTCGTCGTTCCGGGTCGGCAGCACTGGCAGCGCGACAGCGGCCGGCCAGTACGCGATCCCTGCCAACGCCGGCCACTCGCTCGACTTCACGCTGGTCGGGCAGGAGAGCGGCGGCGTCGCCACCGCGAAGGTGTCGGTCGGGGCCGCCCCGTGACCCGGCGGCCCCCGTGAACAGCGACTTCCGCCAGCTCTTCGACTCGTTCCCCCGTGCCATGTTGCTGACAGGCAGCGGGGGACGGGTCGAGCGCGCCAACGCCGAGGCCGAGTCGCTGTTCGGCTACGGCCCGGCCGAGCTCAACGGGCGGGCGGTCGGGGCGGTCTTCCCCGATCAGGCGCGGAACCTGATCCCGGCTGTCCAAGGCCCGGGGGAGGCGCCGGCCCGCGGCCTGCTGCTGGTGGGCAGGCGCCGCGACGGCAGCCAGTTCCCGGCTGAGGTCAGCGTGTTCCCGCTGCGCACCAGCGGGGGCACCGCGACCATCATGGTGGTCGAAGACGTCACCGGGACAGACGGGCCTCAGTTCCTGCTCCATCGCTGCCTGGACCTATTGCAGTCAGACACCTGGGACCGCCAGGCCCTGATCACGTGGCTGATCCGGGCCCGCGACGACGAGCGGGCCCGGATCGCGGCCGACATCCACGACGACACCCTCCAGGTGATCAGCGCTGCCAGCCTGCGGCTGCAGCAGCTGCGGCTGCGGTTGCGGGCGCCGGCCGACCTCCGCCTGCTCGACACGGCCGGTCAGACCCTCGCGCTATCCATCGGCAGGCTCAGGCAGATCGTCTTCGACCTGCGCCCGTCCGGGGTGGAGCACGGGATCAGCACGGCGATCCGCGCTCATCTCGAGTGGCTGCGGTCCGAGACCGGTATCGCCTACGAGCTCGATGACGAGCTCACGATGCCTGTCCCGGCCAGCGCCGCCGTGCCCATGTACCGGATCGCCCGCGAGGTGCTCGTCAACGTGCGCAGGCACGCGCACGCGGACACCGTCCGGGTCGGGCTCGCCGACGTCGACGACGGCGGGCTGGTGAGCATCAGCGACGACGGCGTCGGCTACAACCCCGCCGACGTGGAGGGCCGTCCCGGTCACCTCGGGCTGCTCCTCATCCGCGAGCGGGCCCAGCTGGCCGGCGGCTGGTGCCGCATCGAGAGCAGCCCCGGGGTCGGGACCGCGGTGGAGTACTGGATTCCCTTCGATCACGACCGCGCCCGACCGGAGACGGCCGGTGGGCACTCTCGGTGACAGCGGCGGGCTCATCCGGGTGCTGATCATCGAGGACCACCCGGTCGTCGCCGAGGGCCTTTCGTCGCTGCTTGAGGACTACCCGGACCTGACCGTGGTCGGCGTCGCCGAGTCGGTCGCCGACGCCGCGACCCTCAGCGGGCGGGCGTGCGCGGACGTGGCGATGATCGATTTCCACTTGCCCGACGGCACCGGAGCCGACGCCGCCGAGCAGATTCGCACCTGGTCGCCGTCTACCGCGCTGGTCTTCCTCACCGTCGACGACAGCGACGAGACCCTGCTGGCGGCGATCGAGGCGGGGGCCAACAGCTTTCTGATCAAGTCGGCGACCGGCGCCGAGATCGTCAAGGCGATCCGATCGGCGGCGACGGGCGAGACCCTCATCCCGGCGGGCACCATGGCCAGGGCCATCGCCGGCCACCGCGACAGCGTCCGCCAGTCGCGGCTCCTTGACAGCCTGACGCCCAGGGAACAGGAGATTCTGGCGCTGATGAGCCGCGGCGCCGACAACCGGGCGATCGCGAGGGAGCTCTTCATCAGCTACGCGACCGTGCGCACCCACGTCCGGTCGATCCTGCTCAAGCTCGGCGCGACTTCCCGCCTGGACGCGGTCGCCAAGGCGACCAGCTGGGGATTTCGGTCTGACCAGCCCTAGCTATGCCCGCCGAACCTGCGTAGCGGCTGCCATCGCCGTGCATAGTGCCGCGCCCGACCGCGAATGACTGATTACCGGGATGCCGCGCAGCGGCGTCGCCGGCCAGCCTTCCTCTATGCGCCCGTCTCGCGGCGGGCTCGGAGCCAACCGGAGGACAGCCATGAGCACGACACTGCCGGGTACACCCGGCTGGCCCGCGGGCCGCCAGCAGCCGGACGGGCAGGGCGGGCAGCCGGTGCACGGCACCGTCCGCCAGGCCGACGGTCTGCCGGTCGGCGGGGCCACGGTGACGCTGATCGACGCACGCGGGCGGCAGGCCGGCCGAGGCCGGACCGCCCCCGACGGGTCGTTCCAGGCCCGGGTGCCCGGGCCGGGGACGTACACCCTGGTCACGATCGCGCCCGGTCATCAGCCGCAGGCGGAGACCGTGCGGGCCGGTCACGGCCTGGTCGAGCACCACCTGCTGCTCGCGGGCACCGCCCGGGTAGCAGGCACCGTCCGCACGGCCGAGACCGGCCGACCGGTTCCCGACGCCAGCGTCGCGCTGGTGGACTCCGGCGGCGAGGTGGTGGCCGCGCGGACCACCGACGAGGCCGGGCGGTACCTGTTCGCCGAGCTGACCTCGGGCACCTACACCGTCACCGTCAGCGCGCCGTCCTGCCAGCCCGCGGCGCTGCCGGTCACCGTCCTCGACGGCACCTTGGCCGCCGTCGACGCCGAGCTCCCGGGCCGGGCGAGGGTCGAGGGCACCGCGCGCAACGGCAGCGGGGCGGCCGTGCCCGACGCCCGCGTCGTCCTGCTGGACACCGACGGCAGCCTGACCGCCGTCGCCACCACCGGCGCCGACGGGCGGTACGGGTTCGATGGCCTCGCCGAGGGCGACTACACGGTGATCGCCAGCGGCTACCCGCCGATCGCGAGCACGGTGCACGCCGCCTGCGGCCAGTCGCACTCTCACGACGTCAGCCTCGGCTACCCCGAGGCGTAAGGAGGACCAACCCGTGGCTTATCCAAGCCCGCACGCGCCCGCCGTGGCGGCAGCGCCGGCGACGCCCGGCGGCGCCCGCTCGATGGCGAAGCTGCTGCCTGACATCCTGGCGCTTCCGCTGCTGATGCTGTTCGGGTTCCTGCTCTGCTACCTGCTGCCGTTCCACGCGCCGGCCCCGCACGGGGTCAAGGTCGCGGTGGCCGGGCCGATCAGCGTCACCCAGATCGGGTCCGGGCTCGACCGCCAGGTGGAGGGCGCCTTCGACGTCACCCCGGCCGCCGATCCCGCGCAGGCCAGGCAGCAGGTGCTCAACCAGTCGGCCCAGGCCGCCTACGTCGTCGTCGGGAACCAGGCCACCCTCTACACCGCCAAGGCCGACGGCAACCAGCTGGAGGCGGCCGTGACCAAGGCGTTCACCCCGGTCGCGGGCGCCGAGGGAGTGACGCTGCATCCGGTGGAGCTGGTGGGCACGGTGCCCGGCGATCCCAACGCCATCAGCCTGTTCTACCTGGCCCTGGCGTGGTCGATCGCGCCCTACCTGCTGGTGGTGTCGATGGAGGCGCTGAAGGTCAGGCTGAGCCGTCGCGCCAAGCTCGGCTTCATCGTCGGGATGGGAGCGTTCTCCGCCATCTGGGGGTTCCTCATCGCCTTCTGGCTGGGCGCGGTGCCCGGCCAGGCGCTGCCCATGCTCTACGGCTTCCTCAACTACGAGGCGGTGGCGCTGACCGTCTTCGGGCTCGCCCCCCTGGTCGGCACATACCTGGTGCCGGCGGCGCTGCTGCTGTTCGTGTTTCTCAGCATCCCGTCAAGCGGAGGGCCGGTGCCGTACCAGATGGTGCCGACCTTCTACAGCTGGCTGCACCCGGTCCTGCCGCTCGGCAACCTGATCGACGCCATGCGCGGAATCTTCTACTTCGACGGCACCAACATGATCCGGCCGACGCTGGTGCTTTGCGTCTGGATCGCCATCGGCGCCTCCCTCATCGCGGTACCCGGCCTGCTGCCGCGGGCCCGGCGGCACCGGGCCGCCGTCGCCCCGGCCGTCGCAGCCGTCCCGGCGGTCGCACCCGTCTCGCCCGTCGCTGTCGGCCCGGCCGCCGTGGCCGTCCCGACGCCGCCGTCCGACCCGGCCTGGCTGGCCGTCGACGACCACCGGTACCGGGCGCCGATCCTGTCGGGGACCGTGCTCGCGGCCGACGGCGGGCCGATGCCGGCCGCCACCATCACCGTCATCGACGCCAGCGGCCGCCAGCTCGTACGTACCAGCACCGACCCGGCCGGGCGGTACGCCGTCGACGGCCTGCCCGCGGGCCCGCTCACCGTGCTCCTGTCGGTTCCCGGCCGGATGCCGATCGCGACCCGGATCGTGCTCGCCGGCGAGCAGCCGGTTAAGCGCGACTTCGTGCTGGCCCACCCGGCCGAGGGCGTCCCCACGGCCGGGACCGCGGCTGCATAGTCCGGCCCGGGCCCTAGATGGTCAATCGCGGGGATGCCAGTTGTTCCCCGCCGCCGATAGAACTCCAAGTGTGTGATCGAAAGAGCCGAGTCCGGGGCGACAGCTGGCTGGGGGCAAGCCCCCGCCCCGCCCCTTCCGGGCTAACCAGCTCAGCGCCCTCCCCGGGCGTCCCGGGCGCCGGCGACCAGATTCGATCGCGCAGCCCGCGGGGGAGCAGTCCCCCGCGGGCCTGACCTCTCACCGCGAGGAGCAACGTTCATGAGCGAGGAAGGGATCGTCAGCCGCCGTCAGGCCGAGTTGCTGCTATTGCGGGTGCTTCCGCACCTCCGGATCGTGGTCACGACTCAGGGCGACCTTCAGCTGCGGTTGCGCCGGGCGCCCGCTGGCACCTCGGTCGCCGCCTGCGCGGCCGTCCACCGGCCGCGGCTGAGTCCGGAAGGCGTGCCGCAGCCGCCCGCGCAGCCGCTCAGCCGGACCGAGATCCGGGTGCTTCGGTACCTGCCGACCCACCTGTCGGGCCCGGAGATCGCCCGCGAGCTGTCGGTTTCGGTCACCACGGTGCGGACGCACACCCGGCACATCTTCGCCAAGCTCGGCGTGCACCGCCGCACCGAGGCGGTGATCAGGGCCCGCGCCCTCGGCCTGCTCGCCCCGGCCGCCCGCGCCGCCTGAACCGCCTGCCTACTCGCCCCGGCTGTCCGTGCGGCCTGAACCAGCCGGTCAGCGGACCTCGCCGTCGGCCGGGGAGCCGGCCACCCAGGCCGCCAGCTGGGTGCGGGAAGTGAACCCGAGCTTGGCCAGGATCCGCTCCACGTGCCCTTCGGCCGTGCGCTGCGAGATCACCAGCTCGGCCGCGATCAGCTTGTTACTGCGCCCCCTGGCGACCAGCCGGGCCACCTCAAGCTCCCGCGGCGACAACGGCCCGCCGCCGGGCGCGGCCGGAGCACGCGGCTGCCTCGACCGCTCGGCCGGCGGCTGCTCCTGCGGCTCGAGGGCGTAGTTGACCGCTTCCTCGGCGGGCAACTGCAGGCCGTGGCCGAAGGCGGCCTCGAACGCCTGATCGCCCAGGGCCTGCCGGGCCTGGTGCTCGCAGACCCGCTGATCTTCCGCCAAGGTCTGGAAGCTGCCGGCGGTGGTGCCCGTAGGCCGCCGCAGGGCGTCGGCGGCACCAAGCAGCACCGCGGCGCGCTCAGGCTGCCCACGGGCTGCCGCGATGCAGGCCAGCGCCTCCACGGTGAGGGCGCTGCCGACCGGGTCGTAGAAGACCTCCCGCAGCCGCAGGCTTTCCTGCTCCAGCTCAGCGGCCCGGTCTGGGTCACCCCGGCGCCAGACCGCCAGCCCCAGCGCCCACAGCGTGGACGCGGAGTACCGGCGGTGGATGAGCTCGCCCCCGGCCTCGGTCAGCGCGAGAATCTCCCGGCGGCAGGCGGCGGCGCGCTCTTCGTCCCCGGCCAGCCCCGCGGCAAACGCCAGGGCGAGCAGCAGGTGAGCCCGCTGGCGGCTATGGGCGGCGGCCGCGGGCAGGATCGCCAGCCCGTCCTCGCAGTGGTCAATGGCCTGCGGCAGCTTCCCGGCGAACAAGCAGACGTGTCCGGCGACCCAGGCGGCGAACGCGCGCGCGGCCGGGTCGTCCAGCTCGCGGGCCCGGGCGACGCCCTGCTCAAGCAGCGGCTGCGCGGCGTCGCGGTCGCCGCCGAGGGCGGCGAGGAAACCGGCCATCAGCAGCCCCCGCGACCGCCACCTGGTCGGCTCCCGCGTCCGGGCCAGCGCCTGGCCGAGGCGGTACCGGCCCTCGCTGACATACCCGGCGATCCAGTAGTAAAAAAACCAGACGTGAACCGCGATGCGCAGCCCGGCCTCGGCCTCGCCCGGCTCGGCCTGGCAGAAGTCCTGGGCCGCGCGCACGTTCGCGCGCTCCCGGTGCAGCCGGGCCTCCCACTCCGCCCACTCGAGGGTGAAAGAGTCGGCGTCGAACCGCGCAGCCAGCTGCTCATGCCACTCCCGGTGCCGTCGGCGCAGCACAGTGCGCTCTCCGGCCTGCTCCAGGCGTTCCTGCCCGAACTCCCGCAGCGTCTCCGGCAGCCGGTAGCGGGCCACCCCCTCGGAATGCCCGGCGATGAGCACCGACTTGTCGGCCAGCGCGCCCAGCAGCCCCAGCACCTGGTCGGCGGGCAGCCGGTGATCGGCGCAGATCTCCTCGACCGCGTCGAGCTCGAACCCGCCCGCGAACACCGACAGCCGGGCCCACAACAGCCGCTCGGCCGGGCTGCAGAGCTGATGACTCCACTCGATCGACGCGCGCAGTGTCTGCTGGCGGGCCGGGCGAACTCGGCCGCCCCGGGTCAGCAGCCCGAGCCGGTCCGAGAGCCTGTCGTCGATCTGCTCCGGCGACAGCACCCGGATCTGCGCCGCGGCGAGCTCGATGGCGAGCGGCAGCCCTTCCAGCCGCCG
>Ga0335075_10015193_pt1 | contig 11544 bp, 10 predicted proteins | sample Lox_Sample_24_FD_206723 | JGI IMG/M metagenome (GOLD analysis project Ga0335075, IMG submission 206723) | Soil microbial communities from Loxahatchee National Wildlife Refuge, Florida, United States - Lox_Sample_2.4 | ecosystem: Environmental > Terrestrial > Soil > Wetlands | place: USA...
TGATTGTTTCCAGGGGCGTGCTCACCCCGGCCGGGCCCCAGAAGTGGGTCAGGTGCTCCGGTTCGAGCATGCAGCGGAAGACGATCTCTCGCGGCGCGTCGAACACGCGGGTGTAGGTGAGCTCGCCCGCAGCGGGCGCCTGGTCAGACATCCGGCGCTCCTTCCCGGCCCCCGGAAGGTGCTCGCCGGAGGTCGCGCAGGTGCTCGTCGAGCTTGTCGAAGCGCTCTTTCCAGACGCGCCGGTTTTCCTCTATCCAGCTCAGGGCCGCGTCGAGCACTTCGCCCTCCAGGTGGCAAGGCCGGAACTGGGCGTGCCGGGTCCGCGAGATCACGCCGCAGCGCTCAAGCACCTTCAGGTGCTTGGAGATGCCCGGAAGCGTCATGTCGAACGGCGCGGCCAGCTCGTTCACCGTGGCGTCGCCCCTGGCCAGCCTGGCGAGGATCGCCCGGCGCGTCGGATCCGCCAGCGCGGCGAAGGTGGCATCGAGCCGGTCCTCGGCCACGGTCATGATCGGCCCCCTCGTTACGGCAACAACTCTTACTTCACCATATGGTTAGTTAGCCGTCAAGTTAAATACGAAGATATTGCCGGGCCAGAACAAGAAGAGCACCAGCCTGATCACAGGCGCCACGAGGCGACGTTCGAGGGGCATGGCACCGGCCATGTCCGGATGCCCGGCGTGCCCCTGCCCCGGACGCCTGGCCAGCCCGGATCGTGCCCACCCTCGAAGCTGGCGAACAGCTGCGCGAACTCGCCGGCGCAGACGGCCTCATCCTGCGTCGTCACCCCCGTGAGACAACGCCAAGACCACACAGAACTGCCAGATCGGTATCGCCTGGCCCCTCGCCGTCAGGAATCCGATCTGGCGGCAGATCGGCGGCGCTGTGCGCGTACGACGCAAGGAGGGCTGAAGACGTAGCGTGACCGCACGGCCGGGAGCTGTGCGATCCTCCCCGCCGGATGGGCGTGTGCTGCCGCTGGCTGGCGCCGTCCGCCGCGGGGCGGGCTAGAGAGCGAGCCGGTAGAAGCTCGACTCGCTGTCGGCGCGGATGAAGGTGAAGCCGCATTTTTCCAGTACACGCTGCGACACTGTGTTTTCTGCGTCGGTGTCGGCGAGTATCGTCCTGACCTCAGGCTTGGCGCGGCAGTAGGCGATGAGCGCTTCCAGCGCCTCGGTGCCAAGGCCCCGGCCGCGGTACTGCTCGACGAGGCCGTATCCGATCGTGACCTGGCCTTCCTCGTCCGGTGGCCCGTGGAAGCCGATCGAGCCGATCGCGTTCCGCGATGCGCGCTCGATGATCAGCATCGAGCCAAACGGCGGCGCCTTGACCGCGTCACCGCCTGCGCGCAGCAGCATGCCCAGGCCCTCCAGGTCGTCCTGACGCGGGAAGCCGTCCGCCCACGTATCGTCCGGGCCTGGCGTCTGACTGACGATGCGCTGTGCCTCGGCAGGACTGACCGGATGCAGGACGAGGTGCTCGGTCTCGATGCCCATGCGGTCAAGTCTGCCAGGTCAAGCAGGTCATGGAGGATGCCACCGGTGTGGAGCTTGGGTCCGGGCGCAACTCACCAGACCATCGAGAATGACACCTCGGCGTTCAGGCGGAAGGCGATCACGCTTGCTAATGGCCCGCCCGGGCGCGGCGCAACCAAGGCCCCGGACGGCCGCCATCACCGAAGGAGTGACGCCGCAAATCCCTGATTTGCGCAACGCCGGTGGTGCCTGGCGCGGAACGGGTACACGTTACCCATGGCATCGCCGGAGATCGCGTTGACGCACCTGGACGAGCCGTTGTTCGACGGGGCGGACGCGACTAAGCGCGATCTGGTGGACTACCTGGAGGCGGTCGCGGACCGTATCGTCCCGGTGCTGAGCAGCCGGCCGCTGTCGGTGATCCGGGTGCGGGCGGGCCAGCGTCCGTTCATGCAGAAGAACGTGCCGGACTACGCGCCGCCGTGGATCAAGACCGTTTCGATGTGGGCGGAATCGTCGCGCCGGCGGGTGCGGTATGCGCTGTGTGAGGACAGGCCGACGCTGATCTGGTTCGCCAATCAGCGCGCGGTGGAATACCACGTCACGCTCGGCACCGCCGGCCACCTGGACCGGCCGTCCTGCCTGGTGCTCGACATCGATCCGGCGGCTGCGGACCAGTTCGGGCAGGCCGTGGCCGCAGCCAGGCTGGTCCGGGAAGCGCTGTCAGGGGCGGGCTTGGCGGGCGCGGTCAAGACCAGCGGGGCCAAGGGCGTGCACATCTACGTGCCCGTTGATGAATCGGTGTCAGCGGACGACGCGGCGGCTGCGACCCGCGCCCTGGCCGAGCGGGCGGCGCGGCTGGACCCCGGCCTCGCGACGACCGCGTTCATCAAGGCCGATCGCGGCGGCCTGGTGTTCATCGACTCGACCCGGGCGCACGGCGCGACCGTGGTGGCCGCCTACAGCCCGCGAGCGCGCCCCGGCGTGCCGGTCTCGTTCCCGGTGGCCTGGGATGCACTGGACGAGGTGTCGCCCCGGGACTTCACGGTGCGGAACGCGGCGCGACTGCTCGCGGACGCCGATCCCTGGGCCGCTGCCCTGCCGTCGCCGCAGGCACTGCCTGAAAACCTCATCGCGGAGGGCCACACGATCCCGATCGCCCGGGTCCAGGCCATGCACGAGGGCAAGCGGCGGGCCCGCGCCCAGCGCGGTTCGCCTCCTGCTGCCGGATGAGGCCGGTCCCGGTCGGGTCGGAAACCAGCCGCTACCCCACCCCGCAGAGCGAAGCGCAGCAGAGCCTCCCCAGCAGACCAGTGAAGCGCCCTGCTCGGCACCAGCGTGCCTACACACAGAACATCCATCCGGCTCCGCGCCGATAGCAAGCCCCGCCAGCCGATGCCAGCTACCGCGCCGAACGGCGGTTCCGGCGCCTTGCCAGGTGCTGAAACCGTCAGCTGGCCGGCGATGATCCCGTCCCCGGCGAGTGTGGCTGGTTTTCCTGTTGCAGGATGCGCTGCTTGGCGGCCGCGTAGGCGGCATCGGACAGCACGCCCTGGTCGTGCAGCTGCGCGAGCTTGTGCAACTGCGATATCCACGGCGTCTGATCATCGGTGGCCAGCGGCGCAGCCGGGGTAGGGGCTGGACCGGCGCGCGCTGGGGGCTGGGTGGGGGCGGGGGCGGGGGCAGCGGGGCTGGCGGAGGCGGGAGGCTGCTGGCCGGCGGGGTTCACGCCGAGCTGGCGCCAGAACCGCTCGGCCTGCGCCAGGTACCCGGCCTCGGAGAGCCGGCCTGCGCGGAACGACGCGGTCGCGGCGGACATGGAACGCAGGTGGGGCAGCTGGGCGCCGCTGAGCTGAAGGCCCCGGCTGCATACCGGACAGACCAGGTAGTCGTCGGTCCCGTAGGGCACGACGGGCACGAAGTACAGGCGCACTGACTTCTTCGACCGGACGTGGTGGAGGAACACCTGGTTATGACAGTTCGGGCACACGCACGGCGCGACTTCGCCGTGATCTTCCGGACTGCCTGCCCCGAAGCCGAAGATCACCACCATGAGGCCATTGAAGCCGGAACATCCACGCCCTGGCTCATCCCGTGCAGGTGATACCCGGCAGCACCGCTCCCAGCAGGGCAGGGAGACTGGTACGCCGGCTAGGCCGGCACGCCCGCCTTGGTGGACGGGCTTTCCGCCGTCGTGGCCTGGATGGGCCCGCGGGGGATGAGGATGCCGAGGATCAGGCCGATGAGCGTGAACACGAGCATGATGATGAGGGCGACGCCGAACGGCTTGCCCTCGGGCAGCTTGACGGCCACCAGGGCCGACCCGACCAGGGCGGTGCCAAGGGATGACCCCAGGTTCGAGACGGAGCGCGACAGGCCGGATATCTCGCCCTGATCGGCCTCGGGGAAGCTCGACTGGACCACGTTGACCGACGAGGTCAGCATGGTCCCGACCCCGATTCCGAACAGGAACAGTCCCGGTAGCCAGCGCCAGACGCCCGCGTTCGCCCGGACCAGGGTCAGCAGCAAGATCATGCCGATCGCGGTGATCAGGAAGCCCGCGATGATCAGCCACCGTTGCGGGTGCCGCCTGGCGAACCGGCCGGCGGCGGCCGACGCGGCCAGGATCCCGATCGTGGCGGGGGTGATGATAAGCCCCGTCTTGACCGCGCTGTAGTGGTTGACCTCCTGGAGGTAGACCGAGACCACGAAGAACGATCCCTGCAGGACCAGCCACTGGATGATCTGGGTGCCCAGGCCCAAGTTGGCGACCTTGTTGCGGAACAGCCGCAGCGGCAAGAGCACAGCCTTGTGCTTTTTCTCCGCGGACCGGGTGTACAGGAAGAACCACAGCAGGAACAGGACGCCGATCGCCACCCATATCCACACCGGGGACAGCGACCCCTTCGAGATGACCACCGTGCTGCCGATGGTGAAGTCCTGCCGGGAGGCGCCGAACCCGTAGGTTCTGGACTGCAGCAGGCCCAGCACGACGAAGAACAGCCCGGCCGCGGACAGCACCGCGCCCATCACGTCAAACCGCACCTTCTGCTCTCCCGGCGCCGGGTCGGTGATCTTGCGGGCGAGCAGGATGATCCAGGCCACCACCAGCACCTGCAGCCCGAACGAGGCGCGCCAGCTGATGGCGCTGGTCACCACGCCGCCAATCAGCGGCCCAGCGGCCGAGCCGAGGCCGGCCGCGCCGCTGATCACGCCGAAGTACTTGGCCCGCGATTTCACGTCCGGGAAGGCCACGGTGACCAGGATGTAGATGGGCGGGATCATCAGCGCTGAGCCCACGCCCTCAAGCAGCGAGTACCCGATGATCAGCTGCAGCAGCCCGAACGACAGCAGCGCCAGGAGGCCGCCGACCCCGTACACGATCAGGCCCAGGATGAAGCACCGCCTACGGCCCCAGATGTCGGTGAGCTTGCTGCCCGGGATCATCAGCGCGGCCATCGTGAGAGTGAACAGCGTGATCGCCGTCTGCACCCCGGCCACGTCCGTGCCCAGGTCCTTGGCGATGGCGCTGATCGCCACGGACATGTTGGTGGCGGCGTAGCTTGCGATGAATTGAGCCAGCGCCAGCGGCAGGATCATGGTCCGGGCCGGATTCGCCGCCTTCGGCGCCGTCGTGCCGGTGCCGGTCATTGCTGCTCCTTGCTCGGACCCGACGGTCTGCTTATGCTGCCCTGGCTACCCCGGGGTTGAGATCACCCTTCCGGGGGGATGATGTGTCCCCCAGAGATCGGAGCGCCGCTTATGCCGTCGACGTTTGAGCCAGCTCTCAGCGGTGGCCGATGACCAGCGTTATCACGTGGTATGACGTGCTGGGGGTGCTGCCGGACGCCCCGCCGGACGACATCCGCGAAGCGTGGCAGGCGCGGCAGTCCGCGCTCCAGGCGAGCACGCTGACGGGTGCTTCGCCGGAGGTGCTAACGGCCGCGGACCGGGCACGGCAGGTGGTGCAGGAGGCCTGGCGTGTCCTGGCCGACCCCGCCACCCGGGAATCGTATGACGTGGAGGCCGGTTTCGTGCGGCCCGGGGAAGGCCTGACACCACCGGGGCGGGGGCCGCTTGGGCCTGATGTCGGCCTGGGGCCGGGATGGTCCACGGCGGATGAGGAAGCGCTGGAGCCGTACTCGGGCGGGGCCGACCGGGTAGTGGTGCCGGATGTCAGGGGACTGTTCTATCGGGCGTGCACGGACGTCGCTGGCCGGGTCGGCCTGCACATAGCCGCGATCCGGCTCACACCGCACCCGATGCCGGTTGAAGGCCTGGTCGTCGGCCAGGCGCCCGCCCCCGGCAAGCGGGTCCGCCACGACAGCACGCTGACGGTCCAGCTGTGGCACCCGCCCGAGCCGGGTGGCCAGCCAGGCGCCTCCGGCTGACGGCCAGGTTCGCCCCCGTCTGGGGTTGAAGATTATCCCGGCACGAGGTCGAATGGTGATCTGAAGGTGAACGGGGGGTAAACGGGCCAGGTGCCAACAGCCCGGGCGATCACGTTCCTGGCCCTGACGGAAGGGGTCGCCGTGACGGTAAAGACTGACGTTGCCGCGCGCGCAGGAAGGTCGGCCGCCCGGGCTTCCCGTGCAGGTTCGGCGGCCGGGGAGCAGCTGAGTCGTGCGGACCGGGCAGCCCGGGGCAAGGATGCCAGGGCGGTGGCGCCGCTGGAGTCGCACGCGGAGTTCACGCCGGACGCGTCGCGTGATCCAGTCGGCCTGCTGCTGGAGCAGGCCAAGACCCGGGTGCCGGAGCTGGTGCCGGTCCGGCACGGGCGGATGCTGGTATCCCCGTTCACGTTCTACCGGGGCGCCGCGCTGCCGATGGCGGCCGACCTGGCCACGACGCCCGCGTCCGGGCTGCGGGTGCAGCTGTGCGGGGACGCGCACCTGTCGAACTTCGGCGCATTCGCGTCGCCCGAGCGGCGGCTGGTCTTTGACGTCAACGACTTCGACGAGACGCTGCCGGGCCCGTTCGAGTGGGATGTCAAGCGGCTGGCGGCCAGCCTGGCCGTGGCCGGGCGCGACAACGGGTTCAGCGGAAAGGACCGCCGCAAAGTCATCGTTACGGGAGTTGAGAGCTACCGCAAGGCGATGCAGGAGTTCTCCGGGCAGCCTTTCCTGGCGGTCTGGTACGCCCACCTGGACGTCGAGGACACCATCGCCCAGTTCCAGTCGCAGATGTCAAAAAAGACGCTCAAGGCCACCAAGAAGGTAGTGGCCCAGGCGCATACCCACGACAGCATGCAGGCGCTGGACAAGCTCGCCGCCCAGGACGACGGGCACTGGCAGATCATCAGCGACCCGCCGCTCATCGAGCCGATCAGCGAGGTCTACCCCGAGACGCAGGCCAGCGCGATCGATAAGCTGATCCGCGGGATGGTGGGCAAATACCAGCGCACCCTGCAATCGGACCGCAAGTACCTGCTGCAGCACTTCACGCTGGCCCACGTGGCCCGCAAGGTGGTCGGGGTAGGCAGCGTCGGCACCCGCTGCTGGATCTCGCTGATGGACGCCGGCGACGGGACCGAGCCGTTGTTCCTGCAAACCAAGGAAGCCCAGGCCTCCGTCCTGTCCCGCTACTGCGGGCGCAGCCAGTACGCCAGCCAGAGCGAGCGCGTGGTCGCCGGGCAGCACCTGATGCAAGCCGAAAGCGACATCTTCCTCGGCTGGACCCGCGCGACCGACCCCGATGGCGTGGACCGCGACTATTACATGCGCCAGCTGAAGGACTGGAAATTCTCCGCGCCGATCGAGCAGATGAACCCCTCGGTCATGGCCGGCTACGCCGGGCTGTGCGGGTGGACCCTCGCGCGGGCCCACGCCCGCACCGGCGACCGCATCGCCCTGGCCGCCTACCTCGGCGGCTCCGGCACATTTAGCCGGGCGATCGCCGGCTTCGCCGAGAAATACGCCGACCAGAACGAACGCGATTACGCGGCGCTCCAGGCCGCCGCGAAAGACGGCAGAGTCAAGACGACAACCGACATCTAGCGATCCCAGGCCGTCGCGGCGGTGCTGATCCAGCGGCTTTGAAGCCACGGGTCAGCTGGTGCCTGCCGGCAAGGCCCGGAATGAGGCCAGCCGCCGCAGCGTCGGCCAGTCGATCGCGGGCTTGGCCGGGCGGGTCCCGGGCCGGTCTCTAGGTACCCGGACCCGTAGCACCCCTGGCCGTACGGCACAGCGGACCGGCGAGGCCATCATGACGGTCTCGCCGTCGATGCCGACCGGAACCTCGGCCGCATCGGCGTCGACCACCACTTCGCCGGCGGTCAAAACGGTCACGCCCCCGCCGCCGCCGCGGCGCAGCAACTCGACGGCCTGCAGCGCGCTGCCCACCGTCACCGCGACCACGCCGAGCATCCCGGTGTCCAGCCGGGCACGCCGGCTGAGCCCCGCGATGTCGCCGCCCTCGTAGGGGTTGTTACTCACCAGCAGGGCCTGCGGGCCGGTGGCCGTGACGGCACCCGCGCGGGCGGTCAGCCGGGCGCCGCGGTGGCCGCTGAGGATGTCAGGCAGCATCTGCAGCGTGGTGCCGCGCTTGTCGTCCCGGTAGGCCGGGCTCTCCACGATCTCGGCGTAGGCGCCGAACGAGGCGTTGTTCACGAACGTGCGCTCGCCGATGACCCCCAGGTCGATCCGCTGCTCCACCCCGTCGCTGGTGAGGGCGTCCAGGCAGGCCGCCGGGTCTTCCCGGTCCAGCCCCAGGTCCATCGCGAAGTGGTTGCGGGTGCCCGCGCTGATCACCAGGAACGGCAGGTCGTGCTCGGCGGCGATCCCGGCGACCAGGGCCTGCGTCCCGTCGCCCCCGGCAACCCCGAGCAGGTCCGCCCCGTCGGCCACCGCCTTGCGGGCCAGGGCCGCCACATCCACCTGGCCGGGGCCTTCCAGCAGCGCTACCTCGGCGCCCAGCGCCTCGGCCTTCTGTTTCAGCCCGAACTTGGCGACTTTCCCGCCGCCCGACCTCGGGTTCATGATCAGGAACGCGCGCTGGGGCGGCGGGGCCTCCCGGGCGGGCATGCCCGGGTCCGCGGTGACCGGGGTCAGCGCCAGCCGGGCGGTCGCGATGGCGAGCGCGACGAGCACCAGCGACACGACGCCCACCCACAAAACGTGGTGCAAGGCGAAGATCACCAGCACCGCGATCGGGGCGAGGATCACCACGCCGAACGCCAGCCACCGCACCAGCCCCCGGTGAGCAAGAAACCAGTACGCGCCCGCCAACTGCAGGCATGCGCCGACCGCCCCCACAGCGACCATCGCCAGGCTGGCCAGACCGGCAAAACCGATCATGACCGCCGCCGAGGCAAGCATGAGCGCGAAGGCCGCCCGTGCCAGCCAGCGCCGCTGCGTCATAAGCCCCTCCGCGTGATGGACACCGGTAGTTCACCCGTAGTTTCCCGCCGCGCCTCCCCGGTCCGGATCACTCATCCGGGGTGAATCGCTGATTCGCCGCTTCTCGGCGACCGAGTTCAATGGCATGATCGTCCAGAACCCGGGGGGGGCATGGAGGGCGAGGGGAAAGTCACGGTGTCACGCATAGACCTCCGGCTCCGCGCGTGGGCCTGGGTGACCAGGCGGATGGTGCGGGTCGAGACGATGGGCGAGGCTGCCATCGTCGCCGCGCAGGCCCGCCGCGTGCCGGCCAACCCGGTGACCAACTGGCTGTTCGGCACTGTCCCGCCGGGGATCGACGTGACGGACCGCGCGGTGGCCGGGCCCGCCGGGGAGATCCCGGTCCGGGTCTACCGGCCGGCCGCGGGCGCCGGCGGCCCGCTCGTTGTCTACTTCCACGGCGGCGGGTTCGTGTTCGGCAACCTGGACCTGGGCAACTGGATCTGCGGCTCCGTCGCGGCCCGGGTCGGGGCGGTCGTCGTCTCGGTGGATTACCGGCTGGCGCCCAAGCACCGGTTCCCCGCGGCGGTCGAGGACTGCTACGCGGCTCTCGCCTGGGCGGCGGGCAACGCCGCCGAACTGGGCGCGGCAGGCCCGATCGGGGTCATGGGGGAGAGCGCGGGCGCCTCGCTCGCGGCGGTGATGTGCCTGCTCGCCCGTGAGCGAGGCGGCCCCGCGATCCGCCACCAGGCGCTCATCTACCCCGCCACCGACATGACCAGGGAGCGGCAGCCAGGTCCGGCGGGCTCAGGCACGCTGTTCCTGTCCGTCCCGGAGATGGCCGCCTACCGGCGGCACTACCTCGGCCCTGACGGTGACCCCGCTCACCCGTGGGCGTCGCCGCTGCTGGCCCCCGACCACACGGGCCTCCCGCCGGCCCTGATCCAGGTCGCGGAGCACGATCCGCTGCGCGAGGACGGCGAGCGCTACGCCGCCGCGCTGCGCGCCGCCGGGGTCCCGGTCCGGTTCACCGAGTACGTGGGCGTGCCGCACGGCTTCGTCAATTTCCCCGGACTGTCGACGGCAGCGCACCAGGCGATGGCGGAGATCTGCGCCGAGCAGGCAGCGGCCCTCGGGACCACCGTGGCGACCTGACGTTGCGCCGGGGCTCACGCCCCGGAGCGCCCGAGGCGCCCAGGGCGCTCGGGTTCGGCGAGCCAGTCGAGCACGGCGACGGTGTCCGCGCCGAGTTCAGGCGCGGGCGCTTTCCCATCCAGCCGAGGGCGGCGCGGCGGGAGCACCGGCTGCGCGCGGCCGAGCAGCGGACAGATCACGGCGCCGTCCGGGCGAACCTCGTGCGGACCGTGGTCGCATCGGGGGGCCGCGGCGAAGCTGGCCGCCACCGAGCGCATGGCCAGGTCGATCAGCTCCCCGCCGCCGGCGGCGATCGACGTCGCGACCGCGAGCGCCCCGCACACGCCGGTCAGCGGGTCGGCGATGGCGTCGGCGCAGAACACCGGCTCGGCGCCTCCATCGGCCCAGCCGACGAGGCCGCCGGCGACCGCCGCGTCGTCCCCGAACGCCACCCGCTCCGGTGTCCCGTGCCCGTACCCGGTGATGCTGAGCCAGACCTGCCCGTCCCGGTGCGGGATCGACTCCGGCGCGAGGCCAAGGTTCGCGAGCGCGCGCGGCCGGGACGCCTCGATCACCACGTCGGAGACGCTCAGCAGCCGCGCGAGCGCGGCGCGCCCGGCTTCGGTCCTGAAGTCGGCGAGCAGGCTGCGGTGCCCGGCGTGCAGCCATCCGAAGAACTCGGGGTCGCCGGCCCGCGCGCCGTCCGGGCGGCCAGGCGTCTCGACCTTGACGACCTGCGCGCCGGCCAGCCCGAGCAGCCGGGCGCACAGCGGCCCGGCCCACATCGATGACAGGTCGGCCACGACCGCACCCGCGAGCCGAGCAGCCGGAGACGGGGCGGCGATGCGGCTGACCCGCCACGGCGGCCACGGAGCGGTCCCCGGGTCCGGCGGATCCCGGGGCAAAGCGGCGGCCGGCACGCCGAGCAACTGCGCCGCGTCGGCCAGCGCCTCGGCGGGATGCCGCCGGGCTGCCCCTTCGAGCGCCTCCCACGCCAAGTCGTCCGGCTCCCACGCGCGGCCGGAGATTGGGTGTCCTTTCGGGTAAATAGCGCTCGAAAGGACACCCAATGATGGGGTGGCGGCGTTCCAGGCCGCGTCGGTCGCGTCGGCCGCGGGGTCGCCGAGCGCGCCGAGGATCGCGGGCACCGCGGCCGCGTCGTCGGGACGGCTCAGCGTGACCGCGCACCAGCCGTCGGCCGAACGCAGCAGCCGGCTAGACCCCCCGGCGGAGACGCGGCCGTGCCGGGTCAAGCCCGCCAGCGCCGCGCGAACGGTAAGCACCTCATATGGGTCGGCAACCACGCGGCTGCCGGTCAGCGCCGTGACCGAGGCGAGCTGCTCCGTGACCGCGCGGAGCATCGCGAGGACGGGCGCGGGCGACAGCGCCGGCGGCCCGTCCACAGGGCCGGTGAGCGCCATCGCGCCGGACGCCGCCCAGTCCAGGACCGGGCACGGGCCCGGGACCGGGCACGGGACCGGCGCGGACGGCTCGTCAGAAGAACTCGAAATACTCCCGCATCTCCCACTCGGTGACCTCGTCCGCCGAGTCTGCCAGGCCGGCGGACGACAGCCACGCCTCGTACCGGGCGATCTCGG
>Ga0335075_10015194_pt1 | contig 11544 bp, 10 predicted proteins | sample Lox_Sample_24_FD_206723 | JGI IMG/M metagenome (GOLD analysis project Ga0335075, IMG submission 206723) | Soil microbial communities from Loxahatchee National Wildlife Refuge, Florida, United States - Lox_Sample_2.4 | ecosystem: Environmental > Terrestrial > Soil > Wetlands | place: USA...
AGCTCCTCGCGGGTGAAGGCCACGACCATGACGCCCCACAACCGGCCCTCGATGCTGATCGGCACGCCCACCGACGAACGAAGCCCCCAATCGTGGGTCGCGACCTGGCCGATCGCGCCCGAGATGGCGTCGTCGTAGTCGATCCGCGCCGGCTGGCCCGTCCGGTAGACCAGCGTGGTGACGTTCTGCCCGCCGAGCGGCAGCTGATCGCCGACCGGGGTCGGCGCGGGCGCACCGGTACTGGTCCAGGTGCCGATGATCGTGATCGCCTCCCGCGGGCCGTCGTACCGCACCAGGACCGCGAAGTCCGCAGCCAGCAGCCGCCCGCCCTCCTCGGCCACCGCGGCGAACACCTGCTCCGGCCGCGCCCCCTGGGCGACCAGCGTCGCCACCCGGCGCAACGCGGCCTGCTCGCCGGCGATCCGGCGGAACTCCGCGTACAGCTGGGCGTTGTCGAGGGAGACGGCGAGCTGCCCGGCGATGAACGTGACGGCATCCAGACGTTCGGCGGTGAACGCCCCGCGCAAGAGGCGGTTCTCCAGCAGCAGCACGGCCCGCAGCGTCCCCTGGCTGAGCACGGGGACGGCCAGCAACGAGCAGCCGGTGACGTCGGCGAAGTACGGGTCGCGGGCGAACCGGTCGTCGCGGCTGACGTCGGCCACCACCAGCGGCTCCCGCATACGCTGGGCGTATCGCAACACCGACATCGGCGCCTCGGCCTCGTGGCCGGTGCCGCCGACCGGGACGCCGCCACCGCTAGGGGTCGTCCGCAGCCAGCCTTGCCGGTCGTCGTCCCACATCAGCAGGTGCACGCCGGTGGCGCCGGTCATCGCGGTCAGTACCTGGACGACCCGGGCATGCAGCCGGTCGATACTGGTCTCCGAGCTCAGCGCCTGCAACGCCGACACGATGCCGGCCAGGTCGATGGTCCCGCTCGTGATGGCGAAGCGGCGCAGGGGACGATCACCGAGCCGGCCGGCGTCGTATCCGGCAGCGTCGGCTGATGACGGCGGGGCCGGGTAAGCCCAGTCCAGCTGCTCGGCTTTCGCGGTCGCACCCCACGTGGCGTATTCGTGCCGGGCCTGGGCGAGCAGGTCGTAGCCGGCTTGGTCGAGGCCGTGGGCGAGGTAGAAGCCGGCCGCGCGTTCGGCAATCAGGGCCTGGTGCCAGGGACGCTGGCGGCCGGAGGCCTCGCGGCGGGCGGCATCGAAGGCCAGGGCGGCGGCGCGGAAGTCACCGGCCGCCCAGGCCCGCTCGGCCTCGAGCAGCCGTAGCAGGTGCAGGAAGTTGTCCGGCGCGTCCGCGGCCCGTTCGGCCAGCCATCGCGTCGCGTCGTCCAGTTCGGCCAGCATGCCGCCGCGCTCGTCGCTGTCAGCGGTGCGGGCCTGCCCGGCCAGGGACAGCCCGCGCAGCAGGTGCGCCGCGCCCGCCACGTAGTTTTCCGGGACAGCCGACAGCAGTGGCATCGACGCCGCGGCGTGCCGCGCCAGACCCGCCGTGTCACCGAAGATGACGGCGGCGATCGCGTGGTTGACGTGCGTGAACAGGAGCGCCAGCGGGTTGCCCGGGTCCAGGGGGACCACCTCGGCGGTGGCGGAGCTCTCGCCGCGTAGCACGCCGGCCAGCCAGCGGTAGCTCTCGAGCGACTGGCTGGTTTCTTCGTTGCCGGTGCGGCGCGCGAAGTCCAGTCCCTGCTCGACCTCGGCCAGGAAGCCGCCGAGCGTCCGCGCGCAGTCCAGCACCGCGCCGGCGGTGTGGTAGGTATAGCCGGCGTCGGCCAGCTCGCCCTCGGCGATGAGTCTCTCTCGAGCCTGCTGACCTGCTTTGACGCAGTTTTCAACCGGCTCGAACCACCAGCAGGCCAAGGCGGACAGCAAGCGCGCCTGCGAGGTGCCGGGCTCGTAGCCGCGGGCTTCGGCCACCGCCAGGATCCGCCGCAGCACCCGGTACCCGGCGGCGTAGTCGCCGCGCAGCGCCACCACGGTGACGGCGGCGTTGCTGGCCGGCCCGACCAGGGTCGGGCCCGGGCCGTGCTCGAGCCAGATCCGCAGCGCGGCCAGGGCCAGCCAGGCGCTGCTGGCGTGGTCGGCGGCGAAGTAGGCCGCCGGCAGGACCGCGTTGATCAGCCGGGACGCGCCGAGCAGGGCAGGCTCGGTGATGTCCGGCCGGGCCAGGTCATCGGCGGCTTCGGTGTGGTCCAGCCACCGGTACAGCTGGGCGAGCTGGCCGTCGAGCTCGGCGGGGAGCCGATCCGCGGCCGGGACGGTGATGCCGCACTCGCCCAGCGAGTCCAGGCCGAGCTTGATCGCCTCCGTGAAACGTTTCCGGTGGGTCAGGCTGATGACCTGCACCGCGGTCGCACTCGTGTGCTCCGCCGCGGTGACCAGCTTCTCGATCCTGCGGTACTCCGCGTCCGCCTCATCGAAGTGCCCCATGCTGTACAGGGCAGCGTGGCGAGCGGTGTGCATCTCGGCCAGCGTGGCGGTCTCACCCGGCAGCCGCAGCGGCACGTCCTGCCGGCCAACCCGCAACACCGCCGCCGCCGGGTGGGCCTGCGTGCGGCGCAGCCGCTCCAGGTCGTGAACGAGACCGCCGGCGGTCTGGTACCGGTTGTCCGGTTCCTTCTCCAGCAGGTGCATGATGATCGCGGACAGCAGGCCCGGTATGGCGGAGTTCACCTCGGCCGGCGGCACCGGCACCCGGGCCAGGTGGTCGAGGACCAGCTGCAGCGGGTCCCCGGACCCGAACGGCGGCTCCCCGGTCGCCAGCTCGTACAGCGTGGCACCGAGCGCGTACAGATCGGCGCGGTGATCCACGAGCCGGCCGGTCCGCCCGGTCTGCTCCGGCGCCAGGTACTCTAGCGTCCCCACGACCCAGGCATGGTGGGTGAACTCCGGGCGGATCTCCGCCAGCGAGCTGGCCAGCGCGAAGTCCACCAGGGTCGGCGTACCGTCGCCGGAGACCACGATGTTGGCCGGGGTGATGTCCCGGTGCATCACGCCCCGGCGGTGCATCGCGGTCACCGCCCGCCCGAGCCCCAGCCCCAGCCCGATGAGGTCGGCCACCGCCAGCGGCGGGCTCGGTTCCGCCAGGTTCGCGCCGCCGGCGTCGTCGAGCACGACCGACCCGGGGTACCGCGAGTCATCCGCCAGCTGGGCCAGCCCTTCGATGCCGCGCAGGCGCTCCAGCATCGACGCCTCATGCCGGACCCGGCGGTCCGCGTCTGGGCCCAGCGGCTGCTTGCGGATGACCGTCCGTCCGGGCAGGAACAGCCGGGTGACCCGGGTCCGCTCGCTGGAGTGCACGACCTCGGCCCGGACGGATGGATCCGGGCCCGGCGGCACCCCGCCTGAGCTCATCCGCCACCTCCACGAACGGTCCGCCTGCCCCCTGTCTTGCCTACACCCAACGGCGGGCAAAGGCGACTCCTCACCAGGATCGCACGGGCCTGGTCGACGGCCCCGGCCCGGCCGTGCGGTTGTTTCCCCGGCCCGGGCGAGGCAGGATGTTGTGAGGTTCACGTGCGTCGCTAGCAGCGGGCGAGTCCGCCACCTCGTCGTCCCGGGAGTTCGCATGGCAAAGCTGCTCATGGTTATTTCCAGCGCACGGACGATCAGATTGGCCGACGGCACCGATCATCCGACCGGCTACCTGGCGGAAGAGGTCCTAGAGCCATACGAGGCGTTCGAGGCCGCGGGCGTCGAGGTGCTGATTGCCTCTCCGGAGGGGAAGGCGCCGCAACCGGACCCGTGGGGTTTCGAACCGTACTTCCACTACCCGAAGGTGGACGAGGACTTCATGTTCTCGGTCCTGCGCCGGTTCGCCTATCACCAGGACCGGGTCCGCGTGACGTTCACGCATTTCAGCGAGCTGAACCTGGTGGCGGTCCGACGGGTCTACCTGGCCCTGCTGGATACCGGGATGGAGCCCGCGGTGGCGCGCAAGGCCGTCGAATCGGTCGCGTACCGGGCCTGGCGGGGCAACATCGACTTCATCCAGGTGCTCGCGGAGGACGACGAGGTGACGAGCCGGCTGCCGGCGGAGCGGATCGCCGAGATCCGGGACGAGGTGTGGCAGGCCAGTCAGGCGAACGCCCAGCGCTCGATGGACGCCCTGGCGTCGATTCCCGGACTGCAGCACTCCCGTTGCCTGGGCGAGCTGACCGATGAGGAGATCCTGTCCTGTGACGGGGTGTTCATCCCGGGCGGCCACGGGCCGATGGTGGACCTGGCTGATAACCCCGATGTCGGGCGGGTCGTGCGGCTGATGCACGACGCGGGCAAGATCATCGCCGCACCGTGTCACGGCACCGCGGCGCTCCTGTCCGCCCCGGACGTCAACGGGGTGTGGATGTTCGACGGCTACCGGATGACCGCGCTCACCGACGAGGAGGACGACCAGAGCAAGCCGGGGAAGATCGGCCTGCCCTGGTCCCTGGAGACAGCGCTGAAGAACCGCGGTGCGATCTTCGACGACGGCGATGCGGCCTGGGTGTCCCACGTGGTCATCGACCGGAACCTCATCACCGCACAGAACCCGGGATCAACCGACGCCTGCGCGTACGCCGTGCTGAAGCGGCTGGCAGAGTGAAAATATGAACGCGTGTCGCCTGGCCGAGAGGTTCTTCGCCCGCGTCGAGGCCGGGGAGGTGGACGAGATCCTGGGCATGATGACGCCGGACGCCACCGTGTCCCTGGTCCCGCTGAACCGGCACGGCCCGATGGCGGCCGACGGTGCGTCCTATCTGCGTGAGCTGTCCAGGTCCTTCCCGGACCTAGTGGTCCGCGTGCGGCGGCTGTTCGTGGCCGGCGACAACACCGCGGTGGCCGAGATCACCATCGACGGCACCCAGGCCGAGGCCTTTCTGGCGGTGTCCAACCAGGAGAAGCATGTCGATCTCGACCAGGCCTGGATGCTCAAGGTCACGCCCGACGACCGGATCAGCGCCGTCATCGCGTACTGGGACCAGAACCAGCTCTATCGCCGGCTCGGCGTCAAACGGCTCGACAAGGTGACGATCACGGCGAGGTGAGGTGACGATGACTACCGGGGCCCTCCGGGCCGGCGCCGGGCTGGCATCTCGCGAGAACAGCGCCGAGGCGGCGGTCCGCGCGTTCTTTGCCGCCTACCGGGGGCACGATGTGGAAGGCATGGTTGACCTGTGCACGGATAACGCTGGCTTCCGCTACGTGCCGTTCGAGGTCTGGGGCCGCCAGCGAGTGCTGTACGGCGAAGGTAAGGTGCGCACCGTCGGCCAGGTGATCTGGACCGCCTTGATTGACGCATTCCCCGATCTGGCCAGCGCCGTGATCAGCCTGCGCGCGGACGGAGACGGCAATGTCGCCGCGGAGGTCGGCATCGGCGGGACGCAGGCCAAGGACTTCGGCACTATCGCGTGCACGGGCGGCCGTTACCAGGTACCGCACCTGTTCTTGTTCCAGGTGACCGGCGACGGGCTGATCGACGACATCGTGGCCTACTGGGACAATGCGGACTGGAAGAAGCAACTGGGCTGCCTGGAGGTCGATTAGGCCCAGCAGGAGGAGACCATGGCGCGCATGGCGCGTGAAGAGTGGTACGACATCGCCCGCGACCTGGACTGGGAACTGTCCTACGTGGACTACGAGGCGGTGTTCCCGGAGTGGATGTCCGGGCCGGGCAAGGTTCCCCGTGAGGCCTGGGCGAAGTGGGACGAGCCCTACAAGGTGACGTATCCCGAGTACGTGGCGACCCAGCGGGAAAAGGAGACCGGCGCCTACTCGGTGAAGGCGGTGCTGCAGAAATCCCGGGTCTTCGACCAGCTCGACGAGGGCTGGAAGTCGGTGGCCAAGGAGCATTTCGGCGCGGTCGCCCTCATCGAGGACCTGGCCGTCTACGCGGAGCTGCGGATGGCGCGTTTCGGCCTGTCGCCGGCGTGGCGCAACATGGCGATCTTCGGAGCGCTGGACGAGACCCGGCACGCCCAGATCAGCCTGTACTTCCCGCACGCGCTCATCGGCAAGGATGCGCAGTACGACTGGGCGCACAAGGCGTACCAGACCAACCAGTGGGGCATCATCGCGGCCCGGGCCACCTTCGACGGCATGATGATGAACCCGAACGTGGTCGACGTCGCGATCCAGCTGCCGTTCACGTTCGAGACCGGGTTCACCAACGTCCAGTTCGTCGCGCTGGCCGCGGACGCGCTGGAATCCGGCGACATCAACTTCGCCAACATGATCTCGTCGATCCAGACCGACGAGGCCCGGCACTCACAGCAGGGCGGCCCCACCCTGGAGATCCTCATCGAGCACGATCCGCGCCGCGCCCAGTGGATCATCGACAAGACCTTCTGGACCTCCGCGCGGCTGTTCTCCATCCTGACCGGCCCGGCCATGGACTACTACACGCCGCTGGCGATGCGTAAGCAGTCCTACCAGGAGTTCATGCAGGAATGGATCGGCGGGCAGTTCCTCGACCAGCTCCGCGACTACGGACTGAAAAAGCCCTGGTACTGGGACGAGTTCGTGGCCGGGCTGGACACCTGGCACCACTCGCTGCACCTCGGCGTCTGGTACTGGCGGCCGACCGTGTGGTGGAACCCGCAGGGCGGGGTCTCCCCCGAGGAGCGTGACTGGCTGCACGATAAGTACCCGCAATGGGAAGAGCGGTTCGGCCCCATCTGGGACGTGATCATCGACAACATCAACGACAACCGGATGGGGCTCACCCTGCCGCAGACGCTGCCGTGGCTGTGCAATCTGTGCCACCTGCCCATCGGCACCGCGGGTTCGCCGCACAACGAGAAGTTCCCGGTGCGCAGTTACCCGGTCACGTACAACGGCCACACCTACCACTTCTGCTCGCGGCCGTGCCGGCAGATCTGGTGGGAGGACCGCGACACCCTGTATGACAAGACGGTGATCGAGCGGCTGCTCGGCGGCGAGATCCAGCCGCCCACGGTGGAGGGAATCCTGACCTGGATGGGCCTCACCCCGGACATCATGGGTGACGACGCCTACGGCTACCGGTGGGCCAGGCCCTACGCCCGCACCCGAGCTCCGCAGGACCGGCCCGGAAGACCGCACGGGGCCACAGGGCAGGTCGCGCCGCCTCCGGGTGACGCGCGGCCCGTCCCGGTCAACGCCCTGTTCGAGAACGACTTCGTCACCCAGCTCGTGATCGTGCTGGACACCGACACCGTCCAGGAGGCGGCCAGGAAGGTCGCCGAGCAGGTGGTGGGCAGGCGGGTCGCCCCGCGCGACGCCGGACTGGTGGTCCGCCACGCGGGCACGGTGGTCCCCGGCGGCATGACCGTGGCCGAGTCCGGCATTTCCGCGCTGGACATCGTGACCGTCGGCTGGGCGGAGGATGCGTGATGAGCAAGTCCGTGGGGCCGGTCCTGCGCATGTCCGACGACGTGGAGGGCATCGTCGCCGCGATCGTGGACGACAACCCCGGCCAGGAGGTCACCGTCGTCGACCGGGGCGCATATACCCGGGTCAGCGGGGACGGCGAGCTGCGGGTGACCCGTGAGTCCATCGAGCGGCATCTCGGGCGGGCCTTTGCGATGCGCCAGCTCGAGGGGCTGATGTCCGCCTTCGCCGGGCGCATCGAGATGACCTCGGACGAGGTGCGGTGGCGGCTCCGGAGCGAAAACCCGGCCCCACCCGGACGAGCCGGGGAGCCGGCATGACCGAGGACCGGCCGCCGCGCCCGCCGCGGAGGCTGAAGACCTGGAGCTCGCTGGGGCAGCTCGGGCGCATTCCCAGTGAGTACGAGATCGTCACGCACGCTCTCAACTACACCACCCGTCCCAATCGCGCCTCGGCGCTGGAGTCGAACCCCACCACCCCGGCGAACATGTGGTTCCTGACCTACCGGGACAAGTCGCCGTTGCAGGCCGATGACTGGCGCGGCTTCCGCGATCCGGACCAGATCACCTACCGCACGTACGTGACGATGCAGGACGAACAGGAAACCGCCGTCGAGCGGATCCTGGACGAGTACGGCGCGGCCGGGCACGATGCCTCGCTGCCCCAGCGGTGGGTGGAGTGCCTGGCGACCTTGTTCACGCCCACCCGGTTCCCGGTGCACGCACTGCAGATGTGCACCGCGTATCTGGGACAGATGGCCCCCGCGTCCTACATCTCCAACTGTGCCGTGTTCGGGGCCGGGGACCTGCTCCGCCGGGTGTCGCTGGTGGCCTACCGGACGCGGCAGCTCGCCGACGCGACCAGCTCGTCCATCGGCCGCGCCGAACGGGCCGAGTGGGAGCGGAACGAGGCCTGGCAGCCGGCCAGGGAAGCGCTGGAGAAGCTGCTGACCGCCTACGACTGGGGCGAGTGTTTCACGGCGATGAACCTGGTGGTGCGTCCTACGCTGGACCAGGTCCTCATCCGGCAACTGGCGAACGCCGGCCGCGACAACAACGACGACCTGACCTGGCTGCTGCTCGGCAACCTGGCCGCCGACGCCGACCGCTGTACCCGCTGGAGCCTCGCGCTCGCCAGGTACGCGATCGAGCAGCGGGCAGGCAACCGGGACGTCCTGCGGCGCTGGATCGACCGGTGGACACCTCGTGCGGAGGCCGCGGCCGCCGGGCTCAGCCAGTTGTTCGGGGCTGGCTCGGCAGAGACCGTGGAGAACGCCGCCAACTCGGCCCGGCACCAGGTCCTCGATGAGGCCGGGCTCGCCGGATAGGACCACCCATGCCAACGTGGCAGGCAGTGATGCTGGCCGAAGACCTCTGGGAGGGGGAACTGACCGGGGTCCAGCTGAGCGGGACGAAGATCGTGCTGCTCAACGTCGCGGGCGAGATCCGGGCCTTCGAGGACCGCTGTCCTCATCTGGGTTCCCAGCTCAGCGAGGGAAGCCTGGACGAGACCACGCTGACCTGCGCGGTCCACCTGTGGGAGTTCAACGCGCTGACGGGCCAGGGCACCAATCCGGGCAACTGCCGGCTCACGGCGTTCGGGACGCGGGTACGGGAGGGCCAGATCGAGATCCTGACGCCCGGCCCCGAGTGACGAGCCTCAGCTGCGGCGAGCGGCGGGATCGCCGCGGCGACGAATCCCCCGATCGCCGCGACCAGGGCCAGCAGCACGATGACGACGGCCGCCCACCGGGGCACCCGCCGCCTGGTCAGCCAGCTGACCACCGGGTCCAGGCCCGCGGCGATGAACAGGGCCAGGCCGATGAGCTCGAGCACCGAGCGGGCCCGGACCACCAGTTCCAGCAGCGCGATCGTGATGGCCACCCCGGCCGCTCCGGCCATCCCGATGAAGAAAGGCGAGCGGCGGTCCACCGGCCGGCCCAGCCGCCCCAGGCTGCCGGTTTCCTCGGCCTGCGTTGCGGCCACCTTGGCCAGGTGAGCGCGCGTCACGAGGTAGCACCGGCCAGGGTTCGGCGCAGGCCGTCGCGGCCTGCGATGGTTCTCCCGCTGAAGCCCTGCCCGGCGCGCTCGGCCCATTCCGCATCGGTGATCGCGCCTGGTTCAGCCGGAACATAATGGCTCAGGATGAGCTCGCGGACTCCGGCGCGTTCGGCGACGCCGCCGACCTGCAGCGGAGCGCCCGCCGTGCCGAGCAGCACCAACTCGGTGGCCATGCTCACCTCTTCATCTCCGACGGCTTATCGCTTCCGGCCTCAAGCCTTGGCCCGGGCCTGGTGAGCGCGCGTCACATGTCCGCGTGATTTACGCCCGTTTTTCGGGAGCCCTCGCCGCTGACCTGGATCCTCGTCAAATCACCAGAGCTTGCGATGCCGGCTCACCAAGCCGAGCGTGAGGCTGGGCAGACATGACCGCCTCCCGGCCCGCGCCGCTCCCGGAGCACCCGGCGATGTTCGCCGCCCTGGCGGTGCCGAACTTCCGCCGCTACGTGTCCGGGCAGTCGCTGAGCCTGATCGGCACCTGGGTGGAGACGGTCGCCCAGGCGCTGCTGGTGCTGAAGCTGACGCACTCCGGCACGATCCTGGGCCTGACCACCGCGGCCCGGTACGCGCCGATCCTGCTGTTGTCGCCCTACGCGGGGCTGCTGGTCGACCGCTACTCCAAACGGCACGTGCTGCTGGGCACGCAGGCCGGTCTCGGCCTGGTCTCTGGCGCTCTCGGCGCATTGGTGCTAACCGGTGATGTCCGGCTGTGGCAGGTGGTTGTCCTGGCGCTGGCGTTCGGCACGCTCAGCGCGGTGGACAACCCGGCGCGGCAGGCGTTCGTCCAGGAAGTGGTCGGCCGTGACCTGGTCCGCAACGCGGTGACGCTGAACACCACCCTGGTGAACGTGGCCCGGGTCATCGGCCCGACTGTCGCGGCGGTCCTGGCCAGCACGGTCGGCCTGGGCTGGTGTTTCGTGGTGAACGCGGTCAGCTTCGGCTTTGTCATCGTCTCGCTGCTCAGCCTCGACACCCGGCGCCTGCACCCGGTCCCGCCCGTGCCGCGCGCCCGCGGGCAGCTGCGGGCGGGCCTGCGCTACGCCGCGCGCGTGCCGCAGATCGCCCGGTCACTGCTGATGATGGCGCTCATCGGCGCCTTCACCTTCGAGTTCGAGGTCAGCCTGCCGCTGCTGGCCGAGAAGACGTTCCACGGCACCGCCAGCACCTACAGCTGGCTGATCGGCGCCCTGGGCGCCGGGGCGGTCGTGGGCGGCCTGTACGCGGCCCGGTCGGCCCGCACGGGAGTGGCCCGGCTGACCCGGGCCGCGGTCGGCTACGCGGTCGCCGTCGGCCTGGTCGCGGTCGCGCCCACCTTCCCGACCGCGGTAGCCGCGTGCGTGCTGGCCGGCGTGGCGACCGTCATGTTCCTGACCACGGGCAACGCCACCGTCCAGCTCGCCTCCGACCCCGAGTACCGCGGCCGGGTCACCGCGTTGTGGTCGATGGCCCTGGTCGGCACCACGCCGATCGGCTCTCCGGTCATCGGCGCGCTGTCCGACGTGGCCGGCCCGCGGTACGCCCTCGGCCTGGGCGCCGCCGCCTGCCTCGGCGCCGCCGTCATCGGCGGCTGGCCCGGCCGCGGCCTCCGCCAGAACACCCGGCGCGGGCTACCCCTCGCGCAGATACAGGAGGAACCATGAAGGACAGGGTTGTAGACCGAGCCGCCGCGCACGCGACGCCGGCGGAGCTGGCCGTTCGCGACTGGCTGCTTGCCGGGCTGTCGTTTGCCACCGGCATCTACGAGGCGATCTGCTTCCTGACCTTCGGGAAGGTCTTCACGGCAGCTCAGACCGGGAACCTGGTGCTGTTCGGGATCGGTGTGGAGGGCACCCGCCAGCCCGCCGGGCCGAACCCGGTCACGGTCGTCATCTCCCTGGCCGCGTTCGCCGCCGGTGCCGCGCTGGCCACGCCGGTCCTCAAGGCCTTCGACGGCGACCAGGAGACAGAAGATGACAACGTGTTCCGGGCGTGGCCGCGCCGGGTGTCGATCGCGCTGGCCATCACGCTGATCCTGCAGGTCGGCTTTCTCGCGGTGTGGATCCCGGCCGCGTCGCCCGCCAGCCTGGCCTACATCCTGATGGGGCTGAGCGCGCTGGCGCTGGGCCTGCAAGCGAACGCCATCCGTGACCT
>Ga0335075_10015195_pt1 | contig 11543 bp, 10 predicted proteins | sample Lox_Sample_24_FD_206723 | JGI IMG/M metagenome (GOLD analysis project Ga0335075, IMG submission 206723) | Soil microbial communities from Loxahatchee National Wildlife Refuge, Florida, United States - Lox_Sample_2.4 | ecosystem: Environmental > Terrestrial > Soil > Wetlands | place: USA...
CAGTGCTATCCGGCCGCGCCTCCGGCGTGGCCGGAACGATGCCGGCCGCCGCGGGGCGGATGCCAGCTGATGTGCGGTGGCAGCTGATATGCGGCGACTGACCTGAAGCCAGCCGGGGTGAAGCTGGGCGACCAGCACAAGGGGGGATAAGTAGTGAGCGACGCCGTCGACGTGGCGATCGTGGGCGCGGGACCGTACGGTCTCGCGCTTGCCGCGCACCTGCGGGCAGCCGGCGTAGAGGTGCGCCAGTTCGGGCAGCCCATGCACCTCTGGCGTGCGCAGATGCCGCGCGGCATGTTCCTGAAGTCACAAGGGTTTGCGTCGAACCTCAGCGACCCGCATGGCACCCACACGCTTGCCGCGTTCTGCCGCGCGACTGGCCGGTCCTATGCCGACTACGGCCAGCCCGTGCGGCTTGACGACTTCGTCGCGTACGGGGACTGGTTCGCCGCTGAGCTGGCAACTGGCCTGGAGCGGACGCTTGTCACCAGGCTCGCCGGCGACAGCAGGCAGTTCGTGCTGCGGCTCGCCGACGGGCAAACGGCGACGGCCAGGCGCGTGGTGCTTGCCACCGGAGTAGAGCACTTCACGCACATGCCGCCCGTCCTGTCGGGTCACGAGTTGGTGAGCCACAGCTCGACGGTCGCCGACCCGGCAGCGTTCACCGGCATGCGCGTCGCGATCGTCGGCAGGGGCCAGTCGGCACTGGAGTCGGCCGCGCTGCTCAGCGAGAACGGGGCCGACGTAGAAATCATCACCAGATCACCGGCTGTCGCCTGGAACGGTCCGCCGCTGCTGCCGGACCGGCCGCTCAGTCAGCGGTTGCGGGAGCCGGAGGCCGGCCTCGGCTCCGGCTGGGGCACCTGGTTCTACTCGAATCATCCTTCTCTGTTCCGCCATCTGCCTGAGCAGACGAGGATCTACCGGGCGCGCACCGCGCTCGGGCCGGCTGGCGCTGCCTGGCTGCGGCCCAGGATAGAGGGCCGGGTGCCCATCCGCACTAGCGAGCTCGTCCATGAGGTGCGGGATAGCGCAGACGGCGTCACTATGGGTCTCGTCTCGCGCCACGGCGAGCGCTCGGAGGTACGGGCCGACCACGTCATCGCTGCCACTGGCTACCGGCCGGAGCTGCGGCGGCTGGCATTCCTGGACGATGCGCTGCGAGCGCGCATTCGGACCGTCGCGAGCACTGCCGCGGTGAACGCGACCTACCAGACGTCCGTCGAGGGCTTGTACCTGATCGGCCCGGCGGTGGCGCCCGTGTTCGGGCCAGTCATGCGCTTCGTTTACGGCACCTCGCACGCGGCTGCGACCGTGGCGCGGCACCTGGCGGCTACCGCTGGCGCGACGGTAGCCGCGCCAGCCCGCCCGCTGGCGGGAATGGCTGGCAAGTGACGATCACGCGCGGCCCGGCCGGCGGGCGCACGGCCGCCCCAGGGGGTCAACTTGGCCAGCCCGGCCGGCCGATGCGGGCGAGCGGGCGTCACGGGCCCGCCTGGCGGCGGGCCCGTGCATGCGGTTCCTGGATGCTCGCCGGAGGTGACGGAATCGCGGCGATCGTGGCCGTCGTTGTCGCGGGCGCCGGTGCCGTTATCGCTGCTTGCTACGGCGTCGGAGTCCTAGGGGCTGCTGCGGCAGCCGGACTCTACCGGCCGCGGATCGGCGGCCGTGTCAGCGATCAGGCCGGCCGGCTGGCGATAGCCGCCGCGTTTCCGGCGCTCGGACTGGTGCTCTGGACCGGCGAGGGCAAGGCGATCCGTTTGGCCGTCACCGGGGCCTGCTTGCTGATCGCGATGCGGGTGGCCGTGGCCGCTAGCCAGCGATCAGCCCGCAGGCGCGGCCTGCTCACGCAGCAGACACTGATCATTGGCATGGGTAAGGTCGGCCGCTTGGTGTGGCGGCTGCTGCTGGAGCATCCCGAGTTCGGCCACCGACCTTGCGGGCCGCTGCCCGACCAGCTGGCGGGGGACGCGACGGCTGTCGGCGAAATGCTGGCAAGGTTTGACGTGAGCCAGGTGCTGGTGTGCGCGCCCGCCGCGACCGCTCCCGAGCATGCTACGGTGCTCCGCGCCTGCCGCGATCGCGGCGTCCGAGTGAGCGTTCTGCCGCAGCTGCCCGAACTTGGCCTGGCGGTGCCGAGAGCCTACCTGGACGAGGTCTGGGGCATCCCGTTCGTTCCGCTCAGGCCCGGTCCGGAGGCTCCGGGGCGCCATGCCGCCACCCGGCTAATCGACCTCAGCGTCGGCACAGCTCTCCTACTCGCCACGGCACCGCTGACGCTCGTGCTGACGCTCGCGGTGTGGCTGGACCTGCGGCTGCCCCCGCTGTTCCGCCAGGTGCGGGTCGTCGGCTGCGGCCGGCTGGCGACGATCGTCAAGCTTCGGACGCTGCGGCCGGGTGGCGATCCGGACACTACCTGGGCTGTGCCGCAGGGACAGGCCACGCGGCTGGGCCGGATGCTGCGCAGAACGCATGCCGACGAGCTGCCTCAACTAACGTCCGTCGTGCGTGGCGACATGGCGCTGATCGGCCCCCGGCCCGAGCGCCCGCATTTCGCCAGCCAGCTCCGGTACAGCGTGGCCGGCTACGCCGAACGCGAGCAGATCCGCAGCGGCCTGACGGGCTGGGCTCAGATACACGGCCTGACCGGCGACAGCTCGCTCGAAGACCGAGCCCGATTCGACAACTTCTACATCGAGTACTGGTCCATCTGGCTTGACCTGCTCATCCTGGCCCGCACCGGACCGGCCACGCTCTCCGGAGCACTGACCATCGGAGGCGCACGATGAAGGTCCTGCACGTCATCACCGGCCTGGGCGTTGGCGGTGCCGAGCTCCAGCTGCGCGGCATACTGCAGCACACCAGGCACGACGCAGACGTCGTCACGCTCTACAACCCGGGCCCCGTAGCGGAGATGATCCGGGCCGACGGCATCGCCGTTCGCAACCTTGACATGCGGTCGAACACCCAGCTGAGCAGCCTGCTGTGGCTGCGGCGAATCATCCGTGCTGGTCGCTACGACGTAGTGCACACGCACTTGTACCGGTCGCAGATCTACGGGCGGCCGGCCGCCTGGCTCGCGGGCACGCCGGTCATCGTCAGCACCGAGCACTCGATCGGTGAGACGCACCTGGAGCGCAGGCGCATGACGCGCGGGGTCCAGGCGCTCTACCTCGGCACGGAGCTGTTCTCTGACATGACGGTCGCGGTGTCAGCCACCGTCCGCGAGCGCTTGATCAAGTGGGGAGTCCGGCCGCGCAAGGTCACGGTAATCCCGAACGGCGTGGACCTCGGGCGGGTGGAGTTCGACGCGGCCAGCCGGGCCCGGGTGCGCGGCGAGCTTGGCATTGGCGCGGCGGACTACGTCATGCTCCTGCTCGGGCGCCTGGACCAGAACAAGCGCTTCGACGAGGCCATCGAGGCGGCCGCACCCAGCCTGTCGCCGACGGTAAAGCTGATGGTCGTCGGGGGCGGTGCCGAGCGCGATCACCTGGCCGAAGCAGCCCGGCGATGTGGTGTCGCCGACTATGTGATCTTCACCGGTGAGCGGCACGATGTCGCCGCGGTCATGTCGACGGCTGACCTGCTCGTGGCCTCCTCGCGGCAGGAGACATTCGGCCTGTGCGTACTCGAGGCCCTCGGCAATGGTCTTCAGGTGCTGTACACGACGTGCCCGGCGCTGGATGGCCTGACGGTCGGGACTGCCCGGCAGGTGCCTATCGAGGACATGGGCAAGGCGGTCGCGGCCGCGGTGGGCGCCGGCCAGGCCGAGCGTGTCCCGGAGCCAGCGGTCGCCCGCGAGTTTGGCATCGCGGCTGTCACCGCTCGCATCGACGACCTGTATGAACGTCTGGCCGCGCGACCAACGCTACGCACAGTGTCGGCAGGGAGGAAAAAGAAGTGAAATGTCTCGTCACTGGCGCGGCCGGCTTCATCGGCTCGCATCTGGTCGAGGAACTACTGGCCGCCGGGCATGTCGTCGCCGGTCTCGATGACTTCAGCACCGGTCGCGAGCAGAACCTTGCGGCCGTTGCCAGCCACCGCGACCTGCAGATGGTGCGCGGGTCAGTGCTAGATCGGCAGGCTGTCGACGAGCTGACCGCCGGAGCCGACTGCGTCTTCCACCTCGCCGCGGCCGTCGGCGCGTTCGTCATCCGCGATAAGACCCTGGAGAGCTTGCAGACGAACATCCACGGCACCGAGAACGTCGTTGCCGCGGCGAGCCGCCACGGCGCGCGGTTGCTGCTCGCTTCCACCAGCGAGATCTACGGCAAGAACATGACCATCGGACTGCGCGAGGACGACGACAGGATCATCGGCTCGCCGCTGCGCAGCCGCTGGAGTTACGCGGAGGCCAAGGCCATCGACGAGAGTCTCGTCGACGCCTACATGCGCGAGCGCGGTCTGAGGGCGGTGATAGTCCGGCTGTTCAATACGGTCGGCCCGCGACAGAGCGGCCGTTACGGGATGGTCCTCCCGCGGTTCGTGCGCCAGGCACTGGCCGGCGAGCCGCTCACGGTTTTCGGGACCGGTGAGCAGATCCGGTGCTTCTGTCACGTATCTGATGTGGCGCCGGCGCTGATCCGGCTGGCCGCCACCGACCGCGCCAGCGGCCGCGCGGTCAACCTCGGCAGCTCCGAGCAGGTGTCGATTGGCGAGCTAGCCCGGCGGGTGATCGCGGCTACCGGCTCGTCCAGCGGCATAGAACATGCTTCCTACCTGGACGCCTACGGTCCCGGCTACGAGGACATGCAGCGGCGGGTGCCTAACTGTGCGCTCGCCGGGGAACTGGTCGGGTTCCGGGCCATCCGGACGCTTGACGAGATAATCCGATCCGTCATCGCTGACCAGCAGTCGGCGCTGGCTGGCACGGCAGCGGCGTAACGGAGAGCTACGGTGACCAGCGAGCAGCCGCAAGTCAGCGCGCGCGATGGCCCTGGCGGTCCGCGATGGCGGCGGAATCTGTGGCGCCGTGCTGCCTGGCCGGCGCTGGCACTAATCGCATTGGCGCTAGCGGCGTCCAGCCTCGCCTCCCATCTTGGGAGCCCGGCCCGGCACTCGCTGGTAGTGGCGTCCATCCCGTACTGGAACATCCAGCACGGCACTGATGTCGTGCTGGCGAACCGCACAGCGGTAAATGAGGTCTCACCGTGGATATACGGCCTGACAGCGACCGGGGACATCGTGCCCCAGTACCCGCCCGGCCAGGCCTCGGCAGTCGCGGCGGACATCGCGCGATTGCGGAAGGCGCATCTGCCCATCGTGCCGAGCATCGCCAACATCACCGGCGGCGCGTGGGACTACCCGGCAGTTGCGAACGTGCTGCATAACGCGGTCCGGATGCACCAGCAGATCGACGCCATCGTGGCGCTCGTCCAACGCGAAAAGTACGCCGGCGTCGACATCGACTACGAGGAACTGCACGCCACCGACGGGCGGGCCTTCAGCCAGTTCGCCACCGACCTCGCGGCGGCGCTGCACAAGCGCGGCAAAGTACTGTCGGTCGCCGTCTTCCCGCAGACAGCGACGCCTGCGCCCGGACAACCGAACGCATCGCAGGACTACGCAGTGCTCGGCCGGGTGGCCGACCAGGTCCGCATCATGGCCTACAACTACCACTGGGCCAACTCAGCGCCGGGCGCGACGGCCCCGATCAGCTGGATCCGCTCGGTGATGCGCTACGCCACCAGCCAGATGCCAGCCAGCAAGGTGGTGCTCGGCGTCCCGCTGTTCGGTTACGACTGGCCGGACGGGAAAGCGTCGGCCTCGACCGTGAGCTGGCTCCAGGCGCTGCGGCTGTCACGTCAGTACCACGCGTCAGCGAGCTACAGCAAAGCGGCCCAGGCACCCTATTTCAGTTATGTGAGCGGCGGCCGCTCGCATACCGTCTGGTTCGAGAACGCCGAGAGTTCGACGGCGAAGTTCGAGGTCGCCAAGGGAAGCGGCGCTGCCGGGGTCTACCTGTGGATGTACGGGTACGAGGACCCCGGCACCTGGTCGTCGCTGCGTTCGGTACTGCCGGTCTCCGGGCCGAACGCTAGCAGCACCTCGTCGGCGGTGCCGTTATGCCGTGGTGGTTCTTCGCGCTGTTCGTGCTCGGCTTCAACTTCGCCATCTGGGGCACGATCGGCATCGTACGGCTGGCAGAGACGTTCGCCGCCAGGCTGACGCGCCGGCGCAGGGGCAAGCCCGCGCCCCGGGCGGCCAGCTGGGTCGCGCTGCCCATGCGCCCCGGCGCGAACAGCACTCGCCAGATCGTCAGGAAGATCTCGCTGTCTGTCGATGACGTTGCTGTCCTGATGCCGGCGCACAATGAGGCTGCGGTGCTCGGCGCGAGCCTGGATGCCATCATGCAGCTCGTTCCGGTCGGCAATATCCACGTCGTGTCCGACGGGTCGACCGACGACACGCCGGAGATTGCCCGGCGGACGGGCGTGCACGTGCACGAGACCGAGCGGAACGTCGGCAAGGCGGGGGCGCTGCGCGAGGCCATCGACCGATTCGGCCTCATCGACCGTTATCAGGTAGTTCTTCTGCTGGACGCCGATACGAGGATCCAGCCGGACTACTTCACCGAGGCACTGCCGCTCTTCGGCGACCCAGAGGTGGTCGCGGTGGCCGGGTGCGTCCGCACGGCGCGTGACCGGCAGCTCAGCCTGATCGGCAACATCCTGGTGGGCTACCGAGAGCGGATCTACGCCATCGGCCAGCGGGTGCTCAAGTTCGGCCAGACGTACTCGCGCGTTAATGCCACGCATATCGTCCCTGGCTTCGCCAGCATGTACCGTACCGAAGTCCTGGCGCGGATCGACCTCAACCCGCCTGGCCTGGTCATCGAGGACTTCAACATGACGTTCGAGGTCTACCAGAAGAAGCTGGGCAAGGTCGCGTTCACCTTGTCGGCGGTCGCGGTCACGCAGGATCCGGTGCGGCTCCGTGACTACATCAAACAAACCAGGCGGTGGGCCCTCGGCCTGTGGCAGACGGTCAGGCGGCACCCGCCGCAGGCCAACCTGTTCACCGCGATGCTGGCTGTGCTGCTGCTGGAGTTCATCACCGCGAGCACAATTTTCGTGATCCTGCCGCTGATCGCCGGGATCCTGGCGATCCCGGACGTGGCCCCCAGCACGCTGCACTGGGCGCCGATGGCGGATGTGCATACAGCTGTCGCGGCCCACATGAACCTGACAGCCGTCGTGTTCGGCGTCGGGCTGCCGGACTACGTGATGACCTGCCTGGTCGCCGCTCTGCACCGGCGGGCACGGCTACTGTTTCTTGGCCTCTTCTTTCCGCTCGTGCGGGTGATCGACTCCGCCATTTCCCTGTCTGCGCTCGCAGTGGCCTGGTTTGCCCGATCCAACGGGACCTGGAAGAGCCCGCCGCGACGTGCCATCGATACCCAGCCAGCGCGCATGCCCGTGCCGGCCAGCGGGCCATTGCCGGCGACTCGCCCGGAATCGTCGCTCCCGCCTGACTATGCGCCGGACTATGCGCCGGACTATGCGCCGGACTATGGCCGGAAACGAGGTCATGCATCGTGATGAGGACGACCGGGCGCAGTCACGGCACGCTGATGCCATGAACCCGATCAGGCTGATGCTTGCCGACGACCACTTCATGATCACTGAGGCGCTGGCGACGCGGCTATCAGCACCCGACATCTGGGTGGCGGCGCGCTGCGGTGCAACTGACCCGAATCTGTTCGCAATCGTCAAGGGCGTCCGGCCGGACGTGATCGCTATCGAGGCGGAATCGTTCGCCGGCGGAGTTGGCGACATGGTCGAGCGGCTGATCGCGAACAGCCCTCAGGTGCGCGTAGTAATCCTGAGTGCTGGCCAGAATGTTGCGCATGCCGTCGCCGCTGCCCGTGCGGGCGCAGCAGCCTGGGTCGCCAAGGAGCAGGACGCCGACGAGTTCGAGTCGGTGGTCCGTGGCGTGTGCCGGGGCTACTCCTGGTATCCGCCCGAGATGCTCGGTGAGATCCTGCGCAGCCTGCGGACCGGCGCCAGCTGCGGCGGTAGCGATCTGCATGTGCTCAGCTCGCGTGAGATCGACGTCCTGCGGGCCATGATGACCGGCCGCCGCGGCCGGCAGATCGCAGCTGACCTGCACATCTCAGCCGACACTGTGCGCACCCACACGCAGAACATCTACGCCAAGCTCGACGTGCACAGCCGCGTCGAGGCGGTCAGCGTGGCCAGAGCCGCCGGCTTGGTGCCGCGCGACCGGACGGTCGGCTCGTGACCACCGTCGCCACGGTCATCACCAGGCTAGAGGGCGGAGCGGGATGATGGCGCTCCGCGGCGTGCTGGGCCTGGATCGGTCCGCGATTCCCGTTCCACGAATTCCAGTCGCGTGCCCGGCGGCGCGCCTACACCGCGGTCGAACAGCGGCTCGGCCGGATCACCGATGTGGGGCTGTGCGTGGGCACGGGCGTCGCCGTCGAGGCGCTGATGTCGCGGCTGTACTTCCCGCGCTCGAAGTTTTTGCCCTGCCTAGCCGGCACGAAGGCCTGCCGATTGCCGTAGCGGGGGCAATGGCCAGTGGTGTTCCCGTGGTGGCCACCGCGGTGAGCGCCGGGCCGGACCTGGTGGAGCCGGGAGTGACCGGCCTTCTCGTTCCGCCAGACCGCCCGCAACCGCTGGCCTCGGCGGTCGGCCACCTGCTCTACTCGCCAGCCGAAGCGGCCAGGATGGCCAGAGCTGCTAGGCGGCGGATCGGTGCTCGCTACCGGCTGCCCGCGCTGCGGTCAGCCCTGGAGGCGGCATACTCTTCCCGCCAGTAAGCACGCCATACGACTGCTCAGGCTGGTCCGTGGGTACCACCTACGCTGACTAGCTAGCTAGACCGGCTACGCAGCGTGCGACTAGGCCGGCGCTGTTACCACTCCGGCGTACTGGCCTGACCACGGCAGTCTCTGATCATGGCAGTTTCTAGCCACGGCTAATAACTTCACCAATTTCTCACCACGGGGGAATGACTTACCGGTGACTGGATCTTCTCTGGATCTTGAGCTTCCGCGAGATACTCCGGTGTTCGCCACCGAACGCGAGCTGGAAGTCCGCGGTCTCCTGCACGATCTCGGTCATCAGGTGATGACGTTGTCGCTGCTTGCCGACTCTGTGTGCGGCGAGGGCGCGCTGTCGGCGACGGCTGGCCAGCGAATGGAGATCGTCAAGCAGGAGATATTCCGCATTGTGGAGCTGATCGCCGACTCCATGTCGCCTGGCACGGCCTCGGCGCGGACGGAAGCGATCGACCTCCGGCAGGCTGCCGGCGAGGTAGCAGAGCTAGTCAGCGTGGCTCACGGCACGGCCGTGACAGTTCACCCAGGTGGCCCGGCGGTGATCTCCATTAGCGCATCACTGTTGTGGCGCGTCCTGCGCAACCTGGTGGATAACGCCGCTCGCGCGGCCGGACCTGGCGGCCAGGTCACGATCAGGATCGAGCAGGAACTCCACACAGTCCTGGAGATCGCTGACACCGGCCCCGGCTTCGGTTGCGGTACATCCGGCGCGGCTGGTCTCGGCCTTACCGTCGTCCGCAATCTGCTCCACGCGGCGGGCGGCCGGCTCGACATCGCGAACGATCCAGAAGGCGGCGCCAGCGTGCGCGTTACCTTCGGCCTTGATCCTGGCCACGGCCGTGATCCTGGTGACGGGAGGCAGCCGCCGATGCTAGCCGACGCCACTGTCCGGGCAAGGATGACGCTCGCGTGATCGAGGTGGTGATAGGAGACGATCACGCAGTATTCCTCGATGCGCTGGCAGCAGTGCTGAGCGGCGATGGCTGGACGGTGACCAAGGCGAGGACCATCGAGGACACTGTCGCTGCTGTCAGTGCGCGGGATCCGGACGTCTGCCTCATGGACCGTCACTTCGCGGCCGGCCGCGATGGTCTGGCGGCGCTCCGCGACCTGCTGAGCGTCTCGCCCCGGACGAAGGTGCTGATCCTCTCGGCCGATGGCCACACAGACAGCATCATGAGGGCGATGCGCGCCGGCGCGGCTGGCTACGTGCACAAGACGCGGAGCGTCACCGTGCTGAAGAAGACAATCGAGCGGGTGCTGCGCGGCGAAGTCGTCGTAGAGGTGCCCGCCCGGTCGGCGATCCATCCTCAGCTGGCTCGCCAGCGCGACGCGATGCGACTGGCCGGATGCCTCACCGCCCGTGAGAGGCAGTGCCTGGAACTGCTTGTCGCTGGCCAGGACACCGCGGCCATGGTGGGCAGCCTCGGAGTTTCGGCGGCCACGGTCCGGACCCACGTCCAGGCGCTGCTCACGAAGCTCGGAGCTCACTCCAGGCTGGAAGCCGCGGCATTCGCGGTGCGGACCGGGTTGCTCGACGAGCAGGCAGACCGTCCTGACCATCCGACTGTCTTCGCGAGGTAAATTCCTCCGGCCTATGACGCGGAAGATTCTTCGTGATCATGGATTCAGGGCCGTAATCCGGGTGACCGGGGCGGTCCAACTAGACTGCGGCGTATGCCTCGACCACGCGTGCTCTCCGGCATCCAGCCGACAGCCGACTCCTTCCATATCGGCAACTACCTGGGTGCGTTGCGCCAGTGGGTGGCCCTGCAGGAGACCCACGACACCTTCTATTGTGTAGTCGACCTGCATGCGATCACCATTCCGCAGCAGCCCGCTGAGCTTCGCCGCCGGTCCAGGGTTGCTGCTGCCCAGCTGTTTGCGGCGGGCCTGGACCCGGACCGATCGACGGTGTTCGTGCAAAGTCACGTGCCCGAGCATCCCGAGCTGGAGTGGGTGCTGGCCTGCATCACCGGCTTCGGCGAGGCCAGCAGGATGGTCCAGTTCAAGGACAAATCGGCCAAGGGCGGGGCTGATGCTTCCAGCGTCGGCCTGTTCACCTACCCCATCCTGCAAGCCGCCGACATCCTGCTCTATGACGCTGACCAGGTGCCCGTCGGCGAGGACCAGCGCCAGCACCTGGAACTGACCAGAGACCTGGCGCAGCGGTTCAACCACCGGTTCGGCCCGACGTTCGTGGTGCCCGGCCCGTACATCCTGCCCGAGGTCGCCAAGATCACCGACCTGCAGGACCCGGGGATCAAGATGAGCAAGTCAGCGTCGTCGCCGCAGGGCCTGATCGACGTGCTCGAGGACCCCGGCTCGATTCGCCGCAAGATCATGCGGGCCGTCACCGACACCGACGGGGAAGTGCGTGCCGACGAGGCTGCGAAACCCGGGGTCACGAACCTCCTGCGTATCTACGCAGCGCTGGCCGGGGAGCCAGTCGCCAGCCTTGAGCAGCGGTACTCGGGCGCTGGCTACGGAACCTTCAAGAAGGACCTGGCCGAGGTGGTCGTCGACGCGTTCGCGCCGATCCGGGAGCGGACCGAGAAGTTGCTGGCCAATGAGTCCGAGCTCGATCGGATGCTGGCCGCCGGGGCGGCGAAGGCCCACGCGATTGCCAGTACCACAATGGCGCGGGTACGGGACAGGATCGGATTCCTGTTGCCCGGCTGAGCCCTCTCAGCGCGTAACGGCGTCGCAGACGCGCCACAGCATGCCTTGTCGCCGG
>Ga0335075_10015196_pt1 | contig 11543 bp, 10 predicted proteins | sample Lox_Sample_24_FD_206723 | JGI IMG/M metagenome (GOLD analysis project Ga0335075, IMG submission 206723) | Soil microbial communities from Loxahatchee National Wildlife Refuge, Florida, United States - Lox_Sample_2.4 | ecosystem: Environmental > Terrestrial > Soil > Wetlands | place: USA...
AAACCCGCCCGTAAACCAGTGTCTTCTTCTTCTTCTTCCTTCAGCTTTAGATTCTTGTATTATAGGACTACCAATAGCATCGGCTTCACCCATTCGCGGCGTCCTAGTGCCACTTATTGACTGAGTTCGTGACAGTGGTCATTGAGCTGGGAAATCGGTCAAGGCTGCTACGGGATTTAGCGTGTGCAAAATTATTAGGATTTCTTGGCACGCAACAACCATCTCCAACACCTCTATTTTGTATATAAAATATGCAGTATTTAATGCTAGCATTGTGTAAACCTTTTATCTGTATCGTCTACAGCGTTGAAATTGATTTTTTTAGTGTCTTTACTATATTTACGTGTACAATGCCTTGAAAAAACCATCTACCAACCACCTGCCACAGTCGCTTAAATCAGTTCGCTGCCTTTCTCTTACTTTTCCTCCCTAGCTTGTTTCTATGATCTATTTAGCAAAAGTTATAATTTTATTGTATTAGGACCTTATAAGTACCTTATTAAAATGTTCTGTAATATATAAATGGTTTACACAAGTGCTAGCGTTAAATACTATATTTTACATACAAAATGGGTGGTGGCGAAGATGGTTGCTGCATGCCAAGAAATCCAAATAATTTTGCACACGCTAAATTTAGATTTGAAATTACGCCTACACGGGCAGCGAAGCTGTGCGCAAGCACCTAGTTTTATATAATCAAAACTATTTTTTGGCTCTGCTATTGAGAGCGCGTGTAAGATATACCACCGTTGCGCTACTTTAGATTACAGGAGAAATGCAGCAGAAGCTCGAACATAGATCGCGATTGAGGGCTACTACTGAGGCGCTTGAAGCATAGAATAAGGCGCAGCAGGTCATGTTCGTAGGCTTGAATGGTCTCCACTCGTGATTAGCGGAACTGCCTCGCCTTGTAATTTGACAACAATGAGGAATTGATTGCCGATAGGATCTTGCGGACCTGATTGGACATAGAATATTTCGAGAGCTGGTCATTTGGCGCTGAGGTACGTTTGGAGCAGAATAAGAGGCCAGGAATAAATACAGGCCGGTCCATTCTTGTCAGCCTTAACAGGCAGCATTGCAGCCACCCGTAAGAACCGTCCGCGGAACCACCCGTAAAGCTGCCTACGGGCGCATCTGCCTACAATAGGCGCCCGTTAAACATCTTCACTTGTACGCGCAAGACTGGCGCTTACAAATGTTGAGTCATCCTTTGAGCCTTTCTTTCTTTCTTTCCTATGTCTATAAGGAGGGGTCTCCCCCCGTAGTAGCTTCTACGGACTCAATACAATCAGTTTCCACCCGTTGATTCTCCTCCACACTCGTGACCTGCTCCCTGTCAATCCTGACAATTCTAAACGAGTCTGTTACCTTTAAGTTTAGGCAGCAGAATTAGAACCAGTTATCTACCACATCCATTCAGCATCGACAGCCGACAAACCCTAGTTATCCTCAACCTGATTCGCCAATGGCGAACCATCGATGCCAGGTCCAAACGCCTCTTTCATGGCACAACGGCCCTAAACCCTCAGCTAACGCGAGCCAAGCTTTTCAGCTGCTATACCATCCCCAGCACATCCTTTCTCTGGCAAATAGGAGGCAGACAACTTGACAAGTCATTACTGGAGGTAGAACGGTGGCCCCTGGGAAATAAGGTCCTGTACTGTATCTTAGCGACGAAGCAGCTGAGGGAGGGAAGGATCAAGGAATCACACGCTGCTGCCTTCCTTCCAGTAGTCGGTGGAGATTGTGAGGGGGGTAAATTCCCCTTCCTAGTCTCTATCGAACCGGCCCCTAAGTGCCAAGGGATATAAGAAGAGCAGTGTCCCCGTAGTTTCCATCCTCCTTGACTGCATTCCTCTTTATCTAGCTTAAAGACTACATTTGATTTGAATAACCATTCTTCTCTGTTGGTCATCAATTTTACATCTATTGGATCCCCGAAAATCAAATCTCACGTCATGTATCCTATAACCCCCCTCCTCCTTCTTGCTATTTCTGGCATTACTCTAGCACAGAGCGATTGCGCTATGTAAGCAAAGCAAAGCCCTAGAATGTTGTCGAAATTTTGTGTGAGAATCAAAGCTGATGGACGAGTACAGGGTTGGCGGTCCTTATTCAGTCTGCATTAATGCAATTGGATGTTCAGCTTCATTAGAGGCCGACCTCAATAGTTGTGAATGTTCCATTGCCCTAGCCCAATTGGAGTAAGTCTGTGCTTCTCATCCCTCCCATTTACATCTCTTTCAACCGAAAACCAAAAACTAACTACAAATGTTTCAATCAAATTTGTCCTTATTTATCATTAGCTAATTTTACCCTTCTTTTCAGATGCTACAACGCTTTTTGCAGTCCCAACTTGCCTGACCTCACGTCTATTCCTGCATCCTATAGTTCTCAGTATTGCCCTAGTGCTTCTACGACTGTTCAGTTGGTTACTGTTTCGGCCCTTCCTTCGTCAGCTGGGGGAACTACTACTGCAGCTGGGGGAACTACAACAGCAGCCGGGGGAACTACTGCAACGGCTGGAGCTACTATACCTGCTTCTACGACTAGCAAGGCTGCGGCAAATGGACTCGTGGCTCCTGTAGGTGGCATTATAGCTGTCATTGTTGGCCTTTTGGGGTTTGTTTAGGGGTAGTATATCAACTATAAATTGGGTTGAAAATTAAACTACGGTAGCTCCGTTCATGTATCTTTAAATTTATGGTTGAGTATCGTAGGTTATTTACTATAAATGACATACATTCTTTGTTGCTTGCTAAGGCAGACGACTGAATAAACCCCAAAACCCTGTCCATCTACTACTCGGCACGCCTAAACTTTAGTTCTAGCCTCCGTTCTTTCGGACCTGCGAGATATCCATCGCCGATTTCCATGTCACCATGATCATGGATTGAAGTTCTGAAGTTGGTATAGATTGCTACAATAGTATGTTTCATAGCTATAAAGACATTAGGTAAATCGACCACATAACAGAAGAAGCATAATGGAGAAGGAGAATCAGAAGAAAAGGTTGCAAGAGAACTAATCTGGGCTGGCTTCAAGCCACCTCTCGGGTTTCCAGAGAATCGATGTCTTTAGCTGATGGTAGTAGAAGTTCATTACCATCATCCATAGAGCGGGGATATTTGAGCATAGGCTCAAGCTTGAGGAATTCTGCTCACAGTTCGTCTTGTAATTCTGGGCGACGGGAAAGCTCGTAGTATGTGTGAGCCAGAGTGTTGCCGCTGGTTTCCATTGCGGCCGAGTTATAGGCATATATATCGCTAGCAGTTTCTATACATTGCAGATAGGCTTATATCTTTACACTGAAATTGGTACTATCGTTATTGATGCATCATCAGTTTCAAATATAACATAGAGTGATATAGATCTCCAAAATCGTCGATATCAAGGCTGGGCTTTAAGTTAAGATAGAGCATGGATAACATATAATTCAGAGAACATAGTGTGGCTACCCTCAGAGTATCGGCCGTCCTGTTTCGCCGTATCGGGAGAGACGATCGGCATCGGCGTTGGATCTGGAAAGGTATGGATATGCAACTTCAAGGTTGACAACGTTTATGTACAGTACAACAAACTTCGTAATCAATTTTAGGGTTGAACACCGTCATAATCACAGGTCAATGCGATGAGACCTTAGGATGGGATACCCGAAAAGCGCGGTTTCGTACCAAACTTCATTTTGAAAATAGTGTTTTGCTGCATAGGGAAGCAAGAAGTGGTGTTGTATTTCACGTTTGAAATTTGAGGCTTATTACCAATCTCAGACTATGATATAGGGGTGGAATATATGGACATGAAGCTTGAGTGTCAGAAGGGTTGTTAAAGATTGATTCAAGGCGCCCAATTCGTAGCCACGTATTATTATTATTATTATTATCTTACACTGATTGGCTGGTGTAGCCATGCAGAACTACTAAGTTACGCTATATAGGAAAACCATGCTTGTTTCCAAGCTGGGGCAAAAACCTTTGCTTCTGCTTTTTATCTAGCTTACCTTTCTCCTTCCTGCCCCTTACTCGTCGTCTTCCCCTTTATAAAGTAAAGGCCCTGCTAGCTGGAACTGTGGAATTCTCCCAGATTGGATTATCCACTTGCTAGCTATCCGCGCTCCCTTTAGAGTACACAGTAGTCTATTGTAGTCCAACTGTCCTCCTTGCGCTTTCTTAAGGTCTAATTGACGCTCTGCTTCGTGTGGGCAGTCTAGTAAGACATGCCTTAAGGTCTCTGCTTCTTTGCTGCAGCTGCACAGGCTTGATTCGTAGTCTGGGACCCTTAACTTGTGCAAGCAATGCCTAAGTCCTATTCGGCCAGTCCGGCCATGAATTACTATTGTGCTCTCTGCTTTCTGTAGCCCCTCGTGGAGCTGGAGGACAGCTGGGTCTGGTGGCCTCTTGATTTGGTCCTAGTAGTCTGGCTTGTTCTGTCTCTAAGCTTCCTGCGCAAGCCATCTGCTTTTCCATGCAGCTAGGACCTTCTGCTTCTCTATGGCAGTCTGCTGGCAATTGCTCTGTATTTCCTGCTTTCTCCTTTCAGCCCACGCTCTCCTTTAGCCCTAGGCTGGGGTTCTATCCTTAGCTTTGCGTCCTTTCCTACTTTTGATCCTTGTCTAAATAGCTCTGCAGGCTTTCTAGATGACCTAGCCCACCTCTAACCCTGCTAGCCTGTCTTGGAAAGCTGCAAACTGGCTGTCTAAGTAAAGGTCAATTAGTGGGATGTATGCTTCTGTCTTTAAGGACCTAGCTGGAGTAGCCCTGTATGCACTTGTGACTGCTTGGAGACACTTATTTTAAGTAAGCTAGAGCTTTGCAGCTAGTCCTTGTAGTTTGCTATCCTTTGCTGGCGTGTGCTAAGCTGCTGCCCTATAGACTAGCGCTAGCTTAACTACTGCAGAGTAGACCTGCTTAGCCTAAAGGAAAGAGGCCTCCTAAGTGGATGCTGTAGTTCGTACAAGTGCTCTAATCTGTGACATTGCCTTCCTTTCTATCTGTTTCCAATGTGCTTTCTATTTAAGCTTAAGGTCCAGCTAGGCCCCTAAAACGCGTACCTCTTTAGTTAGAGACTTTTCTATTCTATTAAGGTGTATTCCTGCCTGCAGGTTGAATCTCCTACTACAAGCAAAGTGGATTAATTCGTACTTAAGGCAAAGCGCATGCTATACTTGCTTGCCCACTCTGCTAGCTTCTTATATGTGCTTTCCAGCTTGCAGCAGTTAGTGTTACAAACTCAGTCAATAAGTGGCACTAGGACGCTGCAAATGGGTGAGGCCAGTGCTATTAGTAGTTCTAAAATACGAGAATCTAAAGCTAGAGAAAGAAGAAGAGAGAACAGTGGTTTACGGGCAGGTTTATATAGCCCCTTATAGGTCATGTGTTGCTTACAGGCCGTCTGTAAACCTAAGTGCTTATTGCCTACAGCTAACCGTCTATAATCCCGTCTGTAAGGGCGGTTTTAGGTTGCAGCTAAGACAGTTACAGACTATCACCTAACTTACAGTCTGTAACATTACCCCCCCCCATCTGTAAAAGCTTGTTTATTCTTTAGAACAGAGAGAACTAAGCTACCCTATTATGTAATAACAAAAAGAACAAAAGCTGTTAGTTTGTGTCAGACTTCAATAGATCAAAGAGAATATTCAGAAAGATCCAGCTCTTGAGATTGATCTGATCTGTCTATCCTAATGGGATTCTGGTGCGCTATATCTCCATAGTAGTGTCTAGTTCAGAGAGTACTAGACACCGGACCTGCCAGTATCCGAGGATGGTGACACTGTCGATCATACATCCATCTATATCCTGATGCGAGGGTTGTAGGCTGACATCGTTGTCACGTGCTCAGGTTGACAGTTTGTCTTGCTTTAATTGTAAGATAGCATATTGCTTTAGTGCTCGATGAAAGGTTAAAACAATCATCTGTGCTTTTGCAATAACATTGCAAAAAGGCTGTGATTCTAGTATATCTTTAATAAGAAGCTGTAAACTATAAGAGTTGCAAGAAATAAAGAATGGATAATTCTGTCACGAACTCAATCAATTGAGGTATAGTCACGCAGGCGCTGGGCGACAACCTGTACAATTGGCAGTTCTAAATACAAGAATCTGAAGCTAAAGAAGAAAGAAGAGAAGTCTAAGCTAGAAGAACTAATATACAGGTAATCACGTGTAGTTGAATTAGCTAACGGACGCTAATCAGGCTCACAGCTCGTCTGTAAACCAATTAACGTTACAAGTGTAGCCGTAAGTGCCAACCGCTAACCGCCAACTGTCGGTCCGTAAAGCGGTCCGTAACAGTACATGGAATAGAGCAGCTCTTCCCCCCAACTAGCCGACCTAAGTTAACATTAGACATATCAACCTTGCTGCTAGACTTTAAGGTGGAGTCTTTTCTTAGGGTTCCTCTTTTCCTAAGTCCTTTAAGTCTTTTAGGTCCTAGATCAGCCCTACGTCTACTCTCTTTGCACTTGCAGACAGACAGTCCTTTGCGAAGTAGTCATTCTGTCCGCAAGAAAAACAGGCTTCCTAGTTGCTAAGTGCTTGCTGTAGTATGTTGTTATAAGAGGGGCGTTTCTAGAGTGCAGTGCTATAGGGGTGCCTTTACGGGTCGTCTGAGCAGTATATGTAGGGTTTACAGACGGTACTGTGCTTGTTGCAGTTTGTAAAGGCGCATTCTAACTAGGGGCTGGCCTGTTAGCTGGGTTCCTAATTTTCATTCGCGGGCCTTAATTCGTTGGGGTCCCTAATTTTAGGCTTAGTATTGTAGTATTAGTTCTTTTAAGGTTTAAAGGTTCAAATACGTAGGCAATACAGCCTGTTGCAAGTCTACTGTCAATTTGTCAAGTAGGTTAGGGACGAGATCGTCTGCTAGGATCCTAGCTTTGTTGCGTTTGCAACTAGCTTGGGCGGTTCTTAGGAACAGACTCATCAATTTGATTGTTTCAGCTATTGTATATAGAGATTGTAGTGGGACTATAGGTCCCTTATATACACAAGACAGATCGGCGTTCCCGACGCTATTGATCATAGCAGCTGAAGCAATTTGCCATGTGGCAAATTGCCACTTATAAGAAGCTGAAAACTCAGCTGGCTTGACAACTCATTAATAAATCCAACAATGTGAGAGGATGAATGAGAGGACAAATGAGAGAAATGGAACGTTATATCCAATGAGCTTGGCCTGCTAGGTGCAGAAATTGCGTTTGGAAGTCCGTAAATGTCTCTAACAGCTTTATTCTAAGGCTCTAGTAGTCGAGTTGGGCATTTTGAACCTTGTATAAGTCTTTGTAGATGGAGACTAAGTGTATAACTATTTCCTCATCTGTTTTGAAAGCGTTTACGGACTCTTCTGCGTATTAAGGTCTCAAATGGGTCTAAGCGTTCCTACTAGTGCAGCTGAAAATGTAGGCCATTCAGGCTTGAACGTTAAGGAAATAGTCCGCGTTAACTTCCAACTTGTCCTAGATCTATAACTTCTAGTTGTTAAAGTTTGAGTTCGTCCTGTTTGTCAGAATAGGCGGGTTAGCGACTTTTACAGACTGTTGCGGACGGTCCGTAGGAGGCGACGACTGTCTAACTGTTAGGCAAGCGTTTTAAGGACTGCAACTAGTCCTATATTGCTTGGCGAAGTGTCTCTAGGAGTTTGAGCTGCAAGCTAGGCCTGTAGCAGCTCAATTTCAGCCTGTGCGGCTAAAAGTTCTTTCCTGTAGGTCCGTTTGGGCTAGGGTCTAGTCTGTAGGCGTACTAGCAGCAGCCCTACTAGACGTCGATTTTGCGATTAGTGCTATAGTGTACAAGCTCGAAGCAAAAACACCTCAAAATTGAAAATCTCTACTCTTCAACCAAGATTCCCTCCATCCAAAGCATCTCCTTTTAACAAAATGCTCTCCTTTCCACGTTATAACGAGATTACTGCCTTTGTTATGGCAACTAACGCTCTAGCAGAGGATCCAGAACCCGCGGCTGAGGTGACCAACACATCTGTTGAGGCTGCCAAGGCTGGAAAGTCCATGGCAAAGCGCTCACTAAGCTCGGCTGACGGACCCTTCAGAGAGAAGATCAGGAACATCCGGCGACGAGCACGAACTAACAGCAAGCTCCTCAGTGAGATTACAGCTGACATCAACTATGACACCCTTGGAAAGGATGCATTCAAGAAAATGGTCGAGCGACTTCGACAAGAGCATCTATGGACATCTCGAATAGTACGTGATCATCTCCGGTGGCTCCTGCCCAAAGAAGGTCAATCCAAGGAACAGTTCCAGATTTTCAAGCAACTTCAATTGTCGCCAATGACGATCTCTAATATCAACCTTGCTAAAATCTTGGACATGGAACTGTCCACCCAAGCATGCCCACCTACTGAGCCTGGTCATCACTTCTATCTTCGGGCTTGGACGCTCACGCTGGAAGAGCTGCATAAGGTAGTGAACTCCATGGGAGATGAGGATGAGACTTACCAAGAAACTACACGGCGGAGCGAGATCATTGACCTATACAATGGTGCAGCGTCCGGCCCAGAATTTCTGACCGTTCGATACGTTGGCCAGTGCTAGGGTCTAACACGGCCATATGATCGATATATGGCTGACCCCAGACAGCGCTCCAGCGGTATCCTTCACGACTTTATACGCGCTGTGGAAATCTTGTACCCAGAGATTGGGGCGGCTGCGGAGGTTCATTTACTTAAACCTGCATCAGTGAATCTTATAAGAACAGCATCAAGAGAAGTAGTCTCGAGGTACAATGCAGATGACGTCTAGCGGGCCCTTATCGAGTTTTTTGATCAAGCTACTCTGCTAAACCGCCAACGAGGAGGGTTCTATGCTGGCTACGTGCCAAGGGCCGATGATATAGATACATTCCAAGCACTTGAGACGACGTTTTACCAGCAACTCCGTGGCAATTCAACCTAACCTGATGATGACATGTTTGCAAAATTGAACAGCCATTTCGAGAGCGTCAGAGACTTTGCAAATGCACATCCAGCTATCAGTGGAACCTACGCTCACTTGTTCACAGAGGGTCTTGAAGAGGTCACACGCAATCAGGCGCTCCCACAACTCTACCAGGGCTCGACGATTCTAGTGCTTATTGGAAGGGACATATCACTAGCAGACTACCTTGCAGAGAGAACGTTCCTCAGTGGATATTCTCGTGCTGGCCTTTTGACTCGAGACTTCTTGCGCCGGAATGCACAAGCTGAGGCAGAATGTGAGGGACGGATGTGGCTCGATCAGAGCTTTAACCCTGCCTTGTTCCTATATGTTAACCTGTGGTCATGGTTGAAGCATGACGATATGGATAACGCCACTGTAAGTGAGCCTGCTTGCATCCTAATCCTACTTGGAGCAAGTATCTGCAGTACTAAATCGGGTACCAATAGCGATTCCTGCTCGAATACTTGAGGATCACTCGTCCCCTGATAGCTGTGACATATAGCAGAAAGTTAACAACAATTGCGAAGGCCAACTTTATACATCAGAACGGGGTCTTTCCAACATCGTTTGTCCAACAGATCGGAGAGTTATCTGTGCAATACTACTCAGAGCCGAATGAAGGTGGCACAGTAGATGATGAGGATGGATTTATCTGCATACCCCATATCGATCCAGGAAGGGACAAATATGGAAGCGCATTCAAAGAGCTTCGAAGGGTTCTCGATCTCAATCATAAGCTGACAAACTTGGTTGACTTTTTGGCAATGCAAGCAGTCGACCGCACCGCAACCACTAGGAGCGCCCTGAGTCGGAAAGACTTATGCTTGGATATCTTGAAGGATGTCGACCGCTACCTGACAAAGACACATGCTGGCCGTGTCTTCAAGGAGAATCTCTCAACGGCGAAGAGTAACTTACATACCAAGTGGTCGAAGGTCCACAATTGGATTGCATCCAACACCTGCCGACCTATACTAAACGCACAAGGGATGAAAGTCATCGCAGCTATGGGTCAGGCTAGAGGATTACCTGGTTCACCACTACGCCGTAAGCAACTAGAGGCATTGTGGGGCAAACAGGCCAATCTCCATATGCACATCCCATACGAAGAGAGTCGTAAGGAGGACTGGATCGCCGAGTTCATGCCATTAGCCGAAAACCAATACTACTACTTGCAGGCCCTCAGCAAGCTTCCACCTGACGAATACCTCAAACTAATCCTCCAAGACTTTCGACCAGAATCAGCCGATGAGGATTCATGGCTGAACAATGAGGCTGATAGAAGACAGGCCACGCTCCAGTACGGCTTGTGGATACATAAGAAACTTCCAGACGGAGTTGCTAAAGAGAAGTCGCTCATCAAAAACCATTTTCCCAGATGCGCCAATTCCAACAAGCAAGATGCAGGGTCATAACATTGGTGTCCGCGCCGGTAGAGGTCAATTCACAGTCCGATGGAAGCGCAATGATGGCACGAACGTCAACCTACGCATTACGTGCGCTCTTGCGGTTCCAAGAACCCCGCATGACATTCGCGCGATATCATTCACCGAACACGGCATTGATGTTGTTGATGCATCTGGCACTCCTTTTCGGCGAACTTTCAAGTCGGGAGAGGTTGATGATGCTTCAATTCCATATGCAAAGTTTGTGAGCATGGAGCAAGGGGAGATTGTGAAGGAGCTGTGGACTAAAGTTCTAGAGGTGTATGGTATCCAGGTTCCTGCTGAGGTTATGGAGTCAGACGAGGTCAAAGGCTAGGGTACAAAAAAGGGGGTGAAGCACCTATCAAAGGTAGCAAAGGTGGAAAAGCCGCTCCAGCATCGCCCTCCGCTTTCTAGCGATTCCAATTACCTCCTCAATGCATTTCTCGATAGGAGATTCCCTGACGGTGGTATTTTCCGAACAGCACCCAAGGATCTGATCCCTTCTTCAACTGAGGATCTGCAAGCGTTCGTACAATTTCTCCGGTCGCCAGAGTTTTCGGCGCACCCGTACACCAGTGTTTGGCTTGCGGAGCTCAATAAAGAGCAGCCAAATGTTGGGATTCTTTTCAAGAACATTTATTGCTACCGTGCTTGCATTAAGACCATCAAACAATCTTTCCAGTCACATCTTAAACACATCCGCAAGAACCAGCGGTACATTTCGGAGGTTAGCTACGAGCTTGGTCCTCCTAGCTCAGCAAGCACCAAGTCATGGCCAGCGACTAGATATAAACCTTGAAATCCAAAGACAGCTTTAACAGAAAAGCAAGGCATTCGCAAGATTTCGGCCTCTATACGAAATAATGTGGACAAGGACAATGAGGAGGGCGACGGTTGGGACGAACAAGATAAAACCCGCATGTCCCTAGCTGAAGGATCTTTGAAGAAGAGAAAGGTTAAAACTATGCTAGCCGGATAGCGAGCATCATCAAGCCGACCATCTTCCTCTAGTGGTAGATCTCCAGCCCAAAACCGTCCTCCTCTAAGTTCGTCCCCTTATGAATTAGATGATGATCCTATTAAGGAGGAGGAGGAGGAGGAAGAAGAAGAAGAAGACGATGATGCTTAGCGGTCAATCTTCTTTAGGAATAAGGTGGAAGACGGATGCATATACTTGA
>Ga0335075_10015197_pt1 | contig 11541 bp, 5 predicted proteins | sample Lox_Sample_24_FD_206723 | JGI IMG/M metagenome (GOLD analysis project Ga0335075, IMG submission 206723) | Soil microbial communities from Loxahatchee National Wildlife Refuge, Florida, United States - Lox_Sample_2.4 | ecosystem: Environmental > Terrestrial > Soil > Wetlands | place: USA: Florida...
ATAATTAACATTCCATTAACAATTCAAGGGCTGTTTTTGGCCCTTTTGCACCATTTTTGGTGCAAAAAACGACCCACAACTACCGAATTCCCGCCCCTTTTTCGCGCCGGACGGCTCCACATCGCGCCGCGCGCGCCTCAAAACCCCGCGCCTCGCGTCCTCATTTGTCTCCTGGATTATCGCGCCGCCGCGGCCGGCAAAATCTCCTCCACGTCCACCCACTGCGTCGGGTAAACGCCCGTGTAGCACGCCGTGCAGAACCCGTTCCCCTCGCCGCCGTCACAACTCTTCAGCAGCCCCTCGAGCGACAGGTAGGCCAGCGAATCGGCCTCGATGAACCGCCGTATCTCCTCGATCGACTGGTTGGCCGCAATCAAATCCCGCTTCGACGGCGTGTCCACCCCGTAGAAGCACGGCGAGACCGTCGGCGGGCAGCTGATCCGCAGATGCACCTCGGTCGCCCCCGCCCCGCGCACCATGCGCACGATCTTCCGGCTCGTCGTTCCCCGGATAATCGAGTCGTCGATCAGCACCACCCGCTTCCCGGCCAGCAGGTTATGCACCGGGTTCAGCTTCAGCCGCACCCCGAAGTCCCGCACTCGCTGCTCCGGCTCAATGAACGTCCGCCCCACATAATGGTTGCGGATCAAGCCAAACCGGAACGGCACTCCCGCCTCTTCGGCATACCCCAGCGCCGCCGTCACGCCCGAGTCCGGCACCGGCACCACCACGTCCGCCGGGACCCCTGCTTCACGCGCCAACTGCCGCCCCAACTGCTCCCGGCTCTCCTGCACCCACCGGCCAAAGATCTTCGAGTCGGGCCGCGCAAAGTAAACATGCTCGAAGATGCAGCTCGACTGCGGCACACCCGTCGCAAACTGCCGGCTCGTCACCCCGTCCTCGCTCGCCATTACCAGTTCGCCCGGCTGCACGTCGCGCATGTAATCGGCCCGCAGCAGGTCGAAGGCGCAGCTCTCGCTCGCGAACACGATCGTATCCGGTCCGTCGGGATGCTTCAGCCGGCCCATCGAGAGCGGCCGGAAACCCCGCGGATCGCGCGCCGCAAACACCCGGTCCCGCGTCATCATCACGATCGAGAAGGCTCCCTCCAGCTGCGCCAGAGAATCGGCGATCGCGTCCACCAGGGTGCCGGCGCTCGAGTGCGCGATGAGCTGCACGATGATCTCGGAGTCCGACGTCGTCTGGAAGTACGCTCCCTCCCGCTCCAGCCGCTCTTTCAGGTTGCCCAGGTTGACCAGGTTCCCGTTGTGCGCAATCGCGATCAGCCCCTTGGTCGAGTCCACCCGGATCGGCTGCGCGTTCAACAGCGCCGAATCGCCGGTGGTCGAGTACCGCGTATGCCCGATAGCCATCGACCCGGGAAGCTTCGCGATCACGTCATCGGTGAAGATCTCGCTGACCAGCCCCATCCCCTTGATGTTCGCCAGCCGCTGCCCGTCTGCAGTAGCAATCCCGGCCGACTCCTGCCCCCGGTGCTGCAATGCATAGAGCCCAAGGTATGCCTGCCGCGCCGCGTCCGGATGCCCGTGAATCGCGACCACCCCGCACTCCTCGCGCAGCTTGTCGCTTTCAAATGGAGCGCCCCAACCGGGTTCCTGTTGTCTCTTAACGGGTGCGTCCCGCTCCACAACGGGTTCCCGCCGGTATTGAAAAGGCGTCTCCAACTCCGCAAAGTTCTCCGGCCGGTTTTGAAAGGGCACGGCTTCAGCCGTGCCGCCCGCGGTGCCACAAGACTCTCCGGGCTCCAGTCCCTGAGGGAAGTTCTCAGGAACTTCGGCGACCCCCTCGTAGAGGCGCCGCGTCATGCGTGGACCTCGTCGTGGAGCAAAGCTTCCAGCGCATCCGCCCACGGTTCCCTCAGCTCGGCCACTGAAGCGGAGATCAGCGGCTGGCGATCCACCGAAATCTCAATCCGGTTGCCGCCCGTCACCCCGATCTGCGCCGCCAAAAAGCTGTACTCGCCCGCCAGTTTTTCGACCGCGCTTACATGGTTGTGCGCCGCCGTGACCAAAACCGTCGAAGCCGGCTCGGCAAAGACGCCAAAGAGCGGATAAGCCATCAGCGACTGGTCCTGATCGACCGTTGCGCCAATGTTGTTGGGGAAAGCCGCCTGCGCCAGCGCCACCGCAATACCGCCGTCTGCAACATCGCGTGCCGACCCGATCAGCCTGCGCTCCGCCAGCACGCCGAGCAGCGTGTGCAGATCGGCTTCGGCATCCAGATCGAGCGCCGGAGGCTGACCCCAGACGCCGCCAAGAATCGCTTTCGCGTACTCCGACGAGCCAAACTCGTTGAGCGCTTCCGTACTCGCCGACTCGCTGGCATCGGCCTCTATGGTCGGCCCTTCTTCATAAAGCGGCATCGGGTACTGGCTGATCGCCGGAGGATTGAGCGGCACCGCCAGCGCCGGATCGGGCTCCTCCCCGCGCGGAATGGGCCAAAGAAGCAGAATGGCCTCGCCGGACCTTTCAAAACTCGAGGGCACAGCCTTCGTCACGTCGTCCAGGATGCCCACAATCCCGAGCACCGGCGTCGGATAAATTCCTTCGCCCCTGGTCTCGTTGTAAAGCGACACGTTGCCGCCCGTGATCGGCGTGCCCAGCGCCGTGCACGCCTCGGCAATCCCGTCGATGGCCGTCGAAAGCTGCGCCATGATCTCCGGCTTCTCCGGATTGCCGAAGTTCAGGCAGTTAGTCGCGGCCACCGGCTTCGCCCCCGTGCAGGCCACCTTGCGCGCCGCCTCGGCCACCGCGTGCATCGCGCCCAGCTTCGGGTTCAGGTAGCACCAGCGGCCGTTTCCGTCCAGCGCCATTGCTAAGCCGCGCTCGCGCTTTTCTGACCCCTGGTCCCTGATCTCTGGTCCCTGTTCCCTAATCCCTGTCCCCTTGATCCGCATCACGCCGGCCTCGCCGCCCGGCCCCTGCACCGTGTTCGTCTGCACCATCGAGTCGTACTGCTCATGAACCCAGCGCTTGGAACAGGCATTCGCGCTCGCCAGCAGCTTCTTGAGGTCAGCGGTGTAGTCACGGTCCTTGTCCAGTGCGGCCAGCACCTCTTCCGGCGGATCGTGCGGAACCGGCGCCGTCCACTCGCCGACCGGCCGATGGTAAAGCGGTGCGTCGTCCGTCAGCGATTGGTTGGGAATATCGGCGACAAGCACGCCGTGATGCCGGATACGCAGCCGCGGCTCCGGCTCGACCGTCCCCACAATCACCGCGTCCAGCCCCCACTTGGCGAAGACCCGCAGCACCTCCTCCTCGCGCCCCTTCTCGGCCACCAGCAGCATCCGCTCCTGGCTCTCCGAGAGCATGATCTCGTACGCGCTCATGCCCGTCTCGCGCTGCGGCACCAGGTCCAGCTCCACATCCAGGCCCACGCCGCCCCGCGCGCCCATCTCGCACGTCGAGCACGTCAGCCCCGCCGCGCCCATATCCTGAATCCCGACGATCGCTCCCGTCTTCATCGCCTCCAGGCAGGCCTCCAGCAGCAGCTTCTCCATGAACGGGTCGCCTACCTGCACGTTGGGCCGCTTCTGCTCCGATCCCTCCTTGAACTCCTCGCTGGCCATCGTCGCCCCGTGGATACCGTCCCGCCCCGTCTTGGCGCCCACATAGATCACGGGATTCCCCGTGCCCGTCGCCTTGGCGTAGAAGATCTCATCCTTCCGCACCAGCCCGAGCGCGAAGGCGTTCACCAGCGGGTTCCCGCTGTAGCAGGCCTCGAACTTGGTCTCGCCGCCCAGGTTCGGCACCCCGAAGCAGTTCCCATACCCGGCGATCCCACTCACTACACCCTCGACGATGGCGTGGTTCTTATGCACCAGCTCCCGCTCCGCCGGTCTCGCATCCGGCCCGGCCTCGATGGGCCCGAACCGCAGCGAGTCCATCACCGCCAGCGGCCGCGCCCCCATCGTGAAGATGTCCCGCAGAATGCCGCCCACCCCCGTCGCCGCCCCCTGGAACGGCTCGATATAGCTGGGATGGTTATGGCTCTCTATCTTGAAGGCGCAGGCCCACCCCTCGCCCACGTCGATGATGCCGGCGTTCTCACCGGGCCCCTGCACAACGCGGTCGCTTCTGGTCGGCAGCCGCCTGAGGTGCACGCGGCTCGACTTATAGGAGCAGTGCTCGCTCCACATCACGCTGTAGATACCCAGTTCCGTGATGGAAGGGGTGCGTCCCAGGGCTGCGAGAATCCGTTCGTACTCCTCGGCCGTAATGCTGTGCCGCGCCAGCAACTCCGGTGTCACATCTGCCGGCTCGGGCGCGACTGCGGTGGGGGGTGGGGTCATTGCCGATGTTTCCATTGTCGCACGGGTCTCGCAGGCGGGGTTCCGCGGGGCTATGTGGAAACCTTGACCGGATCTCTTTCCCTATTCCGAACGCCGGCCCCGGCCGTTCTCCGGCTCCCGCTCAGCATAGTGGCGCCCGCGCCAGGGCCTATGCGATATCTCTGAATGTAGTCCTCCAAAGCCCATCCCGGGAGAGCGGAACTGGCAGGCGCAGCGCACCCAAATTCGGCATAAAGGCCCGCCCATGAGGAGGCGCGTTCACAGGTTCATATGCTCGCAGTACGGCATTAGCAGTCTTGAGAAAAAGCGGCTCAAGGTATCCACGATGGAAGACCTGAAGTCGATGCGGAGGGGTATGCCGCATACCTTGTTTTGACGCATCTTCTTCCTGGCCAGGGGCGACAGAGTGCTTTCATCCGATTCAATGTCGCGAAGATGCCTGCCGCGGATCGCGACGAACTGACTTCTTTCTTGTTTTTTTATTGGCAGTGCGGGCATTCTTCTGCATGTTCTGGCGCGGAGAAATCGCTGCATCTCTCTATGAATAGTGAAGCTGGGGGTGTCAATCCAAGGTCTGAACGTCGGATCAGCCTCTTCTATGGTCTAATGGAAATATTGGCGGGTTGGCGGAACTGGCAGACGCAGGGGTCTCAAAAACCCCCGAGAGCAATCTCATATCGGTTCGATTCCGATACCCGCCACCACCGGGCGTCTTCCCGAAAAATCTCTACAAGGAAATCTCCAGGGTGATCACTCTCACCCTCCCACCAAGGTCGTGACGCCGCGTTGGCCGCACCACGGACCTGCCATCGGCCCAAGCTTCGTCTCCCCGGACACGGCCTGAAAAGTCCGAGCCACGCGAACCTGTTGAGTGGGATGGTGTTCTCTATTGGTCGTTCGATAATCGAAGCCCGTGGTGACCGGCCGTGGCCACAGCCGGCGGGGGGCACGGAGCTAATTACGCCCTTGCGATGCCTTGCAAACCCCAGGATTGGCGACGCGGAAGGCCATGGTGAAGGGAACGCGTCCGTAAAGAATACTAATACTAAAGTATCAATCCCGCTCGGCGCAGCGCTTTTGTAATGCTATTGTTGCCTTAGTTGGTCTCCGGAAAGAAACTCAGCGGATACATTCTCGGCCGAGTTATTGACTGAGGGAGCCGGACAAGGGAGTCTCTCACCGGACCCGACCGCATCAAACAGCCTGGACGGCGTTGTTGGAACAGAGATGTTCTCGTAGCTGTGCTTGATTTCCACTTCAATCGCGGACTGAGAGTCCCTTGATGAATTCCCAATTGCTGATTGCGGTGGTCGACGATGATCAGTCAGTTCGCGAGTCATTGCCAGACCTATTGGAGGAACTGGGATTCATGGCCCGGACTTTCTCCTCGGCTGAGGAATTTCTGCTCTCCGACGCTGCTTTGCATTCGAGCTGCCTGATCCTCGATGTCTCCATGCCGGTTATGTCCGGGCCCGAGCTCTTCCGCGAACTTCGCCGTCGAAACCTGAAGATTCCGGTTGTCTTCATCACCGCCCGCAAGGATGAAGTTGTACGGTCGCGATTGCTTGATGACGGAGCGGCTGAATGTCTGTTCAAACCCTTCAGCGATACAGGGTTGTTGCAGGCATTGAACAAAGCTATCGACGGCAATTAAATCGTCGGATGCAGCCAGTAGGTGGCTACAATGGCTGCAACAACCTTGATACGAAGTGGGAATTCCCCGGCTTTGCCGGAGAGCCGATCGAACTTTGAGAACTCCGGGAGTCGTCCACCCGCATTTGCTTTTGTCTTTGCGGCGCCGATCGTAAAAGAACGTCAGTCGGCGTTGTTGCTTTTGCTTTTCAACGGTCCCGATCAGGCCGCCCTGAGGGCCAAGCAACCGAAAACCTCCGGCTCTGCCAGAGGACCCTTCCTTACGCGTCGATCATGAGAGGCCCAAGACCCGTCAGTACTGCGTCGTGGCGCTTAGCAGTACAGTGCCCCGCGGCGCCGGATAATCATCAGTCGCTGACGACGGATAACTCCCCAGCACCGCTCGGGAGTTGAATCCGTAACAGCCCGTCGTGCACGCGGATGGACTCTGCAGCTGCCCCATTCCATAGAACCCGGTACTGCCTGTCCGGACTCATGCAGGCCAGGACCGAGCGCTCTCGATTGACTCCGGCGCCGGCGCTTTCGAGTTTCGCGTCAAGCCGGCGACGATCATTGCCGAATGCGCAAGTCTCAATCCAGGTATCGAACCCGCACGTGAAGCGTCCCGGAGTATAGAGCGCCGCAAACCACGAAAGCGCCGGCGAAGACAGGCTGCTGAATTGAATCCATCCCTCGCCGAATGGCGGGTGGGGCACGAAATGCTCCATGCAGTCGTAAGAGGTGTCGGTCGCCTGCTTCCATACACCGAGGGCGGCTTTGGCGATGCGAACCGCCAAATCTCCCCGGCCAAGATCGAGCATTGTCTTCCAGAGGAACCACTGGTGCGCCAGCCAGACGCTGCCGTTCCAATAACCATCGGGGTTGTAATAAGGAGCCGATTGGTCCACGGTGGTGATCCCGATACCCGTCCACAGGCCTTTTTCTGAAAACAGGTGATCGAGAAGCCGTCGGGTCTGCGCCAATGTGCAGATGCCGGCGATCAACGGCGACACGCCGCCGAGACCCAGGTTGAAGTTCACGCCGTCCCGGGTACGCAATATGCCGGTCGGCGTTCCCGACGCATCGTGCATCACGTAGCCAAAGTATCCCGATTCCTCATCCCATGAATACTGTTGCAGAGAGCCGGATAAGGTGGCAATGTCGCTTTCGTACTCTGCGCAGTCATCGGTGTGGCCAAGTACCTGAGCTACATGCCGTAGCAGCTTGGCGCAGCGGATGGTGTGCGCGGAGTTGACGACAGGAGTCGCCACTGAAGTCAGGTTCTGTGCATGAACAAACTTTTGCGGAGGATAATCGTCCCATCCCCCCGAGTTATAGAAATAATCCCAGGTGACAATAAGGTGGTCTTTGTGCCGGCGCGTGGTCGAACTTCCAAGACGCCCGGCCAGAAACCTGTGATATTGGCGGAGACGCGGATAAAAATAGGCAAGCATCTCCTTCGACTGCGTCCGGTTCCATAACTCCAGGTATAGATAAATCTGCGTCGGCAGAGGGGTGCCGTGGTGAATGAATGCGGATTGCGCGCCTTCCGGCGTGGTATATGCGTTCAGGTCATCGAGAGCGCGCCGAGGGTCGAACTCGAGCAGACCGAGGCCGATGAAGCCCGAATCCCATGTATAGAGGCAATCCCAGATCTTTCCCGGGGAATTATGGCGAATATAACTCCGCTGCGTATAGAGCGGATAGACAAGATTAGTCAGGGTGACGGCTGCCATGAGCTGCTGGCTGAAGCGGAACGGCTCGCCGCTCGGTGAGCACGTAAATTGAAACCCCTTGCCCTGCGCTGTACGGAAGGCGCGCTCATTGCTTGAGGAGTGCTCTTCGAAGCCCTGTAGCGCCTGGCGTACATCGGCCGGTGGGCCCGCGCAAACCATCCCGTAAAGCACCCGCCGGCTGCGCGGAGGAATGATGAGGGGCTTGGAAGCGGCATGAACAAAGAGTGAGTCCGGATCGCCCCGGTTGCCATGGCCATTGCCGAAGATGCGCTCCCGGGTTTCCTCGCTCGAGTGGGTGTGAAATGCGTCATCCAGGTCGCGCCACTTCAACTCGCGTTGCAGCGGCCAGCCGGCCTCCAGGGCCAGACCGTAACTGTTAGCCACATCGCGGTATTGAAGAAGAATGCCGACGCTCCCAACCCGCTCGATCTTCGGAGCTGGGCTCCACGGCTTCGGCGGAAAGCGGATGCTGCCCGCCTGCTCGGTTTCGGCGAGCACAAAGCCGTTCAGCACGATTGCTGCGCCGCCCTCTGAGACGAATCGCAGGTCGTGCGTACCCGCGCTCAAGGGCCCAAGAGGCACGGCTACTGTGGCAAACTCACCGCTGCCCTCGAAGACAATTTCGCCTTGCGCGGCGCCACTCATCCGAAAACCTACCCTCTGGCCGCGATCGGGCTGAAAGCGCCACACCAGCACGGCCTGTGCAAACGCATGATCGAGGTCTAGCCGGTATTGCAGCGTATCTCCTGCGTCGCGGCCGAAGCCTTGCGCCACAACCGAGCCGCCCACACAGTCCTGAAGGCGCGCTTCTCCGCGCAATTTCCCGTCGGGTACAAGGTTGTCGGTGGGGCGAGCCTTGGCGAAGGTCAAATCGGCGTAGTCGAGCGCATGAACCCAGACGGCTCCTGGCGGCAATTCGACGCCGCATAACCGGATGGGCTCGGCCGTGAGCTCTCTCAGGGGTGGAAAGCAGAGCTGCGCCAGGCAATTTACAACAATCTCTTGCGGCGCATCGGTTTCGTTCACGATCTCCATGCGCGCCAGCCGGCTATGACCGGTGAGCCGGCAGAAAGCCAGTTCGCAGTAAAGCTGGTCTTTCCGGAGCAATTCCATGCGAAATGAATAAAAATCCAGATCCGGCGCTGCTTCCCAGGGATGCACACCGGCATGGCCGGTGACGTTCGGCAACTTCGCCGGACCTTGCGTGAGCATCGGAAACAGGCTTACATCAAAGCTCAAGCCGCGCGTAACCTCGGGAATATGCGAGATGCCGAAGAGTTTCTTCGAGTACGGTCCCCACGCCGGAAGCCAGACCAGGTCGTGTGTGTTTGCGAGTTGCGCCGCGTCGAAGTGCAGATCGCCGGATTGCCTGCCGGCTTGAGCCTGCGTTTCCCGCGCCTCGGCATTGTTCTTGAGTGCGAATGAGGCCGTCGTCATCCCTGCCAGAGCCAGAAAATCACGGCGCGACAATCCGTCTGCATTAAGCATCGAGCCGCTGGCATGCCGTTCGCCGCGTGCATCATGGGTCATTGAAAGACTCCAGGAAAAATTTCGTTCCGATGGCATCTCCGGGGCGGCAGCGAGGATTTCATTCCTGCTCCACACCCTCGATCAGCACTGTCCCGATCGTCATACGTTTCGATTCCGGGTCGAGAGTGAAACGCACCAGGTCTGCTTTGGCGCCGGCTCGGAGCCCGCCTCGGCCCCCGAGCACCCTCCCCGGATTTTCCGTGGCCATGCGAACGGCGTCAGCCAGCGTGCAAACGCCGGACGCTGCGGCCCAAGCGATTCCATCCTTCAGCGGCAACGCGGCCCCCGCCAGCATCTCCGTGCCGCGCATGGTCAAGCGGCCATCGGTGTCTAATTCCACATCGCCGCCGATCGCGGCCCGGTGACTCCCCGGCGCCATTCCTGCCAGCGCGGTTGCGTCGGAGATGAGGATGCTGCGCGCGATGGTCTTGGCGCGCAACATCGATTTCAAGGTGTCCGCGGGCAGATGATGACCGTCGGCGATAAAGGTCGCCGTCAGCCGATCGTCGGCCAGTTGTGCCCAGATGGGATTGGGGTGGCGCGGAAGGTTGCGCGCAATCCCGTTGCCGAGATGCGTGCTGATCGTCGCGCCCATCTCCGCGGCTGCATGAATGCGTTCGGCCGATGCCTGGGTGTGTCCAATGGACACCAGGACGCCCTTCCGCGTAAGCGCGGCGATGAAATCCAGCGCGTTCTCCCAATGAGGCGAGAGCGTCACCATTCCTACCAATCCGCCGGAGACGGATTGCCAGCGCTCGAATTCACTGAGGCTGGGCGGGCGAATCGCTTCGCGCGGGTGCGCTCCGCGAGGGCCGTCTTCCGGTGAGATAGACGGACCCTCGACATGAACAAACGGTATGGCGTAAGCTGCCAGGCTGTCTGCGCCGCGAGCCGCGGCAATCGCGCGCAGTGCGCGCACCATCGTTTCCTCTGGCGCGGAGATGAGCGTAGGAAGGAACGTGGTGACGCCGGTTGCCGCTAGCCGTTTCGCAAGCGCGATCACGGTGTCCGCCTCGAGTATCTCAGCGTTTAAGTCGCAGCCCGCGTAGCCGTTCACCTGCAGGTCGATAAAGCCGGGTGCGATCCATGCCGGCTCTTCGCCCGAGCCTTCGTCGATCGCCTGTACGCGGCCGTCTTCGATGGCGACGACCAGGGGTTTCCCGGTGAAGACGTCGCGGCCACTGACGATGCGGGGTCTCATGCTGATTGCGCCCTTGCTGTTTGCTGCTCCGACGTTTTGGCGGACTGCCGCTCCAGCAGTTGCAGGATCAGGATGGCTGCGCGCGGCAAGTGGAACGGATCTTTGACCGGAAGCGCGACAACTTCGTCGGTAGGTTTTCCCTCGCGTGTGAGTCGCTGCCGCCACTCTCCCGTCTCGGGCACGGGAAAGTGCGTCCACGCCCACTCGGACACCTGCTCGTGCCACGCAAGACACCACGGTTCACCGGTCAGCTCATGCGCCAGCAGCGTACCGTAGAGCGCTTCGGTGTGCGGCCACCATAACTTCTTCTCGGAGTGAGGAAGATACGGCTCGCGCCCTTCGAGATCGAGTGACAGAAAGATTCCGCCCAACTCCGGATCCCAGCCACGCTCGAGGTGCCAGCGCATCGCCTCCGCCGCGCTGCGGATGGTCTCGGCGTCCCCGTGCCGCCGTGCCAGGTGCATCACGAACCACATCGATTCAATCGCATGGCCGGGCATTACAAAGGTTCCAGCCGGCGGCGGCAGCTCCTCGTAATCCCTCGTGAGAAACTCTACGAGCGCCTTGCGCTGGGGGCGCAGAAAATGGCGCATCACGCGTGCGGCGTACTCGCCGGCCTGCGCCTCAAGCCGTTCGTCCCCGGTGGTCTGCGCCAGCTCCCCGGTCACTTCCGTCAGGATCATGGGGATGCCGTGATTTCTCCATCCCGCCGGCAGCGGATAGGGAGCGGTCTCTTGAAAATCGATCTCTTCCACGCGGCGGCGCACCCGCTCCAGGGTCTCCATTGCTACGGCAAGCGCCTGCTCGTCGCGCGTGGCGCGGTAGTACTCGCTGAATCCGTAGACAACGAAGCAATCGGCATAGATGCTGGTGGCGCCTTCTACAATCGCGCCTTGCCGGTCGGTGCGGTAAACCCAGCGCCCCTCGGGGTCGCGGCCATGTGCCAGCAGGAAGCGCGCGGAGTTTTCCGCCGCGCGCAAAAACTCCGGCCGCCGGTCCACGCGGTTGTAGAGCGCGGAGAAGGTCCACACCGAACGCGCCTGCGACCAGGTAAACTTGTCGCCGCTGGCCAGAGTGCCGTCTTCATGCAGACACGAAAGCACGCCGCCATGCTCCCAGTCGATGCCATA
>Ga0335075_10015198_pt1 | contig 11541 bp, 10 predicted proteins | sample Lox_Sample_24_FD_206723 | JGI IMG/M metagenome (GOLD analysis project Ga0335075, IMG submission 206723) | Soil microbial communities from Loxahatchee National Wildlife Refuge, Florida, United States - Lox_Sample_2.4 | ecosystem: Environmental > Terrestrial > Soil > Wetlands | place: USA...
GTGACCCTTCCTTCGGTCCGATCGCGATGTTTGGGCTGGGCGGCGTGTTCGTCGAGGTGCTCGGGGATGTGGTATTCCACCGCTGCCCATTCGATGAGGAAGTGGCACGGCAGATGATCGGCGCGGTACGCGGTGCTTCTCTCCTCTCTGGCACGCGCGGGCAAAAGCCCGCGGACGTCGCGGCGCTCGCCCGCATGCTCGCGCGCCTCTCCGGCCTCGCCGCCGCGGCCGGCCCGCGCCTCGCCTCACTCGACCTGAACCCGGTGCTCGTGCTGCCGGAAGGCGAGGGGGCATTCGCTGCCGATGCCGTGATCGACATCCGGGACTGAACAAGTGGCGATCGACTACGAGACGCTCCGCAACTTCCCGATCCCCGAGGTCCGCCAGAGGCTTACCCCGCGCGATGCCATCTTCTACGCGCTCTCGGTCGGCCTTGGCCAGGACCCGATGGACACAAGCCAGCTCGCCTTCGTCGACCATCACCGGCGCCTCAAGGCGATGCCGAGCATGGCGGTCGTCCTCGCCCATCCCGGCTTCTGGCTCGCCGATCCCGCCACCACGGTGGACGCGGTGCGGCTTGTCCACGGGGAGCAAGGCATCCGCATCAACCATCCGCTCCCTGTCGCGGGGGAAATCATTGGCCGCACGCGCGTGACGGGCGTGATCGACAAGGGCCCCGGCGCCGCGGCCCTCCTCTACACCGAGAAGGAAGTGTTCGAGGCGGAGACGGGCCGGCTGCTAGCCACCACGGTGAGCACCACCTTCCTGCGCGGGCAGGGAGGATTCGGCGGCCCTGGCGGTCCGGTGAAGCCCGCCCATCCTGTCCCCACCGGCACCCCCGACATCACCATGGATCTCCCCACGCGCCCGGAGCAGGCGCTCTATTACCGCCTCAACGGCGACGACAACCCCCTCCATGCCGATCCCGCCGTCGCGGCGAAGGCTGGGTTCCCCCGCCCCATCCTGCATGGACTCTGCACCCTCGGCGTGGTCTGCCACGCCCTGCTCGCCCGGCTCGCCGACTATAACGCTGCCCGCCTCAAGGCGCTCGATCTCCGGTTCTCGGCGCCGGTCTTTCCGGGTGAGACGATCCGGACCGAGATCTGGCGCTCGGGCGCCTTCCAGGCCCGCGCTGTCGAACGCGACGTCCTCGTCGTGACCAACGGCCGGGCGGAACTCTGCCCATGATCGACAAGTTCGTGGGGAGCATGGCCGAGGCAATGGCTGGAATCCGGGACGGCTCGGTCGTCCTGCTCGGCGGCTTCGGCATGGTCGGCCAGCCCGATGCGCTGATTGACGGGTTGATCGCGCACGGCGCCAAGGACCTCACCGTGGTCGCCAACAATGCCGGAGTCGGGCACACCGGGCTGGCGCGGTTGATGGAACTTCGCCGCGTCCGGCGCATCATATGCAGCTTCCCACGCAGCGCAGGGTCGCTCGTCTTTGAGGCGCTCTACTCCGCGGGAGAGATCGAGCTGGAGATCGTTCCCCAGGGTACGCTTGCCGAGCGGATCCGCGCCGGCGGCGCGGGCATCCCGGCCTTCTTCACGCCGACGGCGGTCGGCACACGGCTTGCCGAGGGCAAGGAGCAGCGCGAGATCGACGGGCGTACCTACGTGCTCGAGAGCGCCCTCGCCGGCGACGTCGCCCTGATCGAGGCTTGGCGCGCCGACCGCTTCGGCAATCTCACCTATCGGGCATCGGCCCGCAACTTCAACCCGATCATGGCGATGGCGGGCAGGCTCACGATCGTCCAGACCCAGCATGCGATCGTCGCCGGCGGGCTGCATCCGGAGGTGATCGTGACACCCGGCATTTTCGTCGACCGGGTATTGCACGTGCCGTACGCGGTGCCTGCGGACAAGGGGGGGCGCAATGCCTGATGCGGCACCCGCGAGCATCGCAGCGCTCGACCGGCACGGCATCGCCGCGCGAATCGCGCGCGACATCCCCGAGGGTTGGTATGTCAATCTCGGGATCGGGATACCGACCCTGGTTGCCGAGCACGTGCCCCCCGAACGGGAGGTCGTCTTCCATTCCGAGAACGGCGTGCTCGGTGTCGGCCCATCACCGCCAGGCGCGGTCGATCCCTGGCTGATCAATGCCGGCAAGCAGCCGGTGACGCTGCGGCCGGGCGGGTCCTTCGTCCACCACGCGGACAGCTTCGCGATTATCCGTGGCGGACATCTCGATCTCTGCGTTCTCGGCGCCTTCGAGGTGGCGGAGAACGGCGACATCGCCAACTGGGCGACAACGAAGAATGACGCCGCTGCGGCCGTCGGCGGGGCGATGGACCTCGCCGCGGGGGCACGCCAGCTCTGGGTGGGGATGGAGCACACGACGAAGGACGGGGCACCGCGGCTCGTGGCGCACTGCTCCTATCCGCTCACGGCGCTTGGCGCGGTCCGTCGGGTCTATACGAACCTCGCCGTGCTCGACGTCACGCCACGTGGTTTCGTTGTGCTCGAGATGGTGCGAGGCCTCGGTTTCGAGCAGCTCCAGGCCCGCACCGGCGCCCGGCTTTTCCGTCCTGAGTAAGGCTTGCTGCGCGCCTGCGCTCAAGGATGCGTCGCGCCGCCGACGGCGCTCGTCATCTCCCCTCCCATATGAACCGTAAAGGATCCGGGCGCCGCGAGCGGCGCCGACGCAGCAGAGTTCGTCCCCCGGTTGCCGCACCCACCCAAGGCGACGAGCATCGCTGCGGCGATCACGGCGGCAATTGCGTCGCCGCCCGACCGGCGCGGATGCGCTCTCACGCGCACTGTGCTCCCGTCATCGCGTGTCAGTTCCTCGACCAACCCAGGCTTCTCCCCAAAAACCAGCCGGATCTTCCATCAGCCGGCAGCCAAAGCACCGTGACACCCCCAGTTCGTGGGCGATGCAGAGAATGGCCTCGTCCCGGTCGCGGCGCAAACGACCGCCAACGCCGTCGTCCTGGCCGGCGCGGGGATTGACCCCGCCGCGGCCTGGGCGCCAGGATCCATCCCGGGTGGAAGCGGCCAGCGGGAAGATGATGGATCAAGCAGGAGAAGTCGCGGATAGCCTGCGCATGATCCGCGACAGCGCCGCGGCACTGGTCCCGCGCGGGGACCTTCGCCGCGTCCGCGCTCTTCGCTTCTCCGCTCCCGGCTTTAACCGCGCGGCCTGGCGGCAGATCTGCGCCCTTGGCTGGCCCGGCCTTAGCTTGCCCGAATCCGCCGGCGGCAGCGGCCTTGGCATGCGCGCCCTCGTTGCGCTCGCGGAAGAGCTGGGCGTCGGACTCGTGCCCGAGCCGCTGATCCCGGCCGCCATGGCGGCGCGGGTTCTCACCGACCCGCCACTCGCCGCCCTGCTCAAGGGCGAAAGCATCGTCATCCCGGCCTGGCAGGAGCACCCGAACAACCTCGCCATGGACGACGAGACCATCGTCGAAGGCGATCGCATCACAGGGAAGAAACTCTTCATTCCGATGGCCGGTGGCGCCGATCTCTTCCTCGTCTCCGCGCGTGGCGGCCTCGGCCTCGTCGCCCGCGATGCCCCGGGTGCTATGCTTGCACTCGAGCGCACTCAGGATGGCGGCTTCTTCGGCACGCTCACGCTCGACCGCGCGCCCGCCACGCCCATTCCCGGGAATCTCTCCCGCGCGCTCGAAGAAGCCACCCTGGCAACCGCCGCCTACCTCCTCGGCGTGATGGGCCGAGCCTTCGCGATCACCCTCGACTACCTTCGCACACGTGTGCAATTCGGCCGACCGATCGGCGCCTTCCAGGCCCTTCGACACCGCGCCGCGGATTTGAAGATCCAGCTCGAGCTTAGCCGCGCCAGCATCGAGTCCGCCGCCGCCACCCTCGACTCCGGTGCCCCGCTCCCGCTCTGCCGCGTCGCCGTCTCGCGCGCCAAGGCCCGTGCCTCGGACGCTGCACTCCTGATCACCCGCCAGGCGATCCAGCTTCATGGCGGCATCGGCTATACCGACGAGCACGATATCGGCCTCTTCCTGCGCAAGGCAATGGTGCTGGCCAATCTCTACGGATCCGCGGCGCTACACCGCGCCCGCTATGCCGCGCTCGCGGCGGAGGACGACGATGGCTGACGCTGTTCCCGCCCCGCTGCTGCGCGAGAGTCGCGAAGACGCCACTGCGATCCTCGCCCTCAACCAACCCTCCCGCCGCAACGCGCTTTCGGTCGCGATGCGCCGCGCGCTGCTCGACGCCTTCGAGCGGATCGAGCCCGATCGCACGCTCTCGGCTGTCGTGATCACCGGCGCCGAGGGCAATTTCTGCTCCGGTGGGGACCTCTCCGATATGGAGGTGCCGGACATCGCGGCGGGGCGCGAGCGCTTCCGCATCACGCACCGGCTGGTACGTCTGATCCTCGCCGGTGCGAAGCCGGTGATCGCGGCGGTCGAGGGCTTCGCCGCCGGCGCCGGCTTCTCGCTCGCCGCGCTCTGCGACACCGTGGTGGCCGGCGAGAACGCCTGCTTCGTGGCCGGCTTCGGCAAGGTCGGGCTGATCGCCGATCTCGGCCTGCTGCACACGCTTCCACGCCGTGTCGGCGAAGGGCGCGCCCGCCAGATCCTCCTCTATGGCGAGCGGCTGGGGGCGGCGGAGGCGTTCCGCATCGGGCTGGCGGACCAAGTTGTCCCGCCCGGCACCGCCCTCGCCGCTGCGCTTGCCCGTGCCCGCCTTTTGTCCGAGCAGGCGCCGCTCCCGATCGCGCTTACCCGCGCCTTTCTCGCCGCCGGCCTTGATGCCGCGCTCGATCACGAACGGGAGGTGCAGACGATGCTCTTCCTCTCCGCCGACCACGCCGAAGGCAAGGCTGCATTCCTCGCCCGCCGCCCACCCCGCTTCGAGGGAGCCTGACCATGCCCGCCGAAGACCTCAACGCCCTCGACGACGCCGCATTCCGGGCCCGCGTCCGCACGTTCCTCGCCGAGGCCTATCCCGCCGATCTCCGCAATCCGCCGAAACGGCTGCATTTCCGCGAAAGCCGGCCCTGGTACATCGCGCTCGCCCGCCGGGGCTGGCTCGCGCCCGGCTGGCCGCGCGAATGGGGCGGGATGGGGCTCTCGGCCGCCAAGCAGCTCGTCATGATCGAGGAGCTCGAGCGCCACGGCTGCGCCCGCTTCAACGACATGGGCGTCACCATGATCGGCCCGCTCCTCATCCGCTTCGGCACCGAGGCGCAGAAACGCTTCTTCCTCCCGCAAATCCTCTCCGGCGAGCATATCTGGTGCCAGGGCTACAGCGAGCCAAATGCCGGCTCGGATCTCGCGAGCCTGCGCACCGAAGCCGTCCTCGAAAACGACCACTGGATCGTCAACGGGCAAAAGATCTGGACCACGCTCGCCAACGACGCCAACTGGATTTTTCTCCTGGTACGCACCGACAAACAAGCAAAGCCGCAGGAGGGGATCAGCTTTCTCCTCGTGCCGATGGACACGCCCGGCATCACCGTCCGCCCGATCGTCAATCTCGACCTGCACGACGAGTTCTGCGAGGTCTTCTTCGACAATGTGCGCGTGCCGCGGGAGAACCTGGTCGGCGAGATCAACCGCGGCTGGACCATGGCAAAGGCCCTGCTCGGCTTCGAGCGCCTGCTGCTCGGCTCGCCCAAACAGGCGGCCTACGCGCTTTCACGCCTGAAACTCCTCGCCGAACGGATGGGCGCCTGGGACGATCCGCTGTTCCGGGACCGCTACACACGGCTTCGCCTCGACCTCGCGGACCACAAGACGCTCTACGAAGGGTTCGCCGAACGCGTGCGCCGCGGCGAGACGCTCGGCGCCGACGTCTCGATGCTGAAGGTGCACCAGAGCGAGCTCTTCCAACGCATCACCGAAACGATGCTCGAGATCGCCGGCGAGAACGCAGGCCTGCTCGACCCGATGGAAGGCAACCAAATGCTCCACCCGCCCGGCCTCTTCATCCAGGCACGCCCGACAACGATCTACGGCGGCAGCAACGAAATCCAACGCAACATCATCGCGAAGAACGTACTTGATTTGCCTGGATAGGCCAGGGCTCCGCCCTGGACGCGGGCCGCATCGCGCAAGCGCGACGGGAACCCGGCGCTGAGGCCTCGGGGCCCCGGACCCCTCATCCTTTTAAGCCGGGGGTTCCAAAGCCGGCGGTTCCTCACCTTTGCCTCCAAGCGAAAGTAGTGCCGCCGTGTGGCGGGCGATCATCCTCTCCTCGTCGGTCGGCACGACCCATGCCTCGACGCGCGAGCTCTCGGCGCTGATCCGTCCTTCGCCCGTGCGGTTGCGTACCGGGTCGAGCTCGAGCCCGAGCCACTGGCAGCCAGCGGATATTTCCATACGGGTGGCTTGGTCGTGCTCGCCAATCCCCGCGGTGAAGACGACGCCGTCGAGCCCGCCGAGCGCGGCGCCGAGCGAGCCGATCTCACGCACGATCCGATAGACGAAAAGCGCGATTGCCGCCGCCGCCGCCGGATTGTCCGACGCGCGCAGCTCGCGCATGTCCGAAGAAACGCCGGAGACGCCGAGCAGCCCCGATTTCCGGTAGATCAGATCCTCGATCGCGCGGGCATCCATCCCATGGCGGTCCATCAGGTAGAGCAGGACGCCCGGGTCGATGCTGCCGCAGCGGGTGCCCATCACCAGCCCTTCGACGGCGGTAAAGCCCATCGTGCTCGCCACGCTCTGTCCGTCCTTGACCGCGCAAAGGCTCGCCCCATTGCCGAGATGGGCGAGCACGAGCCGCCGTTCGGCCAGCTCCGGAGCGATCTCGCGCAAACGGGAAACGATGTATTCGTAGGAAATCCCGTGGAACCCGTAGCGCCGTACGCCCTCGGCGCTGAGCGCCCGCGGCAGTGCATAGGCCTGCGCCACCGGTTTCTGGCCACGATGGAACGCGGTGTCGAAGCAGGCGACCTGCGGCAAATCCGGTGCATGCGCCGCGAGTGCCCGGATCGGCGCGAGATTGTGCCGCTGGTGCAACGGCGCCAATGGCTCGAGCGCTGCGAGCGCAGCCAGCACCTGATCGTCGATCCTGACCGGCGCGGCGTAGCTCATGCCGCCGTGCACGACCCGGTGCCCGACCGCCGCAAGATTCCTGGTCCCGAGAAGGTGCGTGGCAAGCCCAAGGATTTCGCGGGTTGCGCCCTGATGGTCAAGCCCCTCGGGCCAACGCTTCTTGGCCACGCTCTTGCCCGCCGCGTCATGCACCTCGAGGTCCGGGGCCAGGCCGATATCCTCGATCTCTCCATGAAAGAGGAGCGATTCTGCCGGCAGCGTACTATAAAGCGCGAACTTGATGCTCGACGATCCGGCGTTGAGGACGAGGATGCAATCGGACATCGCCGCGCTCTAGGCGAGAGCCGCGGCCATGCGCGCCTGTCGTGCATGGACGAGGAGGGTCGCGATGGCGCAGGAGGCGAGCCGCGTCAGCAGCGAATCGGCGCGGCTCGTCAGGATGATCGGAACGCGCGCGCCGAGCACGATTCCCGCGGCATCGGCGCCGGCGAGAAACGAGAGGCTTTTCGCCAGCATATTGCCCGCCTCGAGGTCCGGCACCACGAGCACGTTGGCCCGGCCCGCGACCGGTGAGACGATGTGCTTGATCTTCGCGGCCTCCGGGTCGATCGCATTGTCGAGCGCGAGCGGCCCGTCCAGCACCGCCCCGGTGATCTGGCCCCGTTCGGCCATCTTGCAGAGCGCGGCCGCTTCGATCGTCGAGGGCAGCTTGGCGCTCACCGTCTCCATGGCGCTCAGGATCGCGACGCGCACGTCGGGAAAGCGCATCGCGAGAGCGAGGTCGATGGCATTCTGTACGATATCCACCTTCTCATCGAGTGTTGGCACGATGTTCACAGCGGCGTCGGTGATGATCAGCGGGCCCGGGTGGCCGGGCACGTCCATGATGAAGCAGTGGCTGATGCGCCGTTCGGTCCGGATCCCGCCCTCGTGCGCGACCACCGCGGCCATCAGCTCGTCGGTGTGCAAGCTGCCCTTCATCACCGCCTGCGCGCGGCCGTGAAGGACCAGCGCCACCCCCTTGGCCGCCGAATCATGGCTGTAGGCCGCATCGACGATTTCGAAGGTGCCGATCTCAAGCGAAGCCGCCGCCGCGGTCCGACGGATGCGCCCCGCCGGCCCCACCAGAATCGGCACGATCAGGCCGAGCCTCGCCGCCTCGACGGCGCCTTCCAGGGAGACATCGTCGCACGGATGCACGACCGCTGTTGTCGTCGCGGGCATCTGCCGCGCCGCGTCCACCAGGCGTTCATATTTTTCGTGCCGTTTGGAGGACCTCCCAGAGGCCGGCATGTCAGGATCGTCAGGCATCGGCAGAATTCCCCTCGCACGCATCGCTTCCTCACCGCCGAACGCCTTTTCGGGCCCACATAGGGAGAAAGCACGACAAAATCAAAATCGGCGTGTCTCGCTGTTCACGCCTTGATATCGATCAAGCCGGGTCCGCGGCCAAGGGACGAGTCTCAAATATCAACGCTCGGCGGAGGGCTCGATCCAGCCGATGTGCCCGTCCGTGCGACGGTAGATGACATTGAGCGTGCCACTCGCGAGGTTGCGGAACATCAGCACTTGGTGGTCCGCGAGATCGAGGCGCATCACGGCATCGCTGAGCGAAAGCCGGTTGATCTCCATCGCCGATTCGGCGATCACGGTCGCATAGGGGCCCGTCTCGGGCGCGCCGGCGGGCGAGGGCGCCGCCTGCTCCTCCTGGGAGAGGATGTATTGGCGGGCGGTCTCGGGGCGTTCGCGGTTCGCGAGGTCGCGGGCGTGCTCATTGACCCGCCTGCGGTAGCGGCGCAGCCGCTTGGCGATGTGTTCCGCGGCGTCATCGAAGGCCGTGTGCGCGTCCTGCGCCTCGCCCTCCGCGCGCAGCACGAGGTCGCGTCCGGCATGCAGGTTGATATCGCAGGTGAAGAAGCTGCGGGCGCGGCCGAAAGTCACGGCCGCCTCCAGCGCATGGTCGAAATACTTGCGCGTGATGCGGTCGAGATTCTCCGAAACATGCGCGCGCAGCGCGTCCGAGAGGTCGAGCTGCTTGCCTGCAATGGTGATCTGCATGGCTTCCCTCAAGCCGACGCCATCTTCTCCCGGCGGCGCTGCACCGAGCTCGGGATGCGCAGGGCTTCACGGTATTTGGCCACGGTTCGCCGCGCGATGTCCACACCTTCTCGTCTCAGCGCGGAGACGATCGCGTCGTCCGAGAGCACCGATGAAGCCCTTTCCCCGTCGATGAGTGCGCGGATGCGCTGGCGCACCGCCTCGGCGCTGTGCGTCTCCCCATCGACCCCGGCAATCGCGGTGGTAAAGAAATACTTGAGCTCGAAGATCCCTCGCGGCGTCGCAATATATTTGTTCGCCGTCACCCGGCTCACGGTGCTCTCGTGCATCTCCACCATCTCGGCGACGTCGCGCAGGATGAGCGGCCGGAGATGCCCGATTCCGTGCTCGAAGAATCCATTCTGCCGGCGCACGATCTCCGCCGCCACCTTGAGGATCGTCTCGGCGCGCTGCTCGAGCGAGCGGACCAGCCAGTTGGCGGCAGCCAGGCGCTCGGCGAGGAAGGATCGCTCCGGCCCGCGCGCGCCGACGCTGACACGCGCGTGGAAGGCGTGGTTGACGAGGACGCGCGGCAGCGTGTCGGGATTGAGCTCCAGCCGGAACGCGCCGCCTTCCTCGCGGCGCATCAAAATATCCGGCACGAGCGGGGCGAGAGGTTCAGCGTCGAAGCGGGTACCCGGCTTCGGGTCGAGCCGGCGGAGCTCGGCCACCATGTCCGCGAGGTCCTCGGCATCGACGCCGCAAATTGCCCTGAGCTCGTTCATCTCCCGCCGCGCGAGCAAATGAAGATTGTCGAGCAGGGCCGCCATCGCAGGGTCGAGCCGGTTGCGCTCGGCGAGCTGCGCGGCAAGGCACTCGCGCAAGGAGCGGGCGAAGCAGCCCACCGGGTCGAACTGCAACATCCGCATCCGCACCGACTCGACCTCCTCGAGCGGCGCGCCGAGAGCGGTCGCGAGCGCTGCAGGCTCGGCCGAGAGTCTTCCTGCCGGGTCGAGCAGCGCGATCAGGTGCGCCCCGATCAGCCGTTCGCGCGGGCTGGCGAAGGTAAGGCGGAGCTGCTCGGAGAAGTGCTCGCGAAGCGAACGCGGCCCCTCGGCCACGTTCTCGATCCCACGCTCGTCCGCCTCGAACGACCCGCCGTTCCGACCCGCCCCATCGGTTGGCCCACCCCCGTCGGACGGGCCGCCCGCGTCATAGGTCTCGGCATGCTCGGCATCGAGCGGCGAAGCTTCCGGCGCCGGCATGGCCTCCGAGCTCACCAGCACCGCCGCATCAGCCTCGGGCGGCGGCGGATCCGCCCGCTGATCGGGGGCCGGAACGTCGCCACCGGCGCCGTCCTGCCCCTCATCGCGCTCGAGCAGCGGGTTGCGCTCCAGTTCCTCCGTCACGAAGGTCGTGAGATCCAGATTCGAAAGCTGCAGCAGCTTGATCGCCTGCCGGAGCTGAGGCGTCATCACCAACGTGGTGCTCTGGCGGATCTCCAGGCGCGGACCTATGGCCATGGCCGGCGTCTAGCCTCTTGCCGGCTCCGGTCGCGGCCGGCGGCGGCGAACGGATCGGACCATCAGCATATTGAAACACAAAGGAAATGTTCTCGGCGTCGATGCGGGTCTAGCCATCGCGACCTCGCCGCCGGGACACTAAAGGCTGAACCTTTCTCCAAGGTAGAAGCGGCGCACGTCCGCATGCGCCACCACTTCCTCGGGCGCCCCGTGCATCAGGACCTCGCCCTCGTGCAGGATATAGGCACGGTCCACGATCTCCAGCGTCTCCCGTACGTTGTGGTCGGTGATCAGCACGCCGATCCCGCGCAGCTTCAGGTGCGAAACAAGGTCGCGGATCTCGCCGAGCGCGATCGGGTCGATGCCAGCGAGGGGCTCGTCGAGCAGGATATAGCTCGGCTGGCTCGCCAGCGCGCGCGCGATCTCGAGCCGCCGCCGCTCCCCGCCCGAGAGGGCGAGCGAGGGGGTGCGCCTCAGATGGGTGATCCCGAACTCGGAAAGCAGCGCCTCGAGCATCTGCTCGCGCCGGTCGGCATAGGGCTCGGAGACCTCGAGCACCGCCCGGATGTTCTGCTCGACATTGAGGCCGCGGAAGATGCTCGCCTCCTGCGGCAAGTAGCCGATTCCGAGCCGGGCACGGCGGTACATCGGCAAGGTCGTAATCTCGGCCCCGTCGAGCGTGATGGTGCCGGTGTCCGGCGGCACCAGCCCGACGATCATGTAGAATGTCGTCGTCTTGCCGGCGCCGTTCGGGCCGAGCAGCCCGACCGCCTCGCCTCGCGTCAGCCGGATGTTGACGTTGCGCACCACCGGGCGACGGCGGAACTGCTTGCCGAGCCCGCTGGCGGCGAGCCCCCCGCCGCCGGAGAGGACGCGCAGGCGCTCGCTCATGGCTGGTTGCCTAAGGGTTGAGTCCCCGGCGGCTGCGTCGCCGGCGCCGGCGTCTTCCCCTTCACCGTTCCTGACGCCGACCCAGGTGCCGACGGGGCCGCGTTCGCCGAA
>Ga0335075_10015199_pt1 | contig 11541 bp, 7 predicted proteins | sample Lox_Sample_24_FD_206723 | JGI IMG/M metagenome (GOLD analysis project Ga0335075, IMG submission 206723) | Soil microbial communities from Loxahatchee National Wildlife Refuge, Florida, United States - Lox_Sample_2.4 | ecosystem: Environmental > Terrestrial > Soil > Wetlands | place: USA: Florida...
CGCCGGCGTCCGATCGGTCTTCACGGCACCATGCTTTCACGAGGCCGTCATCGCGCTCGACCGGCCGGTCGCCCCTGTGCTCGCGCACCTCGAGCGGCGCGGGATCCTCGGCGGGCTCGATCTGTGCGCGGACTACCCGGAGCTCGGCGACGCGCTGCTGGTCTGCGCGACGGAGACCAAAACCGCCGGCGACATCGAGGCTCTGGCCGCGGCCCTCGGCGACGCGCTCGGTACCCGCCTCGACATCTGACCGCGTATCTCGAACGTCGGCACCCATGTCCCAGCGGCCGGAGCCCCTCGTCTTCACGTACTCGCGCGCCGGACGCGGCGCCGCGGATCAGTGGCCGCGAGCGTCGAGCATACCGGCCGACGTTCCGCCAGAGCTCTCGAGGCGCGAGCCGCCGCTCCTGCCGCAGATGAGCGAGCTCGACGTGGTGCGTCACTTCACCCGGCTGTCGCAGCTCAACTTCTGTATCGACACGCACTTCTATCCGCTCGGGTCTTGCACGATGAAGTACAACCCGAAGGCGTGCCATGCCTACGCCATGCTGCCGCAGTTTCTGGCGCGCCACCCGCTCGCGCCGGCGTCGAGCGGGCAAGGCGTCATGGCGTGTCTGTACGAGCTGCAAGAGATGCTCGCGATCGTGAGCGGCATGGCGGCCGTCTCGCTCACCCCGATGGCGGGCGCGCAGGGGGAGCTCGCCGGAGTCGCCATGATTCTCGCGTATCACCGCGCTCGCGGCGAGCTCGAGCGCCGGGAGTTTCTCGTGCCCGAGGCGGCTCACGGGACGAATCCCGCGACGGCGAGCTCGTGCGCCGCCGTCGTGAGGGAGATTCCGGTCGGTGCGGACGGTGATGCGGATCTCGTCGCGCTCGCAGCCGCGGTGGGGCCTCGGACGGCCGGCATGATGCTCACGAATCCTTCGACGCTCGGGCTCTACGAGCGGCGCATCGTCGAGGTGGCGCGGATCGTTCACGCCGCGGGCGGACTCCTTTACTACGATGGCGCCAATCTCAACGCGATCCTGGGCAAGGTGCGCCCGGCCGACATGGGCTTCGATGTGATGCACATGAATCTGCACAAGACCTTCTCGACGCCGCACGGAGGCGGCGGACCGGGCGCCGGGGCCGTCGGCGCGGGACCTCTGCTCGAGGCGTTCCTGCCGGTCCCGATCGTGGGCGAGGCGGCAGGCCGATATCGCTGGCTTGTGGAGTGCGACCGGCCGAGCTCCATCGGACGCCTCTCGGCCTTCATGGGCAACGTGGGCGTGCTGCTCAGAGCTTATGTCTACCTGCGTCTGCTCGGGCGAGACGGCCTGGCGCGGGTAGCCGACCATGCGACCCTCAACGCGAACTATCTGCTCGCAAGACTGGTCCAAGCCGGGTTCGAGGCGGCGTATCCCGCCCGCCGCGCGGGTCATGAGCTCGTCATCACGCTCAGGCGAGAGGCGCGCGAATACGAGGTGACGGCGATGGATTTCGCGAAGCGTCTGTTGGATTATGGCTTTCATGCGCCCACGACTTATTTCCCGCTGCTGGTGCCCGAGTGCCTGTTGATCGAGCCGACCGAGACGGAGAGCAAGGAGTCGCTCGATGCTCTCGTCGGCGCGCTTGCGAGCATCGAGCGTGAGGCTCGCGAGGAGCCCGAGCGCGTCCGCCGCGCACCGCATACGCTCGCGGTGCGGAGGTTGGACGACGTGCGGGCCGCCAAGCACCTCGATCTCGCGTGGAAGCCGAGCTCATGAGATTCGCTAAATGCGTCTGGTGGCTCGCGCTGCCGATCGCCGCAGCGAGCGCGCAGACGCCGACTGTGCCGGCCCCTCACGCCGCATCCGGGTCGGGCCACTCCGTGCACTCGGGCCGCGTGGCCCGCGCCGCGCCCACCGCGATGAGCCAGCGGGCGCAGACACCCTCGATGCCGGCTCCCGCGCCCGGCTCTCAAGCTCGCTCGCGCCAGTTGCAGGCGCTCGCGAGGCAGGCCGCAGCCGCGGAGTCGAACCCTAACTGGGCCGCCACGCTCGAGCGGATCGCGAGCAGCGTCGTTGCGATCACCGTCAACTCGACGCGAGCGTTCGACACCGAGTGGAACTCGACGGCCGAGGCGACCGGATTCGTGGTGGACGCCAAGCGCGGGCTGATTCTCACCAACCGCCACGTCGTCACGGCCGGACCGGTCACCGCGGAGGCGACGTTCCTCAATCGCGAGGAGCTGCAGATCTATCCGGTGTACCGGGATCCGGTGCACGACTTCGGATTCTATCGCTACGATCCGAAGAAGCTGCGCTTCATCCATCCGAAGGCGCTGCCGCTTTATCCGCAGGGCGCGCAGGTCGGTCGCGAGATCCGGGTCGTCGGTAACAATGCCGGCGAGCAGCTGTCCATTCTCGCCGGCACTCTGGCTAGGCTCGATCGCCAGGCGCCCGACTACGGGCTGCAGAGCTACGACGATTTCAACACGTTCTACCTGCAGGCGGCCTCGGGAACGTCCGGCGGCTCGTCCGGCTCGCCGGTGATCGACATCCGCGGCCGCGTGGTTGCGCTCAACGCCGGCGGCGCCACGGGCGCGGCTTCGAGCTTCTTCCTGCCGCTCGGTCGCGTGGAGCGCGCCCTGAAACTGATCGAGGAGGGCAGGCCGGTCACGCGTGGCACGCTCGAGACGATCTTTCACTACACCCCGTACGACCAGCTCGAGCGTCTGGGGCTCACGCCCGACGTCGAGACGGCCGCCCGCAAGGCTTTCCCGCGGCTCACGGGCATGCTGGTAGCGAGCGATGTGCTCCCAGGCTCGCCGGCGAGCGGGGTCCTGCAGCCGGGCGATATCCTCATCCGGCTCAACGGAAAGCTCGTCACGCAGTTCGAGCCCCTCGAGGAGGTGCTCGATGACTCCGTCGGCGAGCCGTTGCGGATCGAGGTCGAGCGGGGCGGCAAGCGGATCTCGGCGGTGCTGCCGGTCACCGATCTCAATCGGATCACCCCCGCGTCGTACCTCGAGTTCGGCGGCGCCGTGCTCAACACGCTATCGTTCGAGGAGGCGCTGCACTTCAACGTGCCGGTCCGCGGCGCCTTCATCGCCAATCCCGGATACGTGTTCGGTGCCGCGGGCATCCCGCGCGGCGCCGTGATCACCGCCGTCGACTCGAAGCCCGTCGCGGACATCCGCGATATGGAGCGGATCGTCGAGAAGCTCGGGGACGGCGACTGGGCGACAGTGAGATATTTCACTATCGACGATCCGAACGGCAGCGAGCTGCGCTCGTTCCGCATGGATCGAAAGTGGTTTCCCGCCGACTCTTGCATCCGCAACGACGCGAGCGGACTGTGGGACTGCCGGCCGATGCCGAAGGCGCCGCCGCCCCGGCCGATAGAGCCCGGCTCGACGCAATATCCGCACTACTCGGACCCGCGGCTCGCGCGCCTCGCGCCGTCGCTGGTGCTGGTCAACTACGACATGCCGTACTCGGTTTCCGGCGTGACCGAGCACTACTATCACGGCACCGGCCTCATCGTGGACGCCAAGCGCGGGCTCGTGGTGGTGGACCGCAACACGGTGCCGGTCTCGGCCGGGGACGTGACCATCACCTTCGCGGGCACCTTGCAAGTGCCCGGACGCGTCGTCTATGTGCACCCGGTGCACAACCTCGCTGTCGTTGCATACGATCCGAAGCTCATCGGCAACACGCCCGTGCGGTCGGCTTCGCTCGGGAACGGCGACCTCGAAGCGGGGGAGAACGTCTGGGTCGTCGGGTTGAGCGGCGACAGCGAGTTGCACTCGCGCGCCACGCAGATCTCGGACGTGTCCCCGGTCGACTTGCCGCTCTCGCGGACGATGCGCTTCCGCGATACGAACGATGAAGTCGCCGATCTCGTCAATCCGCCCACGGACTACGACGGGGTGCTCGCCGACCGGCGCGGAAACGTGATCGGCCTGTGGTCGAGCTTCGCTTACGACGACGATAACGGGCCGGTTCAGACGGAGAAGGGGGTATCGATCGATCTGGTCCGCGCCATGCTGGATCGCATACATGCGCATCGGCGCCTGCATTCTCTCGAGGTCGAGCTCGAGCCCATCACGCTCGCCGACGCGCGCGAGTTCGGGCTCTCGGATCAATGGGTACACAAGCTCGAGGCGCACGACAATACCCGCCGCCAGGTCCTCACGGCGGTACGAATGGTCGCGGGCTCGCCCGCGGCTCGGCTGCTGCAGCAGGGCGACATCCTGCTAGCGATCGACGGGAAGGTCGTCACACGCTTCCGGGACGTGGAGCAGGCGGTCAGCAATCGGCCGAGCGTCGAGGTGACGGTCTGGCGCGGCAACGCCGCGCGCACGATCGAGGTCCCGACCGTCGCGTTGTCGGGATCGGACATCAAGCGCTTCGTCGAGTGGGCTGGCGCGACGCTCCAGGCTCCGCAACGACCCATGGCCGCGCAGCGCGGGATTCCGCCGGTCGGCGTCTACGTCTCCTATTTCTCATACGGCTCTCCGGCGACGCTCTACGGACTGTATCCAGGCCGGCGCATCGTCCAGGTGGATGGGATCCCCACTCCCAATCTCGACGCGTTCCTCGCGGCGGTCGCCGGGAAGCCCGACCGGGCTTCCATTCGGCTGAAGACCATCACGTGGAACAACGCCGCGCAGGTGATCACGCTGAAGCTCGACAAGCACTATTGGCCGGCCTACGAGCTCAGGGACACACCGGAGGGGTGGGTGCGCACGCCCCTGAACTGACCCTTAAAGCTCGCTAAATGCGAAGCGCGTCCCACCGCTTTGGACGTGGTCGGCGGCCTATCCGCTCAGGCTTGGTAAAATCCCCCGCATGGTCCGGGTGATCAGGGCAAGTCAGGTCGAGATCGACGCCGCCGTGCAGGCGCTGCGCGACGGCGAGCTCGTGGCCTTTCCGACGGAAACCGTGTATGGCCTCGGAGCGAATGCGCAGAATCCCGCGGCCGTTCGCAAGATCTTCGAGGTCAAGGGACGGCCGGCGAGTCACCCGGTGATCGTCCATCTCGACAGTCCGAGGTACCTACACCGGTGGGTGCGGGAGGTGCCGCAGACCGCGGCGCGCCTCGCCGAGCGGTTCTGGCCCGGTCCCTTGACGATCGTGATGCCGCGGGCCGCGACCGTGCACGACATCGTGACCGGCGGCCAGGGCACGATCGCCGTGCGCGTTCCCTCGCATCCCATGGCGCAGCAGCTGCTCACGGCATTCGGCGGCGGCATCGCGGCGCCTTCCGCGAACCGCTACGGGCGCCTGAGCTCCACGCGGCCCGAGCATGTCCGCGACGAGCTCGGAGAGGCCGTCCGCATCGTTCTCGACGGCGGCGAGTGCCAGATAGGGCTCGAGTCCACGATCGTCGCATGCGAGGGGCCGCGAGTGCGGCTGCTCAGGCCCGGCGCCGTCAAGGCATCGGAGCTGCGCGAGGTGGTGGGTGACCTGCTGATCGGCCCGGATGCGCAGTCTCCGCGAGTGCCAGGCAGCACTCCCTCGCACTACGCGCCCACGACGTCGACGGTGATCGTGGCACCGGGACAGATTGACGCTCAGGCGGAGGCGCTCTCTCAGGGCGGCCGGCGGATCGCCGTGCTCGCGCAGCGTTTGCCGCTCAAAGCGCACAAGTACGTCACTTGGATCAACGCCGGGCGGCGACCGGATCAATACGCGCAGGATTTCTATGCGAATCTGCGCACGCTCGACAAGGCAGGGTGCCAGCAGATCCTGGTGCAGGACGTGCCGAGCGACGAGCGCTGGGACGCGGTGCGCGACCGACTGTTGCGCGCGGCGAGCAAGGTGGCGGATAGTGGCGACGCCGGGGCGACGGCTGTGCTGCCCTGAGGCGTAACCTTGTCATCGACCGCCGCGCGACGACCCCGATACATCGATCCATTCCGACCCGCCGAGGTGGAGCGGCTCGTCCGGGAGTTCGGCTCGCCCTTGCTCATCGTCGATTGCGAGCGGGTGCGCACGCAGCTCGCGGGTCTGCGCCGTGCGCTGCCGGGCGTCGATCTGCACTATGCGTTGAAGCCGCTGCCGCACCCCTCGGTGGTGCGGACGATCATCGAGGCGGACGGCAATCTCGATCTTGCGACGACCGGCGAGGTACAGCTTGCGGCGAGACTCGGCGTCGATCCGAGGCGCTGCATCCACACTCACCCCATCAAGCGCGACGAGGACATCCGCAACGCGCTCGATTTCGGAGTGCGCCTGTTCGTCGCCGACAATCCGGACGAAGTGCGCAAGTTCGCGCGGTTACGCGGCGAGGCCGAGCTGCTGCTGCGCGTCTCGTTCCGCAGCCCCGGCGCGGTGTGCGACCTGTCGCGCAAGTTCGGGTGCGATCCGGAGCATGCCGTGGAGCTCGCGCGGGTCGCCGCCGAGATCGGCGTGAACGTGCGCGGTCTGTCGTTTCACGTCGGCTCCCAGGCCGCGGACTCCGGCAAGCACGTCGAGGCGATCGAGGCCTGCACGCGGCTCATGGCCGCGGCACGCCGCGCGAAGCTCGGAACGCTCGACACGCTCGACATTGGCGGCGGCTTTCCGATCGATTACATGCAGCCGGCGGCCGACATCTCGCGCTTCTGCGCGCCGATCCGCGCGGCCCTGCAGAAGCTGCCGCGGCGCATTCGCGTCATCGCGGAGCCCGGCCGTTACATCGTCGGTCCCTCCGCCATCGGCGTCGCCTCGGTCATGGGGCGCGCCGAGCGGGAGGGCCACTGGTGGTACTACCTCGACGACGGCCTTTACGGCTCGTATAGCGGTCAGCTCTACGACCACGCTCGCTATCCGGTCGAGGCGCTGCGCGACGGCGGCGAGCGTCTTCCGGCCGTGCTCGCTGGACCGACTTGCGACAGCATCGACGTCATCGCCGAGAATTTGATGCTGCCGAAGCTCGAGCCGGGCGACCTCATCATCGGGCGCGCCATGGGCGCCTATACCTGGGCGAGCGCTTCGGAGTTCAACTTCTTCCCCAGGGCGACCGTCGTCTCGGTAAATGCGAGGCGGGGCGATTGCGGCAGCGTCCTCACGGTGCCGCTGGGGTCGGCGAGCGGCATATGACCGACGCCCGGATCGAGCCTGAGACCGAGATCCACCGGCAGGTCGCGGCGGCGCGCGCGGGCAAGGAGGCGCGGGTCGCCGCGCGGCTGTTCTCGGGCTGGGTGCTGCTCGGGGAGCGTCAGTTCGTGCGCGGCTACGTGCTGCTGCTGCCGGACCCGGTCGTGAGCTCCCTCAACGCGCTGACGACCCAGGCGCGGGCGCAGTTCATGAACGACATGGGGCGCCTCGGCGATGCGCTCCTGAAGGTGACCGGCGCCGCCCGCATCAACTACGCGATTCTCGGCAATCAGGAGCCCGCTCTCCACGCGCACGTCATTCCCCGCTACGCCGACGAGCCGGACGAGCTGCGTGCAGCTCATCCCTGGGCTTACGACTGGCAGGTCGCGCCTCGATTCGACCGCGCGGTGCATGGCCCGCTCGGCGAGCGTCTCCTCGCCGAGCTCACGCGCATGGGCGTCGCGAAGCCCATGCGGTTCAAGCCCGGCGCCAACGCCGGCGGATGAGGTGCTCAGCCTCCGGGGCGTGACCCGCAGCTTCCGCGAGGGCGATCGGGTACCCCGCGTCCTCGACGCCGTCGATCTCGAGATCGAGGCCGGCAGCTGCGTCGCGATCATGGGCCGCAGCGGCTCGGGCAAATCCACCCTTCTGAATCTGATGTGCGGAATCGACCGGCCGGACGCCGGCACGATCGAGCTCGACGGCCAGAACATCGCGGCGCTGCGCGAGCCCGCCCGCACGCGGCTGCGGCGTGCGAGCATCGGCTTCGTGTACCAGTTCTTCAATCTGCTCACGACGCTCGACGTGGAGGAGAACGTACGTATTCAGCTCGAGCTGAACGGTGTGCGCGGCGCCGAGGCGCGGCGCCGCAGCGCCGCGCTGCTCGCCGAGGTTGGGCTCGCCGACCGACTGGAGAGTGCGGTCGATGTCCTCTCGGGCGGCGAGCAACAGCGAGTCGCCATCGCCCGCGCGCTGGTGCATGAGCCGAGGTGGGTACTCGCAGACGAGCCGACGGGCAATCTCGATGAAGCGACGGCGCGCGACATCGTTCCGCTGCTGCGCACGATGACCGGCGCGCGCGGAGCGGCGCTCATCGTGGTGACGCACGATCGCGCGCTCGCCGCGGTCGCGGACCGCATCGTCGAGCTGAGCGAGGGCAGGCTTCGCACGGTCTTATGAGCGCGCTCACGGCGGCGAGCGTCCGGCACCTCGTGCGCCACCCGGCGCAGCTCGTTCTTGCGATCGTGGGCCTCGCGCTCGGGGTCGCGGCGATCACAGCGGTGAGTGTGGCGACAGCAAGCGCGAGCCGCGCTTTCGAGCTGTCTTTGGCCGCGGTGAGCGGTCCGGCCACGCAGCAGATCACCGGCGGCCCGGAGGGTGTCGACGAGCGGCTGTACGTGCGGCTCGCGACGCGATTCGCACGGCTCGACCTCGCACCGGTCGTCGAGGGATACGCGACGGTCGATCACGAGACGCTGCAGCTCGTCGGCGTCGATCCGCTCGCCGAGGCGGGGCTTGCGGGACACTTCTCCTCGGAGGCGCAGGCTGACGGTACGCTCGGGGCGCCGGAGAGCCTGAGCGAGCTACGGCGATGGCTCACCGAGCCGGGGGCGAGTGTGCTCGCGGCGGCGACCGCGAAGCGGCTCGGGATCGCGGTGAACGGGCGCTTTTCGGTGAGCGTCGACGGCAAGCCGCACGAAGCCGTGCTGATCGGCGCGCAGCGGGGCGCGGGAGCGGGTGGGGCGAGTCTTTTGCTCACCGACGTTTTCCAGGCCCAAGAGTGGCTCGGACTCGTCGGGCGCCTCTCGCGCATCGAGATTCGAGCGCCGCCGGGCCCCATCGGCAACAGGGACATTGAGCGGTTGCGCGCGGAGTTGCCTCCCGACGTCGTGCTCCAAGGCGTCGATCAGAGCTCCCAGACGAGTCTCGAGATGACTCGCGCTTTCACGACCTCGCTCGCGGCCATGAGCTTGCTCGCACTGCTCGTTGGGCTGTTCCTCATCTATAGCGCCATGAGCTTCGCGGTGGTGCAGAGGCGCAAGAGCTTCGCCGTGCTGCGCGCGCTCGGTGCGACGCGGCTCGATCTGTTGCGCGTGGTGCTCGCGGAAGCGGCGGTGCTCGGCACGGTCGGAGCGCTGCTCGGACTCGTGGCCGGAATCGTGCTGGCACACACGCTCGTCGCGCTGGTCTCACGAACCTTCAACGATCTGTACTTCGTGGTGTCGGTCAATTCGCTCTCGATTCCGCGGGCCACCGCGATCGAAGCCGTTGGCGCCGGTATCCTCACGGCGCTGTGTGCCGGGCTTCTGCCGGCGTGGGAGGCGGGATTGTCGCCGCATCTCGGAACGCGGCGCTCTGTCCTCGAATCACGCGCCGCGCGCGCGTCGCGCGCGCTGATAGCGGTGAGTGCCGCGCTCGCACTCGCCGCGGCGGTGATCCTCGTCCTCTCCCATCGCAGCCTCGTCGCTGGCTTCGTCGCGCTGCTGCTCATCCTGCTGAGCGTTGCCGCCGTGGCTCCGGCGCTGCTCCGAGGCTCTGCGCGCCTCATCGCGCGCTGGGTTAGCCGAGTGAGCCCAGTCTGTCGCGTCGCGCTCGCTGACGTCGCAGCCTCGTTGAGCCGCACTGGTGTGGCCGTGGCGGCGCTTGCCCTCGCCATCACTGCGATGATCGGCGTCTCGGTAATGGTGGAGAGCTTTCGCCTGTCGCTCGGTCACTGGCTCACCGAGACGTTGCGCGCCGATGTATACGTGTCCGCGCCGGGTCCGGGAATGAATCGTCCGGAGCGGCGGATCGATCCGCAAGTCGTCGGCGCGCTGATCGCGGTCGCGGGCATATCGCATTACAGCGCGAGCCGCCGCGTCACGGTCCAGTCCTCCCGCGGCCCTGTGACGCTCGAGGCCGTCAGTCCGGCGCCCGAGACCTACGCGGGCTTCGACGTGACGCAAAGCCGAGGGGCTCTCTGGCCCGCCTTTCGGCGGGGCGCGATTCTCGTCGCACAGCCGCTCGCCTACCGGTTGGGGCTCGCCCCCGGAGGGTATCTCGATCTCGAGACGGCCACGGGAGCGCGCCCCTTCGAGATCGCCGGGATCTATCTCGACTACGCGAGCGATGGCGGCGTGCTGATGGACCGCGCGGTCTATCGGCGCGACTGGGGAGACGACTCGGTCGATTCCCTCGGGCTGTACCTCGCTCCCGGCGTCTCCGCCGCCCAGGTCGTCGCCGCGCTCTATACGGCGGCGGCAGGCCGTCAGGCGCTGTTCGTCGCGTCGAATGCGGCGGTGCGCGCGCAATCGCTGAGCATCTTCGATCGCACCTTCGCGATCACCCGGGTGCTCGAATGGCTCGCCGCGGCCGTCGCGGCGCTCGGGCTCGTGGGTAGCCTGCTCGCCTGGGAGCTCGAGCGGTCGCGGGACCTGAGCGTGTTGCGCTCGCTCGGGCTCGAGCCTCGAGGCGCGGCCGGGCTCATCTTCGCGCAGACGGTGTTCATGGGACTCGCGGCGCTCGCCGCCGCCGTTCCGGCGGGGCTCACCGCCGCCGAGCTGCTCGTGGCGGTCATCAACCGGCGCGCTTTCGGCTGGCAGATCGAGTTCCATCTGCGCGGCGGTGCGCTCCTTGAAGCGTTGCTGTTGACGCTCGCCGCTGCGGTAGCAGCCGGGCTGTATCCGGCGTGGCGCAGCGCTCGGGCAGGCGTGGCCGCCGATCTGCGCGAGGAATGACGATGATTCGGGAGATGGTGGTGGCGTCGACTTTGGTGCTGGCCGCATGCGGCGGTGCCGGCCGCGATTCCGCGGGGATCGCTCACCATCGAAGCGGTATTTCTGCACTCGACGTGCTGTACGCTGGCGATGCGAGCGGCGGTTTTGCGCGAGCGCTCGCTGTCCGGCCCTTCGTGTTCCCGCGGGATCAAGGGCCACATCCGGCCTTCCGCCACGAATGGTGGTACTGGACGGGACATCTCGAGAGTCGTGACGGCCAGCGCTTCGGATTCGAGCTCACCTTCTTTCGCATCGCGCTCGAGCCACGGGTCTCGAGCCCTCAGATCTACATCGCGCACTTCGCGATCACGGACATCGATCGGGGGAGGTTCGAGGCCTCCGCTCGCTATGGGAGGGCTGCGCTCGGCATTGCGGGCGCGCGAGCGTCGCCGTTCCATGTGTGGCTCGACGGCTGGTCCGTGGAAGCGGGACGACCGGCCGGGTCACGGATCTTGAAGGCGGCCGATTCGCGCTATGGGCTGCGGCTCGAGCTGCGGCCCCTCGGGCCGCCGGTGCTCAATGGCGATCGGGGACTCAGCGTCAAGTCGAGTGACTCGGCGAGCTATTACTATTCGATACCGCGCCTCGCGGCGAGCGGCCGACTGATTCGCGGTGCACAGTCTCTCGAGGTGACCGGGACCGCATGGCTCGACCGAGAGTGGGGGAGCGGCTCCCTCGGGCCTCGCGAGCAGGGTTGGGACTGGTTCGCCCTGCAGCTCGGCGACGGGAGCGATCTGATG
>Ga0335075_10015201_pt1 | contig 11539 bp, 8 predicted proteins | sample Lox_Sample_24_FD_206723 | JGI IMG/M metagenome (GOLD analysis project Ga0335075, IMG submission 206723) | Soil microbial communities from Loxahatchee National Wildlife Refuge, Florida, United States - Lox_Sample_2.4 | ecosystem: Environmental > Terrestrial > Soil > Wetlands | place: USA: Florida...
GGCGTCGTCGGAGAACAGGGTGTCGGACCGGCCGGCCAGGGCCAGGTGGTGGCGCAGGTAGCTGCTGGTTTCCTCCGGGGTCATGCCGTTCATGTGGTAGCGGACGGCGATGCGCTGGTCGAGGGCGGCGAGCTGGCCGAGTTTGAGCCGGCGCCGCAGGGTGGGCTGGCCGATGAGCAGGCAGGCGAAGATGGCGGCGGAGTCCATGGCGTGGTTGGTGAGCATGCGCACGGACTCGAGCTGGTCGGCTTGCAGGAGGTGGGCTTCGTCGATGACCAGGACGGGGGTGCGGCCGCGTTCGGCGTGTTCGGCGGCGAGCGCGTCGGCGGACTGGGCGGTGAGCGCGGCGGTGCCGTGGGCGGGCCGGCCGCCGAGCGCGGACACGACGGCGTGGTGGATGCCGCGGACGCCGACGGTGGGGTCGGGCAGGTAGATGACGGTGTGCCGGGAGGTATCCAGGCCAGCGAGCGCGGACCGGGCGGCGACGGTCTTGCCGGCGCCGACCTCGCCGGTGATGACGCCGAGGGCCTTGTCAGCCACGCACCAGGTGATCCGGGCCGCGGCCTCGCCGTGAGCGGCGTGCCGGTGCAGCATGCCGGGGGCCAGATCACGGCCGAACGGCATCCGGGTGAAGCCGTAGTGGGCTTGCAGCCGGCCGATCATGGCTGTTCTCCCAGCGCGTCGTCGATGGTCATCTGGCCGGGCAGCTGCCCGTTGCCGTCGAGGAGGGCGGCGTAGTTGATCCGTTCGCCGAGCTGGGTGTCGTGCGCGGCGCTGATCAGGTTCAGGTAGCTGATCCCGGTCGGCTCGGGAGCCGGGCCGGGTTGCTCGGGCCTGGCCTTGGGGTGGGCGTGCCGTCCGATCGTGAAGGGCACTGCCGCGCCGTGCGGCTGCCCGCGGTGGCGGACCTCGATGGCGGTGAGGTCGAAGGGGTCGAAGATCAGCTCGACCTTGCGGCCCGCGAGCAGCTGGTCGACCTGGTAGGTGTTGCCGTGCAGGGAGACTGTGGCGGTCTTGGCGACGGTCCGGTGTGCCGACCACAGGAACGCCTCGCGCAGTTGCGCCGGGGTGGGCAGGGGCAGTGGCGCGGGGATGCCGTGCTGCCAGCGGCGCAGCGGCGGCTGCCCGGTTTCGGAGTGCGGCGTGAGGTGGTAGACGGTCTCCAGCCAGGCGGCGAGCAGCCGGTTGAGCTCGGCCAGCCCGCTGATCTCCGCAGCTATCTGCGGGGTGATCTCGGCCAGGAACTGGTCCCGGACGGTCCGGAAGAACCTTTCGATCTTGCCTTTCCCCTGCGGTCTTCGCGGCGTGGAGTGGATCAGCTTGATGCCCAGCACCGCGCAGGCCCGCAGCAGCCACGAGTCGACGAAGGCGCTGCCGTTGTCGACGAACGCCGACTCGGGGACGCCGCGGGAGGCCAGCGCCGGGCGCAGCGCGGCGGCCAGCCGGACGGTGTCCTCGCTGAACCCGAACCGGGCGGCCATCACCGCGCGGGAGTGGTCATCGATGAACGCGAACAGGTAGGTCTTGCGGCCGGCCACGCGCGGGCCGTGCAGGTAGGGGTCGGACCGGGGCGCGGTTCCGGGATCTCTCCCGGCCCGTCTCCCCGGCCCGCCCTCCGCACCGGACAAGCGAGTTTCCCCGCATCCGGCGCTCCACGGGTTCCCGCTGTTTATCCAGCTTCGGCTGGGACGCTCTCCCAGCGGCTGGGGATCCGGGCGCCCCGGTAGCGGTAGCGTGTGACCTCCACCGCGCGTGGCCGGAACATGTCGGTGCTGCCGTCTCGGATCTGCCAGCCAGGCAGGAGGCGGCGGTGCACCGTTCCCCAGTTCAGGCCCTTGTGCCGTTTGCGGAGCCACCCGACCACCCGCCACCAGGCGAAGTGGTCGAGGTAGTTGAAGGTCCGCTTGGACACGCCGTGCCTGAAGTAGCTGCACCATCCCCGAAGGATCGGGTTGAGCTGGCGCAGCAGCTCGGCGAGCGTCTTGTGCCGCGATCTTCTCGTCATCGCCCGCACCTTGCCCGTCACCGCAGTCAGCGACTTCTTCGACGGGTAGGTGTAGACGTGCTTGCGCGTGGTTCCCCTCTTGGTCCTGCGCTGGATGTGAAAGCCCAGGAAGTCGAACCCCTCATCGATGTGGCAGACCCGGGTCTTGGCCTCCGACAGGCGCAGCCCCAGGGGAGCCAGCACGCCGGATACCTCCTCCCAGAGCGCGTCCGCGTGCGCTTTGGAGCCGTTGACCATGATCACAAAGTCATCCGCGTAGCGGATGATTCTGTAGGTGGCCCCGCCGCGCTTGCGGTGCGCTGCGCGCCGCCAGTCCGCGCCGTGGGCATCCCACTTGGCGCAGAAGTGCTCATCCAGCACCGACAGCGCGATGTTGGCAAGCAGCGGCGACGCGATCCCGCCTTGAGGCGTGCCGGTGATGGTCTCGGTGACCTGGCGTCCCCCCTCGGACATGATGCCCGCCTTGAGGAAAGCCTTGACCAGCGCCAGGACGCGCTTGTCCCCGATCCGCTGCCGTACCCGATCCAGGATCGCGCAGTGTGACAGCTCGTCGAAGCATGCCGCGATGTCGGCCTCGAACACCCAGTAAGAACCCCGGGTGCCCAGGTGATGTATCTCGGCAATCGCGTCCTGGGCGCGCCGTCTCGGGCGGAAGCCGTAGCTGACCGGCTTGAAATCCGCCTCGAAGATCGGCTCCAGGACCAGCACCAGGGAAGCTTGCACCAGCCGGTCCATCGCGGTGGGTATCCCCAGCCTCCTGAACTTTCCCGGCTGCCCGGCCTTGGGGATCTTCCGCTCACGTACTGGCAGCGGAGTGAACATCCCCGACTTCAGCTGGTCGCGGGCGTTGCCCAGGAAGGCCGCGACGTCGGCGGCATCGGAGATGAACGCGGGTGTTACCCGGTCCACCCCCGCCGTGCGCGCTCCCTTATTACCCCGCACCCGTTCCCACGCGATGGTGAGAAAGTCCGGGTGACAGACGAGGTTGAAAAGATCATCGAATCGGCGGCCCGGATCCCGGGCCGCCCAGTGGTGCAGCTTGGCCTGCATCCGCCGTACCCGCTGCTCAGCCGAGTACAGACCCGGCCCGGCCAGCGGCTCACCAGTATTCACCAGCGCCTCCAGTCCTTGCAGTTCCTCACATGCGCGAACCCGCTGGGCCCCTTCGCCATGTGCGCGGCTTTCCCGCGCCCGGACTACTACGGGCCCTCCGCCCCGCCCGCGGCCACCAGCCGACGACATGCCTTCCCGCCCGTACCCGCCTGGCAGGCGGGCCGGGACGGGGACCACGGGTGGTTCCCACGTTCACTACGAGCCGATCAACGGGTTAGGCGGCCAGCTCTGCCCCTGCGGCCTCGCCACGGTTACGCCGCAGGCCTTCACCGTGGCCTCCCGGCCGGCGACGCAATACCGGCCCGGGAGTTCCCCGCCCGTCATGAAGGGCAGGTACGCACCGCAACCCAGCCCCTATCCACCGGGTTTGAGCTGGGGTACCTCTTGAGAGGCTTTATGACGCTGGTTCCTCTCGTCCGCCTTCCCGCCTTGCTAGCCGGGCCCGCGCCCTCCGGCAGTACCGGCGCGTCCCGTCGTTGTCGGGGCTGCTTGCCACCCTCCCCGTTGCCTCCCGGGTCAGGCTGCCCCCAGCTTCATCACGCTGCTGCGACAGCGTGACGGCGAAGGCCTCTCACCTCCGCTCGGTCTCGTAGCGCCTCGTGGCGCTCCGCGTCGCCGGTCCAGATCTGGTTGGGCCGGGCGGCCTCGAACCGGCCGAACACGCCGGAGGCCGGGCCCGCGGCAGCGGCCGGCCGGTTCAGCTCCAGCCGCTCGAAATGCCGCTGGATCGTCCGGTCCGAGGGCGCCCAGCCCGCCTGCGCCCGCAGGATCCGGGTGACCTGCGCCGCGGTGCGCTGCGGGTTTTCCTTCTTCAGCGCGACCGCCAGCGCCAGCACCTCGGCCGGGGTCCGCGCGCTGACGCGGGCCGGAGACGGCACCAGCGCCTCGAACCCGCCGGCCTTCCAGTCCCGGACCCAGCGGCGGATCGTCTGCTCTGACACCGTGACCTTCTGCCCGGCCGGCCCGTCGTGCTCGCGGCCGGACAGGTCGCGGACCAGCGCGCCGCGCTGGCGGGCCGACAGCCCCGGATCGGTCACGTCCTGGATCAACTGGTAGCGGAACAACCCCGTCAGCCGGGCCCGCTCGGCCCGGCGGCGGGCTTCCTCAACTGCCTCAGCCACCCTCATTTCCTCCCTTTGATGTGGTTGCAGATCATCCGCACCGAAGGATGGCTCCCCGGCCGGCGGCTCACCAGAGGCAGCTGGTGTTGATCATCTGCACCGCCGCGCCGGGAGAAAGCAGCCGGCCGCAGGTGACCGCCGAGGCCAGCTCCCACGGCGACAACACAGACGCCAGCTCACCCCAGCGCCGCGCCGCCGCCACCGCAGCGGCTCCGATCGCGGCGACCGCATCGGCGGCCGCCGACCCCGACGGGCCGGGCAGCAGCGGATCGGGATCCAGCGCGCACGCCAGCACGGTGAACGCCGACCGCAGCGCCTCCGCCCGCGACACGAAGCGGCGCAGCCAGCCCCGCACCGTCGCCGCCGCCCGTCCCAGCCGGCCGGCGATCACCCCGCAGCCAAGACCAGCCGCAGCCAGCGCCAGCGCCTCGCCGATCACGGCAGCTGAATCTGCCCGCCGCGCCAGCATCCCGGCAGGCAGTAACACGTGCGTCTGCCCGCAGCCGTCCTTCCCCCGGCAGATCGACCGGCGCGGCCGGACCCGCCATCCAGCCCCGCCGGCTAGCCGGATCTCCCGCACCCGCCCATACCCCCACCGGCTCAGCGCCGTGCCGCACTCCGGGCACGCCAGCTGCCCCTCCCGCAACTGCCGCTCGACCTGCGCCGCGTCATTGCCTACCGTGAGCATGGGCGTCTCCGTACGCCTAGTGGCCCTCCCGGCGGCTCAGCCAAAAGACGACCGGGAGGGCCCGCCTCTACCGGACGTGCTCACGTTGTCGTCGGACACGAAAAAGGGCAACCCGGATCCGGTTGCCCATCCCACGCTCAGTCCCGATGACGCCCGCTCAAAGACCACGCTCATACGGAGCGACGCTCAACATCACCGCTGCGGGCGCGGCCCTGATCCGCTCCGAAACCAAGCCCGCCGCGGTCAGCGTCTGGGCCGGTGACCCGGCGACCGGGAAACGCCGGAATCTCACTGCCGAGGAAGACCGCGCTTTCTGGGCCTGGGCGACCGTCGAGGTCCTGCGCGCTACCGGCATCCGCGCCGAGGAACTGGTGCAGCTCAGCCATCACAGTTTCGTGCAGTACCGGCTGCCCGGCACCGGCGAACTGGTGCCGCTGCTGCAGATCGTCCCGTCCAAAACCGACGCCGAGCGGCTGCTGGTGATCAGCCCCGAACTCGCCGACGTGCTCAGCGCCATCATCAGCCGGGTCCGCGGCACCAGCCACGCCGTCCCGCTGGTCGCCGCCTACGACGACCACGAGCGCGTCTGGCTGCCGCCCGCCCCGGTACTGTTCCAGCGGCGCATCGGCGCCGAGGACCGCGCGATCCCCGCTGCCACCATCCGCAAGCTCCTCGCCGCCGCGCTGGCCCGCACCGGGCTGACCGACCCCGCCGGGGAACCGCTGCACTACACCCCGCACGACTTCCGCCGGATGTTCCTCACCGACGCCATCATGAACGGGCTGCCGCCGCACATCGCCCAGATCATCGCCGGGCACCGCGACATCAACGTCACCCTCGGCTACAAGGCCGTCTACCCCGACGAGGCCATCCAGGCCCACCTGGCCTTCCTCGCCCGCCGCCGGGCGCTGCGGCCCACCGAGGAATACCGCACCCCCACCGACGCCGAATGGGAAGAATTCCTCGGCCACTTCGAACGCCGCAAAGTCGCCACCGGCACCTGCGGCCGCGCGTTCGCCACCCCGTGCGTCCACGAGCACGACCCGTTGACCGAACTAACCGAGGGGGCGTCTGGGCTCCGCCCGAGGTCAACGGATAGTGACGCCGTGGCCGGTTCGGGATCGTTTTGACCTTGCTGGTTACTGCGGGTGGTGGCGTGGATCTGGTGTCATCACGTGTCGCCGAAGTACGGCGGCTCGCGGAGGTATGGATGCCAGAGCACAGCACGACGATCCGGGACATAGCGGCACTGGCGGTGGCCCGTGCGGGCCGGGTGGAGGAGACTGGTGACCCGCTGGCGCCGTTCCGGCTTGTTGATGAGCAGGGCGCCGAGGTCCCTGCGGTTACCGAGTTCCTGCACCACATGCTCGCCGACGACGCCAGCCCGGCGTCGCTGAGGTCGTACGCGTATGAGCTGCTGGCGTGGGTTCGCTTCCTGGACGCGGTCGGGGTTGCTTGGGATCTTGCCGGCCGGGCGGAGGCCCGCGACTTCGCGTTGTGGCTGAAGACCGTCAGGAAGCCGGCGCGGCTGCGCCGTCCCGGCGCTCCGGCTCCGGGCTCGGTGAACCCGGTCACCGGCAAGGCGACACCGGGCGAGAACTACGCGGCGCGGACCCGCCGGCATGCTCGCGCGGTGATCCGGTCGTTTTATGAGTACCACCGGGAGATGCACGGCCGGCCGCTGGTCAACCCGTTCCCGCAGGCCAAAGGCGCGGAGGACGGGCATCTGAATGCCCACCATAACCCCATGCAACCGTTCCGGCAGCCCGCGCGGCGAGCCGCCTACCAGCCGAAAGAGCCAAAACCAGCACCGCGGAGCATCCCCGACCAGGCGTTCAACGACCTGTTCGCCGGGCTGGCCTGCAACCGGGACCGGGCACTGATCGCGTTCTACATCTCTACCGGCGCTCGTGCTTCCGAACTGCTGGGCGCTCGCCAGGGCCTGGTCGCTCCGGAGGAGCAGACGATCGGCGTCATCCGCAAGGGCAGCCGGGCCCTGCAGCACCTGCCAGCCTCGGCGGACGCGTTTGTCTGGCTGCGCCTCTACCAGCAGGAGACCCCGGACCTGGTGCCAAGCGGACCGGAGGAGTCAGTGTGGTGGACGCTGCGCCGCCCGTTCCGGCCGCTGACCTATGACGCGGCACGGATGGTGTTCACCCGGGTCAACCGGCTGCTCGGCGCGAACTGGACGTTGCATGACCTGCGGCACAGCGCCGCGAAAAGAATGGTCCGCGATCCGCACCTGACCCTCGCCGACGTGCAATGGGTCCTCGGGCACGCCCACATCACGACTACCGAGATTTATACCGCGCCCGCCCAGGACGAGGTCATTGCCCATGTCCTGGCCCATCACGAGCGGCAGCGCACCGGACAGGCCAGGCCGCCGGCTCCGCCGGCGCCCGGCTACCGCCCGGAGGTGTTGGCGGCGCTGTTCGGCACCTCAGCGCCCGGCGGGGAGAACCGTTGACAGCGGCGGTCCGCGACAGTGCCGCTGATGCCGCCGAGGTCATAGAAGCGCCGGCAGCGGGCGGGCCGGCATGGGAGCCGCGGCCCTGTGAGGAGGGCTGGTGGCAGACACGGCAGAGCCGGGAGGACCTGACGGGCCGGCTGCTGGGCCTGTTCACCGATCCGGGCGCGGGCCTGACCCGGGACAAGACCCGGCGGCGCGGGCTGGCCAAGCTGCTGGACTGGCTCCAGCTCCAGCCCGGAGACAGCTGGCAGGAGCGGTGGCTGGCCAGCGGGGCGGACGGCGCTGGCTCCGGATGGACTGAACTGCCGTTGAAGGGACGTGTCCCGGTCCGGCGTCATCACCGCGACGAGCTGTTCGCGGGCCTCGTTCTGCTCGTGGCCGGGCAGGTCATCCGGCCCGGCTACCGGTGGCTGCTGAGCCAGCGGATGACGGTGATGCTCGCCGAGGCCCGGGCAGCCTTCGACCCCGGCGCCTTCGACGGCCTGGAGATCCAGGCCCGGCATGCGACGGCCTGGGCCCGCTCGGATGCGCTGAATAAGGTCACCTGGATGGTGATCCGCAAGGGCGGCCTGGTCGGCGACATCACCGTGGGCGACTGCCTGGAGCTGACGGCAGCCCTGGAAGCGCATCATTTCCGGGGCAGCGCGGGGCGGCCGTTGTTCTACGCGCTGCTCAAGGACACCGGCGTGCTCCCCGCCGGGGCGCCGTCGCGGCTGCGGGCGCTGCGGATCGAGGGGCGCCGCAGCATCGTCCAGATCGTGGACGGGTACGGCATCGAGTGCAGGCCCGTCCGGGACCTGCTGGTGGAGTACTTCTCCGAACGGGCTCCCGAGCTGGACCACACCTCGCTGCGCTCCATCGCCCGCAACCTGTGCCGGCTGTTCTGGCGCGACCTGGAGATCCATCATCCCGGCATCGACTCGCTCCACCTGTCACCGCAGGTCGCGCAGGCATGGAAGGACCGCCTGGCCTATATCCGGGATACCGTGGGGCAACCGGTGCGGCCGCGGATCAACTACCGCAGCGAGCTGGTGTTCGTCCGGGCCTTCTATGAGGACATCGCCCGGTGGGCGGCCGACGACCCTGCCCGGTGGGCACCGTGGGTGGCGCCGTGCCCGGTCAAGGCCGCCGAGTGCACGCAGAAGAAGTTCAAATCGCGGGTGAAGTCGCGGATGGACCAGCGGACCAGGACGCAGCTGCCGCTGCTGCCCGCCCTCTTGCGGGCGGTCGGGCAGCAGCGCAAAGACGCCGAGGAGCGCATCACTGCCGCCCGCGACACCCCGTCCGGAGACGTATTCACCGCCGCCGGCCAGGAATTCCAGCGTCGCCCGCCCGGTCAGGCCGGCCGCGTCAACGTCACCGAGGTCGCCACGGGCAAGCGGCGCAACCTCACCCACGAGGAAGAGGCGGCGTTCTGGTCATGGGCCACGGTGGAAGTCCTGCGGCACACCGGCATCCGCATCGAGGAGATGCTGGAACTCACTCACCACAGCTTCATCGCCTACACCCTGCCCACGACCGGCGAGGTCGTCCCGATGCTCCAGGTCGCCCCGTCCAAGACCGATGCCGAGAGGCTGCTGCTTGTCTCCCCGGAGCTCGCGGAGGTCCTCACCGCGATCATCTTCCGGGTCCGGGCCGGGAACGCGGCCCTGCCGCTGGTCTGCGCCTACGACGTGTTCGAGCAGACCTGGAGCCCGCCCATGCCGTTCCTGTTCCAGCGGCGCTACGGCAACGAGGACCGGCCGATCGGCCGCAGCTACATCCGGGAATGCATGGTCGCGACCTCGCAGGCCGCACGCATCGCCGCCGCCGGCGAAGTACTCGAGTGGCGGCCCCATGACTTCCGGAGGATCTTCGTCACCGATGCCCTGCGGTCCGGGCTGCCGCCGCACATCGCCGCGAAAATCTGCGGGCACGCCCTGCTGGACACCACCATGGGCTACGCCGCGATCTATCCTGAAGACGTGATCGCCCATCATCGGGCATTCATCGCCCGCCGCCGGACCGAGCGGCCTGGTGAAGAATACCGTGATCTGACCGCCTCCGAATGGGACGAGTTCCTCGCCCACTTCGAGCTACGCAAGGTTGCCCTGGGGACCTGCGGCCGCGACTTCGGAACCCCATGTGCGCATGAAAATGCGTGTGTCAGATGCCCGCTCCTCCGGGTCGACCCAGCTCAGGCGCCCCGGCTGGAAGAGATCCACGCCAACCTCGGCGACCGGCTCCAGGAGGCAAGGGAACAAGGCTGGCTCGGCGAGGTCGCCGCGATCGAGACAACCCTGGCCGCCGCCGCCCAGAAACTTCAAGCCATGCGCGACCTCACCACCAGGTCCGCGAGCACGAGCATTCACATCGGCATGCCGGACGTCCGCCCTTCCGCCGGGCGACACAATCCAGGCTCGTGAACTTCCCAGGCATGCACGCAGGTAACAGGTAATAGGAGGCCAGGATGCACGCAATTGCCGATGAACGGACGGGTGCGCTTGCCGCGTAATGGCCGCTAGCCGCCGGAATCTTGCCTGCCGGGAGTGCGCCGAAACCGCAGAACACTGACCACGGCATGAAGGTAAAATGCTTGCGACATGCGCTCTGTTACCGGCACTCGGATGGACCTCGGCAGAACGCCGGCCACCCCGCCTTGCGCCCGCTGATGACCGATCCGCGGCAGGCCTCCGATGCCGCCCGCGCGATCGCGGCAGCGGCCCTGGGCCGCGACCCCGGCCCCATGGCCGCCACTGAGAGCAGCTCCCATCACGTCTACGTCGGCTCGGGTGTCGTCGTGAAGATCATCGACGCCGGCGGACACTCGCGACTGGACCGGGAGATCGCGCTCGCGCCCTGCCTGCCCGCCGGCCTCACGGCCCCGCTGCTCGGCAGCGGGCTCCACCAGCTGGGGACGCGCGAGGTCCGCTACGCCTGCTACGCCCGCGTGCCAGGGACGGCTCCCGGCATGGGCCTGCCCGGCGTGGACAGCGGCACCGCGCGCGTGCTGGCCGAGGAGGCAGTCCAGCGGCTCGGCCGACTGCACAGCTGGATGCCCGCAGGCCACGCCGGGCTGACGCTGGAGGAACCTCTTGACCACGGCGGGTTCGTCAGCAAGGCCGCGCTGCTCGCCGAGATTGAGAACCTCGCCGCCCGGGACCGTGACGGAATCGTGCCCCGCCATCACCTCGACGGCCTGACGGCGATAGCCGAGCGTGCGCCGCTGCACGCACGGGCTGTCGTCCCGGTTCACGCGGACTGCCACTGGGGCAACTGGCTCGCGTCCGACCGGAGAGTGACGGCGCTGCTGGACTTCGAATGGGCACGCTTCGGAGAGCCTGCCGATGACTGGTTCTTCCTGGCCCGGTTCAGCGGCCCGCACATGGAGGCCGTTCTCGACGTCATCGCCCGTGCCACGACGACCTCCCCGGAAACCCTCCGGGCACAGTGCGAGGTCCGCGAAGCGGCCCACCTCGCCTCCGACCTCCGCGCCGCGCTCGAACACCCAGATGCCCGTGCGCCGATGGCTGGCGACCGCCTGCGCGGACTCGAGGAACTCATCGACGGGCGCTACTGGTGGCGCCACACCCGGTGACGCCAGCTGCGGCAGCCAACAAGTGCCCGCTCATGCCGCTGACCGTGGGCGCTCCCTCCAGCTCGGCGACACGCGCGGCTGTCACGCACTGCAAAGATCCTTCGTAACCCTGAGTCACACCCAGCGTCGCGGACGGCTTGCATCCCAACTCAAGATCATTTCGGTTAAAGCTGCCTGCGATGCGCGCTGCACTGGCCAGACCCAGCCCAGCGGGACCGCATCGCCGAGATCCGCGAGAACCTCACCGCCCGCATCGCCGAAGCCGACCGCGAAGGCTGGCTCGGCGAAGCCGAAGGACTCAAGATCAGCCTCGCCGGCGCCAACGACAAGCTCGCCCAGATCGACCGGCGGACCCGCGCCCCGGGCCCGGTCGGACTCGGCATGCCTGCCCTCAGCCAAGTCTCCGGCAGGGTCTGAACAGTCCAAACCCGCGCAAATCTCATGATCATTTGTCCAGTTCAGAGAATGCCGAAAAGCGGGCGTCAGCCAGAGCATGACTATTCGTTGTCAGCATGTTCATTCACGCTCAGCGATCCCCAACAGCTTGCACTACAGCCGCAGCCCG
>Ga0335075_10015202_pt1 | contig 11538 bp, 9 predicted proteins | sample Lox_Sample_24_FD_206723 | JGI IMG/M metagenome (GOLD analysis project Ga0335075, IMG submission 206723) | Soil microbial communities from Loxahatchee National Wildlife Refuge, Florida, United States - Lox_Sample_2.4 | ecosystem: Environmental > Terrestrial > Soil > Wetlands | place: USA: Florida...
TGGCTCGAGTCGATCGTCTCGACGAGCGAGCGATCGAGCTTCACGCGCGTGATCGGCAACTGTTGCAGCGAGGTGAGCGAGGAGAAGCCGGTGCCGAAATCATCCAGCGAGATCTCGACACCGAGCTCTCGCAGCCGCTCGAGCGCGCGAATCGTCGTGGGGCCCGTCTGCAGCACCGTCTCGGTGAGCTCGAGCTCGAGCGCATTCGGCGGCAGCCCCGTGACGCGCAGCGCCTCGGCCACCTGGTCCACGAAATCGCTCTCGAAGAACTGTGGCGCCGAGACGTTGATCGCGACGCTCGCTCGATGCCAGCCCATCGCGCGCCACGCCGCGACAGCGGACGTCGTGGATCTCAGCACCCAGGTGGACAGGTCGCGCATGAGTCCCGTCTGCTCGGCGATGTGCACGAACTCACGCGCGGATGCGACCCGCCCGTCCGGCCTGCGCCATCGCAACAGCGCCTCGACACCGGCCGGCTCGAAGGTGTGCAGCGCGATGAGCGGTTGGTACATGAGCAAGAGCTCGCCTGCCTCGACCGCGCGGCGCAGCGCCTGCTCGAGGCCGAAGTGCTGCTCCGCGGCATCCGCGAGCTCGGCACTGTAGAGCGCAAAGCGATTGCGGCCGAGATCCTTGGCGCGGAACAGTGCGACGTCGGCCGCGCGCAGCAGTGCATCCACGTCGCCGGCATGCTCCGGATACAGGCTCGCGCCGGCGCTGGCGCTCGTCGAAAGCACGCGCCCGTCCACGGAGAGCGGCTGCTGGAGCGCTTCGAGCAGCGCGCCCGCGCGCTTCGTGACATCGTCGGCTCCGAGTACGGCCTCGAGGATGACGGTGAATTCATCGCCTCCGAGGCGTGCGACGAGCGTGCCCGCGCCAGCGGCTTGCTCGAGCCGCTCGCCGATCGCCTGTAGCACGCGGTCGCCGAAGGTATGACCGAGGGTGTCGTTGATCGACTTGAAGTTGTCGAGATCGACGACCACGAGCGCGAAGGATTCGTGCAGGTCGGCGGCGGCGGCGATCGCTCCCTCGAGCTGCGCCGCGAGCTTGCGGCGGTTCGGCAGCCGTGTGAGCGGATCGTGATGGGCGAGATGGTGCAGCTGTCGAGTGCGCTCGAGGATGCGCTGCTCGAGCTCCCCCTGATGAGTGCGCAGCGCCTGCTCGACCGCCGCCACTTGATCTGCCATCGCATTGAACGACTCGGCGAGCGCGTCGAGCTCCGCGAGTCCCGCGCGCGGCGCGCGCACGTCGCGGCTACCGGCCGTGAGGCGTCGAGTGGCCGCGGTCAGGCGGCGCACCGGCAGGAGGATCCTCAAGCCGAGGACGATCGAGACGAGCAAGACCACCGCGAGCACCGTGACGCCGGTCTCGGCGAGCGTTCGCTCGGCTGCGATCGCTGCCTGCGCGGCGCGCTCGGCCGCCGCGGACAGATCCGCGCGCGCGGGCTCCTGCAAGCTCGCCTGTGCCGCCGCGAGCAGCGCCGCGCCGTCGGTGAGGAATGAATGGCTCGCCTCGTGGTTGCGCGCGTCGAAGCGCTCGATGCGCCGACGCAGCGCGATCGCCGACTTGAGATCCTGCCGAACCAGCTCGAGCCATGCCGGACCCGGCGAGCGCAGGAGCTCGGCCTGGTGGGCTCGCAGCACCGACTGCAAGCGCGCCTCCGCGCGCGCCGTGCCGATTCCCGTCGCCGGCTCCGCGCGTAGCGCGTTGATGGCGTCGTCGAGCTCTGCGAGAGAACGTCGCGCGATGACCTGATTCCCGTTCACGACCAACCCTGCGCCGCCCGCCGACACGATCCGCCGACTGTCCGCGTCGAGCAGGGCGCGCCGCTCGGCCTGCCAGTTGCGGCGCTGGCCGGACTGCTCGGCCAGGCGCCGGCCGAGAGCGATATGACTTGCGATGTGGGCGAGCAACGGCGCCTGCACGCTCGGCGGCGTCCGCGCGGCCTCGAAGTACGACTGGACGGCCGAGTTGAGGCCATTTTCGGCATCGCTCAGCGCGTCGGGCCCGATCGGATGGTCCGAATCGAGATACTCACCCACCGTGCGGTCATAGGCCGTGAGCTGGTCGATCACGACGCCCGAGCGCACGGCGAGGGGCTCGTAGTGAGCCTGCATGCTGCGTACCGCTTCGACGGCCGCCCGAGTGGTCCGGCGCGCGAGGACCTGCCCGGCGAGGACCACTATGCCGACGGCGGCGAGGCCGAGCGCCAGATGGCTGCCGAGGCCTAGGCGGGGCCGCAGCCGCAAGCGGCGCAGCCGAGCCATCATTCGCTCGAAGCGGGCGGTTCGCATCGAGGGTGCCCATCATGAGACATAAACCGAACCTTCGGGGCTGGGCTCAGAAGGTCTCGTAGCTTGCGACAGCCTCAGCTCGACGGGCCATCGACGACGTCCCAGAACCGCGCCGGAGGTGACCGACGCGCCGAAACGCTCGCGATGACTTGCTTTATACTCGTTGCATGACAGAGCTCGCGGATAGTTTCGATTCCGCTTTTGCCAAGGCGGTCGATCTCGGCAACCGGCTTGCCGACAAGGACAAAGATGCCGATCTATGGGACATCGCGGACGGGTTGCTCGCCGGCGCCATACAATACTGGCTGTATTCCCGCCAGCCCTGTGGCGATCCGCGCTGCCAGGACTGCATGCCGATCAGTACCGCTGAGGGGCGTATGGCGGAGCTGAAGCGGCTGATCGACGAGCTCGCCTCGGAGAGCGAGTATTTCCATACCCCGACCGACTCCAACGCCGGGCGCGCTTGAGCAGTAACGGTTCTCAAGGCGAGGCGATCCTCGCGGAAGTGGTGATCATCGGAGCTGGACCCTGCGGCCTGTTCCAGGTCTTCGAGCTCGGTCTGCTCGGCATCAGCGCGCACGTCGTCGACTCCCTGCCGCACCCCGGAGGGCAGTGCGCGGAGCTCTATCCCGACAAGCCGATCTACGACATACCGGCCGTCCCGGTCTGCACGGCCCAGCAGCTCATCGAGCGTCTGCTCGAGCAAGTCAAGCCGTTCCATCCGCAGCTGCATCTCGGACAGGAGGTCACCGAGCTCGCCGAGCGCCACGGCCGGTTCCTGCTGCGTACGGCGGCAGGTACCACATTCGATGCCGGAGCGGTGGTGATCGCTGCCGGCGTCGGCTCCTTTCAGCCGCGGCGCCTCGGCCTCGAAGGCGCCGAGCCCCTGGAGGGACGATCGATCCACTATCGCGTTCGCGATGCGAGCGAGTTCGGCGGCAAGCGGCTCGTGGTCTTCGGAGGCGGCGATTCGGCGCTCGACTGGACGCTCGCGCTTGCGCCCACCGCGCGCAGCCTCACGCTGGTGCACCGGCGCGGTGAGTTTCGCGCGGCGCCGGCTTCGGTCGCGAAGATGCGCGACCTGGTCGCCGCCGGCCGAGTTCGATACATAGAGGGTCTTGCGGATTCGCTCATCCTCGCGGACGGTGCCCTGGTCGGCGTCAAGGTGAAGGGCGCGGACGGCGGGCTGCATGCCCTCGAGGCCGACGGACTGCTCGCCTTCTTCGGCCTGCATCCCAAGCTCGGTCCGATCGCCGAGTGGAGTCTCGAGCTCGAGCGCAAGGCGCTCAAGGTCGACACGGAGCGCTTCCAGACGAGCGTCCCGGGGATCTTCGCGATCGGCGACGTGAGCGTCTATCCGGGCAAGAAGAAACTGATCCTCTCCGGGTTTCACGAGGCGGCGCTCGCGGCCTTTGGGATCCAGCATCACCTGTTCCCGCAGAAAAAGCAGTTCCTGCAATACACAACGACGAGCCCGGTGATGCACAAGCGGCTCGGCGTGCCGGATACCTGAGGGCGGGATTCGCTGCCCGCTCCCCTCGCAGCAGTATGGATCCGCGGATCGCCGACCTGCTGAACCTACTCGAGCTCGAGCCGCTCGAGGTCAACTTGTTCCGCGGGGCGAGCCGCGACATCGGCGGTCCGCAGGTTTTCGGCGGCCAGGTGCTCGGGCAGGCGCTCATGGCCGCCTCGCGCACGGTCGAGCAGCGTATCGTTCATTCGCTGCATGCCTATTTCCTGCGGCGCGGCGACTGCGATGCGCCGATCGTCTACCACGTCGACCGCAGCCGCGACGGCCACAGCTTCTCGAACCGACGCGTGATCGCCATTCAGCACGGCGAGCAGATCTTCAACATGACCGCATCGTTCCAGATCGTCGAGACGGGCCTCGAGCACCAGATTCCGATGCCCGTGGTGCCGCCGCCGGAATCGCTGCCCGACACCTCGCGAGCGCCGCCCGAGCTGCTCGCGCGGCTGCCCACCCGCGTCCGGCAGCTGCTCGAGACGCCGCGGCCGTTCGAGTTCCGCAGCGTTCAGCCCGCCGATCGGCTGCGGCAGAGCGGCGCGGCGCCCGCGCGCGAGATCTGGTTCCGCGCCGTGAGCGCGCTCCCCGACGACCAGACGCTGCAGCGCTCTCTGCTCGCCTACGTCTCCGACTTCCACCTGCTCGAGACCGCAACGCTCCCACACGGTATCTCGACGCTGAGCGGCAAGGCGATCGTCGCGAGCATCGATCACGCGATGTGGTTCCATCGTCCGCTGCGCGTGGACGATTGGCTGCTCTACGCCGTGGAGAGCCCGAGCGCTGCCGGAGCGCGCGGCTTCGCGCGCGCGAGCGTGTTCTCGCGCGACGGTCGACTGGTCGCGAGCACGGCGCAGGAGGGGCTCGTGCGGCTCGGCGGGGACCGGCCGGGCGACCGGCGCGACTGATGCGGGAAGCCTCAAGACCGTGCGATGCCTCGGCTCTTTGATCGCCGCGGTCCTGCTCGCAGGCACGCCCGCGCTGTCGCAGACCCGCGCGGGGCAGCCGGCCGTCGCTGACGATGCGCAGAGCGCCGTCGAGGCGCTCGTCGCGGGCTGGTCCGGCGCCTACGATGATCTCGAGCAGGTGATCTTCGATGCTCGCACCCCCTCTCCCCTGGTCTCGGACGATGACCGGCGCATCCGCACGATCGTCGCTCCCGTGAGCCTGCCCTGGCTCGCCAAGAACGTGCTCTATCTCGAGGAGTTTCGCCAGGACGATCCGGACGACCCCCGCCGTCAGGTGCTGCTATGGCTCGCGCCCGAGCCCGGCCCGGTCGCCGGGACGGTCAGAGTCCGCCAGCTCACCTTTCGCGAGCCGCAGCGCTGGCGCAACCTCTATGCGCACCCACGGCAGCTCGAGCGCCTGCGCCGGCGCGATCTCGCAGCGATTCCCGGCTGCGATCTCGTGCTGACGCGCAGCGGCGGGGAGTTCATCGGCGGCACCGTCGGCCGGCGGTGCGTCGATTCGGTGACGCGTCCGCGGCGCTATGTCGTCTACCGATTGCTGGTCGGCGACGGATTGAACTGGTATCGCAGGCGCGTGTTTCGCCTCGCCGGCGATAAGCTCGAGACGGAGACCGTCGGCTTCAACTGGTTCGAGCTGCACCGCGCACGCCTGTACGCCTGCAGGATCCGCTGGTCGCGCTCGGGACGTCCGGGGGACCTCGTGCCGCTGACCACCATCGATCTTCAGGACGAGGGCGGGCGCGCGACGGTCACTGCGCCGGACGGGCTCTCCTTCGAGCTCGAGCTGCACAGCGACGACTGGCCGTTCGACTCCAATCGCGATGCGCTGATCTTGATCGTCCGGCAGCTCGGCGCCGGCGAGCCGCTCGTGTCGAGCTGGACGGGGCTCGACGCCGAGCAGATCTCGGCCTCGCTCGGTGCGCTCGCGGTGAGCTGCGGCCCGATCGCACCGCGTCCGAGCGTCCGGTTCTGAAACGCGCACCTCAGCCGGAGCCGCGAGCGCGCAGCACCTTGCCCGGATTGAGGATGCCCTTCGGATCGAAGGCCCGCTTGATGGCCCGCATCAGATCGAGCTCGACGCCCGGAGCATAGCGCTCGAGCTCGGCGACCTTGAGCCTGCCGATGCCGTGCTCGGCGCTGATGCTGCCTCCGAGTGAGTGGACGATGTCGTGAATCGCGCGCATCACCACCGGGGCCCGCTCGAGGAAGGCGGCAGGATCGGTCCCGGGGCCCTGGCTGAGATTGAAATGTAGATTGCCGTCTCCCACATGTCCGTAGGTCACGGGGCGTGCCTGCGGCACGTGGGCCCGCACCCACTCGGATCCCTCTCGCACGAGCCGCGGCAGCTCGGCGAGCGGCACGGACACATCGTGTTTGAGGCTCGCGCCCTCCCGCCCTTGCGCTTCGGGAACGCTCTCGCGCAGGCGCCACAGCGCGGCGCGCTCCCGCTCGCTCTTCGCGAGCGCCGCATCGAGCACGTCGCCGCGCTCGAGCGCGGTGGCGAGGGTCTGCGCGAGCCGCTCCTCGAGCGGCTCGGCCGCCCACGAGGACGTGAGCTCCGCCAGCACGTACCACGAATGGCGCTCCGTGAGCGGATCGACGACCCCCGGAATGTGGCGGATGGTCAGGTCGACGGCGATACGCGGCAGTAGCTCGAATGAGCTCACGAGGTCGGCGCTGCGCTCGCGCAGCTGTGCGAGCAAATCCACCGCTGCCTGGACGCTGCGCACGGCCGCGAATGCCGTCGCGACGCTCCTCGGCTTGGGAAAGAGCTTCAGGCTCGCGGCGGTGATGACGCCGAGAGTGCCCTCCGCGCCGAGGAACAGAGATTTCACGTCGTAGCCGGTGTTGTCCTTGCGCAGAGGGCTCAGGCTCGAGAGCACCCGGCCGTCGGCCAAGACGACCTCGATACCGAGCACCAGGTCGCGCATCATCCCGTAGCGCAGCACCTGCGTGCCGCCCGCATTGGTCGAGAGGTTGCCACCGATCTGACAGCTGCCTTGTGAGCCGAGGGCGAGGGGGAAGAGCCGCTCGGCACCGTCGGCGGCGCGCCGTACCGTCTCGAGCAGGCAACCGGCCTCGGCGATGAGCGTAAAGCCCGCGGCGTCGAGGGCGCGGATGCGATCGAGCCGCGCGAGCGCGAGAACGATCTGCTCCCCGGATTCGTCGGGGGTGGCGCCGCCACAGTAGCTCGTATTGCCGCCGTGCGGTACCACGCCGATTCCGTGCTCGTTGCAGAGCGCGAGGACTTCCGAGATCTGCTCGACCGAGCGCGGGAGAATCACCGCGGCGGCGCGGCCTCGATAGAGGTGGCGGTGGTCGGTGAGATACGGCGCGACGTCTTCAGGGCGTGTGAGCACGGCCTGCTGCCCGAGCCGCTCGCGGATTCGTTCGACGATGGCACTCACGGATGTGGCCCTGTCGCTCGCGCTAGCGCAACACGGCCCCGAGCGCGTGCCCGACCAGATAGCTCACGATGCCCGCGCCGCCGCCGATCAGTACCATGCGCAGCGCGCCTCGCCAAGCGGCGCGGCCGGTGAACAGGCTGAGTGCGAGCCCTACGACGCACAGGCCCCCGAGTGCGGTCGCGGCCGCGGTAGCGACGCCGATGGTGCCGTGCAAACCGACGAGGAACGGTATCAACGGCAGGGCCGCTCCCACCGCGAACGACAGAAACGAGAACGCCGCGGCGCCCCAGGGCGAGCCGAGATCGTCGGGATTCAGCCCGAGCTCCTCGCGGGAGAGCACCTCGAGCGCCTGCTCCGGATGCGCGAGCAGCGTCCGGCTCATCGCTCTCGCCTGCTCGAGATCGATGCCCCGCGCGTGATAGATGAGCGCGAGCTCCTCGGCTTCCTCCTCGGGGTAGGCGGCGACCTCCGCGCGCTCGAGGGCGATCTGGTACTCGTACATCTCGCGTTGTGAGCGGACCGAGACGTACTCGCCCGAAGCCATGGATAGCGCGCCCGCGAGCAGCCCGGCGGCGCCGGCCGTCAGCACGTACGCGCTGCCGGCGCCGGCGCCGGCGACACCGAGCACCAGACTCGCGTTCGAGATGATGCCGTCGCTCACGCCGAACACGGCCGCGCGCAGGTTGCCGCCGACGGTCCTGCGATGGCGCGCGCCGATGTCCGTCGCCGAGGTCGGCATCGCGTGCCCGGGCGCCGCCATTCCCCCGGTGTAGATCGAGAGTCCTCGCAGCTTCATCGCCGCCAGCACGCCCCGCATGGAGCGCGGACCGAGGCGGTGGACCAGGTCCGCGACGATGCGCGCACGCAGCGTCGGGCGAAAGGCGATCTCGTTCGCGCCGGAAAGCCGTGCGGCGCTCGCCTGCCAGTGCTCCGATTGCTCCTCGGCCGCCGCCGCGAGATTCAGGAACAGGGTCTTCTTGCGGGGATCAGGCTCCGCGCGAGCGACCTCGCGGTACAGCCACGCCGACTCCTTCTCGTGGAACCAGCTGTCACGATCGGTGGTCAGGAGCGGCTCTCAGCCTCTGCAGGGAGGCGGTACCCGGCATCAGTACCCTCGGTCGTCTGCTTCCTCGTCCCACTCATCGTCTTCGTCATCGTCGTCCCAGTCGTCATCGTCATCCTCGTCCTCATCCGCCTCATCGTCGTCCTCTTCCTCTTCTTCTTCCTCGTCCTCGGGGTGCTTGCTCGACCCGGCCCACCCCTCCGGCTCCTCGATCGTGTCCAGATCCATCTCGTGCCAAGTCTCGAGGTCGATCTCCTCGACGTCACCGTCGAGGTACTCGATCTCGACGAGCTCGGAATCCTCGTCGACCGAGAGCACGCGGAAGGATTCCTCTTCTTCCACGTTCTCGTACCACTGGCCGGGGACCGGCTCATAATCTCTGCTCACCGTGTGCTCCCTCGAGGGCCGGCGCCCTCGCTGGCGAGAGTTTAAGGGCGTGCTCAGAACCAGTCTATCCCGTATAGTTTTTCCATGACCGCGCGGCGCCCGAGCTCTGATTCCCCGCTGACCGGGGCGCGCCGCGTCGTGGTGAAAGTGGGCTCGGCGCTGCTGGTCGACCAGGATACGGGGCGCTTGAACCGCAGCTGGCTCGAGACCCTGATCGAGGATCTGGTGCGGCTGCGCCGGCGTGGCCAGCAGCTCATCCTCGTCTCCTCCGGCGCGATCGCCCTCGGGCGCCGCCAGCTCGCCTTGCCCAAGGGGCCCTTGAGGCTCGAGGAGAGCCAGGCGGCCGCCGCCGTCGGCCAAATCCGGCTCGCGCACGCGTACAAGGAGCTGCTCGAGGAGAAGTCGGTTACCGTCGCCCAGGTGCTCCTGACGCTCGAGGACAGCGAGCGCCGGCGCCGGTTCCTCAATGCCCGAGCCACCCTAGAGGCGCTGCTGGCGCTCGGTGCTCTGCCGGTGATCAACGAGAACGACACCGTCGCGACCGCCGAGATCCGCTACGGCGACAACGATCGTCTCGCGGCACGGGTCGCGCAGATGACCGGCGCGGATTGTCTGGTGCTGCTCTCGGACGTGGACGGGCTCTACACGGCCGACCCGCACCGAGAGCCGGCCGCAGAGCTCATCGACCGGGTCATGCGGGTGACGCCCGAGATCGAGGCGATGGCGGGTCGGTCGGCGTCCACGGTCGGCTCCGGCGGGATGGCGACCAAGCTGCTCGCTGCGAAGATCGCCATGGCCGCTGGCTGCCACCTTTGCATCGCGGCCGGCCATCACCGTCACCCCGTCAGGCGTCTCGAGGAGGGTGCCCGCTGCACCTGGTTCGTGCCCGGCTCGAGCCCGGTCGCGGCGCGCAAACAGTGGATCGCGGGCACTTTGCGCCCGGCGGGCGCGATAGCGATCGATGTCGGAGCCCTGCGGGCGCTGCGCGAGGGCAAGAGCCTGCTTCCGGCCGGCGTCGTGCGCGCGCTCGGCAGGTTCGACCGTGGCGACACGGTGAGTGTCATTGGGCCCGACGGCACGGAGTTCGCGCGGGGGATCATCGCTTACTCCGACCTCGACGCCGCGCGCATCATGGGGCGCAAATCCTCGGAGATCGAGGGCATTCTCGGCTACAGGGGGCGCGATGAGATGATCCATCGCGACGATCTCGTGGTCCTGCAGGCGGGCGCGGACCCCCTCGAGCCCGCGGAGGCGGCATCGTGAGCGATTCGAACGCAACATCGTCGGGCATCGGTGAGCTCATGCAGCGGATGGGGATCGCGGCCTGCGCGGCGGCGACCGTCCTCGCGACCGTGGGGACGGAGCGCAAGAACCGCGCGCTCGGCGCCGCCGCGGCGGCCATCCGCGCGCATCGAGAGGACATCCTCGAGGCGAATACCGCCGATCTCGAAGCCGCGCGCACGAAGCGCCTCACCTCGGCGCTGCTCGATCGACTGATGCTCGACGACAGGCGCGTCGAGGCGATGGCGCGCGGTATCGAGGAGGTCATCGCGCTCGCCGATCCCATCGGCAGTGTCGCCGCGGAATGGTCCAGGCCGAACGGCCTGAGGATCGAACGAGTGCGGGTGCCGCTCGGGGTGATCGGAATCATCTACGAGAGCCGTCCCAACGTGACGGCCGACGCGGGCGCGCTCTGCCTGAAGTCCGGCAACGCCGTCATCCTGCGCGGTGGCTCGGAGAGCGAGCGATCGAGCCGGGCCATCCACGCCTGTCTACTCGAAGGGCTCCGCGCCGCGAACTTGCCCGAGGGGGCTATCCAGCTCGTCCCCACGACCGACCGGGCCGCCGTCGGCTATCTGCTCTCGGGTATGACCGATTACCTGGATGTCGTCGTGCCGCGCGGCGGCAAGGAGCTCGTCGCCCGAGTGCAGAAAGAGGCGCGGGTTCCCGTCATCGGACACCTCGAGGGCAACTGCCACGTGTACGTCGATCGGGACTCGGACCTGCGCATGGCTCGCGCGATCGTCCTCAATGCCAAGATGCGCCGCACGGGCATTTGCGGCGCCGCCGAGACATTGCTCATCGATCGGGCATGCGTGCCAACGCATCTGCAACCCATCGTAGCGGACCTGCTCGAGGCCGGCTGCGAGGTGCGCGGTGACGAGCTGGTGCGCAAGGCCGATCCGCGCGTGCGCCCCGCCTCGGAGGACGACTGGTACACGGAGTATCTCGACGCGATCATCGCGGCGCGAGTGGTGGACGGGGTCGATGCCGCCGTCGAGCACATCGCGCGCTACGGCTCGGCGCATACGGAGTCGATCGTCACCGAGAACGCCGCGACGGCTCAGCGATTCCTCGAGCGCGTGGACAGTGCCATCGTGCTGCACAACGCCTCGACGCAGTTCGCGGATGGAGGAGAGTTCGGGATGGGCGCGGAGATCGGAATCTCGACCGACCGCTTCCATGCCCGCGGACCGGTCGGCGTCGAGCAGCTGACGAGCTACAAGTATGTCGTGCGCGGCGCCGGGCACGTCAGGCCGTGACGAGGTGAGACCGCGCGTCGCGCTCGCGCATCAGGCCGACGCGCGCTCGGCAAGTCCCGCGAGCCCGTCCGGCAGCGAATAGACCGACCGGAATCCTCTCGCGCGTAGCGCCTCGGCAGCCGCGAGGCTGCGCTTGCCGCTCGCGCAGACAAGCAGGTACTTCGCGTCGAGGTCGAGCGCGGTCTCGCCACGCGAATCCGTGCCCGACACGAGGGCGAGGAGCCTCTGAAGCGGAATGTGCCGCACACGCGCGACGGGCGCGGGGTATTCCGCGACCTCGTGCGGGTCGCGAACATCGATGACCTCGAAGCCCTGGCGCAGCGCCTCCGAGAGATCCCCGAAAGACCGCGACAGGT
>Ga0335075_10015203_pt1 | contig 11538 bp, 7 predicted proteins | sample Lox_Sample_24_FD_206723 | JGI IMG/M metagenome (GOLD analysis project Ga0335075, IMG submission 206723) | Soil microbial communities from Loxahatchee National Wildlife Refuge, Florida, United States - Lox_Sample_2.4 | ecosystem: Environmental > Terrestrial > Soil > Wetlands | place: USA: Florida...
GATCTGACCGAGGCCGGTCGAAGCTGGTTGACGCGACCCATCGAAGAACAATACGCCCTCATCTACCAGCGCCTGCGCGAACCGGATCGTGCGGACGGTTCCTATAGTTCCTGGGGCCACGAATTCGACGACGGCTGGTTTCTCGGCTCGGTCGTGTCGTCGGTCCCGGTGTCATCGGGCCGGAAGAGCCGCGAGGATTGGGGAACGGCGCTGACCGCGGAGCAGCGGCAGCCGTTGCGCGAGGGGCTGTATGCCGCCTTCGCCGAGCTGCCGATCGGCGTCTTCCATCGCTTCGACACATTCGCCGCCTACGTCTGTTTCGGCCCGCACAATCCGCTGCTGTTGGGCCAGCGTTTAGACAAAGTGCGCGTGCGCGTGGCAGGCCGCATCCTGCTGCCGCGCGACGAACCGCTGTACGATACGGGCCGTCGTTTACTGGGTCAGCTGGTGAGCAATCGTCTGGTGTCGCTGGGTTGCCTGCAAGCCGGCCGCGATGCCGACGGCGAGCTGCTGATCGCGCGTCTGCCGCGCCTGGACGTGTACTTTGGCCGCACTGCTCCACCGGAAGCCGGTGGGACCGGCGTCGCGCCGGTCGTTGTGGTGCAGCCGGATTTCAGTGTTCTGGTCATCGGCGTCGATCAATCGCCGCTGGCGGAACTGATGCCGTTCTGCGAGCGTCTCCGCGAGCGCAGCAGCCCCGGCGCGGCAACGCTGCGTCTGACGCGAGCCTCGGTCGTCAAAGGGGCGGTGATGGGGCTATCGAGCGCCCAGATGCTTGAGCGATTGCAGAGTCATTGCAGCAAGCCCTTGCCGGGCAATGTGGTTCATGAAGTGCGCGAGTGGGCGGACTGGGTACGTGTGGTGTCCGCCGCACCGGCCGTGCTGTTCCGCTGCCCCGACGTCGTCGCCGCCGATCGCATCGTTGTCGCGCTTGGCCGCCACGCCGAAAAGATCAATGACACAACGGTGGCACTCGCATCCGCGGACCTCGGCGATGCCGACCGCCGAAAACTGTTGGAGCAAGGTATCATCATTAGCCACGGCGAGGATACGCCAGACGGTAAGAAGCACTAACATTTTGCCGATTTGCCCGGAGCGCCAGCGACGGGCTAGTGATTCATTCTGTTAGTGGTTCTTCGTAAAATCTCGCGCTGGACAAATATAATCGACATTGGACATGCGCTCACCACCGTCGGGAGGGAAACGCCATGCCGGTACATGACTGGACTCGCGTCGATGCCGGATTGTTTCACAATTTTCATCTGGGCTGGATTTGTGCTCTCTCCGATGCTCTGAACCTCGAAGTCTTGCCGTCCAATTACTTCGCCCTCGTGGAACAACGAATACCGGGTTCGACGCCCCATGACTTGATTGCTGGTCTGCCTCTGGGAGAAGCTGAAATCTACGCCCGCAAGGCCGATCGCATCGCCGTCCGCCGCCAAAATGGGGGTGTAGTCTTTGTCCTCGAAATTGTTTCGCCCGGAATCAAATCCAGTTTCATCGAGTTGCAAACGTTCGTCGAGCAAATGGCGCACCTTATCATTCAGAACGTCAATCTACTGGTTATCGACCTCTTCCCGCCCGGCGCATTTGATCCACAGGGAATACATAAGGCCATCTGGGACGAGCTTCAGGAAGATAGCTTCGATCTGCCGAAAAATAGGCCGCTCACTCTGACGGCCTATAATGCGGGGCCGGAACCGGCAGCCTACATCGAGCCGGTCGCTGTCGGCGATGTTTTGCCCGATATGCCGTTGTTCTTGAGTCCGGAGATTTTGGTTTCAGTGCCGCTGGAAGCGACCTACCAGACGAGGTGGAAGGCTTTCCCTGCTGTGTTGAAAAGGTTGTTGCAGGAACCGCCGCCAGCGTAATGCACGGACATTCTGATGTCACATCGGCACATACACTACCTGATCGCGCCATTCTGCATCTTCACTGCACACAGCCAAAATCAACAGTTCATCAATGGCTTTCCCCAATGGCAATTGATCGTCCACGATAATGACACCAGGCATGTTCTCTCCAGCGCGGACGCGATCGTAGGTGAAACCGGGAATAGTGTTGCGGTCGTGGGTAATTAGGATGCGTCCCTCGGCAGCAGCCCAAGCGAGAATGTCGCGGTCGTCTGCGCCGAGCAATCCCACTTCCTGGATGCGCGCGATGTCGAGGTTCGGCTGCCGCGCCAGTAGGCCGCGGATCAAGGCGCGGTCGATGTGTTCGTCGGTTGCCAGCCGCAGCATTTCATGGCTCCTGCCGTGCCGACCGGCGGGCCAGCAGTTCCTCGCGCGTTAGGCGCCGCGGCAACTCGGCTTCGATTTGCTGCCGGACTTCCTCGGCCTCGGATTGGCGACGCCGCATATACTCCTCGATCTCCGAGCGATGCCGCAGATAATAGGCAACAACGGCGTGGATGTCGGCCAATTCCAGCGTGTCAAAACGTTCGGCGATTTGCTCCGCGTTGAGGCCGGCCTGATACGCTCGAATCACCAATTCCAACAAGACGCGGGTGTTGCCGATACGGATGGAACCATGTTCGTCGACGCGAAGCGGCAAAGGATCGGCTTGTAAGGACAAACTCATGGCACCTTTCCTCGACCTGCGAGATTGCTTGCTCCCTGCAACTTAACCAATGGAAACGGCCAGAGCAAGCGGAGAGCGCTAATGCGGTTGTGCATCAAAACCACTACCGAACTCTGGCAGATCGCTTTCCATAGCGGTAGCATGGACTACACTCACTGCCCGCTCGCCGCGACATCCTGGGGGAGACTCGCATGAAACGTCTGGCCATGACTAGCGCCCTTCTAATCGTCACCGCCGCCTCCATCTCCGCCGTCGTCCCGCCATCCGCCAAGACGCATCAGGTCGAGTTGAACGGCCACATTTTCACGTTGCCCCGCGATTTCGACATCGAGTTGGCCGCGGGGCCGTCGTTGGTGGATCGGCCCATCGTCACCGACTTTGACGAAGAGGGCCGACTGTACGTCGCCGATTCATCCGGCTCCAACGAGCCGGTCGCGGTGCAGGTCAAGAAGCGGCCGCATCGCATTCTGTGCTTGGAAGACACGGACGGCGACGGCAAATTCGACAAGCGCACGGTGTTCGCCGATAAAATGATGTTTCCCGAAGGCTGCCTGTGGCACGCGGGCTCGCTGTACGTGGCGGCGCCGCCGAGCATCTGGAAATTGACCGATACGGACGGCGACGGTGTGGCCGACGAGCGCGTCGAGTGGCTCCAGGGCAAGACGCTGACCGGTTGCGCCAACGATTTGCATGGGCCGTATCTCGGACTGGACGGGTGGATTTATTGGTGCAAGGGAGCGTTCGCTCAGCAGACGTATGAACGGCCGGGCAAGCCGCCCTTCGTCACGCGCGCGGCGCACATTTTCCGCTGCCGGCCCGATGGCTCCGGAATCGAGCCGGTGATGACCGGCGGCATGGATAATCCCGTCGATGTCGTGTTCACACCGGGGGGCGAACGCATTTTCACGACAACATTCTTTCAACATCCCGGCGGCGGCCTCCGCGACGGACTTATCCACGCCGTCTACGGCGGCATCTACGGCAAGGACCACAACGTCATCTACGATCCCGCTCACAAGTGGACTAGCCCCGTGCTGATGCCGGTGTTGACACATCTGGGCGCCGCCGCGCCGTGCGGTTTGACACACTACGAATCGCGCGCCTTCGGCGCCGAGTATCAGGACAACCTGTTCGCCTGCCTGTTCAACATGCACAAGGTCACGCGGCACGTTCTGATTCCCGATGGAGCGTCTTTCAAAAGCCGCGATGAGGATTTTCTGGTCTCGAACAATCTCGACTTTCATCCGACCGACGTAATCGAAGACGCCGACGGCAGCATGTTGGTGATTGATACGGGCGGCTGGTACAAGCTGTGTTGCCCGACATCGCAGCTGCACAAACCGGATATTTTGGGGGCGATTTATCGTATCAAACGCAAGGGAGCGGCGAAGATCGACGATCCACGCGGCCGGAAATTGGCGTGGTCGAAAATGTCGCCGGCAGAGCTGGCGAAATTGCTCGGCGATGAGCGTCCGGCGGTGCGGCATCGGGCCGTGGAGGCGCTGGCACAGAAGGGAGCCGAGGCGGTGCCGGCTCTGACAAAAGTGATTCATTCGAGCAAGTCGGCGGCAGCGCGGCGAAACGCCGTTTGGGCGGCGACACGCATCGAGGATGCAGGCGCTCGCGCCGCCGTGCGGCAAGCGCTCGGCGATGCCGACGAAATCACGCGCCAAGCGGCGATTCATTCGGTGAGTGTCCGCCGAGATGGCGACACTGTGCCGGCCCTAATCGAACTGCTGAAAAATCCGTCGCCACACAACCGCCGCGCCGCCGCCGAGGCGCTCGGCCGCATCGGCGGCAAGTCCGCCATGCCGGCGCTGCTCGACGCCCTCGCTCAACCCCGCGATCGCGCCTTGGAACATTCGTTGACCTACGCCCTTATCGAAATCGGCGATGCTAAAGCAACGGCAGCCGGCCTCAAGAGCAACAACCCGCGCGTTCGTCGCGCGGTCCTGACGGCGCTGGATCAGATGGACGGTAGCCGCTTGGACGCCAAACGTGTGACGGCGGAGTTGAACGCGGACGATCCGAAATTGAAGGAAACGGCCTGGTGGATCGCTGGCCGGCATCCGGAATGGGGTGATGCTGTGACGAGCTTTCTCCGCGACAGCCTGCGTGCCACGGATAAATTGACACCGGCGGCCCAGGAAGAACTGGTGCAGCACTTGACGCGCTTCGCCGGAAGCAAGTCCATTCAACAGTTGTTGGTCGATCCTTCCGCCGGCCTAAACCCCCAGCGTATCTCTCTCCGCGTCATGGCGCGAGCGAACCTCAAGGAGACACCGCGCGACTGGACCGACCGCTTGACCGCCGTGTTGTACAGTGACATCGCCGACCTCCAGAGCGAGGCCATCGCCGCGGTTCGCCATCTCCACATTCCGCCCAAGCAGTCCGATCCCCTGACGGCGGCGCTCCTCAGAATCGGCAGCAATTCCAAGTCGGCGACGATGGTGCGCGTCAGCGCCCTCGCCGCTGCTCCGGGGGGATTGGAGAAAATCGAGCCGAAGCTGTTCGACTTCTTGCGTTCGCACCTGGACGCGGAGCATCCGGTCGCCGTCCGCGCCGCTGCCGCCGAGGTGCTGGCCAAGGCCAAGCTCGACACCGAGCAGCTCTTCGTATTGGCGGAGACGCTCCGGAGCGCCGGCCCGCTGGAAGTGGACCGCTTGATCGATGCCTTCGCTCCCTCGACCCATGAGAAAGTGGGTCTGGCTCTGGTATCCGCCTTGAAGGCGTCGCCGGCGCGTTCCAGCCTGCGCGTTGAAACACTCAAACCGCGTCTGGCCAAGTACGGACCTGCCGTGCAGCGTCAGGCCGAGGAGTTGTACGCCGTGCTCGACGTGGATGCGGCCAAGCAAAAGGCGCAGCTGGAGCAGCTATTGTCATCGCTGAAAGACGGCGACGTGCGCCGCGGCCAATCCGTTTTCAACAGTACCAAGGCATCGTGTTCGGCCTGCCACGCCATCGGCTATCTCGGCGGCAAGGTCGGACCCGATCTGACGCACATCGGCAAGATCCGCAGCGAACGCGATCTGCTGGAATCGATTGTCTTTCCCAGCGCCAGCTTGGTGCGCAGCTACGAGCCGGTGCATGTGACAACCAAGAGCGGCAAGATCCACAACGGCCTAATTCGCACGGACGCTCCGGAGGAAATCTTGCTGGCGACGGGACCGAATCAGGAGGCGCGCATTTCCCGCGCCGACATCGAGGAGTTGCAGCCGAGCAAGGTATCGGTGATGCCGGCGGGACTCGATCAACAGCTGACGGTACGCGAATTGGCGGATCTGGTGGCGTTTTTGAAGGCGTGCAAGTAGCGAGGGAGGCGCTCGCGCTCGCCTACGGCTCGCGGCTAAACTTGGTAATCTCTCGCCCGCCGGCTGACGCTGGCTCTTCGCCTGAATACACTGACGCCGATCCCTCCGGAGTTACACCATCCTCGCAGACAGGAGAACATCCATGAATCGACGCCAATGGCTGCAACAGTCCGCCCTTGCCACTTTCATTCTCGGCGCCGGACGGCTTCCGCCGGCGGCAGCGGACGATCCCAGTAAACGCCGTCGCTTGCTCATGTACACGCGCTCGGTCGGCTTCCAACACCCTGTCATTGCTCGCAAGGGGAGCGAATTGTCGCTGGCCGAACGCATCGTCAGCGAGCTGGGCCAGAAAAACGACATCGAAGTTGTTTGCGAAAAAGACGGCCGAATCTTCGAGTCGGAGGAGTTCCCCAAGTTCGACGGCTTTTTGTTCGAGACGCAGGGCGATCTACTCAGCGACAAGTGCCTGGATAATTCGCCCCCAATGTCGCGCGCCGGCAAGAAGGCGCTGCTCGACGCCGTGGCCGGCGGCAAAGGTTTCATCGGCTGCCATTGCGCCAGCGACACTTTTCACAGCAAGGGCGGACAATGGCAAAACCAGGAACCCGATCGGGTCGATCCCTATATCGCCATGGTTGGCGGCGAGTTCATCAAGCACGGCGATCAGCAGAAAGCGTGGATGCGCGTCGTCGATGCCGACTTCCCCGGCATCAAGGGGCAGAAAGATTTCGAGATGCACGAGGAGTGGTACTCGCTCAAGAACTTCGCTCCGGATCTGCACGTCATTCTTGTGCAGGACACTCAGGGCATGAAGAACTTCGATTACGACCGGCCGAAGTTTCCGGCCACCTGGGCGCGGCAGCACCACAAGGGCCGCGTCTTTTTCACGTCGATGGGCCATCGCGAAGACGTTTGGCAGAGCGCGATCATGAACAAATTGCTCACCGGCGCCCTGGCCTGGACGCTGGGCCGCGTAGAGGCCGAGGTCAAGCCCAATCTGAACGACGTCGCCCCCCAGGCGAGCGTATTGCCCACGCCTCCCCCGCCGCCTCCCAAGAAGAAGAAGAGGTAAGCCTTCATCTTTCAACCCTTCACAAGGAGCATTCACACATGGTACGACATCTGTTGCGATTGACTGTGCTAGTCGCCGGGTTGGCGGCGCTGCCGTTCGCCCTCGTTCCAGCCGCCGAGAACAAGGAAGACGACCCGGAAAAATGGGCGCCGCTCTTCAACGGTAAGGATCTTAGCGGCTGGAAAATGTACTCGGACCCCAATCCGGGCAACATCGAAGAGATCGTCAAAAAAGAGTCGGACGGTAAGGTCGTCGCCTATTACGGCAAGCTGAAACAGGGCGAGGACAAGGGCAAGGAAGTGCCGTTGTGGCACGTCGAGGACGGCATCCTCATCGGCAGCGGCCCGCACAGCCATCTGTTCAGCGAGCGCGGCGATTACGAGAATTTCCGTTATCGCGTCGAGGCCATGATTAACGATCACGGCAACAGCGGCCAATATTTCCGCACGAAGTTTGGCAAAGACTTCCCGGACGGCTACGAGGCCCAGATCAACAGCACGCACGGCGATCCCATTCGCGGCGGCAGCTTGTATCCGTCGTTCCGCCCGCCGCGGGAGGACCGCGATAAGATCATTATCAAGGAGCGGCTGTATCAACCCGATGAGTGGTTCACTCAGGAAGTGATCGCCGTCGGCAATCACATCACCATCAAGGTCAACGGCAAGAAGACCGTGGACTACATGGACCCCAAGAGCACCTATATGAAGGGGCACTTCGCCTTGCAGGGACATGATCCGGGCACGGTGGTCAAGTTCCGCAAGATCGAGGTCATCGAACTGCCGGCGGAGAAGAAGGAATGATCTGTCCATCCGAGCCGCGACCGTAAGGGAGCGGCTATGCCCACCGCTCCCTTACGGTCGCGGCTCGGATGGGTAGCTGCTCTCAGCCGCCGATCGAGTCAATTCGATCGGCATAGACCATGCCCGTGGAGCGGATGTAGATGAGCCGTTTGGCCTTCATGATTCTCGGCTGCCCGCCTTTGATGTCGCCTTTGGACATGACGGCCATGTTATCGCTCTCGCCAATGAAAATCACCTGGTCTTTCTCCTCGTTGAACGTCATGTGATCGCATTGGGCGGTGAAATCCTTGCCTTGTACGTAAACTTGGCCGAGAGCATCCATCATCTGATAGGTGCGGAGCTGTTTTTGGTTCGTGCCGGCGCCGATCGGTTTTTGGTAGGTGCCGACGCGGAGGCGTTCGCAGCGGAGATACATGGCGCCCGGGGGCAACTCGGTGGACAGCATGCCATCGAGATCGATGTCGCGATGAGGATCGTCGCAGGGCAGATTGAGGACGCGCACCGCTCCCCAAAAACTGGCCACATTGGTCAAACTACTGGCCTTCATAAGTTTCTCGAAACTGATGTAGGTCATCTTCATCGCTTGCTCTTGCCCGCTGGGAGCGGCGGGAGGCCGGTCAGGAGTTGTGGGCTGCTGCGGCGTGGCTGTGCCGGCCGTGGGGGCCATCTCAGTGCCGCCGCGCTGCAACAAGCGCACGGTGCCGGGACCGGACAGCGTCACTTCGTTGGCGTCGTTGTTTTTGCCGTTTGGCTGCGAGCCGTCATTGTCGCGCGGCACGGTGTTCATCTGAATGACGCTTCCAATCAGCAGTTGATATTTTTGTAGCTGGCCGCCCTCGAAGGTCTGATCCTCGACGCGCACCGGCTTGTCGTCGGCGCCCTTGTCGCCGACGAGCTTGCTCACCTTGGCCGGCTGCGAGCCGCGCATGCCTTCCTTGAGCGAGATGGGCCGATCGAAGATCACCTGCAAGTGCTGGCAGGCCAGGCGGGCATCGTCCTGCTCGGCCTGGATGCTGCCGTAAAACTCGGCGAAGGTGCCGGAAAAGAGCATGTTGTCGCTCCAATGCACGGTCAACGGCACGGGATGGGCCAGCGGTTTGCCCTCCAGAGTAGTGGTGTTGTGCATCTGCATGGCTCCTGCGCCGACGACCCAGGCTTTATTGGCCACCTGATCGATGTTCACCTCCGGGCCAAGGATGAAGATCTTGTCCATCTTCAGCTGGGCCAGGTCTCCGGTGACGACCAGAACGTTGCCGCCAGCGAAGCTGCTCATGTCCAGGGTGTTGCCCTCGATATAGACCCCTTCTTCTCCCGTCTTGGCCGGCTCTTGACGGACCACGACGCCGCCGCGTTTATCGACCACATCGAGTGAGCCGCCCTCGGCCCACAAGTGATCCAGAACCATGCGCTCCTCGCAGCGCAGCACCTTGGCCTCGATGGAACGGGCGCTGAGATCGATCGGCCGGGCCGGTTCTGGGCCGGGTTTGGCCTGCGGCGACTGACGATTCGGAGTCACGACCGTGAGGGTGCGTTCGGCCCCGCTCCCGGACGATTGCGGTATCGGTGCCGTCGTCGCCGCGACCGTCGGAGAACGCTTGGAGTCCTCGCTGTCGGACGGTCGCGCCTCGGATGCCTTCGGCGCTGCGGCCGGGAGGGAGCGGTTGGAGCCGCCACTCCTTGAAGGCGGCTCGGATGTCTTCGGCGCCGCTGCCGTGAGCGAGCGATTGGAGTCACCATTTCCTGACGGTCGCGGCTCTGCTTTTGCCGGCGCCAGGGCGGGCTTGTTGCCATTTGCTGACGGCGGCGGCATGCGCTCGGGCGGCACATCGCGGAAGTGGATGACCAGACGAGCGGCGTCGTGGATGTTCAGTTCCGGAGAATGGGCCAGGACGTTGCGCAGCGCCTCGACGCGATGCGGCCGGCGCGAGGGCGCCGCCGGCGCTCCAGACGGTTTTACGGGAGGCGGCGGTGTGGTGATCGAGGCAACTGCTGCCGGCTTCTTGTCCTCTACCAACAGCCAGACCTTTAACGTCTCCGCCTTGAGCGATTGCTCGTGTTCGTCATCCACGAAGCGAGCCGAGCCGGTCAAAACCAGCAAATCCAGCGCGCCCTCGCGCGTGGACAGGAGCCGCTCATTCCAATAGGCGTGAACGTTCTGTTTGCCTGTGGTTTTGTTGGTCATGTGGATGCTGCCAGGTCCGCTCGCCTGGATCTGCTGGAAGGTCTTCGGCGCCGACTGCCCCTTCTTGCCGCCGGCAACTGCGCCCGGAGGAGATGGTTCCGTTATAGGTATGTCCTGAATGCGCATCTCCGGCGCCTGAATGAGGCTGTCTTCTTTGGTGGCTTCCATGTAGGGCGTGCCCTTGAGGATGGAGAGCTTCTTGGCGGCATCGTGAAAGAAATCGTTGCCGTGGGCGTCGAGCTTTTCGGCGTCGGAGGTGAGCGTGACATCCGGCCCTGTAGCGTGGGCCGTCTCAATTTCGAGACCCTGCTCGGTGGGAGCGGCGTCGCGCGCAGCCGGCGTATCGTTGTTGCGGCGCTTGAGGCGCAGCTCCAAATGCTTGCACACCAACATATCGTGCAGCTCATTGCCGTTTTGTTCGTTGATGCGCGTGACGGTGACATCCTGCGGGCTGTTGGGCTGATCGGAATTGCTGGGCACGTCGAAGCGTGCCATGTCGTGATCCTTGAAAATCTCGTACTCGAAGCGGCCCGGCGTTTCGATGTGGATGAGAGCGTGTTCGGCGGCGGGCGGGCGAGCGGTGTCGCGGGAGAGCCTCCCTTGTTTATCGGTTTGTTTCTCTCGCCGCGCTGACGCGGCCCCGCTCGCTTTATCGTTGCTGGGGAAGGGGCCGCCACCGGCAACGCACAAATTCATGACCACATTTTCTTCCAAGACGATGCGTTTGACGCCGGTAATGCTGTCGCTTTTCTGCTTGGGTGGAGGGAAGAAAGCGGGCCGGGGCGGCGGCGGCGCTGTCTGCAACTCCATCTCCATGCCTTTGGCGTCGATGACGGCCTTGGGCGGGATGAGCCGGCCATCCATAAAAGTCGAGTCGCCGTCTCTGAGGTTGACGGCATCGCTGGTTGTGACGAGCTGCTTTTTCTCTTTGTAATAGAGCGGTCCCGTGTTGACCCGGACCACCAGATCGTCCCCGCGGGCGGCGGTACGGCGGTTGTTGGTGATGAGGATCGGCGTATTGGTATCGCCGAACAGCTCGGCCTCGACGACCTTACGGCCATTCAGCTCGCCTGGAGTGAGCATGGTAATAGGGCGATCGAAGGTGATATAGGCTTGCTTGCATTTAAGAGTGTTGATTTCGATGTCGCGGCCGTCGTTTTTTTTCTTGCCGAATAGGGCCAGGCTCATCAGCTCCATCTTGACCCGTCCTCGGTCGGCGATCTCAAATTTCCAGGCGGCGATCACCATGCTCTTGGCATTCAATTCCAAGCGGACGGGCCATTTCAGCTCCTCACAACCGGGGTGGAAAGCCATTTCCAGTTTTCGTTCCAATACTGTCGGCGGCCGGAGCGGGCCGGAGTGGCGGGTGATATGTGCGGAATTGTCGCCTTCGCTCGGCTTATATTGATCTGGCAACGGCGGCAGCGTGTTGATGCGGCCCAGTGCGGTCAGAGTGTAAAGTGCGTAAACCAGCGTGAACACCACAAAGCTGCTAATCAGCAGGAAGATGCGTTTAGGGGTCCACACGGTCGTTTCCTCCCATTCCGCGTTTAGCCGCGACCCGAAGGGGAGCGCGGGAGCAGTCCCGCGCTC
>Ga0335075_10015204_pt1 | contig 11537 bp, 8 predicted proteins | sample Lox_Sample_24_FD_206723 | JGI IMG/M metagenome (GOLD analysis project Ga0335075, IMG submission 206723) | Soil microbial communities from Loxahatchee National Wildlife Refuge, Florida, United States - Lox_Sample_2.4 | ecosystem: Environmental > Terrestrial > Soil > Wetlands | place: USA: Florida...
CAGCTCACGAGAGAGTACCCGGCCGCCGCCTGCGCCGCCGATTCGCGCAGCGAGGCGACCTTGGCCGCGTCGACCTTGGCCAGGTACTGCACCCGCCTGGCCTCGACCAGCCCCGGCTTGCCGCCGATGGCCTCGGCGAACCGATGGCCGGCCGACCCGGCCACGACCTGGGCGCTCAGCACCGACCGACCGTTCGCGGCCGCCCGCGCCGCCTCGTGCCGCAGCAGGGCGCGGCCGTAGCCGCGTCGTCGGGCCGCCGGGTGCACCACCGGCCTGCCGCCCGCGCGGTCGAGGTTCTCCAGGTCGTACAGCTGCATCCGGTAGTAGCCGACGACCCCGCCCTCGTCATCGGCGGCGAACCAGACCTCGCCCGGCGTCTTGTCGAACCCCTGCCGAAGGTAGAGGGCGAAGGTCCCGGCCGAGAACGGCGGATCGTCCGCCTCGTCGGCCCGATGCGCCGCCACGTGCAGCTCATGGCAGGCCGCGGTGATCGCGATGTCGGCCGGATCCCACCGTTCGATGCGCATCCGTCAACCCAACCCGATTCCCCCTCCGAATGCATCCCATTTTCCAGTCAGGCAGATTAAGTTTTCGATTAATCGACCGACATGTCATGAAATATCCGGACTTCAAGGATGTCGCCGCCCGGCCGCACGCGGTACGCTGACCTGCTGGGTCACCCTCGCACCGAAGGAACGAACATGCCCGCATTCATTCTCTGGGGCCTGCGCGTCGTCTACCGGACGCTCGGCAACGGCGTGTTCTTCTGCCGTCGATGCGGTGGCGACCGGAGGTACCGGCACCGGGCCGGCCGGCGGTTCATCACCGTGTTCTTCATCCCGCTGATCCCGCTGACCAAGACCGGCGAGCACGTCCAGTGCCGGACCTGCAAAACCAGGTACGTGACCGAGGTGCTGAAGCTGCCGACCACGGCCGCGCTGCAGCAGTCGCTCGCGGCCGGGATGCGCGCCCTCGTCACCGCCATCCTCCGGGTCGGCGACCCGGCCAACCCGCTCGCCCGCCGTCGGGCGATCGAGGCGGTCGCCGGGACGGGGGAGCGCGGCTACGACGAGGCTGCCCTCGAGGCCGACCTAGCCGAGCCGGCCGAGACCGAGGTGCCGAGGATCGCCGCCTTCGGCAGCCAGCTCCAGGTCGAGGCCAGGGAGTGGTACCTGGCCGAGGCGATCAGGATCGCCCTGGCGGACGGCCCGCTGACCGCCGCCCAGCGCGCCGCCACCGGCCACCTGGCGGCCGCCCTGGGCATGACCCAGGCCCAGGCGATCGGCGTGCTCGCGCTGACCGAGCAGAACGCCGGCCAGAGCTAGCAGGACCGCGACTACAGCGCCGCCGCCAGCCGGACGGCGTCGGCGACCGCAATCTCGAAGGACTGGCCGGGCGGCTCGAGCAGCTCGTAGCCGAGTTGCCGGTTGATCGCGATCATGTGCTCGTTGACGGCGGCGTTCCCGGTCATGATCCGCTCGAGCTGCGGCTCGGCTTCCGCCAGCCGGTCCAGCATCGCGGTCTTGACCAGCAGGCCGAGCCGGTGCCCGCGGTGCGGCCGGGTCACCGCCGTCAGCATCTGGTACCCCCACCCGGCGGCCTCCGAGTCGACGTCCAGATCGGTGATCGCCGCCAGCTCGCCGCTCCCGTCGTGCACCGCGCCGACCGTGTACACGTTCCGGCCGCGCAGCTCGCGCTCCTCGTCGTACTCGCGCACCCGGTCGGCGTCCCAGACCTCCTCCTCCTGCCCTGGGTCGTGCGGCATGTCGTTGGCCGCGTTCAGCACGCCGGCGAACCCGTCAAGGTACTGGTCGGGTGTGCGGCCGTGCCAGGACACCAGCGAGTAGCCGGCCGCCGCCCGGGCGGCCTCCGACCGCAGCGCCGCGATCCGGCCGGGCGGGATCGCGGCCAGTACCTGCACCCGCCGGGCGTCCACCAGCCCGGGCTTGGCGCCGACGCTCGCCGCGAACGCCGCCCCGGCCGTGCCCTGGAGCGTGCCGCCGCGCAGCGTCGACCGCCCGTTCGTGGCCGCCCGCGTCGCCGCGTGCCGAAGCAGCGCGCGGCCGAGCCCGCGGCGGCGGCTGTCCGGGTGCACGAACAGGTTCAGCATGCCCTGGTCGAGGTTCTCCCGATCGGGCAGCCGGAGCTGGTACCAGCCGGCCAGGCGGCCGGGCACTTCCGCTTCGACCACCCACACCTCGATCGGGTATTCGGGGTGCTCAAGCCAGCCGCGCAGCCGGCGCGCCGTCAGCGGCGGACCGGACGGGTCATCGAAGGCGTTCGCCGCCGTCGCCACCTCGTAGCACGCCCGGACCGTGGCCGCATCGGTTCCGTCCCATCGCACGATGCTCATGCCGACCACCTAACGCTCATGCCGACCACCTAACCGCGCCCGGCCCGCCCGCCGCGACCCATTTTTCCGGTCGTTTTCCGGTCGCGGGGCGGCCTCACGCCGGCAGGTCCGCCACCGCCACCTCGTACGACTGCCCGGCCGGCGCCAGCAGTTCGTAGCCGAGCTCCTCGTTGATCGCGATCATGTGGTCGTTGGCGGCGGCGTTGTCGGTCACGATCCGCTCGAGCCGCGGCTCCGCTTCCGCCAGCCACTCGAGCATCGCCGCCTTCACCAGCAGGCCGAGCCGGTGCCCGCGGTGCGGCCGGGTGACCGCCGTCAGCAGCTGGTGCCCCCACGCGGGGAAGTCCGGATCGGGCTCGACCGCGGTGACCGCCGCCATCGCGCCGCTCGCGTCGTGCAGCGCCGCCAGCGTGTACACGTGCCGGCCGGCCCGCTCGCGGACGTCGTCGATCTGCTCCCGGACCCGGTCGGCATCCCACACCGTCTGCTCCTCGTCGACGTCGTGCGGCGCGTCCGCCATCGCGTTCTCCACCTCGGCGTACTTGCCCAGGTAGTCCGACGGGGTGCGGCCGTCCCAGCGGACGATCGAGTACCCGGCCGCCGCCCGCGTGGCCGAATCACGCAGCGCCGCGATCCGGCCCTCGGCGATCTTGCTCAGCACCAGGACCCGGCGCGCCTCGACCAGGCCGGCCGTCGCCCCGACCCGCGACGCGAAGGCGGCGCCGGCCGAGCCCTCGAACGCCCCGCTGAAGAGCACCGACCGCCCGTCGGCGGCGGCCCGCCCGGCCGCGTGCCGCAGCAGCGCGGTCCCGAGCCCGCGTCGGCGCGACGACGGGCGCACGGTCAGGTACAGCTGGCCGCGGTCCCGGTTCTCACGCTCGGGCAGCCGGAGGTAGTACCAGCCCGCGACCGAGCCGTCCGCGTCGTCCGGGCAGATCCAGACCTCGGCCGGCTCGGTCGGATGCTCGAGCCAGCCCCGCATCCGCCGCAGCGACCACGGCGGCCCGAGCGGGTCGTCGGCTTCCCCCGCCGCCCGCACGGCCTTGAAGCACGCCTGAGTCGTCGCCCGGTCCGATGCGTCCCCTTGTATGATTCGCATGCCGTCTAGCTAACCCCGCCGCCCCGCGCCATGCCAGCCGTTTTTCCTCCGGCCCGCCCGCCCCGGGCCGTCCCGCCCCGACTGCCGGCCCGCCCGCCCCGGGCCGTCCCGCCCCGACTGCCGGCCCGCCCGCCCCGGGCCGTCCCGCCCCGACCGCCCGTCAGGCCGCTGCGACCGGGTCATGGGACGGCGATGCGAAGCCACGCGACCGTTCGAGCTGATATGCTCTTGCTTGATATGTCGTTCGAGCTGCTCCTCCTTAGCGGCCGCGGCGGGGGCCTATAGAGGCTGGCTCCCTCGTCGCGGGTCCTAAGCATGTCGCTGGCCGCCGTTCAAGCCCCAAGCAGACGCACCGCGAAGGAAGCCAGTCAACAATGTCGAGCAATCACGCATATCCCCCCGTGCAACCCGTCATCCAGCAGCCAAGCGGCATGCCGTGCCATCGGTACGCCCCGTTCAAACCGGTCGACCTGCCCGACCGCACCTGGCCGGGCAAGACCATCGAGCGCGCGCCGAGGTGGCTCTCGACCGACCTCCGGGACGGCAACCAGGCGCTGATCGACCCGATGTCGCCGACCCGCAAGCGGGCCATGTTCGACCTGCTGGTCGCCATGGGCTACAAGGAAATCGAGGTCGGCTTCCCGAGCGCCAGCCAGACCGACTTCGACTTCGTCCGCGAGCTCATCGAGGCCGACAAGATCCCCGCCGACGTGCGCATCTCGGTCCTCACCCAGGCCCGCGAGGACCTGATCGAGCGCTCGGTCCAGTCGCTCGTCGGCGCCCAGCGGGCGACCGTGCACCTGTACAACGCGACCGCGCCGACCTTCCGCAAGGTCGTGTTCAGGATCGACCGCGACGAGTGCAAGCAGCTCGCGGTAGCCGGCACCGAGCACGTGATGAAGTTCGCCGAGCAGTACCTGTCCGGCACCGACTTCGGCTACGAGTACTCGCCCGAGATCTTCATGGACACCGAGCTGGACTTCGCCCTCGAGACCTGCGAGGCGGTGATGGACGTCTGGCAGCCTGAGCCGGGCCGCGAGATCATCCTTAACCTGCCGTGCACGGTCGAGCGCTCCACCCCCAACGTCTACGCCGACCAGATCGAGTGGATGAGCCGCCACCTCAGCAGGCGCGACAGCGTCTGCGTGTCGGTCCACACCCACAACGACCGCGGCACCGCCGTCGCCGACGCCGAGCTGGCGGTGCTGGCCGGGGCCGACCGGATCGAGGGGTGCCTGTTCGGCAACGGCGAGCGGACCGGCAACGTCTGCCTCGTCACCCTCGGCCTGAACCTGTTCAGCCAGGGCATCGACCCGATGATCGACTTCTCCAACATCGACGAGATCCGCCGCACCACCGAGTACGTCAACCAGCTGCCGGTCCACCCGCGGCACCCGTACGCGGGCGAGCTCGTCTACACCGCGTTCTCCGGCTCGCACCAGGACGCGATCAAGAAGGGCTTCGAGGCGCTTGAGGCCGAGGCCGCCGCGGCCGGGGCCGAATTCGGCGACTACCCGTGGAACGTCCCCTACCTGGCCATCGACCCGCACGACGTCGGCCGCTCGTACGAGGCCGTGATCCGGGTCAACTCGCAGTCCGGCAAGGGCGGCGTCGCCTACGTGATGAAGACCGGCCACTCGCTCGACCTGCCGCGCCGCCTGCAGATCGAGTTCTCCAAGTTCATCCAGGTCCGGACCGACGAAGAGGGCGGCGAGGTCACCCCGACCGAGATCTGGGACGCCTTCAGCGCCCAGTACCTGGCCGAGGGCCCGGTGGCGCTGCTCGACCACCAGTCCTCAACCGTCGTCGACGGCAAGCACAAGCTCGCCGCCGCGATCTCGGTCGACGGCCGGGCCCAGGACGTGGAGGGCACCGGCAACGGCCCGATCTCCGCCTTCTGCGCCGCGCTGGCCTCAGTCGGCATCGACGCCCGGGTGCTCGACTACGCCGAGCACGCGATGACCGAGGGCACCGACGCCCAGGCCGCCTCGTACGTCGAGGTCGAGACCGGCGGCCAGGTCCTCTGGGGCGTCGGCATCGACACCAACACCGCCACCGCGTCGATGCGCGCGATCGTCTCCGCCGTCAACCGATCCCGCCGCGGCTAACTCAAAAGCCAAATTCAACCCCGTCATCCCGAACGGACCGTTTGCCCCGCCCCAACCGAAACATGGCTCTGGCGGCGGGGCGACGGACCGGCCCGCGTGCACGACAATAGAGACGTGCAGGGGTACCGGGATGACGGGGTCGTGCTGCGGACGCACAAGCTAGGCGAGGCGGACCGCATTATCACGCTGCTCACGAGGCAGAACGGCCGGGTCCGGGCGGTCGCCAAGGGAGTCCGCAGGACCAAGTCCCGGTTCGGCGGCCGGCTGGAGCCGTTCACGCACGTGGACGTCCTCATCCATCCCGGCCGGTCCCTCGACGTGATCCAGCAGGCCGAGGTGATCAGGGCCTACGGCAAGCCGCTGGCGACCGATTACCCCCGGTACACGGCCGGCACCGCGATGCTGGAGACCGCCGAGAAGTTCACCCCGGTCGAGAAGGAACCCGCGATCCGCCAGTTCCTGCTGCTCATCGGCGGACTGCGCGCGCTCGGCGACGCGGACGCCCCCGGGGACCTCGACGAGGCGGGCGCCCCCGGGGACCTCGACGAGGCGGGCGACCTCGACGACGCCGGCGACGCGGACGACCTCGGCGACCTCGACGAGGCGGGCGAGCTCGCGTCCTCAGCCCGCGAGCCGCGGCTCGTCCTCGACGCCTACCTGCTCCGCTCGCTCGCCCTCGAGGGCTACGCGCCCGCGCTCGAGGAGTGCGCCCGCTGCGGCGTGACCGCCGCCTCCGGCACCCGCCCGCTGGTCGCGTTCACGGTCGCGTCCGGCGGGATGGTCTGCGCGAACTGCCGCCAGCCCGGCTCGGCCTCGCCCGCGCCGCAGACGGTGGCGCTGATGGGGGCGCTGCTGCGCGGGGACTGGGACGCCGCGATGCGGAGCGAGCGCAGGCACCGGGTAGAGTGCAGTGGCCTGGTGGCCGCCTATCTGCAGTGGCACCTGGAGCATTCGATCCGGTCGTTGCGTCACGTGGAGCGTGCTTGAGCAAGGTTCCCGGGGAACCCACAGAGCCCCGTCTGATTAAGCCGCCCTACCCGCACCCGAGCGGCGTCCGCCCGCCGGCCATTCCCGCCGAGTTCGTCCCCCAGCACGTCGCGATCGTCATGGACGGCGACGGCCGGTGGGCCAAGGAGCGCGGGCTGCCGCGCACCGAGGGGCACAAGGTCGGCGAGGCCGCCCTCATGGACGTGCTCATGGGCGCGATCGAGCTGGGCGTCAAGTACGTCTCGAGCTACGCGTTCTCGACCGAGAACTGGCGGCGGCACCCGGACGAGGTCGCGTTCCTGATGAGCTTCAACCGGGACGTGATCCACCGCCGCCGGGAGGAGCTGGCCGAGCGCGGCGTCCGCATCCGCTGGGCGGGCCGCAGGCCGCGGCTGTGGCGCAGCGTGATCAGGGAGCTCGAGGACGCCGAGCAGCTGAGCGAGGAGAACACCGTCCTCACCCTGCAGTTCTGCTGCAACTACGGGGGCCGGGCGGAAATCGCCGACGCCGCCGCCGCGATCGCGCGCGAGGTGGCGGCCGGGAAGATCCGCCCGGACAAGATCGACGAGCGCCTTTTCGCGCGGTATCTCGACGAGCCGGATATTCCGGAAGTGGACCTGTGGGTGCGCTCGTCGGGCGAGCAGCGCCTTTCCAACTTCCTGCTCTGGCAGTCGGCCTACGCCGAGCTTGTCTTTCTCGACACGCTCTGGCCCGATTTCGACCGCAGGCATCTCTGGCACGCCTGCGAAATCTACGCCTCAAGGGACCGCCGATATGGCGGCGCGGTGCCCAACTCCCTCCCCAGCATCGCTCCCGTTCCGTAACCAGAGAGTAGCGGAACGTATTCCGGGAACAACCATTCCGGGATGCGCTGGAAAAGCCGGCTAATCCAAGGCCGTTCCGGTACGCACTCCCCAAAAGAGCGCAGCGCTGCCTAAAACAATCAGTCGAAGACGCACGCAAACCGGGGGGTTACATGCGTCGCGCGATCGCAGCTGCTGCCGTGGGCGGGCTTGTACTCGGGGGAGTAATGGCCATACCGGCCTTCGCCGCCACGGCCGCAAAAACGACCGACCGGACAACCGACAAAGCGACTGGCAGCAAGACCGCCATGAAGACGGTGGTCTATCACGGCTACGAATTCCAGGTCCCGGCCAGCTGGCCGGTGCACCGGCTCGACCAGCATCCGACGACCTGCGTCCGCTATGACGTGCACGCCGTCTACCTCGGCACGCCGGGCGCCGACATGCAGTGCCCGGCCGGCCTCGTCGGCCGGACCCAGACGGTGAGCGTCATTCCGAGCACGACCGTCGCGGCCGGCTCCGGACCCACCGCCGTCGACCAGCGCCAGCAGCCGGACGGCCTCGGCGGCACCGAGGTGCGCGCGCTCCCCAGGGTGCGCGGCGCGATCACCCAGAACGCGAACGAGCACGAGCTGCGGGTGACGCTCGGCACGGCGTCGCTCGGCGTCACCGTCCTCGCGACCTACGGCACCGACCCGGCGGTGGTGGAGCAGGTGCTCGGCACCCTCCGGGCCGCTCCGGCCGGGGCCGCGCAGACGCCGCAGTCGGCCTCGTCGCCGTCCCGCCCGTCGGGCGACCGCGGGCCCGCGCTCGAGCAGTCCGCCCCGGCCGGCCAGGCGGCGGCCCCCGCGCGGAAGGCGCCCGCTCGGCCGGCCTCGGCCGGGAAGACCAGCCCGAAGAACCCGAAGAAGGCCGCGAGCCCGAAGAAGGCCGCGAGCCCGAAGAAGGTCGCGAGCCCGAAGAAGACGAAGACGACCGTCTCCAAGAGCTGGCAGGGCGTCCCGCCCAACTGGCCGACCCAGATCGTGGTGCAGCCGCCGCCTCCGCCGCCGGTGATTCACCCGGTGAACGGGTTCGACTCCTGCACCGCGCCGACGCTCGCGACCATGCGGGTCTGGCGGCGGCAGTACGCCGCGGTCGGCGTCTACATCGGCGGGGACAACTCCGCCTGCGCCTACGGCAACCTGTCGGCCGCCTGGTTCCGGTCCGCCGCCGCGATGGGCTGGGGAATGCTGCCGACCTATGTCGGACCGCAGGCGCCGTGCTGGGGTTACTCGGGCGCGCTGATCAACCCGGGCAAGGCGGCGGCCGAGGGCAAGACGGCGGGCGCCGACGCGGTCGCCGACGCCAGGCTCTTCGGGCTGGCCCCCGGCTCTCCGATCTACTACGACATGGAGGCCTACGACGGCCGTCAGAGCTGCACCAACGCGGTGCTGGCGTTCCTCGGCGCGTGGGACCGGACAGTGGCCGCCAAGGGCTACCTGACCGGCGTGTACTCGAGCCAGGACTCCGGCATCGACGACATGCAGGCGGCCGCCGCGGCCGGCAAGGCCGGGTTCACCCGGCCCGACGCGATCTGGATCGCGCTCTGGGACGGGAAGGCCACCCTCGACGACGGCACCCTGGACTGGCCGATCGGGGACCGGGAGAAGCAGTACGCGGGCAACCTCTACGGGACCGTGGGCGGCATCACCCTCAGCATCGACCGGGACGTGGTCGCCGGGCCGATGGCCCGCTGATCTCGGGCGGCTCCGCCGCAGCGGCGCTTCGCGCGGACCGGGCAAACCGGTTCGCGCGAAGCGCCGTCGGCTCATATCCTCACGGCATGGCCCTACGCAGTGACCGCCTCGATGCCGTTGTCAACCTGAGCAAGCGACGTGGGTTCGTCTACCCGTCCAGTGACATCTACGGTGGTCTGCGTGCCGCGTGGGACTACGGACCGCTCGGCGTGGAGCTGAAGAACAATGTCAAGCGCCAGTGGTGGCGGTACATGGTGCAGGAGCGGGACGACATCGTCGGCCTCGACTCCTCGGTCATCCTCGCCCCCGAGGTCTGGGAGGCCAGCGGCCACGTCGCGACGTTCACCGACCCGCTGACCGAGTGCCAGTCCTGCCACAAGCGGTTCCGGGCCGACCACCTGATCGAGGCGTTCGAGGTCAAGCACGGCCACGTCCCGCCGGGCGGGCTGGACGACATCGCGTGCCCGAACTGCGGCAACCGGGGCACGTTCACCGAGCCGAAGAACTTCAACGGGATGCTCCGCACCCACCTCGGCCCGGTCGAGGACGAGTCCGGCCTGGCCTACCTGCGGCCGGAGACCGCGCAGGGCATCTTCGTCAACTACAAGAACGTGCTCACGACCTCGCGGCGGAAGGTGCCGTTCGGCATCGGCCAGGTCGGCAAGTCATTCAGGAACGAGATCACGCCGGGTAACTTCATCTTCCGCACCCGCGAATTCGAGCAGATGGAGATGGAGTTCTTCGTCAAGCCCGGCACCGACGAGGAGTGGCACGAGCGCTGGATCGCCGACCGCCTGGCCTGGTGGACCGGGCTCGGCGTGAACCGCGACAACCTCCGGCTGTACGAGCACCCCAAGGAGAAGCTGAGCCACTACGCCAAGCGGACGGTCGACATCGAGTACCGATTCGACTTCGTCGGCTCGGAGTGGGGCGAGCTCGAGGGCATCGCCAACCGGACCGACTTCGACCTGACCACGCACCAGGAGCACTCCGGCCAGGACCTGACCTACCTGGAGCAGGACTCGGGCGAGCGGTACATCCCCTACGTCATCGAGCCGGCCGCGGGCGCCGACCGGGGCACGCTGGTGTTCCTGCTCGACGCGTACACCGAGGACGAGGCGCCCAACGCCAAGGGCGTACCGGAGAAGCGCACCGTGCTCCGCCTCGACCCGCGCCTGGCCCCGGTCAAGGTCGCGGTGCTGCCGCTGTCCCGCAACGCCGACCTGTCGCCGAAGGCCCGCGACCTCGCCGCCGCCCTCCGCAAGCGCTGGACGACCGAGTTCGACGACGCCCAGGCGATCGGCCGCCGCTACCGCCGCCAGGACGAGATCGGCACCCCGTTCTGCGTCACGGTCGACTTCGACACCCTCGAAGACCAGGCCGTCACCGTCCGCGAGCGCGACACCATGACCCAGCAGCGCATCGGCATCGACGCCCTCCCCGCCTACCTCTCCGAGCGCCTCCCCCTCTACTAAGCCAGGTCGCCGGGGCCGCAGCGGTGCTTCCCGCGCTGTCGGCCCCCGGTAAACCCGATCGTGGGCCGAACGCGCGGTGGCGCACCACTCGCGCCCCCGGCTCCCTCCGGTCGAACGCCCCACCGAACCACCCGCGAACGCCCCACCCGCGAACGCCCCGCCGGCCCGCGAGCCGAACCGCCCGCGAACGCCCCACCCGCGAACGCCCCCGCCGGCCCGCGAGCCGAACCACCCGCGAACGCCCCCTCGGCCCGCGAGCCGAACCGCCCCGCGAACGCCCCACCCCGCCCGTCAGCCCGGGTGACCACGTCCGTCACTTTTTCCACGTACGTGGCGAGCCGCGTCCGAATGGCCCGTCGCTCGCGCCCCATCCGAACCACTAGCACCGGCGTCGGCGCCTCTGCCCATCAGCGTGTGTACCTCGGGTCGCGGGGCGCCCCCACGGCCACACGATCACGATTTTCCGTGGGCGAAGCGCGCGCTTTCGCCACACGATAAGCGCGCCCAGACCGCTCATCCCCCCACGGGGGCCGCCGCATCGTGCTGATGATGAGTTACATGAGGCCTGAGATGACCGTGTCCAGGGTGGAGGCGGGGGGTTCCGGTGCCGGGCGGCGCGAGGTCGGGGTACCGGAGGCGCGGGACGCGCGGTCGTAGATCTCGGCTGCGGCCTCGTGGAAGCCGGGCGGCAGGCCGGCCGCGCTCATCGAGGCGGCGATCTCCTCCATCTCGGCGACCCAGCGCCAGCCCTTGGCGGCCGCGGCCGAGGCGGCGCCCTCGGACCGCTCGGCCAGGGCCGGCTGGGACAGCGCCCACTCGGCCAGCAGCGTGCGCTCCACCCCGCCAGCCCGGGCGAGGGTCCGGGCGGCCAGCAGCAGCGCCGAGCTGCCCTTGGTCCAGGCGGCGTACGCCATCTTCACCGCCGACGCCGCGTAGAGCGGGCCGTCCGCGATCCGCGCGTCGAGCGCCGACC
>Ga0335075_10015205_pt1 | contig 11537 bp, 17 predicted proteins | sample Lox_Sample_24_FD_206723 | JGI IMG/M metagenome (GOLD analysis project Ga0335075, IMG submission 206723) | Soil microbial communities from Loxahatchee National Wildlife Refuge, Florida, United States - Lox_Sample_2.4 | ecosystem: Environmental > Terrestrial > Soil > Wetlands | place: USA...
AATAGGGATACCTCTAGACCCTATGTTGGGAATGTCTTTTGTGAGTTGGACGAGTAAGTAGCGCTTGGCTGTGGAGGGTTCGACACCGGGTTTCGTGCCAACAGTGAAACTTCGAAATTGAGTAGGGAGATTATCGATAAATAGAGAGCGAGGAGGAGCCTTTCGAAGACAATTGGACAGCCATCCCCTTTGGAGGAACAGTACCATCTCTTGGCCTTTACAACTCCTGCAAAACAATTTCGGCTTTCGAAAATCAAGCAATTCTGCGAGGGAACGCAAACCTAACCCTGCTTGATCGCTTCAATGCCGATCTTGAAAAAAGTTTTTGATCCCCTGAAGGTCCCTCGACAGCAATGCCCTCCCAACTATCCTCCAAGCCTGCAGGTCCTCCGACCTCAAAACAGAAACCTTCGTTCGATACCCTCATAAGAGAATACTCTTTCCAACATCCTTCTTCCACAAAATCCGAATATCCAGCCTTGCAAGCAGCCGTGCAACCCCACATCGACAGTTTCAATGCAATCACAAACGACAACTTGCTCGATATCGGTCTAAAGGATATAGGGAAGAAAGTGGTCTTTGATCATAAAAGTGAAATCAATGGTGGACGGGGGAATAAATTGACATTTTGGTTTGAAGAGGCGCAACTTTCGAGACCTGCGCTAAGCGCGAGGGAACGAACAAGTCTGAATAGAAAAATTTATCCTGCTGAAGTATGTCATGTCATTGGCGGGATACTAATGATAGTGTCGGGAGAGGAGGACGACATATCGGGCATCACTGAGAGCAAAATTTGTATACCAACTTAACGACGGACCGGAACAATCTGACGTTCGCGAATTGGGAGAGATACCTATTATGGTTAAGGTACAATGGTCCCGGAATTCATATGCTTATCCTAGTCCAATCGATGCCACCTAGAGAACTTAGCTCCGGCTGAACTTATCGAACGGAAAGAGGAATCCCTAGAAACCGGAGGTTACTTCATCGTCAATGGCAACGAGAAAATAATACGGCTCCTCCTAGTTCCCAAACGAAATCATCCACTAGCCTTGATCCGCAACAGTTTCACCAACAGGGGAAGTACATACACTAACTACGGTGTTCAAATACGGTGTGCAAGACCTGATCAAACAACACTTACAAATGTTTTGCATTATCTGAGCGATGGAAATGTGATGTTGCGATTCAGCTGGCGAAAGTCAGAGTATTTGGTTCCTGTTATGATGATTTTGAATGCTTTGATCGAGACGAATGATAAAGCCGTGTTTGATGGGATTACTGCGGGACGAGGAGAAGAAGCCTTTTTGGCAGAGCGGGTTGAAGCTCTTTTGCGAACGTATAAAAGTTATCATTTGTATACGCGACGGGATACGCTATCGTACCTGGGAGAAAAGTTTCGAGTTATCCTGGATGAAGCAGAAGATCTCACTGATGAACAAGTTGGAGAAATCCTACTACATCGAGTGGTTCTAGTCCATCTCAAATCCAGCGCTGACAAGTTCCGCCTCTTAATGTACACGATCTCTTCTTTATGAAACTAACTTTTAAGATTTATGATCCGCAAACTCTACGCTCTAGTAGCCGGCGACTGTGTGCCAGACAATCCCGATTCCACACAACACCATGAAGTCCTTCTAGGCGGCTTCCTCTACTTGCAAATCCTCAAAGAACGCATAGAAGAACTCCTCTCCAGCCTCCGTCTGACCATCCAAAACGACCTCCGCGCCGAAGCCAACAAACTGCCTCGTTCCAAACCCGTCGATTTCCATGACAAACGACTTTTCGGCCAAGCTTTCCAGAAAACAAAGTATAATCTAGGTGACAAGATGACTTACTTTCTTGCGACGGGGAATTTGAGTAGTGGGAGTGGATTGGATTTACAACAGGTTACTGGATACACTATTGTTGCGGAAAAGTTGAATTTTTTGAGATATTTAAGTCATTTCAGGGCCGTGCATAGAGGAAGCTTTTTTCAAACTTTGAGAACGACGACAGTACGCAAATTGTTGCCTGAGAGTTGGGGTATGGCATTCTTGTGAGGAAGCTAATGGAAGGGTTCATTTGTCCTGTTCATACCCCTGACGGTGCTCCTTGTGGACTCTTGAATCATCTTGCGCATAAGTGTAGGATTACGACGGCAGCGCCAGATGTCAGTGGTTTACCTGATCTCATCATCTCACTTGGTGTCACACCCGCCAACCGGACACCGACAATCCAACAAGTCAGTTGTGTCCAACTAGACGGTCGAATAATAGGTTGGGCAACAGATTCTCTAGCACGCCACGTCTCACAAGTTCTTCGTCTCTGGAAACTCACCGGCGAACATTCTATCCCTCTAGACCTTGAAATAGGCTATGTGCCAACTTCCAACGGCGGCCAATATCCTGGCTTATACCTCTTTTCAACACAAGCACGTATGATCCGACCAGCCAAACATCTAGCAATCGGTAAAGAAGATTGGCTAGGTCCTTTCGAACAAGTGTACATGTCTATTGCCGTCAAGGAATCAGACCTTCTCCCTGATGCAACACACGTTGAATTTCATCCTACAAACATTCTCTCTATCGTCGCTAATTTAACCCCCTTTTCAGATTTCAATCCCTCCCCACGAAATATGTATCAATGTCAGATGGGCAAACAAACTATGGGGACTCCAGGAACTGCAATTTCATATCGAACGGATAATAAAATGTATCGCTTACAAACTCCACAGACACCGATTGTTCGACCTAAACTACATGAGGAATACGGAATGGATCATTATCCTAATGGAACAAATGCAATTGTCGCTGTAATTAGTTATACAGGCTATGACATGGACGATGCAGTCATCTTAAATAAGTCGGCGGTGGAAAGAGGATTTGCATATGGAACTATTTACAAAACCGAAGTTGTCGATTTGAAGCAGAAGAAAAGCGGGGGAAGTGATAAAAGCATCGTATTACATTTTGGATTCGGACCAGGAGCCAGCGCAGGGATGATAGATCGATTGAAAGATAAGATTGACGATGATGGGTTTCCGTTTATTGGTGGATTATTGAGAGAAGGTGATCCACTTGTTGTGTATTGGGATGAGATTACTGAGAGGACAATTGTCGAAGCGTACCATGGTCCTGAAGATGCCTTTGTAGAGGAAGTTCGAGTCTTGGGTATGCGATTCTTGTGGAGAACATAAAATCTGACAATAGGAAATGACACTGGTGATCAGGAATGTCAAGCTGTTTCGATTAAATTACGAGTCACCCGAAATCCCATCATCGGCGACAAATTTTCCTCGCGACATGGACAAAAGGGAGTCTGCTCACAAAAATGGCCAGCAGTAGACATGCCCTTTTCCGAATCAGGAATGCAACCAGACGTCATCATCAATCCTCACGCTTTTCCAAGTCGTATGACAATTGGTATGTTTGTCGAATCTCTCGCTGGGAAAGTTGGTGCCCTAAATGGTCGATCTCAAGATGCCACGCCGTTCAGATTCTCCGAGGAGAACACTGCGGCTGATTACTTCGGAGAACAACTAGTTCAAGCAGGCTTCAATTTTCATGGCAATGAACCTATGTATTCTGGTATTTTGGGGACAGAGTTCAACGCCGATGTATATATTGGATGTGTCTTTTATCAACGTTTGCGACATATGGTCAATGACAAGTTTCAAGTTCGAACGACTGGCCCTGTTCATGCGTTGACTCAACAACCTATTAAAGGACGTAAACGTTTTGGAGGTATTCGATTCGGAGAGATGGAACGAGATTCTATGATTGCTCATGGAACATCATTCTTACTTAAAGATCGGCTTATGAATTGTTCAGATTATACATTGAGTTGGATCTGCAAGGATTGTGGGAGTGTACTATCTCCGTTGAGTACTGTTTCTGGGACGGGAGGGGCTGGATCCGTGAGATGTAAGAGTTGTGCTCTACCGGCGGATGGGTTCGAGAAACAGGGTGAAGTCTGGGAAGACGGAGGAGGTTTGAGATGGAAAGGAGGAGAGAATACTGCTGTTGTGGCACTTCCTCATGTATTCAAGTATCTTGCAGCAGAGTTGGCATGCATGTCTATCAAATTGTCGTGCAAAACATCTTCATAACCAGCATGTACATGTCTCATGCATATAGGATTTTGCATTTTTAGGGACAACCACGAGGAGATAGAATAGGAGGAAAGCAGCATAATGAATACCAATTTGTATTGACATAACCATTGTGAGAAAGTCCCTATGCAACTGCCACCATCTAGAAAAAAGACCCTTGTTCCTTTATGAGATCTCAGACGAACGGTTTACTAACTATTAGTTGTTCATGGCGGACCTCGTCTTCGTCGCAATTCTTCCTGCCACCTCCTTCCCCACTGTGTGATATCGCTGCTGCGAACGGCATCTCTGGGCACTTGCTACGTAGCAACAGGTACCGCATCAGGCATCGCAATATCCTCTGTAGGAACGGTATCAATCTTAATGTCATGTTCAAATTCATTTTCTTCACCCTGCTGTTTACCACGATCATCAGGTTCCACAGCCGACTCTGCACGTCGTTAGTCTCACATCACTACTTGTAGACAAACCTGGTGCCGCCCATCCCGAAGTATAGAAGGTATACCCAGAAATAGTCCGAACAGGCACTTGAACTCTCTGCCACCGTCTAGTAGGCTTACCACTCCTATCCAAAGCTCTCAATCCAGCATTAATCCCTCCAGGATTCGCCTTGGGACCGGGCTTCGCTTTCTCCTTTTCAGCCTGGGGAGCAGGTGTACCAGCACCTGAAGCTCCTCCCGTCTCAGAATTTAACGCAAAAACACCTGATCCAGGAGCAGGACCTGGCCGTGCTCGTTTTCCCGGTCCTCCACGTCTTCTCACAAGTCCAGCAGCAGCCGGAGCAGGTGACGAAGCTATTGTTGGAGGTGATGAGGGAAGAACGGGTGAAGAAGCTGGTGGATCGTCTGCTTGTGGGATGCCACGTAGAGGAGGGTAAGTTTCCAATATCGGGGCGAGCGTATTTGGAGGAAGTTTGAGGGTAATCTTTAGGGAGGGAGGCTTAACGCGAATTGCGGACGATTTACGTCGTTGAGAGTTTGGCGGTACAGGTGCTGCTGGATCCATGGGGTGCAATGGAGGCTCGGAGGCCAAAGGGATAGGTGGAACAGGATCAGCAATTGGAGGGGGTGATCCAAAGTCAATTCCCCAGTCTACTTGGTGAGGGTGATCTGTATCCTTGTCTAAAACCGAATAACGAGAAATCGATGATCTCCATAACCTTCCTTCTACCAGGACGGTCTTCGAGAACTTGACCCAGCAATCAATTCATCTGACTGATTCAACACAGAGGCCAGACTGCAATTCGAACAGATGGTAGGGCCCGGGTCGTTGTTTAATTGAGCGGTAACTCGGCTTCCCTACTACAGGCTACAGGCCACAATTTATGTAAGGGGAAACGGAAAACTTTGAGATTTTCTGGAGATCAGCGAAATTTTCACCTCAGCAGCATCCCAGTCAACAAGATGCCAAAACGAGCAAAGAAGGCATGGAGAAAGAACATAAAGCTAGATGATTTATACGAAGGAATACAGAGAACAAGACAAGAGCTAGCAAGCGGGTACGCTCTTTAAAGAGCAGCCTTTCTAATTTGTTAGGGGGATAGTAAGAGAAAAAAGTGATGCTGAGCTCTTTGCCATCGACGAAACCGGAGGACCGACTGACCTCGAACCCATCGCCGAACCTCCAAAGAAACGACGAAAACCTCTCAAAGTAGACGAAATACTTGGAACAATCGAAGAAAAGACAGAGGCTGTCTCATACAATCCTAAGAAGCAACCAAAACCCCTCGTCGAGCCAACTCCATCAGAACCGCAAACCTCGTATGATGTATGGAATAAAGTAGACACGATACCGGCTCCGAAAGATTTGCCGCCTCCAGCTGTACTGCCATACTCGAAATCAGCTCCTGCTCAAGCTCCGACAACCCTACAATCTTCTAAACGTCGTCTTCGACATCGCGAGAAAGCAGTGTCAGTTCCAGAAGGCGGTCAATCATATAATCCCACTCTTGAGGAATGGGAGGACATTATCAACCGTACTGCTATCAAAGAACAACACCGCCTTGCCGATATTGCTAAACGTGAACGAGTTGCCACTCCAGAAAGTGATGATGGAACCCCTGCACAGGACGATGAGGAACGTGAAGAAGAGGAAGAGCAACGAGGAGAGAGTTATTTGGGGAAGCCAGTTCAACTGCGTAGAAAGACGCGAGCTCAAAGAAATAAACAAGCTCGGCTAGCTGAAGAGGTACTCCTTGTCCTTGAAAGATGAGACTGACAGTACCAGGAGCGAAGACGAAAACTTGCCAAAGCGCTAAAAGAGAAACGAAGGCAAGTCGAGAAACTACCTGACCTCCTCTCACAAATATCAAAGACCCAAACGTCAACCACACGACAGAAGAAACCAAAGGAATTACCGCCTGCTCCATTGGAAGTGCAATTATCCGATGAGTTGGCAGAGTCGTTGCGATTATTAAAACCCGAAGGAAATTTATTTAGAGATCGATACAGGAGCATAGTTGAGAGAGGAATTGTTGAACCGAGGCTGGCACCAACTAAGAAAGGCAGGAGATATCCACTTAAATACGTCGAAAAGTATGATTACAAGCATTGGGGAACATATTATGGGAAATAGATGGAATCAATGTAGACTAGTTAAAATACGACCTTTGATATCCACATCTATTAACCCTCATCCTCATGCGAACCTCACAATCGACTATACACTTTTAACAAAATAATTAATCAATGACCATAGAAGCATCATCCGACTCCAAATCTTTCAAAGCAGCATCATATTGCACATTCAAAGCTTGTAACTCCCTGAATCTCCCCGTAACTTCCAGAACCTCTCTCAACAATTTCCTCTTTTGGAGGCCCGCAACAGTACTTTCCCATCTCCCGTCTTTCTTGTAGGTTAGGCTTGGACGAACACCGTTTTCCAGGTCATCTGGTCGTGCTGGGAGGGGATACGCAGGACCAAGTAAGTCTAAAAAGATCTGTTCTAGGCGTAATTGGAGACCTTCTTCTGCGAGTCTTTGGACGTACATGAGCAGTGTACTTCGATATTCTTGCCCGGATTGCAGTATTGAAGTACTTGCCAGACGGTTCTATCGTCAGATCTCACGTTCTTCCAGAAAGAGTGGTACCTCAAGATGGCCAATACTGACAGCAGCTTCTAAACCTTTAAAGCCCTCCTTCAACATGGTCGTTTTCAAAACCCGTTGCAAGTATCGTCCCCGTCCCATTTTGAGTACTTCATCATCTGTACGTCGCTCCAGCAGACCAATCGTTCCTTGAACATTGCTTCCGGGAGGAGGTTTCAATCCGGAAGCATCCCAATATTGAGAAGCTACTGCCCACCATGAATCGCTTAAGCGTAACCAAGTAAACATATCTCTCGAATAGGTATATGCATCACCATTGCTAAGAGTGATAACAGGATATCCATTCTTAGTGACGCCGACATTGGTAATATTCGGTGCCGGGGTAGGCTGTTCTGACGCATTTATCGATGCAGAATCTAATATCGATGCCAACGAAACAGGTGGATGAGGCGAACTACACAACTTCAAATTCCTACTATTAGCAGGAACCCACAATGAAAGAGAACCATAAATGTAACATCCCCACAGAAGTAATACAAACTAAATAATTTCCCTGTGATTCCAGAAAACAAGGCTGCGCTTCCAAAATCAAAGGCGGCAATATCCGTCGGCCAACTTTATTCCAAGTAATTATACTCCCATCTTCACAAGCAGCCGCATATCCAACGTCATTTCCCGTCATCAATAAAGCAGCCTGAGGAATATAATCAGCCCAGACTACCTGCTTTCCTTTAGACAACGTAATTCTCGTAGGATTAGCCTGTCCAGATCCATTTCGCGCTTCTAAAACATGTCCCGATTTCTCGCTAGGGGAGTAATCGAAATGCGACATCACGCGAGGAACACCAAGACGCACTTGCGAAACGCCAGCTGCCGGACTAACGAGGGCAGGTCGTAACACTGATGTCACAGTTGAAGTTGTTTCTTTCGAAGTTACACCATTTGTCTTTTGTGTGGCATCGGTTTCTTCGTCATCGTGTTTTCGTTTATTCCCAATTATTAAAGCGGGCATTCCGCCACGGGGGAGAGCTGCAGACGGTGTTGATAGGTCTAATGTTCTCGTCGTTTCCGACAAGCCAGATTGGGCGGGGGCGGCGGGTAGTAAATTGGATGCTGGCATTGAACTTGCAATTGGTGCGTTGGCACTGCTTCCTAGAAACATCGGCGTGACACGTTTCTTACCATCTTTCGTAATTGTTACTTTCTGCTGCAACGGCTGTTGTTGCGGTGCTACACGGGTCAGTCTACATTATAACAAAGAGATATACTGATTGATGCTGGCGCTTGTTTGGGTTGTTCCGGTACGGTAACAGGTTGACTTGGCGTTGTAGAAGTCGCGGGCACAGAAGACTGCGTAGATCCCATTACAGCAGCCATTATTTTCGCAGGAGCGTCTTTTTCCGCATCTTTAGCCTTCTTCTCCAATTCCAACTGTGCCGGACTCTCAGGCAACAAAATCCCATGTCTATCATGCCCAAACCTCGCCAAAAACTGTACATTTTCTTCCAGCGGCAGAGGTTTTCCTAAATCGTCTTCTTCGAAAATGACGACTGTGATTGATCCATCATAACTTGAAATGAATAAACTCATGCCCTCGGGGGACCAACATAAATCACTGATACTTCGTTCTGCAATATCTTGAGTAATTACGAGAGGACGTGGATTAAGTGTATTCCATATGGAAAGGACCCGATCTTGACCTGCACAGGCAATTATTGTGATCCATTGTTGTGGTGTTTCTCCGTTTGAGGTCGACACGGTGTTGGCTGCTCGGAACATGCGTGGATTGAAAGCAGTCACTTCGACGGGGGATTCATGACCAATTAAACTTATATCACTGTTCCATGTCCCTCTGTCGATGATGACTACTGTACTTACTGGACCGTTCATCGCGTTTGCAGCTGCGATATGGGATCCGTCCGGTGACCAGGATGGACGTCTAAAGTATGTTGTCGATGGTGAATTGTGAAATGGTTGAGATATTGTTTTCTCCAAAGCAAAGTCTGATGTTCGCCATATCTTGACTGTTCTATCATCGCTCTTAAACGTTAGCGCTGAAAACAAAAAGAAGGAGGGGTACCTCTGTTGCGAAATACTTTAATGCTGGATCGAAAGTTATGCCCTTGACGTGGGATTGATGGGACTCGATTCTCTTTATTTTTTCAAATGTTTGAGCATTCCAGACCATGATTGCACTGTCAAGTCCAACACTGACGAGTAAATGATTATCAGGACTCCAATTCAAATCTTGTACATCTGCGCGCACAAGTCAGTTCCCGTCTCGACCAGGGACGGTATACCATTTTCGTGACCTACTAATCGCTTTACACTTCTCCAATTCTCAACATTAACTTCATTGGTTCCGAAGACTTTTCCAACACCAAGTCCGCTCCTAAAACATTAGAAAGACGTTTTGTGAAGGAGTACGTGTCTCGTTGCCATATCATGACTATCTTGTCATCACTTCCAGAGGCCAAATACTGTCCATTTGGAGAGAATCGTACACAAAGCACAACGCCTACAAAATCAATGAGCTGACGTCCTAGTACAAACATTACCTGTATGGGTACTCAATGTGCAGAGTAACTTTGGTTCATTCTCATCTTCTTCAAGAACAGGATCGTAAATAGCTTTTGTAGACCATATCCGTATTTTACCATCTTCACATCAGTTTCATGTCCATAGAAATGAAAAGGAAGGTTCCATACCTATACCACCTGTTGCGAGTCGTGATCCATCCGGGTGAATGTGAACTGAATAGATGGGAACTTTGCCCTTGTCTCCCTGATGAACCAGCCACGAAGGCTTGACAAAATGCATTCGCTAAACCACGTCCCAACAATCCGAAGGTCTGTTTCCTCGTTCAGCAAGGGATTATGCGTATATTGAAAGGTAAAAGGCGGTCGGGATCAGAGTTAGCCTTCGTTGGAGCTGCTTTCCACGAAAGACTGAGAGGTGAGGGGTTGATCGCGAGAGAAAAGATCGACGTGATTGTTTGAGTGATCGAGACTTTTGAGCCTCAAGAAACGGTAGAGTACCGGCTTACGACAGGTCCATATATTTTAATAATAGGACCGCGTCGATTCGCGTTCGTGTTGAGCGAGCAATGTCAGCGTATTACACGAGACAATGCCACCCGCATCTCGGCGTTCAGTTCCCACTCCATCTGATGCCTCCTCGTGCATCTTCGCTGTCGTTCATTTCAATTCTACGCTACAGATACATACCTACTTTTGGTTGAGATGTAGAGTTTAATATGATGAATTATCTAATGTTACACTTCATCTAATGTTCGGCCTAATGTCTGCCAGTCCTTGCTCGTCGTTTCGTTAGTATTCCCTTTAAAACTTCCTAAACATCTCACCATCACAAAACAAACATCTCTCAATCTCAGGGATATCCTCCGCTTTAACCTCCCCGTCAACCCCAATCTTGGCAAACCACTCCGCATCTTTATCCATGACAGACTTATCCAGAACCTTCCTCCCACAAACTCGACATGTTAAGCACCAAGGCAAGGACAATGTTACTAATGTAATAGAACACCGTTCTACAATTAGTCCATCTCAACAACATAGTATACGGAATAAATGGCCACTGGCACAAGTGCCGATAGTGCTTGATTTGAACGATATCTTGGCACTACAGATAGCGCACAGTTCGGGAGATGTATCAGGTGAAGAATTCAAACGGGAATTGTAGATTTTGACAACGAAAGTCAGGAAAGGTGAAGGGGGACGTCTGACGAGGGTTTCATGAATGTAAGTTTGTACCGTCCTGATTCCTTTGATTTTGAGTTGCCTAAGCATTTCTTGGCTGTCACCCGATAACGTCGAATCGGATGAGATCTATATCAGTCGACGTCAAGATAGGGGAAATACATTAATGAGATGCTCTATCGCAATAAAAACCTGCCAGAACTTGATGGCATCCGGAAGATTACTGAAATTGGGAGATTCCATTGTCTCACTAACCAATGTGGGTTCTTCAAAGAGACGTGTGGAAATCTTCGTTGAAGCTTCAGATAAAGCTTTGATAATCCACGCATACTGCGAAACGGACATTTCGTATTCTACAGTAAGATAAATTATATATCTGTATACCAAGTAGGTTCCGATTTAGGTCTACCGCACTCTGGGCAAGAAGGAAATCATCGGGAAGACCTTTATTGACATACCAGCCTAGACGATTCTTGACCTCGCCGGGTGTTTTATACTGCGGACGATCGGTAGGTGATAGACTACAATCAATATAACCATACTAGAGGACATGGTGAAGGACATACTCGTAAAAGAAACTCAATATAGCATTCCCGTAAAGTGCAATGGCCCCATAAATTTTCATAAAGCTTTTGGTTCCAGGTATGGTATGCATACTCAACTTTTCACGCAGGAAATC
>Ga0335075_10015206_pt1 | contig 11537 bp, 9 predicted proteins | sample Lox_Sample_24_FD_206723 | JGI IMG/M metagenome (GOLD analysis project Ga0335075, IMG submission 206723) | Soil microbial communities from Loxahatchee National Wildlife Refuge, Florida, United States - Lox_Sample_2.4 | ecosystem: Environmental > Terrestrial > Soil > Wetlands | place: USA: Florida...
CGAGCCTGCGCACGTTGCCCTCCGTGTCGCGGCCCTCGATGATGCGATCGATGACCTCCATGCCCCGCGTCGAGCCGATGCGGCAGGGCGTGCACTTGCCGCAGGATTCGACCGCGCAGAACTCCATCGCGTAGCGCGCCATCCGCGCCATATCGACGGTGTCGTCAAAAGCGACGATGCCGCCGTGACCGAGAAGCGCGCCAATGCCGGCGAGCGCCTCGTAGTCCACGAGGGTATCGAACTGCGAGGCCGGGATATAAGCGCCGAGCGGGCCGCCGACCTGTACCGCGCGCAGCGGGCGGCCGGAAGCGGAGCCACCGCCGTAGTCGTACAGCAGCTCCCGCAGCGTAAGTCCGAAAGCCCGCTCCACGAGCCCACCGCGCCTGATGTTGCCGGCGAGCTGCAGCGGCAACGTGCCGCGGGACTTGCCCAGTCCGTACCCGGCGTAAAACTCCGCGCCACGGTGCAGAATGGTGGGGACGGTCGCCAGCGTGATCACGTTGTTGACGATGGTCGGCCGGCCGAAGAGACCCTTGATCGCCGGCAGCGGCGGACGCACGCGCACCTCGCCGCGCCTGCCCTCGAGGCTCTCGAGCATCGAAGTCTCTTCGCCGCAGATGTAGGCGCCGGCTCCCAGCCGGACCTCGAGATCGAAGCGCTTGCCGCTGCCCATCACGTCGGCGCCGAGATAACGCGCCTGGTACGCGGCCGCGATGGCCTGATTCAACGCGCGGTGTGCGTGCGGATATTCCGCGCGCAGGTAGATATAGCCCTGCGTGGCGCCGACCGCGAGAGCCGCGATCGTCATACCCTCGACCAGGCTGAGCGGATCACCCTCCATCAGCATCCGGTCGGAGAACGTGCCCGAGTCGCCCTCATCGGCATTGCATGTGACATATTTCTGCCCGGCGGGCTGCTCCAGCACAGTCTTCCACTTGATGCCGGTCGGGAACGCGGCCCCGCCGCGGCCGCGCAGGCCGGAGCCCGTGATCGCCTCCACGACCGCCTGCGGGCTCATCGCGAGCGCGCGGCGCAAACCCTGGTAGCCGCCGTGGATGACATAATCTGCCACGCTGGCCGGGTCGACCACGCCGACACGCGCAAAGGTCAGCCGCTGTTGGCTCGCGAGCCAAGGAATCGCATCGGCGAGTCCCAGCGACAAGCGGTGCGCGCCCCCGTTCTGAAGGTCGGCGTCGAAGAGCGCCGGCACATCGCCCGCACTCACCGGCCCATACGCTATCCGGCCGCGCGCCGTCGCCACCTCCACCAACGGCTCCAGCCAATACGCCCCGCGCGAGCCGTTGCGGATGAGCACCAGTTCGAGCCCGCGCGCCGTCGCCTCGCGAGCGATCGCGTGCGCAACCTCCCCCGCGCCGAGCGAGAGAGCGCCGGCATCGCGGGGCACATACACCGTTAGAGTCATGCGGGAGCGGTCACCTCTTGGGATCGGGGTCGACGCCCGCGAGCAGCGCATCGAAGCGCTCCGGGCTCACCCTGCCATGCAGCCGGCCATCGATCATGACCGCGGGCGAGCATGCACAATTGCCCAGGCAGTAGACCGGCTCCAGTGAGAAGCGCCCGTCGGGCGTCGTCTGGTGGAAGTCTACTCCCAGCCGTCGCCGCGCGTGCGCGGCGAGCGCCTCACCCCCCACAGCCTGGCACGACTCCGCCCCGCACACGCTCACGGTGTGCGCGCCCGGCGGCGTGCTGCGAAAGAAGTGATAAAAGGAAACGACGCCGTGGACCTCCGCGCGCGAGAGATTGAGTTCCGAAGCCACGAGCGGCACCGCTGCCGGCGGCACGTACCCCAGCTCCGCCTGAATCGCGTGCAGGACCTCGATCAGCGGCCCCGGCCGCCCCTTCAGGCCCCCGACGATGCGGCGAACGCTCTCCCCGTGCTCAAAGGACAATGCTTCCATGGCCCGAGTATACGTCGGGTGCCGCGGTCCTTCCCCCGTGTCCCTCAAACACCCCCTTGGGCTGGCCGCAAGTGTTCGATTTCCGGGACGCGGCAATGAGAAGGCCGTCACACCCCCAGCTGCCGGGCGTGATGCCGCAGATGGTCCTCCATGAAGCTCGAGATGAAGTAGTACCCGTGGTCGTATCCTTCGTGCCGGCGCAGCGTGAGCCGGAGCCCCGATTGGCGACAGGCCTCCTCCAGGAAGTGCGGATGCAGCTGCGACTCGAGAAACTGATCCGCCAGGCCCTGATCCACCAGGATGGGCGGCCTTTGCGGCCCATCCGTCACCCTGGCCGCCAACTCCGAGGCGTCGTAGCTCGCCCACTGCCCCTGGTCCGCGCCCAGATAACCGCTGAATGCCTTCTGCCCCCAGGGGCAGCGGCGCGGCGCGCCGATGGGCGCGAACGCTGAGACGCTGCGGTACCGCCCCGGATCTCGCAGCGCAATCGTGAGCGCCCCGTGCCCGCCCATCGAGTGACCGAAGATCCCCGTGCGCTCCGCCTGCACCGGGAAGTGCCCCTCGATCAGCGTGCGCAGCTCCTGTGTGACATAGGTATACATGCGGTAGTGCCGTGACCACGGCTCGGCCGTGGCGTCGACATAAAAGCCAGCGGCCACGCCGAAATCCCACGAATCGCTGTCTCCCGGCAGCTTGACGCCTCGAGGGCTGGTGTCAGGAGCGACCAGCATCAGCCCGAGCTCGGCCGCGACCCGTTGCGCACCGGCTTTGATCATGAACGTCTCTTCGGTGCACGTGAGGCCGGCGAGGTAATAGAGCACCGGTACCGGCGCCGATTTCGCCCGCGGCGGCGTGAAGACCGCAAAGCGCATCGCGCACGCGGTGCTCGCCGCCTCGTGGCGATAGAAGCCGACCGTGCCGCCGAAGCAGCGATGCTGACTGATGACTTCGAAAGGCTGCCCGGCCATAGTGGCTCTCCGGTAAATTGCCGCTCGTCGGCGCTCCTTATACCGGGCGCCGGCCGGTGAGTCACACAGTGCGAGTCGCGCGCTGCGGCACTGTCACGGGGCTGGAACAGACCCCCCGCTGGCGGCGCTTTGCCAGCCTCCGCCGAGCGCGCGATAGAGCTGCACGAGGTCAGCCGACACGCTCGTCGTGGCATCCGCGAGCGACAGCTCGCTCTGCTCCTCGGTCCGCTCTGCGTCGAGAACATCGATGAAGCTCGCGACTCCGCTTTGATAGCGCTGCCGCGCGAGCAGGCGGGCGTTGCGGCTCGCCGTCACCGCCGTCTGCAGCGATGCCAGCCGCGCCTGATCGGTGCCGTAGGCCGCCAACGCATCCTCTACCTGATGCAAGGCCGTGAGCACCGTCTGCGCATACGCGACGGCCGCCTCCTTGGCCTTGACCTTCTGCAGTCGCACTTCCGCGTGGAGCCGCCCACCCTCGAAGATCGGCAGCTGAATGGCGGGACCGAAAGAGCCGAAGTGGCTCGCCGTCTCGACGAGTTGGGAAAGTCCCTCCGACTGAAAGCCGCCCGCGGCGGTGAGCGTGAGCTGCGGAAAGTAATTGGAGACCGCGACACCGATTTCGGCCGTGGCCGCGTGCAGGTTGGCCTCCGCCTCACGGACGTCCGGACGGCGGCGCGCGAGGTCCGCCGGCAGCCCGATCGGGACCACGGGGGGCGCCGCAGGCACCTGCCGCACGCCCTCGAGCTCGGCGCGCAGCGCCTCGGGCGGCCGCGCCATCAACTCGCTCAACTCATTGATGTCGACCGTGATCTGCCGATCCGCGAGCGGCACCTCGGCCTGCGTCGTGCCGACTTCGGCCTTGGCGTTCTCAACGTCGAGATCCGAGGTGAGGCCGGCGTTGCGCCGATCACGCGTGAGCTGCAGCAGATCCCGCTGCGTCGCCAGGCTGCGCTCCAGAATCTTGCGGCGAAGCTGCGCGCCGCGCAGGTCGACGTAGGTTGCCGCCACGTCGCTCACCATCGAGAGGAGCGCCGCATGCGCCCCCTCGACCGCCGCCTCCATCTGGGCGTTGGCAGCCTCGATCGAGCGCCGCTGGCCGCCGAAAATATCGAGCGTCCAGGAGGCGCCGAGTCCGAGCTGATACTGGTTGTAGGGATTCACCAGCGTCGGCGGCAGATCGGGGAAGTGCAGGCCGAAAATGGCGCCGTTCGGCGTATTGGTGCTGAGCCGCTGACGCGACCACGAGGCATTGGCCGATACATCGGGCCAGAGACCGCCTGCCACGACCGCGGTTTGCGCCTGCGCCTCCTCGATGCGCAGCACCGCCTGTTTGATGTCCAGATTCTGTGCCGCCGACTGCTGTACGAGCGAGGTCAGCGTGGCATCGTTGAAGCTGGACCACCATGCGACTGTCCGCGCACGCTCCGAGGTTACGCGCGCGGCGCCTTCGGTGCCGTTGGCCATCGCCGTCGGCGACCACTGCGCCGGTACGCTCGGCTTCGGCCTGACGAAGCTCGGTCCCACCACACAGCCCGCCAGCGTGCAACCGAGGAGGGCCAGCGCGACGGACCGCAAACTTCGTGTTGTCATGATATCGCCTACTGTAGCCGGTGCTTGAACATCCAGGAAGCGGCGGCCAGCGTGACCGCGGCGATGACCGCCAATGGCCACAGGTCGGACGTCAGGACGCTCAGCCCCGCTCCCTCCAGGTACACCCGCTGCGCGATGTCGATGGCATAGCGCAGCGGATTGGCGTAAGTGAAGTATTGCAGAGAGGGCGGCATGTTGCTGAGCGGCGTCGTCAGGCCGGAGAGCAGCGCAAAAGGCATGATGATGACGAAGGAGAAGAGCATCGCCTGCTGCATCGTATAACACAGTGCCGAAACGACGAGGCCTATGCCCACGGCCGCAAGCACGAAGAGCGTAAGCCCGGCATAAAGCGTCAGGAACGATCCTTGAAACGGGATGCGGAACCAGAGCTGTGCGACCAGGAGCACGCCGGTTGCCTGGATGATGCCGACCACCATGGAAGGCAACGCCTTGCCGGCCATGATCTCCGCGGGCCGGAAGGGCGTGACCAGCAGCTGATCGAAGGTCCCCTGCTCCCGCTCGCGCGCAACCGACATCGCCGTCAGCATCAACGTCTGGATCATGGTCAGGGTCCCGATGAGCCCAGGGATCATGTTCCAGCGCGTCAGCAGATCAGGGTTGTACCAGGCACGCTCCTCGACGGTGACGGGCGGCCCCGGCTGACCATGATCCGCGCGCCAATCCGTGTTGAAGCCATCCACCGCCGACTGGGCATAGCCGAGCGCTGTGCCGGCTGTATTGGAATTGCGGCCATCGGCGATGACCTGGACGTCCGCCCCGGACCCAGCCTCCAGCCGGCGTGCAAAGTCGTCCGGAATCTCGATGACGAGCAGCGCGCGCCTTTCGTTGACGTAGTCGCGAAGCTGCGCTTGCGTGCTCAGGTTGGCCACGCGCTCGAAAAACCCCGAGCCATCCAATCGGGCCAGGAGGTCCTGCGCTTCGACGCTGTGAGAGCGGTCGAGCACGGCGTACGGCACGTGGTTGAGATCATAGGTGGCGGCGTAACCGAACAGCAGGCACTGGAGAATGGGCGGCAGCAGGAGGGCGTTGCGTGCGCGCCGATCCTTGAGCACGGCGAGCAGCTCCTTGCGGGTGAGCGCCAGGATGCGCAGCAGCGATTCCAGCATGTCAGCCGATCCTCTTATGGGTGACCGCGCGGCTCGCATAGCCGAGCAGCGCCAACATGAGCGTGAGCACCGCCGCATTGGGCAGGAGCACGGACCAGATGTCTCCGGCCAGGAAGGCGGTCTGCAGCAGTGCCACGTAATACCTCGCCGGCAGCAGATACGTGATGACCCGAACGCCCAGAGGCATGCTGCGCAGATCGAACAGAAACCCCGACAACATGAGCGCCGGCATGAAGGTCGCGAGCATGGTGAGCTGGCTGGCGACGAGCTGGTTCTTGAAGTACGACGATATGAGCAGCCCGACGCCGAGTGCCACCATTACGTAGAGCATGGAGGCGCCGAGCAGCACCGCGAGCGAGCCCACGATGGGGACGCGGAAGAGGAACTTGCCCGAGGCGAGGCAGAGCAGGAGCCCGAGCACCCCGAGTCCGAAGTAGGGAATCGTCTTTCCGAGGAGGATCTCGCCGCTGCGCACCGGGGTGACGAACAACGCCTCGAAGGTGCCGCGCTCCCACTCCCGCGCCACCACCATCGCGGTCAGGAAAGCCCCGATCAGCGTCATGACCAGGACGATGAGCCCCGGGACGAGGAAGTAGTGGCTGTCGTTGGCGGAATTGAACCACATGCGACTCTGGATGGTCACCGGTCCCCCGCCCATCGCCGCTCCCTCATCCGCTGCCTGTCGCGCCGACCATGTTCCGATCGCGCCTTCGACGTAGGACTCGATGATGCGCGCGCGGTTCGCATCCGTGCCGTGCACCACGAGCTGCAGGCGAGCGTCTCCGGCGCTGAAGCGCCGCGCAAAGTCCGAGGGGATCGTCAGAATGCCATCGACGCTGCCAGCCATCATCAGGCGGTCGGCGGCCTGGGGCGAGTAGACCACCTGAGGTCGAAAATAAGGTGAGAGCGCGAGCGCGGCCAGCAGGTCCTGGGCCGGCGCGGAGCTTTCCTCCAGCACCACCGCGAGCGGCACGTTTTTGACATCCAGCGAGAGGCCAAAACCGAACAGGAGAATGAGGATGACCGGCAACACGATGCCGACCGCGATCGTCGCCGGATCGCGGATCATCTGCCGGGTCTCCTTCCTGACCAGTGCGAGGATGCGCCGCAGCTTGTGTCGCGTCGCGTCGAAATCGGTCATGTCGGTACCTGCGCCTCGCCGGCCCGGGCTGCTTCGACCACGGCGATGAAGGCGTCCTCCATGGAGGCCTGTCGCCCTTCATTCGCGCGCGCGAGCTGGCGGATCTCCGCCGGCGCGCCCCGAGCCAGCACCCGGCCGCTGTCCATGATGGCGATGTGATCGCAGTATTCCGCCTCCTGCATGAAGTGTGTCGTCACGATCACGGTCACACCCTGCTCGGCGAGGGCGGTGATGCGCCGCCAGAAGGCGCGACGCGCCAGCGGATCGGCGCCGCTCGTCGGCTCGTCGAGGAAGAGAATGTCCGGCTCGTGCAGGAGCGCGGCACCCATGGCGAGGCGCTGCTTGAAGCCGCCGGGCAGCTCGCCGCTCGGCGCGTTCTCATGGTGCTCGAGATCGAACTGCCGCATGGCCCAGAGGATGCGCTCACGGCGCAACGCCCCGCGCAGACCGTACGCGCTTGCAAAGAACTCGAGGTTCTCCCGGACGGTGAGCGCCCCGTAGAGGGAGAACTTCTGCGCGACATACCCGAGCCGTGTACGCGCCGAGGCCCCGGCTCTGCGGACATCGACACCGGCGACTTTCAGCACACCACCGCTGGGCGGCAAGAGTCCGCAGAGCATGCGGAAGGTCGTCGTCTTGCCGGCGCCGTTGGGCCCCAGGAGGCCGAAGATCTCACCGCGACGCACGTCGAAGCTCACGTGATTCACTGCCGTGAAATCGCCGAAGCGCTTGAGGAGATCCCGCACCTCCACCACCGCTCCCTCCTCCGTAGCGGCGAGCGGACGCTGCAACCGAATGTCCGTTCCGGCCTCATGGCTTGCCGTCCCACGCAGCAACATCATGAAGCCGTCCTCGAAGCGCGGCTCGACCGCAGTAGCATTGAGACCTGCTACAACCTCCCCGGACCGAGACTCGGCGGCGCATACCAACCTGACGAGCCCGCCGTCGGGCACGGCGTCTATGACCTGAGGGTCGTCGAGCAGCCTCGCCTGAAGACTGCGCGCGCTGTTGCCGGGGCCGGGATCGAGCACGACGCTGTGGCTGGCGGCGACGCGGGTGACGGCTGCCGGCTCGCTCTGTGCGAGCGCTTTGCCTTCGTGCAGCACGAGGACCCGCGCCGCCCTCTCCGCCTCGTCGAGGTAGGACGTGCTCATCAGCACGGTCAGACCCTGCTCGTGCACGAGCTGCTCCACGATCGCCCACAACTCCCGCCGCGACAGCGGATCGACGCCGACCGTGGGCTCATCGAGCAGCAGCAGCTCCGGCGAGCGCACCAGCGTGCATGCCAGGCCGAGCTTCTGCTTCATGCCACCCGAGAGCCGCCCGGCCAATCGGCTGGTGAATCGGCCGAGGTCCGTCATCTGCATGAGCTGCGGATAGCGTCGTGTGCGCTCTTCGGCGCTGACGCCATGCAGGTCGGCATAGAGATCGAGGTTTTCCTGCACGCTCAGGTCCTCGTACAAGCCGAACTTCTGCGGCATGTAGCCGATGCGGTCCTGGATGCGCTGCGGCTCCGCCGCAGGGTCGATGTCGAGCACGCGCAAAGTACCGCCGTCCGCGGTAAGAAGACCCGCCATCAGACGGATGAGCGTCGTCTTGCCGCCGCCGTCGGGTCCCACCAGAGCCGTCAGCTCGCCCGCGCGCACTTCGATCGAGACGCCATCCAGCGCACGAACTTCGCCACCTTTGCCCGGTGCGCGGAACAGCTTGCGCAGGTCCTTGCCGATGACTACGGGGCCCACGACTACCGGCGGCGCCATGTCAGGTCTTCGGGTTGCCCGGAGAGAGATACACGGTCGCCGGCATCCCGAGCCGCAGCACATCGCCCGGGTCTTTCACGAACACCCGGATCTCGTATACCAGGCTCGAGCGCAAGTCCTCCGTCTGCACGGTCTTCGGCGTGAATTCCGCCTCCGGTGAGATGAAGCCCACCCAGCCCTGGAACCGCCTGCCCGGAAAAGAGTCGACCTCGACCGCCGCCTTCATTCCGGGCTGCACCCGCCCGAGCTCGGTCTCCGACACGTAGGCACGGACCCATTTGGGATCGGTGATGGCGAGCGTGAGCGCGGTTTTCTGCGGCGAGGCCATGTCTCCGGGCTCGGCGATACGCGAGCGCACCACGGCATCGAGCGGCGCGCGCAGCTCCGCATCGGCCAACTCCTGCTCGAGGAGCGCCACCTGCGCCTCCTCGCCATCGAGCATCGCCTCTGCCTGCGCAATGTCCTCCTTGCGCGGCCCGATCAACGAGAGCTGAAGGGCCTTGCGGTTGACGGCCACCTTGGCGTCGGAAACATCCGCTTGCGCCTTGGCATCATCGACCTCCTGCCGACTCACCGCCCGCCCGTTGGAGCTGCTGAAGACCGCCTCGAGCCGCTGATAGTTGTCGTGGGCCTCGCGGGCGTCCGCCTGCGCCAGCATGAGATTGGCACGCGCCTGGGCTATTTCTTCCGGTCTACTGCCGTGATGCAGCCGCTCTACGACGGCACGCTGCGCGGCCGCCTGAGCCTGGGCCTGCGCGAGCTGTGGCCGGAGGCGGCTGGTATCGAGCCGCGCCAGGACCTGACCCTTGCGGACGAAGTCGCCTTCGCGCACCAGAACGCTTACGACCCGCTGGCTGTCGTTGAAGGCGAGGTCGACTTCCCGCAGGTCGATGTTGCCGTAGAGTACGAGCTCATTGCTCGCGGCATGCCGATGGGTGAGCCACCAGGCGAGGCCCAGAGCTGCGAGCGCCACCAGAGCAATCGGGATGATTCGCTTCTTCATGCCGAACCGCGCTTTCCTGACGAGAGTATCCGACGGTGGAAATTTTCTATCACTTGATACAAATCCGTCAAGCGATTCTGTCGGGTGATAGAATTCGAGACGTGCGAGGCGACTCCTTATTTTGATCGCGACCCCGTGAGAAACCGCAGCCCGGCGACCCGCAGAGCGCGCGCCTCGACGCGCGCAGGCGAGGCGAGGCGCCGCCGCCACCTCGCCGGTGGCGGCTATGCCCGCGGCGAGCACACGCGCCGGCGGCTACTGGAAGCGGCGATCGAGCTCTTCGCCGAGCTCGGGTATGCGCGTGCCTCGACCCGCGCCATCGCCCGGCGCGCCGGCGTGAGCTTGCCCGCCCTGCAGTATTATTTCGGCGGCAAGGAGGGGTTACACCTCGCCTGCGCTGAATATTTCACGGAAGACGTACGCGCCAGACTGGGCCCCGCATCGGAGCGCGTCCGACTCGCGCTCGGGCGCCGCGACCTGAGGCGTGCCGAGCTCCTGGAGCTGCTGCGCGCGGTCCTCGAGCCCTTCCTCGAGGCGGTTGCCGCCGAGCGGCCGGAAACCTGGGCGTTCTTTTTTGCCCGCGCGGAGGGGGAGCAGACGGCGGCATTCGAGGCGATATTCCAACAGATCGCCAGCCCGCTGCTGGCTCTCGTGAAGGAAATCATCGGCCGCATCCTCGGACAATCGGCGGAGAGTCCGGAAGTGACCATCCGCGCCGTTTTCGCCATCGGGCAACTCGCGCTGGTGCGCCGCGCCCGACCCATCGTCCTGCGGGTCCTCGGCTGGCCGGACTTCCAGGGCGAGCGGCTGCAGACTCTAAAAGACGTCCTGTGGCAGGGAATATCCTCCAGCCTTGGTTGATTGGCGCAAATCGCTCCCGGCGATTTGCGCGGCCAGCCCATTGACGGGGATTCATCCCGCGGCCCAGGGAGCTGCCCTGGGCCGCTTACTTACTTGCTTTCGATCTGACGGCTGCTTTGCACATGCGTTCTACCAGCTCGGGGAAGCTGATGCCGGCCGCGCGGGCGGCCTGCGGCAACAGGCTCCCGGCCGTCATGCCGGGGAGCGAATTGGCTTCCAGGCACCATATTCCGCCCGCGGGATCCATCCGAAAGTCGATCCGGCTGTAGGTGCCGAGCTTGAGAGCGGCATGCGCGCGCGCGGCCAACTCCTGGACACGCGCCGCGATGTCGGGAGAGAGGTCCGCGGGAAAGATCTCGCGCGCGCCGCCGGTCTGGTACTTCGCCTGGTAGTCGAACACCTCGCCCGGCGCGATGATCTCCCCTACGGGCAGAGCACGGCCCTCCAGCACGCCGACCGTCAGCTCGCGGCCCGGGATGAAACGCTCCACCATCACCTCATCGTCGTAGCGCTGCGCGAGCGAGAAGGCGGCGGGGAGCGCATCCGGTCGGCGCACGACGCTCAGCCCCACGGTCGAGCCCTGTTTGTTGGGTTTCACGACCACGGGCCAGCCGAGCGCGCCGGCGATCTCCGCGGCAGTCACGGGCGCCATCCTCCAGTCCGCCGTCGGTACACCGGCCGCGCGAAACAGCCGCTTCGAGAGGTCTTTGTCCATCGCGGTTGCGCTCGCGGTGTGATTGCTGCCCGTGTACGGCAGGCCCGCGAGATCGAGCACTGCCTGAATGTGGCCGTCCTCGCCCGCGCCGCCGTGCAGCGCCAGAAAAACCACATCGACATCGCTCATGTCGGCCGTCTCCGTGGCGAGCGCGGGTGCGCCCTGCTTGATGCCCGCGAGCGCGGAGCCCGAAGGGGGCAGTGGGCCGACGCCGCTCGTGAGCAGCCGCTGCTCGGCCGGGCCGGACAGCCTGCCGGTCGCCGTGTCGACGGCCACCACCTCGTGCCCGAGGCCGCGCAGTGCCGGGATCACCTGCGCGGCACTCGCGATCGATACGTCCCGCTCCTCGCTGGTGCCGCCAAAGAGAACCGCAATCTTCATGGCTCAGAGTTCCGTCCGAATGTGGCAATCATTTTCACACGTTCCGCGTGGACGGAACGCTGCCGGATGACA
>Ga0335075_10015207_pt1 | contig 11537 bp, 9 predicted proteins | sample Lox_Sample_24_FD_206723 | JGI IMG/M metagenome (GOLD analysis project Ga0335075, IMG submission 206723) | Soil microbial communities from Loxahatchee National Wildlife Refuge, Florida, United States - Lox_Sample_2.4 | ecosystem: Environmental > Terrestrial > Soil > Wetlands | place: USA: Florida...
GCGCGCTGTTCACCGGCCGGCTGCCTGAGTTCGCGGTGAACTACCTGTCTGGCTTCGTCCGGTGGGTGCTGCGGTACCAGGCGTACCTCTACCTGCTGACCGACGTGTACCCGCCGTTCACGCTCGATGACCTGCCCGACTACCCGGTGCGCCTCGCGGTGCCGGAGCGGCAGGAACTCAACCGCGCCGCGGTGTTCTTCCGCTTCATCCTGGCCATCCCCGCGATGATCGTTTCCGCCGTGGCCACCGAAGGCGCCAGCTCGATCGTCCTCTTCGTCGTGTGGCTGATTGCCCTCGTCAACGGTCACCTGCCGCGGCCGCTGCACCAGGCGCTCACCGCGCTGCTCAGGTACCAGACCCGGTTCTACTGCTACTACTGGATGCTGACCCCGGCCTATCCGTGGGGGCTCTTCGGCGACGCGCCGGCCATGCCGCCCGCGGCCGCCGGTTACGCGCCGCAGGACGGCGGATACGGCGTCCCGTCGCCGGGCTACGGCACGGCGCCCGGGTACGGCACAGCACCCGGCTACGGCGCGGGTCCCGGCTACGGCGGCGCGCCCGGCTACGGCGCGGGCCCCGGCTACGGCGGCAACCCCGGCTACACGCCGGGCTATGGCACGCGGGCCTCGGTGTACGGCGCGCCAGGCGGCTATGGCGCCCCCGGCGGATACGGCCCTGGGCAGACCGTGTTCCAGCCGCCGAGCTGGCAGCTGGTCCTCAGCAGGGGCGCGCGGCAGCTGGTCATCCTCTTCCTCGTGCTCGGCGTGCTGATGGGAGTCATCAACGGCGCCAGCAACAGCTTCTCGCTGTCCCACGCCATCCAGCGGGCCCAGCAGGCCAGCACGGCGAACAACGCGATCAACGCGATGAACAGCTCGTACGGCACGCTGACGAACAAGATGAACCAGTGGCACTACACGGTGTCGGCGTGCGACCAGAACCTCACCTGCGTCACGAAGGCCGACGCGAACGCCGCGACGGACTTCTCCGGCTTCGCGAGCCAGTTGCGCGCCACGGCGATGCCGTCGGGCGCAGCCGCCGCCGCGAACCTGGTGTATTCCGACGCCACGCGAGTCGCCAGCGAGTACGCCCAGCTCAGCCAGGCACCGAACGTCGCCAGCTACCAGGCCACGTTCAACCGTCTCGGGCTGCAGCAGAGCCTCAACCGCTTCGACCAGGACTTCAACGCCCTCGGCACGGCGCTGGACAACTCCTGAGCCCCGCGACGCCCAGGCCAGGGCTGGCCGGCTAGGAGCGCCTGCGGACCACGGCGAGGGCCCCGGCAGCGAGGATCGCCGCGGCGGCGAGTTCGTAGTGGGCACGGTCCGGCGCCTCGTCCTGGATCGCCGAATGGAACTTGTCCACCGCGCGCGGGAACGGCGACCGGTGGAAGAAGAGCCTGGACGGCTTGTCGATGTCGGGCAGCGCGGCGCCGGCCATCCCCGCCAGCACGGAAAGCCTGCGGTCCCGCGGCGCGATGGCCGTGAAAGCGCCGATGACGGCCAGGCCCGCCAGGCCGTCGGGCACGGCCACCCGCAGCATGCCGCCGGAGACGCTGCCGAACTTTCCCCAGTGCGGCACGGCGTCGAGCGCGAAGTGAGAAACCACGCCGAGCGCGAAGGCGGGCAGCGGGCGCCGGAGGGCGCCGCCGATGAGCGCGCCAGACAGGACGTGATTGGTCACCAGCATGCCCCTAACGTACCCAGGAGGAGCACCGCGGTGGCAGCGCAGCCTCAGCGCGCGGGCTGCCACTCCTGGTAGCGTTTTGGTCGCAACAGTTGTCCGCCAAGTTCGCACCGAGGACTGACACGTCACCATGCTGGACAGACGATTTATCAGGGAAAATCCCGAGGCCGTGCAGGCCGCGGTCCGGGTCAAGGGCATCGACCTCGACGTCGACGAGCTGCTTCGCTTGGACCGGTCCAGTCGTGAACTGCAGCGCGAGCTTGACGAGGCCCAGACCCAGCGGAAGAGCTTCGCCAGGGAGTTCGCCAGGGCCGACGAGGCCACCAGGGAGAAGCTGAGGGCCGAGCACGAGGAGCAGGACCTCCACCTGAAGACCGTCCGCGAGCAGCTCACCGAGGTCAACGAAGAGCTGCAGGCGCTGCTGCTGCGCACCCCGATGATCCCGTGGACGGGAGCGCCGGTCGGGGACGAGTCGGCCAACACCACGATCAGGACGTGGGGCGAGCGGCCCGTCTTCGACTTCGAGCCCAAGGATCACGTCGAACTGCTGGAAAGCAGGGACTGGGCTGAGTTCGCCCGCGCGAGGAAGGCGTCGGGCGAGCGAGCGTACGCGCTGAAGGCCGAGATGGTGCTGCTCGAGCGGGCGATGCTGTCCTACGCGCTCGACTACCTCATCGAGCTTGGCCTGATGCCGATCTCCGTCCCCGCGCTGGTGCGGGAGGAGCCGCTGATCGGCAACGGGCAGTTCCCCGCGCACCGCGAGGAGACCTACTCGATCCCCGCCGACGACCTGTACCTCGCGGGGACCGCCGAGGTCGCGCTCGTCGGGCTGCACGCCGGTGAGATCCTCGACGCGAAGGCCCTGCCGATCAGGTATGCGGGCATCTCGCCGTGCTTCCGCCGGGAGGCGGGCAGCGCCGGCCGCGACGTCCGCGGGCTGCTGCGCGTGCACCAGTTCGAGAAGGTGGAGCAGTTCGTCATCTGCAGGGCCGATGACGAGGAATCCGACCGCTGGCACGCAGAGCTGCTCGACGCCGCCGAGCACCTGCTTCAGGGCCTCGGCCTGGCGTACCAGGTGGTGGAGATCGCCACCGGCGACATGGGCGCAGGCAAGTACCGGATGAACGACATCGAGACCTGGATGCCGTCGCTCGACGCGTACCGCGAGACGCACAGCTGCTCGTCGCTGCACGACTGGCAGGCCCGCCGGGCCAGCATCAGGTACCGCGACACTGACGGGACCGTGCGGTTCGCCTACACGCTGAACAACACGGCGATCGCCACGCCGCGGCTGCTCGCCGCGCTCGTCGAGAACTACCAGACCGCCGACCAGAAGGTGCGGGTACCGAAGGTTCTCCGTCCGTACCTGGGCGGCCGGACCGAGTTGTAGAGCTACCGGAAGACGGAGGGCCGTGCGCGGTGGGACCCGGGCGTCGTACGCTGCGAGGCGTGGAACTCGAAGCTGACCGTGTCGCTGAGCTCGCCGGGCGCCCGCTCGGCGAACTGCGGCGGCGCGACGTCGCAATAGCACTGCTCAGCGTGGCCCCGGACGACGCCCTCAGGTCGCTTCCCGGCATCAGGCGGGGGCTGCTCGCTGCTGGCAACCCGTTGTCCGCGCCGTTCTGGGACTCCGCCGAAGCCATCCTGCAGAAGATCAGGGACCAGGAAGCGACGTTCGGGGACGTGCACGGCTGGCTTGAGGCCACCGGCACGGAACCGACAGGGATCATCGGCCTGCACGTCTGGGAGGAGGCGTCCCAGCGCAGCGAGCTCCAGGAGGAGATGCACACCAGGCTGGTGAGCTACCTGGAGGAGTGCCTGGCCGCCGGGCGGATCAACCCGGACAAGCTGGCCGCGGGGGACGCCGGGGAACGCCGCGAGTACCTCACCCTGCAGGAGCAGTGGATGACCGCTCCGCTGCCCGATGGCCGGGTGCCGATGACGGTGCTGCTCGACGAGCAGGACGAGGCGTTCCTCGCCGACTGGGCGGCGGCTGACGCGGAGGCCCTGTCCGCACTGCGCGCGATGCTCCAGACGGCGGGTGGCCGGCCGCTGCCCGCCGCCGACCTGGAAGCCGCCGCCGCCAGGCTGCGCGCGGACATCGCCCGCCCCGGCTGGCCCGGGCAGATGCTCATCTCGTTCAGCGGACGGAACGCCGACGCGCTGCCCCCGGACGACGCCGAAATGTGGCTGACGCTCGCCACGTCGGTCGCCTCGCCGCAGGGCGACCCGCTCTCGGAAGAGGACAAGGAGTTCGCCCGCGCCATGGAGTGGGCCGAGGACGAAGACCTCGACTTCGGCGACGAGGACAGCGGCCTCGACGACGAGGACGAGGACGAGCCCGACGAGATGTCCGCCGCGATGGCCGCCGTCGCCGCCCTGGACCACTTCGACTGGCTGGCGGTCATGTCCGCGCTGATCACCGGCGGCCCCGGCACGCCGGCGTCGGCCGCCGATCTGGCCAGGTACGTGCGGGACTTCGACCCCGGCGAGCTGGCCGGCTTCGCGGACGAGGACGAAGAAGACGACGAGGACGAAGTCGACCTGGAGGAGGAACCGGACTCCCCCCGCCGCTTCGATGGCTTCGACGACGCGGACGACCTCGAGGAATTCGACGAATTCGACGAGCTCAGCGTCGAGGGCCTGTTCCTGCACGTCACCGCCATGTGGAGCGTGCTGGGCGCGATCGACGAAGACGACCGCCTGACCCCCCTCGGCTGGTGGGGCCTCCCGGAGGCAATGCAGCGTGCCTGGTCGGAGTAACCTAGCCCAGTTGTGAACAGACTAGTCGTAGACTAGTCTTAGCTTGTGGATGTTATTGGCGCATACGAAGCCAAGACCCACTTGCCTCGTCTGCTTGACGACGTCGCGGCAGGCCGGTCTTATACGATCACGAAGCACGGAGTGCCCGTCGCTCGGCTGCTGCCCGCGGGCCAGGCGGCTGCGCACCCCGAAGAAGTTATTCGTGAGCTCCGGGAGTTCCGCCGCGGAATCACCACCGGAGGTATCGGCATTCAAGCGATGATCGAGGACGGACGCCGTTAGATGCCGTTCGTCGTTGATGCCTCCACCGCCATGGCCTGGTGCTTTGAAGACGAGGCCACGACGGAGACTGATGCGATCCTAGACCGGCTGCAACAAGACCACGCCCTGGTGCCACCGCTCTGGGAGTATGAGGTTGCCAACGTCCTGCTGGTCGCTGAACGGCGCACACGGATCACGGAGTTCCAGTCGACCCGGTTTCTCGCGCTCCTCGGCCAGCTCCCGATCCACGTCTCGCCCTTGCCGCAGCCTGCAGTCGCGCTAACGGCCATCGGCCGGCGCCACAGGCTGTCGGCGTACGACAGCGCTTACCTCGAACTCGCATCGCGTGAAGGCGTCGCCTTGGCGACCCAGGACAACAAGCTGCGCCAGGCCGCGGAGGCCAGCGGCATTCCGCTCCTTGGATGACCCAAACGAAGATCGTGCGGGATCGGGCGCCGTTTTCCGGTACCGATCCCGCACGATGGTTCAGTCGTCGGCGGCGAACTGGTCGTAGGCGGGTGCCAGGACGTCGCGGAGGTCCGTGCCGCGCACCGTGATCGGCGGCGGGTCGAACATTCGCAGCATCAGGTCGGGGGCGGCGGTTGTCGCCTGGGGTGCGGCCAGCGCGCGCAGCCGCGCCTGGCTCAGGCCGGGGGTCCAGAACCCGTCCAGAGACCGGGCCAGCGGGGGGCCCGTCACGTCGGCCAGCGCGGCGTGCGTCGCGCTGGCGGGGTTGGCGGCCTCCGCCGGGTCATCGGGAGCTTCGGACGGGGGCGCGGCCGAAGCCGCGGGCCGCGGGCCGGCCTGGCGCAGCGCGGCCAGCAGTGCGCTCCGGGTCCTGCCGCGCCAGGCGAGCATCTCGAACGGGTCGTCGTCGAACGCCTCGGCCAGCACGTAACAGACCGCGGCCAGGTGCTTGCAGGGCACTCCCCAGTCCGGGCAGCTGCAGTGCATGTCCAGGTCCGAGGCCGACCTGGGGAACAACGGCGTCCCGCAGGAGGCGAAGACCTCCTCGATCTCCGCGGGCATCTCGCCCGCCAGCAGCTTCGCGCGGAACAGCGCCTGGCTGGCCAGCCGGCGCTCGACCTCGCGCCACTGCGGGGTGGTCAGCGGCAGCACCTTGATGGTCACGTTGTACGGCTGCGGCCGCGATCCCTGGACCCGCGCGGCGACGATGCCCTGGGTCAGCGAGAACTCCACCACCTGGCCCTTGCGCGCGTAGCTGCGCCCGCGCTGCAGCCGCCCGCTCATCCCGTAGGACTCGAGCACGGCGATGAAACGCCGCGACCACCACTGCTCGCCGATCGCGCCGCGCTTGCTTTTCGCCCTGATGCCCCCTTCGACGGGGATCGGGGGACCCGCCGTCTCCCACCACCGCGGGCCGCTGGCTGGCGGGCTCATTCCGGCACCGCGTCTTCAGAAAGCGCCACGACCTCGCGCAAATCCGCCGTCGACAGGCCCGCGAGCCAATTCTCCCCGGTGCCGACGATCTGCTCGGCCAGCGCCTTCTTCTCCTCGATCATGGCGTCGATCCGCTCCTCGAGCGTGCCCACGCAGACGAATTTGCGCACCTGCACGTCGCGGCGCTGCCCGATCCGGAACGCCCGGTCGGTGGCCTGGTCCTCCACGGCCGGGTTCCACCACCTGTCGACGTGGATGACGTGGTTGGCGGCGGTCAGGTTGAGCCCGGTGCCGCCCGCCTTGAGCGAGAGCAGGAACAGCACAGGCTCGTCCGCCTCCTGGAAGCGGGTCACCAGCTCGTCGCGCTGCTTCTTGCTGGTGCCGCCGTGCAGGTACAGCACCTGGCAGCCGATCCTGGCGGCGAGATGCGGCTGCAGCATCCGGCCGAATTCGGCGTACTGGGTGAAGCACAGCGCCTTGTCGCCGTCGGCCGCGATCTCCTCGCAGATCTCCTCGAGCCTGGCGAGCTTGCCGGACCTGCCGGGCAGCCGGGAGCCGTCGCCGAGCAGGTGCGCCGGGTGGTTGCAGACCTGCTTGAGCTTCGTCATCGTGGCGAGCACCAGCCCGCGCCTGGTGATGTCGTCGCTGGCTTCGTCGATGCGGCTGAGCATGTCGGTGACCGTCGCCTGGTACAGGCTCGCCTGCTCCTGCGTCAGGTTGCACCAGACCTTGATCTCCTGCTTGTCCGGCAGGTCGGAGATGATCGACTTGTCCGTCTTCAGGCGGCGCAGCACGAACGGCTGGGTGACCCGGCGCAGCCGCTGCGCCGCCTGCTCGTCGCCGAACCGCTCCACCGGGACCGCGTACTGCTCGCGGAACGTCTTCGCCGGGCCGAGCAGGCCCGGGTTGGCGAACTCCATGATCGACCACAGCTCGGACAGCTGGTTCTCCACCGGCGTCCCGGTCAGCGCGACCCGCGACCCGGCGGGCAGCGCGCGGACCGCGCGCGCCTGCCCGGTGGCGTGGTTCTTGATCGCCTGCGCCTCGTCGCAGACCACCCGCGCCCAGCTCACCTGGCTCAGCGCCGCGCGGTCCCTGGCGGCGATCCCGTACGTGGTGACCACCAGGTCCGCCCCGGCCAGCGTGGCGACGAGATCGTCGCCGGTCAGCCGCTCCGCCCCGTGGTGCACGTGCACCCGCAGGTCAGGGGTAAACCGCGCGGCCTCCCGCTGCCAGTTCCCCACCAGTGACATGGGGCACACCAGCAACGTCGGGCCGTGCGGGCGGGCGCTGGCGGCGACTAGCGCCAGCAGCTGGATGGTCTTGCCCAGCCCCATGTCGTCCGCCAGGACGGCACCGAGGCCGAGCTCCCCGAGGAACGCCAGCCACGCCAGGCCGCGCTCCTGGTAGGGCCGCAGCTCGCCGTGGAAGGCGTCCGGGGTGGCCAGCGGCGCGAGCCGCCGCTCAGCCTGCCCGGACAGCAGGTCGCCGAGCCAGCCGTCCGCGTCCACCGCGGTCAGCGGCACCTCGTCGCCCGCGCCGTGCACGCCGATGAGGATCGCCTCGCCCGCGGTCATCGTGCCCGACCGCTTGCGCTCGAGGAACTTCAGCGCGGCCTTGACCTGACGGTCGTCGAGTTCCACCCACTGGCCGCGGACGCGGACGAGCGGGACCTTGAGCGCGGCGAGTTCGGCCAGTTCCGCGGCGGACAGCACCTGGTCGCCGATGGCCAGGTCGTACCGGAACTCCACGAGGTCCGTCAGGCCGAACGCGGACTGCCTGGCCGACGGCGAGGCCGGGGACGAGCTCGACCTGGTGGTCAGCTTCAGCCCGAGCCGCGCCTTGCGCGCCCAGTCCGGCAACAGGACGCCGAACCCCGCGCCGGCCAGCAGCGGGCCCTCGTCGCGCAGGAACCGCAGCGCGCCCGCGGTGTCCAGCGCGACCTCGGCGGGCGCCGCCTCGGTCAGTGCCTCCTCGAGTCCGGGGAACAGCCGGACCGCCGCGCCGAGCCCGGCCAGGAGTTCCTCGTCCGGGTACGTGCCGCCGCCTAGCCAGCCGACTCCTTCCCCGGCCCAGACATCGGCGGCGGATAGCATCAGGCTCGGATCTTCCGCGGACTGCAGCGCGAACTCGACCCGCCATCCCGTCTCGGCGCGGTCGCCGTCCCCGGGTTCTTCCGCTTCTTCCGTCTCGGCCGGCTCGACCAGCCGGAAGCAGGTGCGGACCGGGCCCACCGGGAGCCTGGCGCTGGTCAGCCACTCGCCCAGCGCCGCGGCCAGGGACTGCGCCTCGGCCGCGTCCTGGGGCGTTGCCGCCTCCACGCGCGGGTCTAGACCTGTGAGAGCGGCGACGGTCCGTTCGGCCAGATCGATGCGAGCCGGACGGCGGCCCCGGCGCGGCGGCAGGAGCGGTGCTTGCAGCCGGGTGCGCGCCGCGGCGTCGGCGAAGGCGTCCAGCGCCTCAGCCAGCACGGTGCCGGCCGTGGCCTGGACGGTTCCGGCCGCGCGGCACAGCGGCGGCATGGCGACGGCGAGCTCACGGGCGCGCTGGGTGTCGGCGGCGCCGAGCACCGGCCGCCAGCGGGCGGCGTAACCCTCGTTTTCCGCGACGAGGACGGGCAGCACGCGGCCGCGGGTGACGAGGTCGGCGGCGAATCGCCCGGCCACGGCCAGATAGGTCAGCGTCGCGCCGGGCAGCAGGTCGCGGAAGGGCTCGGCGGGGCTGCCGAGCGCCGCGAGCGCCGCCGCGGCGGCCGATGGCTCGAAGACCAGCGCCGGCACCCGCCAGGCGGCCAGGGCGGGTTTCCCCGCGGGCGGCTCGCGGCCCATTTCCTGCGAGGCAAGCGGCCCGTCGCCGATTGTGGGGAGCCGGAGGGTCAGCTCGTCATCGACGGCCTTCCTGACCAGGCCGCCGGCCGGATCGGGCAGCTCGGCGAGCGCGTCGGCGAGTTCGGGCGCGGTGACGGCGAACGGGTGCGGGCGCGGTGCACGCGACGGGCGGCCAGTGCGCGCGGGAGCATGCGCGGGCAGCGCCGGGTCTTCTGCCCAGAGCCACACCGCCCCGTACGCCCAGATTCCGTGCACCACCAGCATGGGTGCCCCCATCGCTAGCGGCGCTTGGCGTCCTTCGTGGTCGCGTCGCCGACGTCAAAGCCGGTCACTGCCCCGCCGGCCTCGTCGGCGTCGCCCGTGCCCGCGTCGGAATCCACCGATTCCTCCGGCGGCGGGCCGAGCTTGCGGAACTGCTTGTTCATCGAGCGCAGCAGGAACACCAGCGCGACGCCGATTCCGGCCACGACGAGAAAGCCGAGCAGTCCCGGCTCCACGTCGTTCATCGTGGAGTTGCTTGAACCGCTGGCCAGCGCCGCGGCGAGAAACATCACAGGGTCACACTCTCCCGGACACCCGCGAAAAGGTCATCTTCCGGCAGCTCGGTGTCGACGAGCGACCTAGCTAGATGATAGTCCTCGGTCGGCCACGCGGTGCGCTGCACGTCGAGCGGGCAGTCGAACCACGCGCTCTTCGGGTCGATCTGGGTGGCGTGCGCGAGCAGCGCCTGGTCGCGGATCTCCAGGTAGCCGGCCGTATCGACCCTGGTGGTGATCTCGAGTTCCCTGATGCCGAGCTCGGCGCGCTTGCGGGCGCGTTCCTCCCACTGCGCGAAGATCTTCTCGTACGGCGAATCCTGGCCGCGGCGCAGCAGCTCCTCGTGCAGGGCGACGTACTTGGCCTGGTGGAAGGACACGAAGTAGTAAAGCTTCAGTGGCTGCCAGGGCTCGCCTGCCTCCGGGTACCTGTCGGGGTCCGCCGCGGCCTCGAACGCCTCCACCGTGACCTGGTGGGTCTTGATGTGGTCCGGGTGCGGATAGCCGCCGTTCTCGTCGTAGGTCAAGATCACGTGCGGCCGGAACTCGCGGACCGCCTTGACGAGCGGGGCCGCCGCCTCGGCGAGCGGCACCAGCGCGAAGGAGCCCTCGGGCAGCGGCGGCTTCGGGTCGCCCTCCGGCAGACCGGAATCGACGAAGCCCATGAAGCGCTGCTCGACGCCGAGGATTTCGCGGGCCTTCGCCATTTCCTCCCGCCGGATGCTAGCCATGTTGGCCTTCACCTCTGGCCGGTCCATCGCCGGGTTGGGGATGTCGCCGCGTTCGCCGCCGGTCATAGTGCAAACCAGGACACCAATCCCCTCGCGGACATATCGTGCCATCGTCGCGGCACCCTTGCTGGACTCGTCGTCCGGGTGCGCGTGCACGGCCATCAGCCTCAGTTTCCCCTGCTCAGGGCCTTGGGATGACAACCTTGTCTCCCTCCGTTTACGCTCGTTACCTTTCACCGAAACATCAGGCCGGTTTAGCTGCATTCCCGACTGGAAAGGCTGCCCCGGAGGCCTTCTAGCGACGCCACGCCGCTACCAGCAGGACTTGACTAGTACACAGCAGTGGCCGACCCTTGTTAGCCTCAGAAGATTACCCCCGGAGACCGGCTGGCTCCTTAGCGGAGGGCGGGCAAGCCCTTGCGCGTGACAAAATCCCAGCCCCTAGCGGACGACAAGTCCTGCGTAGTACTAGGAGTGCCCGTGACCGAGACGCGCGACGACAGCGTCACCTGGCTCACCCAGGAGGCGTACGACCGGCTCAAGGCCGAATTGGATCACCTCTCCGGACAGGGTCGGGTCGATATCGCCAAGAAGATCGAGGCGGCCCGCGAAGAGGGAGACCTGCGCGAGAACGGCGGTTACCACGCGGCCAAGGAGGAGCAGGGCAAGATCGAGGGCCGGATTCTCCAGCTACAGCACATCCTGGAGAACGCGCGGGTGGGCGAGCCACCGCGCACCGACGGCGTAGTCGGCCCTGGCATGACGGTGACGGTCCGGTTCACCGGCGACGACGAGGAAGTCACGTTCCTGCTCGCCTCGCGCGAGGAGAGCGGCTCGCCGATTGACGTTTACTCGCCCAAGTCCCCGCTCGGCTCGGCCATCACCGGCAAGAAGGTCGGCGAGCTGGCCACCTACTCGCTGCCGAACGGCCGGTCCACCTCGGTTGAGATCCTGGACGCGGTGCCGTACGGCGGCAACGCCTAAGGACGCGCTGAGCGCCCGGCCGCAGGTCGCGGCCGGGCGCTCTATGCGTTCCGGGGCTGGTCAGCCAGCCTTAGCAGGCTCAGCCGACGAGTTCCGGCTCGGCGGCGGGCTTCTCGCTGTCCGGCGTGCCGCCGGTGCGCAGCGGCACCTCCTTGATGAACAGCGCGATCACGAAGATCAGCACCGACGCGGGCACGACCCAGACGAACACGCCCTGGACCGCGTGCGAGATCGCGACGTACACCTGGTGCCGGATCGCCGCCGGGAGGCCGGTCACCGTCGCCGGGTCAAGCGAGCCGCCGCTGACGTGGAACTTGCCGCCCGCGGCGCTCATGGCGCCATTCAGT
>Ga0335075_10015208_pt1 | contig 11536 bp, 9 predicted proteins | sample Lox_Sample_24_FD_206723 | JGI IMG/M metagenome (GOLD analysis project Ga0335075, IMG submission 206723) | Soil microbial communities from Loxahatchee National Wildlife Refuge, Florida, United States - Lox_Sample_2.4 | ecosystem: Environmental > Terrestrial > Soil > Wetlands | place: USA: Florida...
CGGCCTCCCTCGCCAGCCGCTGCACATCCGCGCGGTCGGCGAGGTCGGCTGCGAGGGCGCGAGCGTGGAGCTCGGCGGCGAGCGGCTCGAGCACATCGGTGCGCCGGCCGGTGAGGGCCAGCTCGGCACCGCGCGCGCGCATGGCGCGGGCGATCGCCTGCCCGAGGCCGCCGCTGGCGCCGGTGAGCAGCACGGTGGACCCGGCGATGTGCATTACGTTGAGCCTATTCGCATGCAGGTGGTGGCGTTGTTCGGACCGACGGGCGTGGGCAAGACCGCGGTGGCGGTGGCGCTCGCACGCCGTCTGCGCGCCCGCGGCGAGGACCCGGTGGCGGTGTCGGCGGACGCGCTGCAGGTGTACGACGGGCTCCAAACACTCACGGGCGTCGCCTCGGCGGCCGAGCGTGCGGAGCTGGAGCACCGCCTGGTGTCGTTCCTCGCGCTCCAGGAAACCTTCAGCGCGGGGCAATACGCACGGCTGGCGCACGCGGAGATCGACGACCTGCTGGCTGCCCGCCGGCGCCCGCTGGTGGTGGGTGGCACCGGCCTGTACCTGCGCGCGGCGCTGGCGGAGCTGAGCATGCGCCCGCCGCCGTCGGCGGGCGTGCGCGAGCGCTGGATGGCGGAGCTCGAGCGCGCGGGCGCGCCGGCGCTGCACGCCCGCCTGCGCGAGCGCGCCCCACAGGTGGCACAGAGGCTGAACCCGAACGACAGCCAGCGGCTGGTGCGCGCGCTGGAGCTGGCGGACCTCGGCGGGCCGCCAGAGCCGGCCGCGCCCGCCGGCGAGCGCATGGCCCAGCCCGCCGATCGCTCTGCGGCAGCACCCGCCGCCACCTCGCAGCTGTGGAGCGAGCACATGCGCCGCCCGACGCTGCTGATCGGGCTGACGATGGAGCGCGCGGCGCTGTACGCGGCGACGGACGCGCGCGTGGAGGCGATGCTGGCGGCGGGTGTGCGCGAGGAGGTGCGCGCGGCGCACGCGGCGGGCGCGTCGGTGACCGCGCGCAAGGCGCTGGGCTTCCAGGAGCTGCTGGCGGACGACGTGGAGGCGATGAAGCGCCACACGCGCAACTACGCGAAGCGCCAGCTGACGTGGATGCGCAAGCTGGCGGGGGTGCGGGTGATCGACGTGACGGGACGCGACGCGAACGCGGTGGCACGCGAGATCGTGGAGCGCCTAGACTCCGCCGCCGGATGACGGGTATGCGCTTTGAGAAGTGGCAGGCGCTGGGCAACGACTACGTGATCGTGGAGCGCGACGGGCTGCCGTTCGAGCTGACGCCGGCGCGCGTGCGCAAGCTGTGCGCCGAGCATGTGGGCGTGGGCGCGGACGGCGTGCTGCTGCTCGCGCGCCCACACGACCCGGCGGCGCACGTGGCGAACCTGCGCATCTTCAACCCGGATGGCTCGGAGGCGGAGCTGTCGGGCAACGGCGCGCGCGAGGCGATCCTGTACCTGCGCCGCCGCGGCTGGACCGACGCAGATACTTTCGTTATACAGACAATTGCGGGAGACATACGCCCGACGATCACCGGCAAGGACACGTGCACGGTGGACATGGGCAAAGCGAACCTGACGTCGAAGGACTTCCCCGGCGGCCCACAGGACGGCCAGGGCACGGTGACGTCAGGCGGGCGCCTGTGGGCGTTCAGGCACGTGTCGATCGGCAACCCGCAGTGCGCGATCCACGTGGAGTCGCCACAGGAGCTCCGGGAGCTGGACCTCCAGGCGATCGGCCCGGCGATAGAAGCGTCGGCGCAGTTCCCGAACCGCACGAACGTGTCGTTCTTCACGGAGACCCCGCCCACGGATGAAGGCCCACCCACCCGGATCCGCGCGCGGATCTTCGAGCGCGGCGTGGGGGAGACGCTGTCCTCGGGCACGGGTGCGAGCGGCGCGGCGGTGGCGCACGCGCTGCTGTTCTCGCCAGCACTGCGCCCCAGCCGGGTGACGGTGGCGTTGGACGGCGGCGAGCTGGAGGTGGAGGTGGGGGAGGAGCTGCGGGTGAAGCTGACAGGCTGGGCGCGGCCCGTGTTCGCGGGCACGCTGAGCGAGGACTTTGAAAAGGAGCTGCATGAGACCGAGTAAGCGCTTGGAGCGCATCCCGCCGTACGTGTTCGCGCAGCTGGAGCGCAAGATCGCGGAGAAGCGGGCGGCGGGGGTGGACGTGATCAGCCTGGGGATCGGCGACCCGGATCGCGCGACGCCGGCGCTGGTGGTGGAGGCGATGCAGGAGGCGGTGAGCGAGCCGGAGACGCACAAATACCCGACGAACCGCGGGCGCGATGACTTCCGCGGCGCGGTGCGCGACTTCTACGAGCGGCGCTTTGACGTGCAGCTCGACCCGGAGCGGGAGATCATCCCGGCGCTGGGCGCGAAGGAGGCGATCTTCAACCTCAACCTGGCGTTCCTGGACCCCGGCGACTGCGCGCTGGCGGCGGACCCCGGCTACCCGGTGTACACGGCGGGCCCGTGGCTGGCGGGCGCGGAGCCGGTGCTGATGGCGCTGGAGCCGGAGCTCGGCTTCGTCCCGGACCTGGAGGCGATCGACGCGCAGGTGGCGGATAGGGCGCAGCTGATGTACCTGAACTACCCGAACAACCCGACGGGCGCGGTGGTGCCGGAGGGCTTCTTCGCGCGGGTGGTGGAGTTCGCGCGCGAGCACGAGATCCTGGTGGTGCACGACAACGCGTACTCGGAGACGACGTTCGACGGCTACCGCGCGCCGTCGTTCCTGGCGACGCCGGGGGCGAGGGACGTGGGCATCGAGGTGTTCTCGCTGTCGAAGGGCTACAACATGACGGGCTGGCGCTGCGCGGTGGTGGTGGGAAACGCGCAGGCGCTGCAGACGTACTGGCAGTTGAAGACGAACATCGACTCGGGGCTGTTCGAGGCGGTGCAGTTGGCGGGCGTGGCGGCGCTGTCGCCGGACGCGGACGCGGAGGTGGCGTCGATGCGCGAGCTGTACAGGCGCAGGCGCGATCTGGTGTGCGAGGCGCTGCGCAGGATGGGCGTGCGGGTGCGCGTGCCGCACGCGACGATCTACGTGTGGGCGCCGGTGCCGGACGGCTTTGCGAGCTCGGCGGCGTACTGCGAGCACGTGCTGGAGCGCACCGGCGTGGTGCTCACCCCTGGCGCCGCGTACGGCCCGGCGGGCGAGGGCTGGTTTCGCATCTCGCTGACCACGCCCGACGAGCGTCTGCTGGAGGCTGTGGAGCGTCTGGGCGCCCTGGAGGGTTGACGTTTATGAGGAGAGGGATCGCGCATGGCGACCCCGGCCCACGGTGATGTTCACGTTTGCCGTGCGTTCACAGCGGCCCGTGCGCGCGCCCCTACACTGGGGATGGATGCAAAGAACCGATCGCAGGCCGGCGCCGGAGGCCCAGCAGCGCGCGGCACAGCGCGCGCTGTGCATCGCGGCGATGCCGGACGGGGAGGACTTGTCGGAGCTGGAGGAGCTGCTGCGCACGGCGGGCGTGGGGGTGGTGGGCGAGCTGATCCAGCGCCGCGAGCACGTGCACCCGAACACGTACATCGGCCCCGGCAAGGTCGCGGAGGCGAAGGCGCTGGCGCACGCGTGCGACGCGAACCTGATCGCGTGCGACGACGAGCTGACGGCGCGCCAGGAGCGCAACCTGGAGCAGGAGCTGGGCCTGCCGGTGGTGGACCGCACGACGGTGATCCTGGACATCTTCGCCTCGCACGCGGGCAGCGCGGAGGGCAAGCTGCAGGTGGAGCTGGCGCAGCTGGAGTACAACCTGGCGCGCATGCGCGGCCTGTGGAGCCACCTCGAGCGCCTGGGCGGCGGCATCGGCACGCGGGGTCCGGGTGAGACGCAGATCGAGACGGACCGCCGCTTGGCGCGCAACCGCATCGCGACGTTGCGCAGGCGCCTGGAGCACGTGAAGGGCACGCGCGCGGTGCAGCGCGCGGAGCGTGAGCGCGCGGCGCTGCCGACGATCGCGCTGGTGGGCTACACGAACGCGGGCAAGTCGACGCTGCTGAACGCCCTGACCGCGGCCTTCGGCCGCGGTGCCCGCGCGGAGGTGAGCGTGCGCGATCGCCTGTTTCACACGCTGGACCCGACGACGCGCACGCTGAGGCTGGACGGCCGCGCGCACCTGCTGACGGACACGGTGGGCTTCATCTCGAAGCTGCCCCACCAGCTGGTGGACGCGTTCGCGGCGACGCTGGAGGAGACGCGCCGCGCGGAGCTGCTGGTGCACGTGCTGGACGCCTCCGCGCCGGAGGAGCGCCAGGAGATCATGCGCCGCGCGGTGGAGCAGACGCTGGAGGAGATCGGCGCAGCCCATGACGGGGCACACCCTGAAGGGCACGTGCAGGCCGGTGAACGCCCGCGCGTGCTGGCACTGAACAAGATCGACCTGCTCGACGCGGACGCGCGCGAGGAGCTGCGCTTCCGCTACCCCGACGCTGTGCTGGTGAGCGGCGCGACGGGCGAGGGCCTGCAGGCGCTGGGCGAGCGCCTGGAGCGCGAGCTGGCGCACACGCTGCGCCCGCTGGACCTGCTGGTCCCGTACGCGGACGGCGGCAGCCTGGCCGCGCTGCACGAGCTGGCGGGCGAGGTCAGCCGTGAGGACACCGCGGAGGGCGTGCGCGTGCACGCCCTCGTGCCGGCCCGCCTGGCCGACCGCTTCGCGCGCTTCGCGGTCGCGGCGAGCTGATCCCGCTGGCCTGGCGGTCGCGGCGAGCTGGCCCGGCGCGCCTGGCCGGCCGTTTCGCCTGCTTTGCGGTCACGGCCGCCCAACCCGACACGCCCGGCCGAGGCCTTCGCGGTCGCGCCGGCCGGGGAGAGCGGCTCAGCGTCGCACGTGGATGACGGCGCGCCCGACGCCGATGATCTCCATCTCAGTGTCAGGCGCGCACCCGGCGAGCTGGCTGGCCTCGTCGCGCAGCGTGCGGCGCAGCAGGTGGAAGGCGAGCGCGCCGGCGGCGGCGGGCACGGCGAGCGCGATGGCGCGGTAGGCGAGCACGGCGCCGGCGGCGGAGGTGATGGAGACGTGGTAGAGCACGAGCGTGCCGAGCAGGCCGGCGTCGACGCCGCCGAGCCCGCCGGGCACAGGGATCAGCCCGCCGAGCTCGCCGATCAGGTAGGCCATCGCGAGCACCGCCACGGGCGGCGCGGCGCCGAGCGCGCGAAAGCCGGCCCACAGGATGGCGATGTCGAACACGAGATACGCGAGCAGCCCGGCGATCAGGATGGCGTTGCTTTCGCGCAGCAGCGCGAGCGACTCTTCGACGCCGTGGCCGAGCGCGAGCAGGCTCTCGCGCCAGGCGAGCGCGCGGCGTGAGCGTGGGCGCCCGCCGTCGGCGTCCAGGCGCATGCCGGCGCGTCCGGCGACGCGCCCGAGCAGCAGCGTGGCGAGCACCGCGACGAGCGCGATCGCGGCGGGCAGCGCGGTCAGCAGCAGGCTGCGCTCGCCGGCGAGCACGCCGAACGCGAGCGCGACGCCGATGAGGATCACGCCGAGCACGTTGGGCACGCTGGTGAGCAGGAAGAACGCGACGGTCCGGCGCGCGATCTCGCGGCTCTGCATGCCCCCGCGCCGCAGCGCCCACGCGCCGAGCGCGAGCCCGCCGGCGCCGCCGGCGGGCAGGATGGCGTTGGCGCCGAGCTCCGCCATCCCCACCTGGGTGCTCACGCGCCAGCTCATGCGCCGGCAGAAGATCATGCGAAAGACCGCCACGTAGCCGAGCCCGGAGAGCAGCTTGAGCACCACCCCGACCGCCAGCCACGCGGGGCTGGCGTGCGCGAGGCGCGTGCGCAGCCCGCTGAGCCCCGGCAGCAGCGTGACGACGAGCGCGACCGCCACGATCAGCCCGCCGATCAGCAACAGCCGCGAACGCAGCCGGCGGCGGCCCAGCTGCTCGGGCACCTCCAGCTCGTCGGCGTGCACGCGCACCGGGTCGCTGCGGTCGCGCTCGAGCTCGCTGGTGCTCATCGCTTCATCCTCGCAGCCGCCGCGAGGTTTCCCGGATGCGCCGCTCGTGCGCGCCACGTGGCACTCCTCACTGCCCGTCAGCGCACGCCCGCTCGCGGGGTGCGCCGCGCGCGCCGTGAACCTCGCCGCCGATCAGCGCCGACAGCTTGTCGGCGCACGCCGTCTGTCAGCGCGCTCCTCGCTCAGCGCTCGTCGCCGCTACCCGACAGCACGCCGCGGCGCTGGCGCGAGAGCAGCTTCTCCAGGTTCGCGTGCGCGATCTCGTCGAGATCGAGCTCCAGCTCGGTGGCGAGCTGCGCCACGTACCACAGCACGTCGCCGAGCTCCTTGGCCATCGCCGCACGGCGCTCGGCCACCACCTCGCCGCCATCGTCGCGGATCGCCTTCTTGGCGTGCTCGGCCACCTCGCCCGCCTCGCCCGCCAGGCCCAGCGCCGGGTAGGCGAGCCAAGCCTCGCGCGGGTACTCGGCTGTGCGCCGCGACAGGCGCTGGTAGTCGGACAGCTCCACCGCGCGATCGTATGAGCAAGCACGCGCGGGGGGAGGGGCGCGAACGCCGAGTTTGCGGCGAGCGCCTTTCCCCAGCTCACACGCCGGCGGCGTGGCAGGCGCTGGCGTGCGTCTGGCGCTCCAGCGCGTCGTCGAGCGCGGCGAGCTCGCTCACGTCGATCGCCAGCGCGCGGGCGATCAGCCAATCGGCGAACCACACGTTCTTCGGCAGCAGCGGGCCGTGCAGGTAGGTGCCGATCACGTTGCCGGCGCGGGCGCCCTCCGCGCCGCTGCGCCCGTCGTTGCCGTGGCCCCGCAGCACGCGCCCCAGCGGTTGCTGCTGCGCGCCCAAGTACGTGCGCCCGCCGTGGTTCTCGAACCCCGCCAGTACGTATCGGCCGCCCCCCAGGGCGGCCCCCTTAAGACCATTCTCGGCCTGCGCGTCAGCCCACGCAGGGGACTTGCCGGCAGCGTCCTTCAGCTGCACCTCGATCGCCACGTTGCCGATCAGGCGCGGGCCGGGCTCACGCACGGTGCGCACGTCGAGCAGGCCCACGCCGGGGATCTCCTGCGCGTCCAGCGTGTAGGAGTGCCCGAGCAGCTGATAGCCGCCACACACGCCCAGCACCACCGCGCCGCGCGCCGCCGCCGCGTGCAGGCCGGCGCGCTTGGTGTCAATCAGGTCGTGCGCGCACAGGCGCTGGTCGCGGTCTTGGCCGCCGCCGATGTACAGCAGGTCGTACGCGTCGCCGTCCAGCTCCTCGCCGAGGCCGCTCGCGGACAGCTGGAAGCCGATCCCACGCCACGCGCAGCGGCGCTCGAGCACGATCAGGTTGCCGCGGTCGGCGTAGATGTTCATCAGGTCCGGGTACAGCGCGCACACGCGCAGCGGGCCCGCGCCCGCAGCCGCCCGCAGCGGGCCGCCGTCCGCGCGGGGCTCCGCGCCGTCGCCGGCGTGCAGCTGCCTGCCGGCGCGCTCAGACACCAAAGATCACCGCCACGCTGCCCGTGTGCTCGCTGGTCGCGGCGATCGCGCGCGTGCCCAGCGCGGTGAAGCCTGCCGCGCGGCCCTCGCGCTGCAGCTGCGCGACCGACACGCGATCGAGCTCCACCACGTCGTGCGCGAGCGGCGGGCGTGTCGCCTGCGATGCCGCGGGCGGGTGTCTTGCCTGCGATGCCGCGGGCGGGTGTGTTGCCTGCGATGCCGCGGGCGGGTGGTGCGCCGCGGCGGGCCGGCCGGCCGGCACGATCTGGCGCTCGCGCTCGATGCGCACCGTGTGGCGCTCCACGCGCACCCGGATCGGGTGGCTGACGAAGCGCGCGCCGTGCACGCACGTCGTCTCCGGCGTCGGCGCCGCGTCGCCGGCCGCGCAGTCGAAGGGCTCGAAGTGGGTGACGATCGCGCACGCCAGCACGCCGCCGGGGGCGAGGTGCGCGTGGGCGCCGGCCAGGAACGCGGCGCGCCCGGCCGCGCCGCCCAGCAGCTGGAGGGTCTGCATGGGCACGACGCACAGCGCGAAGTCGCTGCGCGCGAGCGACAGCGCACGGGCGTCCGCGTGCACGAGCTCCACCTCCACGCCGCTCGCCGTGGCGTGCTCGCGCAGCGCGGCGAGCAGCTCGGCGTCGCGGTCGAGCGCGGTCACGCGGTGTCCGCGGCGCGCCAGGTCCAGCGCCACGCGGCCGCTGCCCGCGCCGACGTCCAGCACCGGCCCCGCCGCGACGGCGGCCAGCTCGCGCCACAGCGGCAGGTCGGCGGCGTAGGAGCCGCACTCGAGCTCGTGCCACACGACCGCCTGCGGCGGGCGCCGTCGGTCGCTCACGACCACGCGCTGCCCGCCTCCCCGCGCGCGACCAGCAGCTCGCGCAGGGCGAGCATGGCCGTGTATGTGGGCAGCGCAAACAGCGGCGCGGGCGGACCGTCCGCGTCCTGCGCGCGGTCCGCCGCCGCCATGTCGAGCGCCTCGCTGAGCGCCTCGCGCACGTGGATGCGGGCGGGGTCGATGCCCGCGTACTTCAGCCGCGTCGCCAGGTCCGATGCGCGGGTGCCGCTGCACATCACGCTGCGCACGCGCCCGGCGAGCAGCTCGAAGTCGGCGTCCCAGATCCACGACACGTCGCGTCCGTCGGCGATGTGGTCGTTGAGCACGCCCAGCAGGTCGTGTTCGCCGGGCTCCAGCGCGAGCGTGCGCAGCACCTCGTTGGCGCCGGCGGGGTTCTTGACGAGCAGGATGCGCAGCTCGCGCTGCGCGCGATCGAGCGTCACGCGCTCGGCGCGGCCGAACGCCGCCTGCGTGTGCTGCAGGCCGGCGACGATCGTCGCCAGCTCCACCTCCAGCGCGCTCGCCAGCGCGGCGGCGGCGAGCGCGTTGTAGACGTTGTACAGGCCGGGCAGCGCCAGCGACACCTCGGCCTCGCCGGTGGGCGTGCGCAGCGTGAAGCGCGCCGCGCGCACCCCCTGCAGGCGCACGTCGCGCGCGCTCACCGCCGGCGCCGGTCGTCGCTGGCCGCAGCTGGCGCAGTGGTAGTGGCCGAGGTGCCCCAGGTACACGGCGTCGAACACGTACGGTGCGCCGCAGCGGCGGCAGTGCTTGGCGTCGGTCGCGTGCGCGAGCCCCGCCAGCGCCAGCGAATCGTCGTCCACGCCGAAGTACACGATGCCCGCCCGCCCGCCCTCGCCTGCCTGCCTGCCTGCCTGCCTCAGGGTGTGCCCTCCAGGGTGCGTCCCGTCAGAGGGTGTGCCCTCCAGGGTGCGCCCGAGATCCGCGACCAGCGGGTCGTCGGCGTTCAGCACGAGCGTCGCGCGCGGGTGCTCGCCCAGCGCCTCGCGCCAGCGCTCGGCGATCGTCTCCAGCTCGCCGTAGCGGTCGAGCTGGTCGCGGAACAGGTTGCCGAGCAGGATCGCCCGCGGCTGCAGCTGGCGCGCGAGCGAGCCGAGCCACAGCTCGTCCACCTCGAACACGCCCAGCTCGCCCGCCATCGCGCCGCCGGGGCGCGCGGCGTCGAGCAGCGTGGTGGCGATGCCGCCCGCCATGTTCGCGCCCGCGTGGTTGTGCACCAGCGGGATGCCCGCGCGCTCGAGGATGCTCGCGAGCATCGTCGTGGTGGTGGTCTTGCCGTTCGTCGCCGACACCAGCACGCTGCCGCGCGACAGGCGCGCGCCGAGCGCGGCGAGCGCGCCCGGCGACAGACGCATCAGCACCTTGCCCGGCGCGCTCGTGCCGCCGCCGCCGCGCAGGCGCGAGAGCGTGCCGACGCCGCGAGCCAGCGCCAGCTTGGCCTCCAGCGTGCCCGCCATCAGCCGTCGCCTGCCGCCGTCGAAAACGCCCCGCCCGGCTGGGCGGGCACGAGCATGGTGATCGCGCCCACGAGCGCGCTGACCCGCACCGGCAGCTGCGCGATCGGGTCGCCGTCGGCGTACATCGTGAACTCGCGGTCGGCATGCAGCGTGAGCTCGCGCGCGCGGAACACGTGCACCTCTGGCTCGTGCACGTGCGTGCCCTTGAACAGCTTCGGCAGGATGCGCGTGAGGAACGCACGCTTGCTCACGCTCTCGACGATCACCACCTCCAGCAGGCCGTCGTCGAGCAGCGCGTCCGGGGCTGCGAGCATGCCACCACCGTAGGCCTTTGAGTTGCACGCGCCGAACGAGAAGGCGGAGAAGCTGTGGCGCTCGCGCGGCGCGGGCGCTACGCCCCCGCCGCCGGGCGCGGGGGTGCCGAGCAGCTCGAGCTCGATTTGCGTGGGGCGCCAGGCGGCGAGCGCGCGCAGCGCCCCGTACACGTACACCAGGCCGCCGAGCCACGCGGGCGCCTCGTTGGCGATGCGGTTGGCGTCGCTGTCGAAGCCGGCGGAGGCGATGCCGACGAACGCCCGGCCGTCCTGCGCGGGCACGCCGGGTGCCGCGTCCTCAGGGTGGACGGGCGTCACGCTGCGCACGAGGCCGAGATCGACGCGGCGCGTGTGCCCGCCGGCGACGATCGCCGCCGCCGCCTCGGCGTCTGTGGGGATCCCGAGCACGCGCGCGAGGTCGTTGCCGCGCCCGCCTGGGATCACGCCGAGCAACGCGTCGGGGGTGCGCCGGAGCGCATCGGCGCACGCGCCGATCAGGCCGTCGCCGCCGACCGTCACGCTCGTCTCGCCGGCGCGCGCCGCCTGCGCTGCCAGCGTGCGCGCGTGCTCGAGATCGCGCGTGTCCGTGCGACGCACCTGCAGGCCGTACGTGCGCAGCGCGCGTTGTGCGCTGTCCGCTGCGCGCCGCGCGCGACCGCCGCCGGCGGTGGGGTTGACGATCAGGCACACGGGGGCTGGCACGGGCTGAAGGTGAGCGCGACCCTGGTGTTGCGCTCCCGGCGCGCTCAGGACGTCCGCGCCGCTTGCGCCCGGCTGCGCCGCCGCCGCCCGATCATCGCGGCGAGCGCAATCGCCGCGATCGCTACGAACAACCCGAGCAGGACGCCCGGCGCGAGCCCGAGCCCGCCGAACGGCAGCGCGACGAGCTCCACGATCCCCAGGCCGAGCGCGATCAGCGCGAGGATCAACAGGATGATCAGCAGCACCCCGCGCACGCGCGCGAGGATGCCGGCTGAGGAGGCGGGGACGAGCAGGCCCATAGCGCGCAGGGCGAACAGCTGGCGTCCGCTGGGCGGCGTCTGGCCCATGCGCTCGACCGCCTGCTTGAGGTCTCCGGCGCGGCGTTCGGCGAGTGCCAGCGACGCGTCGGCCATGCGCCTGATCTGCATCCGCTCCTGCGGACGCGCGGCGGCGATCGCGCGCTGGAAGTAGCCGCGTGCGGTCTCCGCGTCGAAGCGCTCGGACGCCCGCGCGCCGAGGATGGCGAGCGCGGCGGACTTGTATTTGGTCTCGCCCTCGAGCTCCTCGTCCGAGCGCTGCTCAAGCGCCTGGATCGCCTCGATCGAGCCGCGCTGTTCGACTCTCACCTGCCGCTGTTTGGGGGCCATGAGCGGCAATTCTATGCGCGCGCAGGCGTCGGCGCGGACGGGCGCGCCGCGGGCCTCGCGGCATGCGAGCGGCGCCCACGCTTTGTGGGCGTGGGGCGCGGCAGGCGGTATGCTCGGCCGGTGAGGA
>Ga0335075_10015209_pt1 | contig 11536 bp, 12 predicted proteins | sample Lox_Sample_24_FD_206723 | JGI IMG/M metagenome (GOLD analysis project Ga0335075, IMG submission 206723) | Soil microbial communities from Loxahatchee National Wildlife Refuge, Florida, United States - Lox_Sample_2.4 | ecosystem: Environmental > Terrestrial > Soil > Wetlands | place: USA...
GGCCTGGGCTGGGCGTTGTCGCCGGTCGATGTGGTGTACTCCGACACATGCTCCTCAGGAGCGTCGGCGTCCGTTCCAGCTTCCAGCGTCTCCGCGGACTCGGCCACGTTGTCTTCCTCGTACTTCCGCTTGAATCTTTAGCCTGGCTCTGACGTTACCTTGCGCCGGCCTGCTGCTCGACCTGCGTGATCTCGAACGGGACCGGCTGCTGGGCCTTGTGCGGATGCTCAGGGCCCGCGTAGACCTTGAGCTTGCGCAGCATCTGCCGACCGAGAGCGTTCTTGGGGAGCATGCCCTTGACCGCCTTCTCGATGGCGCGCTCGGGGCTTGTGGCCATCAGCTCGGCGTAGGACACCGAGTGCAGACCGCCCGGGTAGCCACTGTGCCGGTAGGCCATCTTGTCGTGCAGCTTGTTCCCGCTGATGGCCACCTTGGCAGCGTTGACGATGACGACGAAGTCGCCGGTGTCCACGTGCGGCGCGAAGACAGGCTTGTGCTTGCCGCGCAGCAACGTCGCCGCGTGGCTGGCCAGCCGGCCGAGTACGACGTCCGACGCGTCGATCACATGCCATTGGCGCTGGATGTCAGCAGCCTTCGGACTGAAAGTGCGCACAGTCATAAGCCTTCGCGTGTGAGTCCTGAATCTCTGGCCCGCGCCGGGACATGTCTGCCTGAGCGCGAGGATCCGCAGGTACTGGCCGCAGCTCACCTGCCGCTGGGGCACGACGGGCATGCCGGTACGCATGGATGCCCAAGAATGATACCGGCCGCTACCTGAGGGGTCAAAGCGAGCCTGCCAAGTGGTCCCTGGCGCAGCGACAGCACGAGCGCTCGCAGCGTTGTGGTCATTTGTAAGCTTCGACCACATCGAAGCTGATTGCCGGTACGAAAGGTACGAATAGCTACCGAGAGTCCTGTAAACCACTACGCCGCGCGGCAAGTCTCCACCGCCGGGCTCAACCTGACGAGCATGTCCGCCAGCTACCGCCAGCCACCGCAACAGGCCAGATAATCCCGACCAGCCGAACTCCCGGCCCTAGGGCCGATACGCTCAACCGCATGCGCATCCCGACCAGCGACGGTGCAGGCCAGCGGGGCACCCGTCGGCGCGGGCGGGGGGCGCCGGACCCCGGCAGCGACCGGGACACCGCGGGTCCCGACGCCTACCGGGACACCGGCAGCCGCGACACCGGCAGGCGACATGCCGCCGGCAACCACGCCGACAGCAGCAGGACGCCAGGTTCCGATACCAACCCGCCAACTGCGGGAACGCGCACTTCGGCCACGCAGTATCCCGGAGGGCCGGCCAGCGGCGGAGTCGGTGCCGCGACTGCGTCCTCGGTGTTCGCGCCGGGCTACGACAGCAGTCGGGCGGGCGATCATGCCGCGTCTGCACGGGCTGGGGCGCAAGGCTCGTCATCGTGGTACGGATCAGCATCTGGCGGCGCGGCCGGCAAAGGACCGGTCCGCGGTTACCCGCCTTCGCCTGGCCAGCCACCGCCGATGTACCCGCCCGGCCAGTTCGCTGCCTGGAACGTCGGCCAGGACAGCCGGTCAAGGCCGGGACCACAGCCAGGTCCGCAGGACCGCAGCGGCTTCACGGACCGGCCGCGCCGGGACGGCAGCCAGCCGGACCAGGCCAGCCGGCAACCGGCGCAGCCAACCGCTGGCTCGCGCTATTACGACGGGTCCGAAGCCGATCCTGGCTACTCCGTGCTGGCGGTCAGCGACCCCGCGGCAGACGTTACTTCGACGCAAACCTGGAAGGCGGTCGGCGACGGCCGGTCGACCGGAACCTGGACAGCTCCGGCGAGGCCCGGCGCTGGGCCTGGCAGCCAGTCCGGCAGCCCGAGAGGGGCATCCGGGCGGCACAGCGCGCCGCCCGGCGCCGTTAGGCCGGACCGGGCCAGCCCGGGCGCGGTTGGCCCGGACCCGTTTAGTGCGGACCCCTCCAGCGGAGACGCCGTCAGCGCGGATACGGCAAGCCTGGGTCCAGCCCGGCCTGACGTCGCGCCAGGCCGGGCGGCGACGGACGGTCGGCCACGCGACCGCGCGAGCTTCAACGGTGACAGCCCGGACGCCGATCGGAGCTCCAGTACCGGCCGGAGCAGTAGGAGCCGGAGTGGGGCGCATAGCGGCCCGCATGCAACGGTGCGCAGCGATCGAGGGCCGGAGGCCGAGCCCAGGCAGTCCCGGGCAAAAAGCCCGGCCGGCCAGAAGCGCTCAGCCAGCCGGAAGCGGCCAGCCAGCGTCAAGCTCGCCATTTCCGTTGCTCTGCTGCTCGTCCTCAGTGCCGTCGCCACGCTCGCTTACACCGTCCTGCACAAGGCGGACACGCCAAAGCCAGCCTCCGCCACCGGTGGCTCCCGGCAGCCCAAGGCGACGCCCAGCCCGTCGCAAAGCCCGTCGCTAGGCCCCTACGGGCACATTGCCTCCCGCCAGTCGGACCCGCAGCCGCTGACTGTCGCGCAACTCTTCCCGGCGAGCTTCACCATGGACAGCCAGGCCGTCACTCGCGCCGCGAGCGCGATCAGCAGGCACTGCAGCGGAGCGATCAGCGGATCGCGCCTTCAGTCGGCCGTCAGCTCCGCGCACTGTGACCAGGCCCTCCGGGCTACCTACCTGGCCAGGGCACAGGGCGTCATGGGCACGATCGGCGTGCTGAACCTCAACACCGCTGCCCGCGCAGTGAAAGCCGTCAAGGCCGCGGACGCAAGCGACTTCATCAATCAGCTCCCGGGGAAGCACGGCCCGACCCGCAAGATCGGCAACGGGACTGGCATTGAGGAAGCGCTGGCCAAGGGTCACTACCTCATCCTGATCTGGGCAGAGTTCACCACCTTGCACAAGCCCAGGACAGCGGCCCAGCGGACCAAGGTCGTGAACTTCATGACCGACTTGCTGCAGAACACGGCGAACGTCAGCCTGGCTAACAGGATGCTCACCGGCAACCCGTGACGGCCGGCGCCCCTGATCCGATCTGGCCCGGTTAACCCAGGGTTCTGATCCGCCGCGTCGCTGCCGCTCGGTCCGCCAGCTGGGCCGGATCGGGGTAGCCGACTTCCTCCAGGCATAGCGGGTGCGGCGGCGCCACCCAGGCGGCAGGATCGCGCCGCCGGGCGGCCAGCAAGGCGCCCGGCCACTCGACTGACTTACTGCCGTCGCCGACCGAGAGCAGCACGCCTGTCAGCGCACGGACCATGTTGTGGCAGAAGGCGTCGGCAATCACGGTGGCGATGACCACACCGGGCTCGGCTCTGGCCCAATCCAGCCGCAGGAGCTCGCGGATCGTGGTTGCTCCCAGGCGGCTGCGGCAGAACGCGGCAAAGTCATGCTCGCCAAGGCAGGCTCGGGCTGCCTCGTTCATCTGATCGAGGCTGAGCCGGGACCGGTACCACAGAGTGTCGTGCCGGCGCAGGGGGTCAACCTGGGCCGGATCGTCGCAGACCCGGTAGGAATAGCGCCGCCAGAGTGCGGAGTAACGCGCATCGAAGCCAGCGGGGGCCGGGCCGATCGCCGTTACCCGCACGGTCTGCGGTAGCAGCCTCGCCAGCCGGTGCCCCGCAGACCCGGCCGCAGCCGCCCAGCTGTCGCCGGGAACATCAGCGTGCGCCACCTGGCCGCGTGCGTGCACTCCCGCGTCAGTCCGGCCGGCCACTGTCAGAGATGGTGCCTGAGGAAGCCGCAACGCCCGGCACAGCGCCTCTTCGACTGTTTGCTGCACCGTGGACTGACCAGGCTGAGTCGCCCAGCCGTGGAAGGCCGAGCCGTCGTAGCGCAGGTCCAGCCGCAGTCTGACCAGGCCGAGCCCGGCCGGCGTTTCCGGGCCTGGCGCGCATCCTGATGGAGGTCCAGCGCAGTCGAGCCCGGCCGGGATTACCCGGCCGGGCTCGCTTGCTGTTGCCTGGTTATTCGTCGGTCGCCTGCTCGTCGCGGGCGCTAGCCTCGTCGTCCGCAGACTGCTCGTCCGCCGCCTCGGCGTCGGCAGCTGCCTCGACTTCGCGCTCGACAGCAGAGTCCGTGTCGGTCTCAGCGACCTCGTCGGTACCGGTTTCCTCGATCTCGTCCGATCCGGGCTCGGCTGCTTCAGCGACTGCCACCGGGGCCGCCTGGCCACGGCCAGGCCGGCCCGCAGCGGCCGGAGCCCTGCGCGGGCGGCGGCGGCGCGTTCGCTGCTCCGCCTCCTCCCGCACCAGCTCGATGACCGCGAGCGCGGCGTTGTCACCCTTGCGCGGCCCCACCTTGGTGATCCGGGTGTAGCCACCGTCCCGGCTGGCGAAGCTCGGCCCGATTTCGGCAAATAGCGTGTGCACCACGCTCTTGTCCGTCACGACCGTGAGGACCTGTCGCCGCGCGTGCAGGTCGCCCCGCTTAGCGAAGGTGATCAGCCGTTCGGCGAGCGGCCGCAGCCTGCGGGCCCTGGCCTCGGTCGTTGTGATCTTGCCGTGCTCGAACAGAGCGGTGGCCAGGTTGGCCATCATGTGCCGCTGATGGGCAGGGCTGCCGCCGAGTCGGTGGCCCTTGGTGGGCGTGGGCATCGAAGGATTCTCCAGGTTCAGAACTGTGCATCACTGCTGGCTTGCGGCACAGTACCAACAGGCGGGTGCCTGTCAGTATTGCTCTGTCTCGACGTAATCGTCCTCGTCGTCAGCCCCGTAACTGTCGGCCGCCGAGCCCGGGTCGAATCCGGGCGGGGAGTCCTTCAGTGCGAGGCCCATGTCGGTGAGCTTCTGCTTGACTTCCTCGATCGACTTCGCGCCGAAGTTGCGGATGTCCAGCAGGTCCTGCTCGCTGCGGGCGACGAGTTCACCCACAGTGTGAATGCCCTCGCGCTTGAGGCAGTTGTACGAGCGGACGGTGAGGTTCAGCTCCTCGATGAGGAGCGCCAGGTCGGCAGCGAGTGCAGCGTCCGTCGGCGACGGGCCGATGTCGATGCCCTCCGCGTCCAGGTTCAGCTCCCTGGCCAGGCCGAATAGCTCCACTAGCGTCTTGCCGGCGCTGGCGACCGCGTCCCGCGGCCGCAGGCACTGCTTGGTCTCGACGTCCAGGATGAGCTTGTCGAAGTCGGTCCGCTGCTCGACTCGGGTCGCCTCGACCTTGTAGGTAACCCGCAGCACCGGCGAGTAGATCGAGTCGATCGGAATCCGGCCGATCTCCTGACCCGGCTGCTTGTTCTGGGCCGCCGAGACGTAGCCGCGGCCGCGCTCGACCGTCAGCTCCATCTCCAGCTTGCCCTTGCTGTTGAGGGTCGCGATGTGCAGGTCAGGATTGTGCACCTCAAGGCCAGCCGGCGGAGCGATGTCCGCGGCGGTCACCGGGCCGGGACCCTGCTTGCGCAGGTACATGTGCATCGGCTCATCGTGCTCAGACGAAACGACGAGGCTCTTCAGATTCAGGATGATGTCGGTGACGTCCTCGGTCACGCCCGGAATCGTCGAGAACTCGTGCAGTACGCCCTCGATCCGGATGCTCGTGACAGCGGCTCCGGGAATCGACGACAGCAACGTACGGCGCAGCGAGTTTCCGATCGTGTAGCCGAAACCTGGCTCAAGCGGCTCGATGACGAACCGGGAGCGGAACTCGTCTACTTGTTCCTCGGCAAGGCCGGGGCGCTGGGCGATTAGCATTGCTCTTCCTTTCCGCACTGCCCGCTATATGACAGTCGCGCTTGCCGCCGGCGGATGGCCGCCGACGGGTCTTCCTGCGCAGGTCGCGCCTGCGTTCTCGGCCGTCAGGCCAAGACGTCGGGCCCAGGGTTACTTCGAGTAGTACTCGACGATCAGCTGCTCCTGGACCATCGTGTCGATCTGGGCGCGCACCGGGAGAGTGTGCACCAGGACGCGCATCTTGTCCGGTATCACCTCAATCCAGGCAGGCGTTGTCCGCTCGCCCGCCTCGGCTTTGGCCACCACGAACGGGGTCGAGTTCTGCGACTTCGGCGCAATCTCGACGATGTCGTTCTCGCTGACCCGGTAGGATGGGATATCGACCTTCTTGCCGTTCACGAGCACGTGACCGTGGCTCACCACCTGGCGGGCCATGTCGCGGCTCTTGGCGAATCCAGCCCGGTAGACGATGTTGTCCAGCCTCGTCTCGAGAATCTGCAGTAGCGCTTCGCCGGTCATGCCGCGCTTGCGGGCAGCCTCTTCGTAGTAGTTGGAGAACTGCTTCTCCAGCACGCCGTAAATGCGCTTGGCCTTCTGCTTCTCGCGGACCTGGAGCAGGTACTCGCTCTCCTTCGGCCGGTTCCGCCCGTGCTCACCCGGCGGATACGGCCGGATCTCGATCGGGCACTTGGGCCCGTCGCACTTGGCGCCCTTCAGGAACAGCTTGGTCTTCTCGCGGCGGCAGCGCTTGCAATCCGCACCGGTGTATCGAGCCATCTCGTGCTTACTCCTCAGACCCTGCGCCGCTTAGGCGGACGGCAGCCGTTGTGCGGAACCGGGGTGACGTCCTGGATGGACCCGACTTCAAGACCAGTCGCCTGCAGTGACCTGATCGCGGTCTCGCGGCCCGAGCCAGGGCCCTTCACGAACACGTCGACCTTGCGCATGCCATGCTCCATGGCCCGGCGAGCAGCTGCCTCGGCGGCCATCTGCGCGGCGAACGGCGTCGACTTCCGCGAGCCCTTGAACCCGACCTGTCCGGACGACGCCCAGGAGATCACGCTGCCGCCGGGGTCGGTAATCGAGACGATCGTGTTGTTGAAAGTGCTCTTGATGTGCGCATGGCCATGCGCGATGTTCTTGCGTTCCTTCCGGCGGACCTTCTTGACGCCGGTACGGCTCTTCGGAGGCATTCTGCTCCTCTAACGTGCGGAGGTGGTCGGACCAGCCTGCACGGGCCGGCGCCGCGGCTGGTGGCGCGCAGGCCCGCTGCGGCGGACTACTTCTTGCCGGCCTTCTTCTTGCCGGCCACTGTCTTCTTCTTGCCCTTACGGGTCCGGGCGTTGGTCTGCGTACGCTGACCGTGGACCGGAAGGCCGCGGCGATGCCGGATGCCCTGATAGCAACCGATCTCGATCTTGCGGCGGATATCGGCCTGCACCTCGCGGCGCAGGTCACCCTCGACCTTGTAGTTGGCCTCGATCCAGTCGCGGAGCCGGATGACGTCGTCATCGCTCAGCTGATGCACCCTGGTGTCGCCGCTGACACCCGTGCCGGCCAGCGTCTCGAATGCCCTGGTACGGCCGATGCCGTAAATATACGTAAGTGCGACCTCCAGCCGCTTGTCACGCGGGAGGTCGACGCCGACTAGGCGAGCCATCGCGGGCAGTTCTCCTTCTCATTCAGCGGAGGTCCTGCGCGCCGCCCCTCGTCCCTGCCCGGACGAGGCCCCGGCCTCCCCCGGGGGTGACCCGCTGCCGGCCTGGCCGACAGCGGATTGCGGTGCGTACTTGGTTCAGTTGTCTGGGCTCAGCATGCTGCTGGGCTCAGCCGCGTGAGTCCGGGCCTAGCCTCAGCCCTGACGCTGCTTGTGCCGCGGATCAGAACAGATGACCATAACCCGGCCATGCCTGCGGATGATCCTGCACTTGCTGCAGATCTTCTTCACACTCGGCTTGACCTTCATTGCCTGGTCTCTCCCATTGCGCCGCCGACCGGCGCCGGCGCGCGCCTTGCTCGTTTTTTACTTGTACCGGTAGACAATGCGCCCGCGACTTAGGTCGTAGGGGCTCAGCTCAACGACGACCCGGTCATCGGGCAGAATCCGGATGTAGTGCATCCGCATCTTCCCGCTGATGTGGGCCAGGACCTTGTGCCCATTGTCCAGCTCCACTCTGAAAAAGGCGTTCGGGAGCGACTCCACGACCGTTCCCTCAATCTCGATGGCGCCGTCTTTCTTGGCCATGCCCTCCGCGCTTCGCTGCTTGCTGCGGCCAGCCTGCTGTCGTGCCAGCAAGCTGGTCGCTTGTGGTTTGGCTGATCTGCGTCCGCGTGCTCGGACCCGGCACTTCCCCGGATCCCGGCCGTCCGTTTCCGGCGGAACCGGACGGCTGTGGCGTGCCCGCGCACAGGAACTTATCGCACGCTGTGACGGGTACGGACGGCCCGGCTGACTGAGGTCGCGGTGCACTGCGTTAGCTTGGCACGCTGACAACAACTGATGGGCCGTCGGTAAGTCTACTTCAAGTCCCTGGCCAACGCGAATTAGCCCGCCGGGACCCGCACCCCACCGACCGCTGATCGGTAGCAGAAACCAGTGAGCAGGCTGAGTTATTCCAGGCGTCAAGCGGCCAGGCAGGTAGCCGCAGGACGTGCTAGCGGCCGGGCCTTCCCGGCAGGTCGTCGTCGCCGCTAGGCAGCCGCCCTTGCCCCTGGCGTCCGTCGGTCAGGCTGCGGCGGCTGGTTCCGCTGCGGAACGCATTGGCAGTGACCCAGCCCCCGGCTAGCACCGCGCCCCATGGCCCGGCCACCCACAACGGCCAGACATAGCCGCGGCCGCTCAGTCCCCAGACCACGAAGCAGATCAGCACTACCGTGAACCAGGCTCCCCAGGCGGCACGCCAGGCGCGGCCACGGCGCGGCGGGTTGTCCTTCGCCTGGCGGGGGTAGCGGGTCAGCGCAGCATCGGGCAACCGGTAGAGGTCGATGCCGGGCAGGTCCTTGAGCAGCGAGTCGATCTCGCCGACAGTCTTAGCCGCGAACGCGCGGTCCAGCCGATCGTTGAACTCCTCAGGCGTTAGTCGCCCAGCGGAAAGATGTTCCCGCAGCAGGGACGCGGTCCGGTCCCGGTCGGAGTCCGATGCCCGGATATTAGGGTCATATGCCATCGCGGCCTCCCACGGCACCTAGCGTGCGCGGCTGCATTGCTGCCCCCGTCGGCCCGGCCGGCACCGGCGCCAGCACGGCGGGCTTTGCCGACACGACTTGTCCGGCCCCAGGTTGCTCTGCCAGCACCGCGGGTCTGCCGGCGACGAGTTCCGCAAATCCGCTTACCCCGCCGTCCTGCGCGGTCAGCACGACGGGCCCGTCGTCAGTGATCGCCACCGTGTGCTCAAAGTGCGCAGCCCAGCTGCCATCCGCGGTCACGACAGTCCAGCCGTCGTCTAGCTGCCGGGTCTGATGCCCGCCGAGTACCAGCATCGGCTCGATCGCCAGCGCCATCCCGGCGGTCAGCACCGGGCCGCGGCCTGACCGGCCGTAGTTGGGCACCGCTGGTTCCATGTGCATCTTGCTGCCGATGCCATGACCGGTGTACTCGCGGACGATCCCGTACCGGCCGGCCGCCCTCGCGGCCTGCTCCACGGCATGCGAGATATCAGTCAGGCGGCGGCCTGGCACCGCCTGCGCCAGCCCGTGCCAGAGTGCCCGTTCGCAAGCGCGGAGCAGCCCGTCGAGTTCGTCCTGGCTGTACGGAGCGCCCGCGGCCGGGACCTGGCCGACCCTGATGGTCAGCGCCGAGTCGCCGTGCCAGCCGCCCACGATCGCACCGCAGTCGATCGAGACGATGTCGCCTGCCGACAGTATCTGGGCGGCGTCCGGGATACCGTGTACGACCTGGTCGTTCACTGACGTACAGATTGTCGCTGGATAGCCGTGATAGCCCTGGAACGACGGCAGCGCGCCAGCTGACCGAATTTCCCGGTCGGCAATGGCGTCAAGCTCGGCCGTGCTAATGCCGGGCTCGACGGCGGCAGCGGCCGCGTGCAGCGCGGCCGCTGTTACCAGCCCGGCTTCGCGCATGATCGCGAGCTGAGCCGGGGACTTCACCTCGATCGGGTCATCCCGTCTTAGCCGCATAACGCCTCCCGTGCGCTGAGTTTCACGTTACCCGGTCGCCGACGTGTCACTTCAGGTCATGAACCTGCGCAGCGCCGTCATCGCCCGGGCCGTGATCTCCTCGACGGGACCGGTCGCGTCGATGCCGAGCAGGATGCCGTCGTCGGCGTAGAACGCGATCAGCGGCCTGGTCTGCTCGGCGTAGACGTCAAGGCGGTGCCTGATCGTCTGCTCACGGTCGTCGTCGCGCTGGAAAAGCTCGCCGCCGCAGTCGTCGCATCGGCCCGGACGGCTCGGCGGCTCGAACAGCACATGCCAGATCCGGCCGCAGACCCGGCAGGTACGGCGGCCAGACAGCCTGCGGACGACTTCGTCGTCGTCGACCACAAGCTCCAGAACGATGTCCAGCTTGGTGTCCCAGTCCGCCAGCAGCTTCCGCAGCGTCTCAGCCTGGGGGACATTGCGCGGGAACCCGTCAAGCAGGAAACCGCTCTGCGTGTCGTCCTCCTGCAGCCGCGCCACTACCATCGCGATCGTCACTTCGTCGGGAACGAGGTCGCCGCGGTCCATGAAGGCCTTGGCCTGGCGGCCAAGCTCGGTGCCGGTGCTGACGTTGTAGCGGAAGATGTCACCTGTCGAGATCTTCGGTATCGACAGGTGGGAGGCGATGAATTGGGCCTGTGTCCCCTTGCCCGCACCGGGGGGCCCGACGAGGACGACTCGCACTACCGCAGGAAGCCCTCATAGTTGCGCTGCTGCAGCTGGCTCTCGATCTGCTTCACCGTGTCCAGGCCGACACCCACCATGATCAGAAGGCTGGTGCCGCCAAGCGGGAACTGCGCGGTCGCGTCAAGGAGCCCGATAGCGACGACCGGAATCAGCGCGATCAGGCCCAGGTACAGCGAGCCAGCCGCGGTCAGCCGGCTGAGCACGTGGCTGAGATAGCCCGCTGTCGGCCCGCCAGGTCTGATGCCGGGGATAAACCCGCCGCTCTTCTTCATGCCGTCCGCCACTTCAGTGGGGTTGAAGGTGATGGACACATAGAAGTAGGTAAAGAACACGATGAGCACGAAGAACGCGATCGCGTAGGCAGGCCTGTCGCTGACTACCAGGTTCGCGTCGACCCACTGCGCCCAGCCAGTGGTGCCGTTGTGCCCGAACAGCTGCGCCGCGAGCTGCGGGATGTACAGCAGGGACGAGGCGAAGATGACCGGGATAACACCCGCCTGATTGATCTTCAGCGGGATGTATGTGGATGTCCCGCCGTACATCCGGCGGCCTACCATCCGCTTGGCGTACTGAATCGGGATCCGCCGCTGAGCCTGTTCCATCAGCGCGACGAAGGCGACGATCACCACCGCCATGAGGAGCACGAGCGCGAAGACGAACTTGCCTTTGCTGTTGTAGATCAGCTCCATCTGGCTGGGCACGACGGCGATGATCTGGGTGAAGATCATCACTGACATTCCGTTGCCGACGCCGCGGTCGGTGATGAGCTCACCGAGCCACATGATCACGGCCGTGCCGGCCGTCATGATGATCACCATCGTCGCGATCGTGAAGACCGACGGGTTCGGGATCAGGTTGGCGGAGCAGCCGGGGATCAGCTCATGCGACCGGGCCAGCGCGATAATGCCGGTCGACTGCAAGATCGCCAGGCCGACCGTCAGGTAACGGGTGTACTGGGTGATCTTGGCCTGACCGGTCTGGCCCTCCTGCCGGAGCGTCTCGAGCCGCGGGATGACGACGGCCAGCAGCTGCAAGATGATACTTGCCGTGATGTACGGCATGATGCCGAGTGCGAAGACCGTCAG
>Ga0335075_10015210_pt1 | contig 11536 bp, 5 predicted proteins | sample Lox_Sample_24_FD_206723 | JGI IMG/M metagenome (GOLD analysis project Ga0335075, IMG submission 206723) | Soil microbial communities from Loxahatchee National Wildlife Refuge, Florida, United States - Lox_Sample_2.4 | ecosystem: Environmental > Terrestrial > Soil > Wetlands | place: USA: Florida...
CGATACCTACAATCATCTGCTCGTGCTTGCGGAGAATGAAAAGGGTTACCGGAACCTGGTTAAGATCACCTCCGAGGCTTCGCTGCATGGCTTCTATTACAAGCCTCGTGTGAGCAAGAGATTTCTGGCCGAACATGCGCGCGGGCTGATCGGACTATCGGGATGCCTGAAAGGTGAAGTTGCGGAGCGTCTGACAGAGGGGAATTACGAAGCGGCGCGGGCGACGGCAGGGAATTTCCGCGACATCTTCGGCAAGGACAACTTCTTTCTCGAGATACAGGATCAGGGCTTAGCGATGGAGCATAAAATCCATCCCGGCCTGTTTCAACTGGAGAAAGATCTTGGACTACCGCTGGTTGCGACTAACGATAGCCACTATTTATGCGAAGACGACGCCCATGCGCAGGATGTGATGCTGTGCATTCAGATGGGCAAATCGATTCGCGATACGGCGCGGATGAAGTTTGAGGGCACGCAATTTTTCGTCAAGAACCACGACGAAATGTATCGCGTGTTCAAAGATTCTCCCGAGGTGCTGACGCGCACGCTGGATATTGCCGAGCGCTGCAGCATGCGCCTGGAAAAAGTAGCCACGCCGTTTCCGCAATTCGAGGTTCCTCCGGGCTATACCATCGATAGTTACTTTGTCCATGTTTCTCGCGAAGGTTTTGCGCGGCGCATGAGTGCGCTGCGGCCGCTGCGCGAACTGGGCAAACTGAAACATCCGATTTCAGACTACGAGCAGCGTCTTGAGCGCGAGTTGGGGATTATCCAGCAGATGCAGTTTCCCGGCTATTTCCTGATTGTCTGGGATTTCATCCGCTACGCCAAAGAACATGACATTCCGGTCGGTCCCGGGCGTGGGTCGGCAGCGGGATCGTTGGTTTCTTACGCGCTCGGCATTACCGACATCGATCCTTTGCAGCATGAGTTGCTGTTTGAGCGCTTTCTGAATCCAGAACGCGTTTCCATGCCCGATATCGATATCGATTTCTGCATGAACCGCCGTGGCGAAGTAATCAACTATGTCACGCAGAAATATGGGCGCGATAACGTGGCGCAGATTATTACCTTTGGCACAATGGCCGCCAAGGCAGCGATTAAAGATGTTGGGCGAGCCATGGATATTCCCTATGCCGATGTCGACCGCATTGCCAAAATGGTGCCGACGCAACTAAACATCACGCTCGATCAGGCGATCGAGGATTCGCCGCAGTTGCGCGAGGCGATGGAAAAAGATGGTCAGATTCGCGAATTGATGGAGACTGCGAAAAGGCTGGAAGGGATGGTGCGAAACTCCGGCGTACACGCGGCTGGAGTGGTGATCTCGCCCAAGCCTCTGACCGAGCTTGTACCGCTGCATAAAACCAAGAACGACGAAATTGTAACCGCCTTCGATATGGTCGCCATCGAGAAGATGGGGCTCTTGAAGATGGATTTTCTTGGGCTGACCACGCTTACCATTCTCACGGACGCATTGAAGCTGATTGAGCAGACTCGGGGTACACCGATCAAGCTCGAAAACGTTCCGCTCGATGACAAAGAAACTTACGAAAAGGTTTTCTACAAGGGATTAACTTCCGGAGTCTTTCAGTTTGAATCTCATGGCATGAGGGATGTACTCCGAAAGTACCAGCCGGATTCCATCGAGGATTTGACAGCGCTGAATGCGCTGTATCGTCCCGGCCCGATTCAAGGCGGGATGATCGACGATTTTATCGACCGCAAGCACGGCCGCAAGCGAGTGGAATATGAAGTGCCGGAATTGAAAGAGATTCTGGAAGAAACGCTGGGCGTGATCGTGTATCAGGAGCAAGTGATGCAGATCGCGAACCGGCTGGCGGGTTATTCGCTGGGAGAAGCAGATCTGCTGCGCCGCGCCATGGGCAAGAAGAAGGCCGAGGAGATGGCCCAGCAGCGCGAGCGATTTGTCGAAGGCGCCGCCCAGCGTAAGTTTCCGCCTAAGAAAATCGAAAAGATTTTCGACCTAATGGCGCAGTTTGCGGGCTATGGCTTCAACAAGTCTCACTCCGCCGCCTACGCGCTGTTGGCTTATCACACCGCTTATTTGAAGACGCACTATCCCGTCGAGTTTATGGCTGCTCTGCTGACATCGGTCACCGGCAGCACCGACGACGTGGTCAAATACATCAACGAATGCCGCGAGATGGGTATCACGGTGGCCGCCCCCGATATCAACATCTCAGCCGCAAGTTTCACTCCACAAGGAGAAGCGATTCGTTTCGGCTTGGCGGCAGTAAAGAACGTGGGCGGCAATGCGATTGAATCGATTGTCGCGGCTCGGAAGAAGTTGGGCCGGTTCAAGTCGATTTACGAATTTTGCGAGAACATCGATCTTCGCTTGCTGAACAAACGCGTGCTCGAGTCCTTGATTAAGAGCGGTGCAATGGATTCGCTGGGAACGCGCGCACAGTTGATGGCCGTGCTTGACCGCGCCATGGAGCGCGCGCAGAAGGCGCAGCGGGACGCGGAATCGGGACAGCACGGATTGTTCGGAGTCTTCCAGCAGGAAGAAACTGCGGCAGATAACGAACGACTGCCGAGCATTCCGGACTGGGATGAACAAATCCGCCTGGCGGCAGAAAAAGAGATCGTCGGATTCTTTCTCACGGGTCATCCGCTGGAAAAATACAAAGATAAATTGCAGGATTTGCAGGCGTTGAGCATTGTCGAAATAGCGGCCATGACAAAATCGACCGGCAAGGATGAAACGATCGCAACGGCCGGCATCATCGGTAACCTGCGCGTGCTGAAATCCAAGCGCGGGGATTTTTATGCGCAGGCTACGCTTGAAGATATGTCCGGGTCGATTGACATGATTGTTTTTCCTGAAGCGTATAAGCGGCTGCAGGATAAAGTGAAACTGGAAGTTCCGGTGCTGGTGCGCGCGGGAGTGAGAATCGAAGAAGGCGCTAACGCTAAAATTACGGCAGCAGAGATATTTCCCCTGGAAGAAGCGAAGGTTCCGCTGCCACGCGCGATTCGTATTCGCCTTCCTCTTGAAACTGCAGGTGAATCTACTGTGGATCATCTTCATACGCTTTTCACCGAGCGCAAAGGCGAAGCCAAGGTGTTGTTCGATGTGGAACGCGCGGGCGATTTCATGGTGGTGATGGAAGCGCAAGGCTATAATGTGCAACCGGACCGCAATTTCATCGCGCGCGTGGAGCAGTTATGTGGCCGCGGTAGCGTTCGCGTCATTAGTTGAATCAGTGTCGATCTTTATTTTGCAGCCCATGGAAGCTAATCAAAGAGCGCAACAAGAAGTGGAAGAAATCGAAAAAGAGGTTGCTTCGATTGAAGCTTCCTCGGGTCAGAATGCGGAAACGCGACGGCAACTCGCAACGTTGCATGAACGCATCCATACCCTACGGCAAGAAATGACGACGCCTGAGACGGCCTGGCAGAAAACCGAACTGGCGCGACATCCACAGCGTCCTCAGACCCTCGACTACATCGAGCGGCTGTTTACCGATTTCAGCGAAATTCACGGCGATCGCGGCTTCGGTGACGATGCCGCGATTATTTGCGGTATGGCGCGGTTTCACGGCGAGGAAGTTCTGGTGGTCGGCAGCCAGAAGGGGCGCGATATGAAACAGCGCGTCTACCGGAATTTCGGCACACCGCACCCCGAAGGCTATCGCAAGGCCTTGCGCGTGATGCACGTCGCCGAGAAGTTTCGCCGGCCGATTTTTACGCTGGTTGATACCGACGGCGCTTACCCTGGCATTCATGCGGAAGAGCGCGGGCAAGCGGAAGCGATTGCGCATAACTTGCGGGAGATGGCACGGCTGAAAGTTCCGATCATTGCGACGGTAATCGGAGTGGGTGGAAGTGGCGGAGCACTGGCCATTGCGGTCGCCGACCGCGTCCTGATGATGGAGAACTCCATTTACTCGGTGATTTCGCCCGAAGGTTGCGCGGCTATTATGTGGCGCGACGCGACCAAGAAAGAATTGGCCGCCGAGGCTATGCGCATTACCGCGCCGGATCTCAGCGAACTGGGATGCATCGACGATATTGTTCCGGAACCCGAGGGCGGAGCCCATCGCGATTACGACGCTGCGGCGAACCTACTTGACGCCAGCCTTCAGAAGCATTTGGCTGAAGTTAAGAAGATGCCGATCTCCGATTTGCTCGTTTCACGCTATAACAAATTCCGGACGATGGCCCAGTTCTTCCGGGCTGAATAGGCTCTGCAAGTTTTTTTCTTCGTTCCCAAAAGTTACTCCTGTTTTCACGTGGGCGTTTCGCTGCGTCACAAAGCCTGCCTCCGCCGTATAATGGTCTGTTTGCTTCAGGACAAAATGGGGCGGGAGCTTTCGCCCTTGCGTAAAGGCAGGTGTTGGGATGGGCACTACTGATGTTGCCCGCCAGGTTGCGGGCGGTGAATTGGGCGGCAAGCGCATCGTTAATGACATGAGCATTCAGGTTGCAACGGTGAATGGCTCTGGCTCACAAAGTTCAAATACAGTCCTGCTCCGCGCAATTTTTCAGATGGGAGTGCCGATTTCCGGTAAGAATCTTTTTCCTTCCAACATCGCCGGACTTCCTACTTGGTACACCATTCGCGCCAATAAAGATGGATACATCGGGCGCAAGAAAGAAATCGATTTCCTGGTTGCGATGAACGCCGAAACTGCGGAAGACGACGTAAAGGCGCTGGCCGCAGGCGCATCGGTTCTCTATGACGAGCCCCTCGCTCTCGATAAGCTGCGCAAGGATCTGATTTTTTATTCGGTTCCCTACGACAAAATTGTGGCGACAGTTTGTCCTGAGGCGAAACTGCGCAAGTTGGTCAAGAACATGGTGTACGTCGGGGTTGTGGCGTACTTGCTCGAGATTGAAATGGGTGAAGTGGAGAAGGCGATTCGCAAGCAGTTTGCGAAAAAGGTGAAAGCCGCCAATCTCAATCTGGCGGCGGCGCAGGCTGGGTTCGACTACGCGAAAGCGAGCTTGCAGAAGCGCGGCGTGTTCTACATCGAGCGCATGAATAAGACCGCGGGCAAAATTATTATTGACGGCAATTCAGCCGCCGCTCTCGGCTGCATGTTCGCCGGCTGCACTGTCGTCACCTGGTATCCCATCACGCCATCCTCCTCGCTGGTCGAGACCATGATTGAGTACATGAAAGAACATCGCATCGGCCCCGATGGTAAAGCCACATTCGCCATCGTGCAGGCGGAAGACGAACTGGCTGCGATTGGTATGGTAATTGGCGCGGGTTGGGCAGGCGCCCGCAGCATGACGGCGACAGCCGGACCCGGAATCTCATTGATGTCCGAGTTCGCCGGCCTGGCTTATTATGCCGAGATTCCTGGGGTGATCTGGGATATTCAACGCGTCGGGCCTTCCACCGGTTTGCCGACGCGGACCTCGCAGGGCGATATTCTAGCGACCGCGTTTTTGTCGCACGGTGACACCAAGCACATCATGCTGATTCCCGCTTCCGTGGCAGAGTGCTTCAACATGGCGTCGGAGGCGTTCAATCTGGCCGAGCAATTTCAGACGTTGGTTTTCGTTATGTCTGATCTCGATCTTGGAATGAACAACTGGATGTCCGATCCCTTCGAGTATCCGACAATTCCCATCAAACGCGGTAAAGTGCTGGACAAGGCGGACCTCGATAAACTCGGCGGCTTTGCCCGCTATCGCGATCTGGATGGCGACGGCGTAGGGTATCGTACTTTGCCTGGGACCGAGCATAAATCGGCCGCTTACTTTACTCGCGGCAGCGGACACAACGATAAATCGAACTACAGTGAACGGCCTGACGATTATGAAAACAATATGGAACGTTTGAATCGCAAATTTGATATGGCACGATCCTTCGTTCCTCGTCCTGAGATTTTCAAAGGAGCGAATGCAAAAATCGGTGTGATCGCTTATGGAACTTCGCATTGGGGGCTTATCGAGAGCCGCGATCAGCTGCGTAATGAATACGGAATTGAAACCGACTACCTGCGGCTGCGCGCTTATCCGTTTACCCGCCAAGTGCACGAATTTATCGAGCAGCACGAACGCGTTTATGTGGTCGAACAAAATCGGGACGCACAAATGCTCAGTTTGCTTAAGCTCGATCTGAAGCCAGAACTCACAACCCGGCTGCGCAGCATTAGCCATCTGGACGGGCTTCCGCTCGATGCGCGTTCCGTCACCGATGAACTAAGCACTATGGAGGGTAAGTAAATGGCGACCACGCCAACCGCTGGACCAAAGACGAACCGAATTGGACTGAGCGTTATCGACTACAAGGGCGGAAAGACCACGCTGTGCGCGGGTTGTGGGCACAATGCAATTTCTGAGCGCATCATCGAAGCCATGTATGAAATGGGGGTGCAACCCGAGCGCGTCGCGAAACTGAGCGGAATCGGCTGCTCATCGAAGAGTCCAGCGTATTTCATGAACCGTTCGCATAGTTTCAACTCTGTGCATGGACGCATGCCGTCGGTGGCGACTGGCGCCATGCTGGCCAACCGGAATTTGATTGCGCTTGGAGTGAGCGGCGACGGTGACACGGCTTCGATTGGCATTGGCCAGTTCGTTCATCTCATGCGCCGCAATCTGCCAATGATCTACATCATCGAAGATAACGGTGTTTACGGACTAACGAAAGGACAATTCTCCGCGACCGCCGATCTTGGATCGAAGCTCAAGTCCGGAGTGATTAACGATCTGCCTGCGATTGATACTTGTGGCTTGGCGATTGAACTGGGCGCGACCTTCGTGGGGCGCTCGTTTTCTGGCGACAAGCGCCAGTTGAACACGATGCTCAAAGCCGCAATCGCGCACCGAGGCACGGTCATGCTCGACGTAGTTTCCCCTTGCGTCACATTCAACGATCACGAGGGCTCGACAAAATCCTACAAATACGTGAAGGACCATGAAGAGACTTTGCAGGACATGAGCTTCGTTCCCCACTTCGAGGAGATCGACGTCGAATACGATCCGGGGACGACGGTGAATGTGACCATGCACGACGGTTCGAGCCTGCGCCTGCGGAAGGTGGAAGAAGATTACGACCCGACTGACCGGATTGCGGCGATGAAGCGCCTTTCCGAAGCGCACGATAAAGGTGAAGTGCTGACTGGCGTGTTTTACGTGAACACGAAGTCGCCGAGTTTTCTCGATATGCTGAACATGGTCGATCAGCCGCTGGCCACCCTTCCGGAATCGATGACGCGCCCGGGCAGGGAAGCGCTAGAGGCGGCAATGGAAGAGTTGCGGTAGAACATTAGATAGTTTCCTATATCTGCTTCAGCAAGAGCCTTGACAATCCGGGCAGGTCCGAAGGACCTGTGAGAAACCCGCTTTTCTTGCGAGATCATCGCTGCCCGGTTACTTCGGGACGGTCGCGCCTCCGGGCTCAAGTCCCATTCCCGAGCCGTAATATTCCGCCAAGGCTTGGCGTTCATCCACAGAGAGCAGAGCTGCAATGGTCCGCATGGGCTCATTAATATCATTCGCGCGAGCGTGGCTCGCAAACGCTTCCAATTGATTTAGAAGATAGTCGGAATTTTGTGTCGCGAGCGACGGAACGCCCACTCGATATGCGACTGGACCGTGGCAGGCCTGGCAGGGAGGGATTCCGCGTTCGCCGTCTCCGAAAGTGATGAGCCGCGCGGCAACGGCAGCATGTCCGGACTCCGGTTTCGTCTGAGGAAATATGCGATTATCCTGTGGGTCCGAAAAGATGGGCATGGCTGCGTAGTACGCGACAAGATCGGTAATGTCGCGGGGCGAAAGCGAATCGGCAATCGGTTCCATCACGCGAGAAAGACGCTTGTGCTCGTGAAAATCTTCCAACTGCTTCCACAGCGCGAGGTTGTTCATTCCAGCCAAATTTGGCGTTGCGCCAAACGGGCTGAAGCCCTCTGAGCCGTGACAGTGCTCACAGCGCTTCGCCAGAAGCGATCCGCGAAATGCATCTCCTGCTGAGGCCGCAGCAATAGTTTCAGGAGTCCATTCGATGTAAGAAGGAATTCGATCAGGAGCATCCGTTCGAGCCTGTAACAGGACCGCGCCCATTACCATAACAATGAAAAGTGTTGCCGTCGCTGGAATTCGCAATCGTCTGAAAAGACCTCTATTAAGAAGAGCAGAAGAACTATTTTGCCGCACAGTTCCTCCGTTCGTCCGGAGCGAGCGCAGGGAACTGCTCGCGCGGCAACACCTTCAACTCGGAGCGCATGGCATAGTGTCCGGCGCCGCAAAATTCACGGCACGGAAATGTGTAATCGCCGGGGTGAGGAAAATTCAGTTGAGCCTCGGTTACAGTTCCGGGCAGGGCCTGGACAAGGTAATTCGTGCCGAGAAAGGCAAGCGAATGAACGGCGTCGGCGCTGGTGACGCGAAAATGAATGGGAACTCCGGCGGGGACCATAATGCAGTGCGGAACGAACAAGTATTGCTGCGCGATCATGCGGACTGTCACCGAGCCATCCGCATCCTGTTGAGTCCCCAGATTGTTTTCGACAAACTCACCCGCGAGATGAAGAGATAGGGGATTTACGCGGCTGGAACCGTGCAGCCAATGCAACAGTGGAGCGTCGATCTGATAGTAGCGCGTGGCCGGAATCAAACACAAAATCAGAACGGTAAGAATAAATGTGCGCAGCTTTCGCCAGTTCACAAATCGCTCTCGTTCGGAATCGATTACACCCCAAGCTCTCGAAGTACCGCGCTGCACCGTTCACACACCGTCGGATGTTCCTTGTCGTCGCCTACCCGGGTGGAATAATTCCAGCATCGTTCGCACTTCAGGCCGTCGGCCTTATTTATTTCGATGTGAACCGCTCCGGTACCGTTTCCTGAAGCCTGAGTGAGAGTAACCGCCGAAACAATAAATGAGTAACGCAGTTGGTCCTTGTGCCGAGCCAGCACAGAATAAACAGGCTCCGGAGACGACAGCAAAACCTGCGCTTCCAATCCAGTGCCAATTAGTTTACTGTTACGCGCTTCTTCCAGCGCTTTGAGAACATCGTCTCGAACCGAGCGGAGAGTTGCCCAATCGTCTTCTGACTTTGGCCCACAGGATTCAGCGGCCGCACCTCCGTCGCCCAGGATTTCTTTCGCGGTAGGAAACAAGGCGAGATGCACACTTCCATTGCGCGCTGCGGTTCTCGGAAGATAGTCCCACACTTCTTCCGCGGTAAAACTCATGATAGGAGCGAGCAGGCGGACAAGTGCCTCGCCGATACGCCAGATCGCTGTTTGAGCACTGCGCCGGCCGTGAGATTTGGGAGCAGAAATGTATAACCGGTCCTTGAGCACATCAAAATAGAACGCGCTCAAGTCGACAATGCAAAAATGATTCACCCGGTGGTAGATCTTGTGAAAGGCAAATTCATCGTACGAGCCGCGCACGTTCGACGCGAAGATCTGGGTTTGGCACAGCATGTACTGGTCCAGCGATTCCATTTTCTCGAACGGAACCGCGTCTGCCTCGGGATTAAAGTCGCCCAAGTTACCGAGAATATAGCGAAAAGTATTGCGAATCTTACGGTAATTCTCCGCTACGGTCAGCATGAGCCGCTCGGATCCAACTACGTCTTCGCGAAAATCTACCGACGCCACCCACAGCCGCACGATTTCCCCACCCAGGCGGTTCGCAATATCGACGGGGTCCACATCGTTGCCGCGCGATTTCGACATTGCCTGCCCTTTTTCATCGAGGGTCCATCCGGGAGTCACAACGCCCTTGTAGGGCGGCGTCCCGCGCGTGCCCATCGCGCACAGCAGCGAAGACTGGAACCAGCCGCGGTATTGATCTCCACCTTCGAGATACAGATCGGACGGCCAGGGATATGAAGGCTCGTCATTCACTAATGCAAGATAGCTTGCACCGGATTCCAGCCACACATCGAAGATGTCAGTTTCTTTTTCAAACTTTTCGCCGCCGCAGTGTGGGCACTTTGTGTGAGCCGGAAGAATTGCGTCTGGCTCTGAAGTGAACCACGCGTCCGCACCGTCGCGCCGGAAAAGCTCAACAACTCGCTGATTCACAGCGTGATCATTCAAGGGCTTGCCGCACGCTTCGCACAGAAAAACCGCGATGGGCACACCCCAGACCCGCTGGCGCGAGATGCACCAATCGGGGCGCGTGGCGATCATGTTTGAGAGCCGCTCCTCGCCCCAAGCTGGATCCCAATTCACGTGCTTGATTGCTTCCAGTGTGCGCGTACGTAATGTTTCCTTTTTCCCGGCTTGCCCGCCGAGCGATTCAGGCATCGGCGTTTCCATGGAAATGAACCACTGCTCGGTTGCGCGGAAGATCACCGGATTGTGGCAGCGCCAGCAGTGCGGATAGGAATGCTCAGTCTTCTCGGCATGAAGTAATGCCCCGCGACTCTTCAACAAATCGATGATCGGCTGGTTTGCTTCCCAAACGCGTTTTCCGGTGTATTCCGGGAGTCCGTTGCGCAGAATTCCTTTCTCATCCACGTTGCTGGTGGCGTCGAGTCCGTACTTGACGCCGGTAATGAAGTCTTCCGCGCCGTGTGAAGGGGCCGTATGGACTACGCCGGTCCCTGTGTCCATGGTGACATAATCCGCCAGGACGCCAATAATTTTGCGATCAAGAAAGGGATGCTGGAAGTTGAGCCGCTCCAGCTTTCGACCCGGAAAGCGCGCCAGTTCGCGCGGGTCGGAGAGACTGCACTTTTCGGCAACAACGTTCGATAGTTTCGAGGCTACAACATAAACTTCGCCGGCTGATTCAAGCGCTACATAGTCTTCGTCGGGATGAAAAGCGACGGCCATCGACGCAGGCAGGGTCCAGGGAGTGGTAGTCCAGATAATTGTGGAGACCTTCTTTCCTGCTAAGGCCTCGTGAATGGTTCTCGGATCGTCGAGTAATGCGTATTTTACCCACACTGTGGGGCTGATGTGGTTCTCATATTCGACCTCAGCCTCAGCGAGTGCCGTCTCGTCGTGCATGCACCAATACACCGCGCGCAGACCTTTGTAGACAAATCCATTCTCGTAAAACGAGAAAAATGTCGACAGCACCACCGATTCGTACTGCGGATTCATGGTCGCGTAAGGGCGGTCGAAGCGGCCAAAAACACCGATGCGTTTAAACTGCTGGCGCTGCAAATCTAAAAACTTCTGGGCATATTTGCGACATTCTGCGCGAACGTCAGTGGGGCGCATCTGGAGCTTCTTGCCGCCAAGCTCTTTGTCCACCTTGATTTCGATTGGAAGGCCGTGGCAATCCCATCCGGGGACGTACGGCGCGTCGAATCCGGACATTGTTTTTGACTTCACAATGAAGTCTTTCAGACACTTATTCAGAGCGGTACCCATGTGAATAGGGCCGCTGGTATAGGGCGGTCCGTCGTGCAAAATGTAGGCAGGCGAGCCCCTGCGGGCCTCGCGAATGCGCTCATAAATGCGTTCGTCTTCCCATCGAGCCAGGATTTTCGGCTCGTTCTGGGGCAGATTAGCCTTCATGGGGAAGGCTGTCTTAGGCAAATTAATAGTGGCTTTTAGTTCGAGCGGCACCCGGTGTGCT
>Ga0335075_10015211_pt1 | contig 11535 bp, 4 predicted proteins | sample Lox_Sample_24_FD_206723 | JGI IMG/M metagenome (GOLD analysis project Ga0335075, IMG submission 206723) | Soil microbial communities from Loxahatchee National Wildlife Refuge, Florida, United States - Lox_Sample_2.4 | ecosystem: Environmental > Terrestrial > Soil > Wetlands | place: USA: Florida...
AGGTGGACGATCTCGACAAAATCAATCTCGAGCTGTATCCGACGGTGATCTTCCTCAACGTCGCCGAGATCAAGAGCGACCAGACGCTGCAAAAGGTGCAGGAGTACCTCCAGCACGGCGGCAGCTTGTGCTATTTCCTCGGCGACAAGGTTCGGCCGGCCTTCTACAACGACAAGCTGTTCAAGAAATTCAATGGCCTGTTCCCCTTACTGATCGAAAGCAAGTCGTTCGATCCACTGAACCCCGACGGCCGGCTGTCACAGGAAGAGCGCGAGGAGAAAGCCAAGGATCGCCGTTTCTTCGACGAGCAGCCGAAGCTGCTCTTCCGCGATCCTGAGCACGAGGCCATCAAGACCCTGGCGGTGTATCGTTCAGGACTCCGCTATTTGAGCATCGATCGTTACTTCCAGGCGTTGCCGCGCTCGCGCTGGGATCCGGAACCCGTCAGCGGAATCCACGCCGAGGAGCTGATCGTCTTGCCCAACAACAAGACGACCGACGATCCGGGCTACCGAAGCCACGCCGTTGAGCTGGGCCGCAAGCTGTTCGAACAAACGCGCGACTTGGCGGTCGCCGAGCCGGAGACGTTCACCCGCTACATCGAGCCGGCCGAGAACTATCAGAAGCTGCTCCGCAATGCGCTAACCAAGCCATACCTCTCTAATGTAGTGCGGGTCATCGACGCGCTGCGGCACGATCACGGCGCCGAGAACGATCCACTGCGGCCGGACATGGAAATCTTGTGGGCGCATCCCAAGATGAAGGCGCTGGCGGCGGAGCTTGATGAATTCCGCACGACCATTGAGTTCGGCGATCCGCTGGTCGTCGCGCGCAAGTACGGCAAGGGCCGCGTCTGCGCCGTGCTGACCAGTGCCGGTACGACGACGAAATGGAACGACTGGGGCAACGGCCTGGCGTCGTGGAGCTACACGCCGTTCCTGATGGATTTACAGCGCTGGCTCATCAGCTCCGGCGACGACCTCAACCGCACCGTCGGCGACAGCATCAAGGTGGTGCTGGAATCCGACCGCTATCAGCCGCGCATGAAGATGACGTTCCAGCCTCAACGCGATCTCGACAAGAGCAAACCCGACGAGGAGATCAAGCCCGTCGAGTATCCAGAGCGCACCCTGCCCATGAAGGACAATGCGCTGACGCTCGATTTCCGCGACACGCGCGAGCCGGGCGTGTACACCTTCCAGCTCTATCCCAACAGCAAGGAAGCCGTCGAACAGACGGAAGTACGCTCCTACGCTTTCAACATCGATGCAGGCAAGGAGAGCGACCTGCGGCGGACCTCGCGCGACAAGCTGGAGCACCCGCGTGCTCGCGACAGCAAGGCCGGCACCATTCTGCTGCGGGCGCCCGGCGACACCTACGAAGCCTACAAGAACAGGATGCCCGACGCCTCGGAATCGCCGTGGTTGTATCTGTTTTTCCTGGTCATTCTCATCGTGGAGCAGGCGCTGGCCGTCCACCTGAGCTTCCATCTGAAAGGCAACGAAGCGATACCCGGAACGACCGCGGCGCCTCCGCAAGCCGCTGCCGCGTGATCGTTTAGCCGCGACCCGAAGGGGAGCGCGAGAGTTCGCGCTCCCCTTCGGGTCGCGGCTAAACAAGGGGAATAATCTGAAGGACGATGTGACTTCGATGAACGAACCAAATAATACCTCGACATACCAAGAATTCGTCTGGCGGCGTTTCGGTGAGCCGTTGACGATCCGCGGCCACGACTTTCCGAGCTGGCTGTGGCTGGTGATCCTCGGCATAGTCCTGCTGACAGGCTTGTTCTACATCGTGTGGATGTACATCAAGGACAGCCGAGGGGTCGGTCCGTGGTGGGCGATCTTCCTCGGCACGCTCCGCGCCTGCGTCTACGTGTTGCTGGCGGTCGTCTTCCTGCTGCCCGCCGAACAGACCTGGGAAGAAACCCGCGTCATGGGCAAGGTGCTGGTTCTGGTCGATACCTCGTCGAGCTTGGTCAAGGTCATCGACGACATACCCACCGGCAAGGGCGACGACAAGCTGCAAACCCGACAGGACAAGGTTCTCGCTTTTCTGGCCGAGGACGGCAACAAATTCTTCGAGGACCTGCAAGCGAAAAATCCGTTGTCGCTGTTCCGCTTCGCCAGCCGGCTTGATGAAAACTACATGCTCTTCAAGGACGGCCGCAGCTGGACGCGCGAGGAATGGGAAGAAAACCTGCGCAACGCCGACCGCAATGTAGAGCCGCCCGATGCCAAGCCGCTGCCGGTCGAGTATCTGCGTGCCTGGCTCAATCCCGGCACCAAGATCGAAGCGCCGGTCGAGTGGAGCGAGGCGGAAAGAATTCGTCTGCAAAAGCTCGACGAGATGACCCAGAAGCTGGGCGAGGCCGGCTTCTTCAGCGGCACCAATCTCGGCAGCGCGGCGCTGTCGCTGGTCAACCGCGAGCTGAACAATCGCGTGCAGGGCATTGTCATCATCACGGATGGCCGCAGCACCGAAGGCTCGCCCAAGATGTTCGGCGACATCGAGACGCGGGCAAAGGCGGCGCGCATCCCCATCTTCGTCGTCGGCGTCGGACAGGAGAGGCCGCAGGTCAAAATCGATGTTGTGGACCTCCGCGTGCCCGAGCAGGTGCAGCCGGAAGACAAGTTCCGCGCCGTCGTGGAGGTGCAGGGCGAGGGGCTGCCGGACAAGCCCGTCAAGGTGTTTCTTGACATCACCCACACCATGAAGGACAAGAGCGGCAAGGATGTCGATCTCGATCTGACGTTGACCGAGCAGGTGGACAAGAACAATCCCGACGCGAAACGAGCCAAGCTGTCGCTGGGCACGAAGAAGCTGACGCTGGAGCCCGCCGGGCCAGTGAAGTTTGATCGCAGCTCGCCGCCGCGAGCCACGGTCGAGCTCTCCATCGACGCGCTGGCGCTGGCCAAGGCCGCCCACATCGATCTGGAAGCGAAGGAAGTCGCCGGCAAAAAGTGGGAGCTGAGCGAGACGGGCGAGGGCGAGCTGCGTTTCCGCGTGCGAATCCCGCGCGATCCGCAAGAAGCGTTCGCCGCGCCGTTCCACGTTACCGAACCGGCCAATCTGCGCGTCGTCAAACGACCGCTGCGCGTGCTGGTCTTCACCAGCGCCGCTACGCGCGATTATCAGTTTCTCCGCTCCATCCTTGTCCGCGAGATGGACAAGAAACGCGCCGAGGTGTCGATCTACATGCAGCTTCCGCCCGGCGTCACTGAGCGGCACGGCGGCATCGTGCAAGACGTGCCGGCCCAACGTCTGCTCGGCCAATTCCCGACCCGCCTGGAGGCCGGCAACAAGGAGGACAAGCTCTATGCTCTGGATCAATACGATGTCATCGTGGCCTTCGATCCGGACTGGACGCAGCTGAGCGCCAGCCAGCTGAAGATGGTCGGACGCTGGGTCGAGAACGGCGGCGGACTCATCGCGGTCGGAGGGCCGATCAACACGCTGGAGCTGGCCCGTCCCAAGTCGCACAAGGACAAGCTCAAACCGATCCTCGATCTCTATCCCGTCGTCCTCAGCGACATCCGCATTGCCGACTTCGATCGCGACACGAGGGAGGCCTGGCCGCTCGATTTCACCGGCGCCACGCCGGACATGGAGTTCCTCAAGCTGGATGAGGGCGAGGACGCCAAGTTCCTGGCCGACTGGAAGGCATTCTTCTACGGAAAGGACGGCGAGAAGGGCGGTGCCGTGGTGCATGGCTTCTACGGCTACTATCCGGTCGAGAAGGCCAAGACGACCGCCGTGGTCGTCGCTCGCTTCACCGATCCCAAGGGCAAGCTCAAGGATAATTCGCTGCAACCGTACCTCGTGACGACGTCGCCGAGCAGCAATCGCCGCGTTGTCTGGCTCGGCTCCGGCGAGATCTGGCGGCTGCGCAGCTTCAGCGTACCCTATCACGAGCGCTTCTGGACCAAGCTGCTCCGCTACGCCGGCTCCAATAACATGAGCCGGGTCAGCAAGCGCATTCGGCTGTACATGGGCTCGTCACACGTCGCCAACAAGCCGATCGAGTTTGAAGCCAAGTTCGAGGGCAAGGAAGGCGAGCCGCTGGCGCCCGGCCCGAAGGCGCCGGAGGTCAAGCTGGCGCCGCCGCCGGGCGTCGCCGAGACGGTGGTGCCCAAGCCGTTCGAGATGAAGCCGAAGCCCACCGGCGAGGGTTGGTTTAGCGCTCGATTCCAGGTCCGCGCCGCCGGCGATTACACGCTGACGGTTAAAAACCCGGATACGGGCGACACGCTGACGCATCGCTTCAGCGTCAAAGAAGCCAACCCGGAAATGGACAACACGCGGCCGGACTTCCAGACGATGTACGAGCTGGCCAGCGCGGCCGACGACGTGCTTGGCCGCATGGGCGACGCCGAGCGGCAGGCCCTCAAGCGCGGCCTCCAGCGGCCCAAGATGGAGACCGCGTCGCAGAATGAGAACAGGGACGACAAGCTGCGTCTCTATTTCGATCTGAAAAATGCCCATCTGATCCCGACGTGCATGCGGCCGGACGTGCAGACGCTGCGCAATCGCGGCCCGATCGCGGATTTATGGGACGATGGTTTCGTGATCTGGAAGCGCGAAGCGCCTTATCCGCCCATCAAGATGTCGTATGTGTTGTTGGCCGCTGTCGGCCTGTTGTCGCTGGAATGGTTGACGCGCAAGCTGCTGCGTCTGGCATAATACCAACTGATGTTGCCGCTTGCGGCTTAGCGACTGCCTCGCTAAGCCGCAAGCGGCAATGCACGAATCGCAGGATAATGACTTATGGCCACCGTCACAGCTCCAGCTCGCTCGCGCAACCTCGCCGAAGCGCATCAGCGCGTCCGCAGCCCGCTGGAGCGCCTGCGCCGGTTCATCCGCCTCTACGTCAGCCTCGAAGGCGCGGCCGTCGTGGGGCTGTACTTGACGTTGTGGTTCTGGATCGGGCTGGTGCTCGATTACGGCGTCTTTCGGCTGTTCCACTTCGACTGGGTGCAGGAGACCCCCTGGGGCGTCCGTTGCGGCGTCCTGGTGGTGCTGCTTTCGGGCCTGCTGGCGGCGGTGACGCTGAAAGTCGTGACGCGTCTGTTCCGCGAGTTCCGCGATGCCGCCCTGGCGCTGGTGCTCGAGCGGCGTTATCCCAAGATCCTCGGCGACCGTCTCATCACCGCCGTCGAGCTGGCCGACCCGCGCAAGGCGGCCGAGGCCGGCTACTCGCCGGCAATGGTGCAGGAAACCATCCACGAAGCCGCCCAGCGCGTAGAGCAGTTGAAGATCAAGGAAGTCTTCGATTGGGACCGTCTGATGCGCCGCGGCATCCTCATCGGCATCCTGGCGTTCGGCGGCTACCTGATAGCCGGCGGCATCTTCTGCACCGCCAACGCCGTCTACGGCCACGGCTTCACCACTGCCGGCTTCACGCAGCTTCACGATGTCGCCGGCATCTGGTTCGAGCGCAACATCCTCTTGCAGAACGTCATCTGGCCGCGACAGGCCCACCTGGAATATCTCGATGCCCCGGCCAATGACGAGTATCGCATCGGCAAGGGCGATCGAGGCCCGACCATCCGCGTCCGCGCCTTGAAGTATGTCGTCGCCGGCGCCCCGACGAAGAAGGCCGTCGAATCGTATCGCGCCTGGCTCGCCTCGCGCGGCATCAATACAGACGAGCAAAATCAGCTCGTCGAGCAGTTTCGCCGCAAGCCGGCCGAGGGTTGGCGCGCCCTGTCGTGGTTCGACCTGACGCCGGACCTGCTCGGCACCTCCGTCCCCGACATCGCGCTGCCGGACGACTGGAAGGTCCGCGAGATGCGTGCCGGCCTCACGCTCGACGAGATCGAGCTGAACCTCGACAAGAGCGAGACGCACAAAACGCTGGCCGCCGAGACGAAGGAAGGCATGCGCAACGTCCTCGATCAGCTCGAAGGACGCGCCGCCGACCCCGCCCTGAGCCGCCTCCTCCGCAAGCTGGAAATCCCCGAAGAAGTGCTGCTGGTTTACAGGGGCAACACCACCAGCAGCCAGACGACCATGCAGCGGCTGGCCGACAACGAGTACACCGGCCAGTTCGGCGATCTCAAGGAGACCGTCACCTTCTGGGTGCAGGGACTCGACTACTACACGGCCTCGCGCAAGGTCGTCGTCGTCGATCCGCCGGGGTTGGAGCGCTTGATGCGCGAAGAAGAACGGCCGGCGTACCTCTACTATCGACTGGGGGGCGACGCGAACCCGGCCGAGATGAGCGGCAAAAAGCAGCGCTTCGAGCGATCGCAGGTGTCGCTCCAGGGCGGCGAGGTGTCGCGCATCGACGTGCCGGCCGGCACCAACATCACGCTAACGGCGACGGCCAGTAAGGACCTCGCCTCCGTCGACGTTGTGCCGCACAAGCTGCAAAAGTCCGGCATTCCCTTCACCGCTTCGCCGCCGAAGATGCTCGACGAGCGCACTTTCTCCACGCGCTTCGAGAACGTCCGCTTCGAGCAGAATTTCCTGTTCCGCTTCCGCGACACCGACGGCGTCGTCGGCCAGCGGCAGGTTGTGATCGTGCCGTCGGAGGATGCTCCGCCGAAGATTCGCGAGTTCGCTCCGGACAAGATTGTCCGCAAGGTGCAGGGCGGCTACATGGTCACCATCGGGGCGCGCATCCCCTTCCTGGCCGAGGTGGACGACGACCACGGCCTGAACCACGTGCGTTACGCCTACACCATCTCCGCCGCGGAGAGCGGCCGGCTCACTCGCCGCGCCTCCTGGCCGCTCCTGGGCGGTCTCAGCCTGACGCCCACGGGGCAGGGCTTTCTCCCCGGAATGGCCGACCTGGTGTATCTGCTCCGGCTGTCCACGCAAAAGGAACGCAAGGCCCCACAAGCGCCGGTCGAATACTACCCGCTGCCGAGCTTCAAAAAAGTCCTCGATACGCGTCCGGACGACGCCTTGCAGCATCCCGACACGGTGCGCGAGGAGCTGGCCAGGGCCAAGGAGCTGCCGTATCGCCAGCTGTTGCGCCATTTCTCGCTCAAGGCAGATGACTGGACGCAGCCGGAGCTTGATCCGCTGGCCTCCGATCTACCGCTGTGGAAGACCAACCCTGGCCTCAAACAGACCGATCCCTCCCGCCCGCAGCCGCGCTACCAGATGCAGCTATGGCTGGAAGCCGTCGATAACGACCTCGACAGCGAGAAAACCAAGGATGGCCGGCCCCAGCCGCACGTCAAGGTCAGTGAGGAAAGGTACACCTTCTTCCTCGTTTCCGAGAACGAATTGCTGACGGAGATCGCCAAGGAGGAAGAGCAGCTGCACGCCAAGCTCGACGAGCGCTACCAGGGACTGCTCGACACGCAGAACAAGCTGGCGCAGGTCAATCTCGATCTGTCCAGCTCCGCCCTCAAGCCCGAAGAGCTGGGAGCCATGAGCGCCCGCAATGACCAGGTGCTGGAGATGCTGGAGAAAGGGCAGAACACCGCCCGCGAAATCCACGTCGATTACTCCCGCATCCTCCGCGAGATGCAGGCCAACCAGGTCAGCCAGCGAATCCTCGACCGCGTGGCGAAAACCATCGTCGATCCGCTCAAGCGAATCGACCGCAACTTCGAGGACACGCGGACGGCCGTGACGAATTTCCGCAAGGCCCTGGACAGCAAGGAGATCGAAGCGTCGCGCGCGGCCGGCAAGGATGCCAAGGAAGAAATGCTGGCGCTGACGCGAGCGCTGGAGAAAATCCTCGCTTCCATGCAGAAGATGACCGACCTCAATACCCTCATCGCGATCCTCGTCGCGATCGAAAAGAACGAGACGGCGCAGTACGAGACGATCAAAAAGCTCTATGAGGATGAGGTGGACAAGCTGTTCGATCCGGGAACGGGGGGCAACAAGCCGGAAGGGAAGTAGTGAGTGCCGGTTGCGGCTTGGCGATTCCGCCAAGCCGCTAAGCCGCAAGCGGCTGTTGGAGAAATGCCGACGGATCGTCATTACTTTGGCGGGATCGAGGCCAGCCCCAACCGTACGAGGGGCTGAATCGTCTTAAAGGCGGACGGCATCATTACTTTGGGATTTACGTCCCAGGCTGTGGGAGGATTAGGTCCATGACACGTCGTCTGATGGTCGTATTGGGGGTACTGGCCACGGCGTTCGTCTTGGCCGCGCAGGCGCAAGATCGTCTGCCGCTCAAGGTCGATCCCAAGAGCAAGAGGGACATCCGCCGCTCCGAGGACAAGACCGATCCCAAAATCAAAATCGAGGACGCCGCCACGCAGCAGGAGCGCCTCAAACGTCAGTTCGACGAATTCAAGCAGAAGCTCCTCGTGCTGGCCCAGCGCATGGAGAACAGCACCCGGCAGGAAGACCGCGACAAGGCCAAGATCCTCCGCAAGGCCATCGAGAAAGCCAGCGAGGAGGGCGTCGAGACGCGCTTCAGCTCGCTCATCGAGCGGCTGCAAGGCAAAGATGCCTCCAAGAACACCGAACAGCTCCAGGACATCCTCACCGAGAACGAGAAGCTGCGCCACTCGCTCCGCGACATCATGGAGCTGCTCCTCAAGGATGACCGCGACTCCGAAATCCGCAAAGAAAAGGCCCGCTATCAGCGCTTGCTGGAAGAGCTGAAGAACGTCATCCGCAAGCAGGAGCTGGTCCTCAACAAGACCATCATCGGCCGAACCAAGAGCACGGATCTCGCCAAGAGCCAGCACAACGTCAAGGAGCAAACTCGTGACCTGGTGAACCCGAAGTCCAACCAGGGCAACGAGGCCAAAAAGAGCGAGGGCAAGAGCAGCAAGGCCGGCAAGCAAGGCATCGGTGAAGCCAAGAACGACACGAAAGATCCCAAGGCCGACATGAAGGAAGGCAAGGGCGGCGAGGGCAAAGACGGCAAGGCCGGCGAAGGGAAAGACGGGAAATCCGGTGAAGGCAAGGACGGCAAGAAAGGTGAGGGCAAGGACGGAAAATCGGGCGAAGGCAAGGATGGCAAGAAAGGTGAGGGTAAGGACGGAAAATCGGGCGAAGGCAAGGATGGCAAGGCGGGTGAAGGCAAAGATAGCAAAGGCGGCGAAGGCAAGGACGGAAAGCCGGGTGAAGGCAAGGACGGCAACGGCAAAGAAGGCAATAATGGCAAGCCGGGCGAGGGGAAAGACGGCAAGCCGGGTGCCGGCAAACCGGGCCAGAAGCCGGGCGAAGGCAAGGCCGGCAAGCCGGGCAGTGGCAAGCCCGGCAGTGCCAAGCCGGGGGCCGGCAAGAAAGGCGACAGCAAGGGCAAGGGCGAAGGCAAGGGCGACAGCAAGGGCAGCTCCGGCAAATCCGGCCAGGGCAAGGCAGGCGAAGGCAAATCCGGCAAGAGCGGCAAGTCCGGTCAGTCCGGCCAGCAGGGACAGCAAGGCGAAGCCAAGAGCGGCGGCAGCAAGAGCGGCCAACAGCAACAACAGCCGAGCCAGGAGCAGTCCCAGATCAAGAAGCAGATTCAGGACGCGGAGAAGTACCAGGAACGCGCCGAGAACAAGCTCCGCAAGGACAATCGCAAGGACGCCCCCGAAGACGAGCAGGCCGCCCTCGACAAGCTGAACCAGGCCAAGAAACAGCTCGAAGACCTGCTGCGGCAGCTACGCGAAGAAGAAATCGAGCGTCTGCTGGCCCGCCTCGAAGCGCGGTGCCGCCACATGCTGGCCCTGCAAATCGGCGTCCGCGACGACACCGTCTCGCTGGACAAGACCATCAAGGGCAATCCCAAGAGCGAATCGACCCGTGCCGATCAGCAAGCTTCCAACGTCCTCTCTGACCGCGAGATGGAGATCGTCAAGGAGGCCCGCGCCGGCCGCAAGCTGCTGGAGGCGGAAGGCTCCGCGGTGGCCTTCTATGAGGTCTTCACCGAGGTCCAGAGCGACATGGAGACCGTGGCCGCCCGACTCCGCAAAACCGATACCGGCGTTGTCACCGTCACCATCGAGAACCAGATCATCGAGACCTTGCAGGAGATGATCGAGGCGCTCAAGAAGGCGCAGGCGGACAACAAGAAGAAGAGCCAGCAGGGGCAATCCGGACAGTCCGGTCAGCCACCGGATCAGAAGCTGCTCGATTTGCTCGCCGAGCTGAAAATGATTCGCTCCATGCAAAAGCGCGTCAACGCTCGCACGGAGCTTTACGGCAAGCAATACGCCGGCGAACAAGCGCCGCCGCCGGAGAAAGCCGGCTCCGAGACGGAACGCGAAAAGTACGAGCGCATTCAGGCGGAGCTGAAAGATCTGTCGAAGCGCCAGCAGAAGATCAGCAAGGTGACGCACGACATTGCCACCGGCAAGAACGAGCAGAAGTGACGCGCTTCGTCGCTTGCGGATTAGCGCTAAGCCGCAAGCGGCATCCTCTTGCGTTCCCCACGGCGTTATGCGAACATGAGCAATAAGGTCATCCCTTTCACCCCGGCCACAGGAGAACTTCGGTGACATTGACTCGTTGCTTCTCGGTCGCTGCCCTGTCGCTCCTCCTGGTGGGAGCGAGCAGAGTGCAGGCGGACTCCGAGACGAAACCGACGAAGGAGAACGCCTCCTTCAGCTTGCTCCGGGCGCCCGCACCGGAGACGGCCCGCAGCCAGGCTCACGACTGGTTGAAGGGCACCGGCAATAACGATCCCGCCACGCTGAAATCGTTCGAGCAAATCTGGTCGGGCGGCCGTCCGTTGCTGGACAAGGTCTCCGCCACCCTGGCGCTGGGCAACCCCGCCGCCGCCAAGCTGCTCAGGGAAGCTCGCGATCCGGAGATGCCGGCCCCCACGAGCGTGCCCAACCTCATCAAGGACCAGAAGCTGCCCGTTTTCTTCCGCGCCAATCTCGGCCTGGCCTACGCCAAGGCGCTGACCAACCGGAAGATCTACGATGAGGCACTGGAAGCGTTCCAGAGCATCAAGGGCGAGGATGTCGTCGATCCCGCTTCTTATTTCTTCCATCGCGCCGTGGCCGAGCACGCCTTGATGATGCGCGAAAAAGCCGACGACTCCATCGATCGCTTGTTGCTGGACGTGGTCGATTCGCCGGTGCGCTACCGCATGGTGGGCGTGCTGATGCACTACGACATGGCGGCCTGGCAGGACAAGGATCTCGACTGGATCGCCCGCAAAATGGGCGTCATCAAGGACCGCCTGGACCTGGTGCGCGGCGGACCCAAGACGCGGGCCATGCAACGTGAAGTCCTCGTCAAGCTCGACGAGAAGATCAAGGAGCTGGAGAACAAGGCCAGCGGCTCCTGCAACTGCAATGGCGGCGCCTGCCCGTCGGGTGGCCAAGCCAAGGGACCGCCGAACGGCAATCGTCCCTCGAATCCGGCCGGCGACTTCGGTTTGCCCAACGGCGTGGCCAAGGGCGTGATCGACGACAAGAAGTTCAAGGAATACGCCGACGTGTGGGGCAAATTGCCCGAACGCGAACGGGCCAAGGCCATGACCGAGTTGACGCGCAATATGCCCGCCAAGTACCGCCAGGCCATCGAAGACTACTTCAAACAACTGGAGAAGTCAGGCAAGTAACCCGCGGCTTCAACCACGGCGAGCGGGGTCGCGTTAGCGCCCCGAGTGAG
>Ga0335075_10015213_pt1 | contig 11535 bp, 16 predicted proteins | sample Lox_Sample_24_FD_206723 | JGI IMG/M metagenome (GOLD analysis project Ga0335075, IMG submission 206723) | Soil microbial communities from Loxahatchee National Wildlife Refuge, Florida, United States - Lox_Sample_2.4 | ecosystem: Environmental > Terrestrial > Soil > Wetlands | place: USA...
CAGCTTCTGCAGCGACGTCGTGTTTCCCCGGGAGGTTCTGACCGGTCGCTACAGCACCGGCTTCGCGCTCGGCCTGCTGGCCAAGGACGTGACGATCGCGGCTGCCATTGCCGAGGAGTCGGACGCAGACGTGCCGGTGTGTGAGTTGGTCCAGCGCCGATGGGCCGAAGCTGCGCAGGCGCTCGGGTTCGCCGCCGACCACTCGCTCGCGCACCAAGACTGGTGGGACGTCGAGCTGTCCGACGGCTCGTAGACTCCTCGGGACTTGCCTCCGGACTACGCGTCAAGGAACGGATCCGACCCGCGTCCGCGCGTGACCCTCGAGCGGGCCATCGTCCTCGCCTACATCCTGGCTGTGGCGATGCCGCCGCTCGGGCTCGCGATCGGAGTTGGGGTCGGCGTTAGAAGCAAATCCAAGCATTGGCTGTGGATCGTCCTGCTCAGCCTCGCCGCTGGCGTGGTCTGGGCGGTGATCATCGGCACGGGCGGCTTGAGCGACACCAACCAGGGCTACTGACGAGGTCCCCGCGACAGCCGGTCGCCTGCTTATGCTGGCGCTCGTGAACGAGGTCGAACTGTGGACGGACGGCGCCTGCTCCGGCAATCCCGGTCCGGGCGGCTGGGCGGCGCTTTTGCGGATGGGCGCGCACGAGCGCGTGCTGTCCGGCGGCGAGGGCCTCACCACCAACAACCGCATGGAGCTGACGGGCGTCGTCCGGGGGCTCAGAGGGCTGACGCGGCCCTGCCGGGTCCGGGTACACACCGACTCCACGTACGTCAAAAACGCATTCACGAACGGCTGGCTCGATCGCTGGCAGCGCAACGGCTGGGCCACCCGGGACAAGCAGCCGGTCAAGAATCGCGAGCTGTGGGACGAACTGCTGGCCGAGGTGGCGCGCCACGAGGTCGAGTGGGTGAAGGTGGCGGGCCACGCGGGCGTCGAGTTGAACGAGCGAGTCGATCAGCTCGCGTGCGCCGAGCGCGATCGCCACGCTCTGCTGTGCCGGGCCAGCTAGCCAGTCGTCCGTGGGGAACAGATCGCTCTCAAGCTCGCGGGCGCGTGCGACGACGTTCGACCCATGCCGACTCCTGCGCTCGATCTCAACCAGACCTATCGCCTCGTCACTCGGAGCGACTTCGACGGCCTCGTCTGCGCCGCCCTCCTCAAGGAGCTAGGGCTCCTGCACGACATCCTGTTCGTCCATCCCAAGGACGTGCAGGACGGGAAGGTCGAGCTGACCGAGCACGACATCACGACGAACCTGCCGTATCGCCCCGAAGTAGCGCTGTCCTTCGATCATCACGCCTCCGAGCGGCTCCGTGTGGTCGAGGATCGCGACAACCGCGTCATGGCCGCCGATGCCGCCTCCGCGGCCCGAGTGGTGTACGACCACTTCGGCGGCGCCGCGAGCTTTCCGCGCGTCAGCGCCGAGATGATGGACGCGGTGGACCGCGCCGACTCAGCGCAGCTCTCGATGGGCGACATCGTTGACCCGCAGGGTTGGATCCTGCTGAGCTTCCTGATGGATCCGCGCACCGGGCTAGGTCGGTTCCGCGACTTCCGGATCTCGAACTACCAGCTGATGATGCAGCTCATCGACAGCTGCCTGAACATGTCGATCGAAGAGATCCTCGCCTCGCCCGACGTGGCCGAGCGCGTGGCGCTCTACCGCAAGCACGCCAACCCGGCGGTGGGGCAGATCACGCGCTGCTCGAGGGTGCGAGACCGCTTGGTGGTGCTTGACCTGCGCGACGAGGAGGTCATCCACCCGACCAACCGGTTCCTCATCTATGCGCTTCATCCCGAGTGCAGGGTTTCGATCCACGTGCTCTGGGGGCTCAAGCAGCAGAACACCGTGTTCGCCGTCGGGCGCTCGATCCTCGACCGTTCCTCGCAGGTGGACATCGGCGCCCTGATGCTCGCCCACGGTGGCGGCGGCCACGAGGCGGCCGGGACGTGCCAGATCGGGAATGACCGCGCGGGAGTTGTCCTGGACGAGCTCGTCCGGACGATCAACGAGGGCGAGCGCAAGCTCGCTGCCTAGCGGATCTCGACCATCGTGTGAGCTGAGCCGCACGGGCACTCGCCGTCGATCAGCGTGACCTTGTCGTCCAGCTCGTAGCGGATCAGCGGGAGGGCATGGTTGTAGAGGATGGTTAAGAGGACCTTGGCCGAGCGCACGCCGGCGGGCACGGGCGCGCCGGCGTCGTCGACGGCCTCCACGATGATCAGGTCGTCGCTCAGGTGCAGCCCGTGCCCGTGGCCACAGCCGATGCCCATCGGGCCTGCCTCGGTGCTCACCCACCAGTTGACCACCGTGGCGTCGAAGGCCGACTCCGCCGCGAGTCGGAGCTCGGTGGTGAGCGGCTCGCCGGCGCTGATGATGATGCGCGGCGCGATCGGCAGCTCGCCGGCGCGGGTAGCCGCAACGAGCTGAACCAGCCCCGAGGGATAGGTGAGAAGTACCTCCGGCTGGATCTCGCCCAGCCGGCCAACGATCCGTTCGATCGGGAGCGTGATCGGCACCGCGTGGATGCGGACCCTCGCTGGGTCAGAGAACGTGTGGAGCAACGCGCGCGAGATGTGCGCGGCGCTCCCCGCCGCGACCACACCCAGCGAGATCGGCCGATCACCGAAAGCGCGCCCGAGATAACGGAAGCTGCCGGCGTAGCAGCTCGCCCAGCCACGCCAGTCGTACACAAACACTCCGCGGATGCCGCTCGAGCCGCCGGAGACGACCGGCTGGTAGTGCTCGAGCAGGTAACGCGGCTCGGCCTGGAGGGTCGCCAGGTGGCTCTCCACCAGCGAGAGCGTCAGCCTGCGATCGGTGACGATCTCGTCGAAGTTGGCCATGACATCCTGCTTGGTCATGACCGGCAGCCGGGTCAGGTCGCCCTCCTCGAGCGTCGTCGGATCGACGCCGGCGAGCCGCCGACCGTGCCACGGCGAGCGCTCCTGGGCCAGCGAGACGAGCTCGCGGAGCTCGCGCCGGCGCTCCAGCGCGATGCGCTCGCGGGACCAACCGATCCGCCGGAGATGCTCTTCGCTGCACCACCGCTGATCCTGGGCGTGGAGCTCGCGCAGCTCGGTGTCAGAGAGGACCTCGGGTAAGGGTCTGCGCATCAGCGAGGGGTTCATGGTCAGGGCCTTTCGGGGGAGGTGGATGGCGCCATACCATCCTCGGCGTAAACCGCCTGCCTGCCATCGGGCGAACGACCATTTTCTGTCCCGGGATCTTTAGGGAGCCGCCCGAAGCGTTTAGGAGGAATCCGCCGGCTCAGGGGGCGCGTCAGGTCCTAACCCGGGAATGTGCGCATCTGAGGCGTTTGGCCGCCGAGGCGATGCGATTTGAGACGATCCGGGCTGGAGGCCGGCCCCGGATGGGAACGCTGTGATCAGGTCGGGCAGGTCAGTTCGCGCTGGTTGCAGGGGAATGTCGCCACGCTGCGGATGGCTGTCCGGCGCCCTCTGTCGTCAACCCTAAGGAGGACAGATGATTCGCCACGCCCTGAAGGGCCTTTCACTCGCCGCCGCGCTCGCTCTCACGGCCGCCGCGCCGGCCGTCGCGTGCACCCAGCCCGCGAGCGCGACGAGCCCTCAGTCACAGCAGAGTCAGCAGGTCCAGGACGCGCACGCCAAGTTCGCGGCCCGGCACCACTGGCGCCACCACCATCATTACCTGCGCGACTGGCAGAACCAGCAGCCGGCGTCGAGCAGCAGCCAGCCGCAGTCGGTGCAGCCCCAGCAGCAGTCGCAGCCGGGCTCGAACTGTCACCACCACTAGCGGCGTTGGCTCGAGAAGCGGGCTCTAGGTTCCCGTTTCTCGAGCCGCCCGGGGGCATCGTGTGGGGGTGGCGTGGGAAAGTGAAGGGGTGCCGTCCGCGCTCGCCAACCTAAGAGTCGTCGATTTCTCCCGCGTTCTGGCCGGCCCCTTCGCGACGATGATGCTGGCCGACCTCGGCGCGGTGGTGACGAAGATCGAGGCGCCGGGCGGGGACGACACGCGACACTGGGGCCCGCCGTACGACGAGGCGGGCGATGCGACCTACTTCCAGGCCGTCAACCGCAACAAGCGGACTCTGGTGCTCAACCTGACCGATCCGGGTGACCTCGAGCGGGCCCGGAAACTCGCGCGCGGAAGCGACGTGCTGGTCGAGAACTTCCGGCCGGGGGTGACCGAACGCTTCGGCCTGCACTACGAAGCGGTGCGTGCGGCTAACCCCAGGATCGTCTACTGCTCGATCACTGGATTCGGACGGGGCGAGGGAGCCGCGCTCCCCGGGTATGACCTGCTCATCCAGGCACTGGGCGGGCTGATGAGCATCACGGGCTCGCCCGAGCGGGAGCCCCAGAAGGTGGGCGTGGCGCTGGTCGATGTGCTGGCCGGGCTGTTCTCGACGGTGGGGATCCTCGCCGCGCTCGAGTACCGCAGGGACAGCGGCGAGGGACAGCGGATAGAGGTCGATCTCCTCTCCTCGCTGCTGGCGGGGCTCGTCAACCAGGCGTCCGCCTACACCGTGGCGGGCGTCGTGCCCGCCCGGATGGGCAACCAGCACCCGAGTATCGCCCCGTACGAGCTGCTCTCCTGTGCCGACCGGGAGCTCGTGTTGGCGGTCGGCAACGATCGCCAGTTCGCCGCGCTGTGCGAGGTCCTGGACACGTCCGGGCTCGCGCGTGATCCTCGGTTCGAGACGAACACCGCACGGGTGGAGAACCGCGACGCCCTCCGTATCGCGCTCAGCGACCGTCTGAAGACGCGGGATGCCGGCGCGTGGGCGAGCGAGCTGACGGGCGCGGGCGTCCCCGCTGGCGTCGTGAACGACATCGCCGGCGCGTTCGAGCTGGCACGGGCACTGGGCCTGCGCCCGACCGTCGAGATCGAGCGGGGCGAGGGCGGTTCGATCGAGCTGACGCGCAACCCGATCGGACTGTCGGTTACGCCTCCGAGCTATCGCTCCGCGCCGCCACGCTTTCCGCGGCCGCAACTTGGGCCGCCATAAGCGGTTAGGACGGAGGCGGGCGGGGGTATCGCTCTCGCCGCGGGATCAAGCACCCAGCCACAGGAGGAGTCAAGTGCCACGTTCAGTTCGTCGTCGGTTGGTTTTGTCGGGCGTGCTGACGTGCGCGGTCCTGGCTGGTCCCGTCGCAGCCGCGCAGGCCACCGACAACGACCTCCGGACGACCCTGAACACGTACGCGCCGAAGATCGTCAAGGACGAGAAGGCAGTCGCGAAGGGGATCAACGAGTACCCCAAGGGCAAGAGCAAGCCGCTCGTTAAAGCGCTGAATCACGAGGTGGGCGATCTGCACGCGCTGAATAAGGCGCTCAAGAATGAATCCGGCTCCTCCGCCAAGGGACGGAAGGCCAAAAAGGACATCGTCGCGGGGCTCGGATCGATCGCCTCGGCTTACGGCGCGCTCCGGCGCGACGTCCAGGCTGCCCACGGCGGCGCCGTGTCGGCTTCCAAGGTCAACGCCGCGATCGCGACCGACAAGAAGGGCCGCACCAAGCTCCTGGCCGGGCTGAAGCTGCTGAGCACCTGACGCTCGCCGGCGCCGTGCGCTAGACATGGCGCCGATGCGGTACCGGGCTCCCGTATTCGCCGACCTACCGGCCGTGTTCGCGGTGCTGTCGGCACGCGAGGCGGCGGACTTCGGCGCCCCCGCCCATCGGCTCGATGATCTCCGGGACGAGTGGGAGGGGAGCGAGCTCGACCTCGAGCACGACGCGCTCGTCGTCGAAGCCGAGCGCGGGCAGCTCGTCGCGTACGTCGCGGTTCGGCGTCACGGCACGCTCGCGGCCGTCGCTCCGGACCACGAGAGCCGGGGAATCGGGACCCGGCTACTTCAGTGGGCGGAGGGGCGGGAGCGCGCGCACGGGCATCCACTCCACCGCCAGTGGGTCGGCGCCGCCAACGACTCGGCCCGGACCCTGCTCACCGCCGCTGGTTACGCGAAGGCGCGCAGCTACTGGCGCCTGGTCTGCGCCTTGCGTGAGGGCGGATCGGCCCCCGCAGCGCCGGCCGGGGTCCGGCTGCGGGCGATCGACGTCGCCCGGGACGCCGCACACCTGCACGCGCTGGATGCGGCGAGCTTCGCGCGCGCCCCGGATTTCGTTCCCGAGTCGCTTGAGACATTCCGCCAGCAACTGACCGCACACGGCTCCGACCCGGGACTCGGCTTGGTTGCCGAGGACGGTGATCGGCTCGTGGCGTTCCTGCTGGCGCGGCGCTGGCAGGAGGATTCGACCGGCGTCGTCGCGGGACTTGCCGTCGAACCTGCGCATCAACTTCGGGGGATCGGGACCGCGCTGCTACAGCGCGCCTTCGCCGCCTTCGCCGCCGCCGGGCTCCGGCAGGCGAAGCTGATGGTCGCCTCGGACAACCCGCGCGCGCTCCACGTATACGAGCGGGCCGGGATGTCGGTGGAGCTACAGGTCGACATCTATGAGCGCCCGACCGCTTCGCCGCCTCGGCGCTGAGCGAGAGAATGGAGGGGCATTGACCGACACAGCGCGCAGATCCGACGCGGCGACCGAGACCGGTTCGTGGTTTCCGGTGCCCGACGAGGCCGACCTACCCGACGGATTGCGCGGGCTGTTCGCCAAGGCGCGCGAGCGGCTCGGCTTCGTCCCCAACGTGTTCCGTGTGTACGCGTTCCGTCCCGAGCGGCTGAGCGCGTGGTTCGCCCACTTCCGCCAGGTGCACGAGCCGAGCGAGCATTTGGGCGCGGCCGACCGGGAGATGGTGGCGGTAGTGGTCAGCTCCGCCAACGGCTGCCTGTATTGCCTGGTCGCCCACGGAGCCGCGTTGCGCCAGGAGCTCGGCGACCCGGTGCTCGGCGAGCGGATCTCCTATGACTGGCGGCGAGCGGATCTGGATTCCCGGCGGGCGGCGATCTGCGCCTATGCCGAGAAGCTCACGCTGCGCCCGCGCGAGGTCACCCGCGAGGATCTTCAGACGCTGCTGGATGTCGGGTTGACGCTTGAGGAGGCCTGGGACGTCGCCGAGCTCGCGGCCATGTACAACCTGACCAACCGGATGGCGATGGCGACGAACATGCTGCCCAACGAGGAGTACAGCGGGCAGGCTCGCCCTCGGTAGGCCTCAGCCCTGGGGGTGGCGTTCCTGTTCGGCGCTGTGCTCGTGGCGCGGCAGCCCGTCCGGCGCCAGCTCGTAATAGTCGCCTGCCTGCGAGACGTACCAGTGCGCGACGACATTGACGCCGGTGGGGCCGTCCAGCGTGCCCGCGGCGATGCTGATCGTCGGCCGTCCAGGGGCATCCCAGAACAGGCTCGAGCCGCACTCGGCGCAGAAACCGCGGCGGGCCCTGGCATCGCTGCGCGGGCTGTCGATCCACCGAAGGCCCCGCTGCTCGACCAGGACCAGCTCCTCGCGTCTGGCGGCGGCGCTCGCCGAGACGTGGCCGTGCCAGCGCCGGCACTCCTCGCAATGGCAGATCAGAACGTCGCGCAGCGCGCCGTCAACGCGGTAACGGACTGCTCCGCAAAGGCATCCACCGCTCGCCATCTGAAGAACCCATATGTAACCCACGAAGGAGATAATCGATCCATGGCCTACGACGAAGCTCTCGCGGAGCACGTCCGGGCGCTGCTCGCCGGCGAGCCTGACGTCACCGAGAAGCGCATGTTCGGCGGGCTGGCCTTCCTGATCGGCGGGAACATGGCGGTGAGCTGGTGACCGAGCCGCACGCGAGCACGGCGATCATGCGCGGGCGCGCGATGGAAGGATGGCTGCGCGTCGCGGCGGACGGAGTGCAGAGCGACGAGGAGCTTGGGAGCTGGCTTAACCGGGGCGTTAGCTACGCGCGCTCGCTTGCACCGAAGTGAGCAAGCCGGTGGCTATACGCAGAACACGTCGATAGCACCCGACGCGGTGCCGGCCGGGTCGGCGCCACGGAACAGCAGGCCGCGCATGGTGGCAATCCCAAAGATCGTGGGCGGCGTGCGCGCGACGCTGTCGGTGTAGTTGAACCATTTCCTCAGCAACGTGGCGAACTCGAGCGGAGTGGGTGCGGGAGGCGGCGATGTGTCGATCCACAGAAACTGGAAGAGCGCGCTCGACCAGCCGCGGCTCTTGCAGAACTTCCTCGCGACCGCCCCAGCGGCAGCCAGCCCCATCGCATTTGCCTTATCGACGCGCTGCTGGGACAGATAGGGAAGCTTGACCAGGCGCCCGAGAGCACTCGCGAGCCTGCGGGATAGGGCCTGATTCTGCAGATAGCTGAATCCCGCCTGTGAGCGGTAGTGCCGGAGCACGCACGGCAGGAAGCGAGCGAGGAATCTCGCGTCACCGTCGCCGAAGCGCGAATCGATCCCCCGGCCGCGGGCGCAGTCGCGGGCGGCCGCCGCTGGAGCGAACCTGGTCTGCGCGCCTTGCGATGGCGCTGCCGAGCAGATCGCCAGCACCATGCCCACTCCCACTGCCGCTAGACACCCCCGCGCGTATCCACCGACCATGCGGGCACCCTACACGTAGCATTCTCGGCTTGATCACGGGGGGCGGCTCGAGAAAGCGACGCATATCGTGGGTTTCTCCGGCTGACGCGCCGAGCGGGTGGCGGCTGATCGTCATTCTCGGGGCGCTGTCGGCGTTCGGGCCGCTGTCGATGGACATGTACCTCCCCGGCTTGCCCGCGCTGACGCGCAATCTCGGCGCCTCCGCTTCGACCGGGCAGTTGACGTTGACCGGGGCCATGCTGGGAATCGCCGCCGGCCAGCTGTTCACCGGTCCGGTGAGCGATGCGCTGGGCCGGCGTCGGCCGCTGCTGGTCGGGCTGACCGGCTACGTCGTGGCGTCACTGGCCTGCGCGGTGGCGCCGTCGATCTGGATCCTGATCACGGTGCGCCTCGTACAGGGAATGCTGGGAGGCGCGGGCGTGGTGATCGCCCGTGCGATCGTGCGCGACCTGTTCAGTGGAGCGGAGGCGGCGCGCGTGTTCGCGCTGTTGATGGCGGTGATGGGGGTCGCGCCCGTCTTCGCGCCGCTCATCGGCGGCCAGATCCTGGCGATCACGTCGTGGCGCGGGATCTTCGTGGTCCTGGCTGGGATCGGCGTTCCGCTGCTGCTTGCCACGGTGTTCTGGCTCCCCGAGACGCTCGCGCCGGCGCGCCGCCACGGAGGCGGCCTCGGCGCCACCGTCAGGACCTTCGGGCGGCTCTTGAAAGACCGGAGCTTCATGCCGGCGGCCATGTCGTTCTCCCTCGCGGCGGCGGCCATGTTCGCCTACATCGCCGGCGCCGCGTTCGTCCTGGAGGACGTCTATGGAATCTCTGCTCAGACGTTCAGCCTGGTGTTCGCGGCGAACTCCGCCGGGTTGGTCGCCTTCTCGCAGCTGGGCGGACGCCTGGTCGGACGATACGGCCCGGCCGTCCTGCTGCGGGTCGCCCTGTACGGCGACGCGGTGGGCGCTGGAGCTGCCTTCGTCGTGATCATCACGCACGCGGGGCTGGCGCCGCTGCTGATCTCGCTGTTCGTGATGCTGTCGTTCAGCGGCATGGTGTACCCCAACGCCACGGCCGTTGCGCTGGCCGAGCAGGAGGGCCGGCTGGGGAGTGCCTCGGCCCTACTCGGAATGGGACAGTTCGGTGTCGGCGCCGTGCTGGCACCGGTGGTCGGTATCGGGGGCTCGCACGACGCGGTCCCGATGGGAATTCTGATCGGCGTCTGCGGCGTGGCGGCGCTCGCGGTCAACCTCGCGTTCTCGCGGCAGCTACCCCGGGTCTCGTCCCGATGGCAGCGATCGCATGACGCCCAGCGCTCGTAACCGACAAGCCAGGGGCTAGGGCCCGGCGAGCCCGCGATCGCGAATCTCCCGCTGCGCCGCCTCGCTCTTGGCCAGTCCGTCGAGGCCCATCGCGCCGAGCACGGCCGGCGTCTTGGTGAACTGGATATCGCCGTAGTCGACGATTTGGATGTGGTTGCCCCAGGGGTCGTGGAAGTCGAGCGAGCCGGAACGCTGGACCGCGACGCCGGCCTCGATCATCGCCGTCCGAACCGCCTCCTTGTCGTCGACGACGAGGCCGAAGTGGCGGCTCTCGTCGGCGGGCTGGACACGTCCCGCGGACAGCGCGATGAACTGGTCGCCCATGTCGATGAACGCCATCCGTCCGCCGTGACGGCCGCGCAGCTCGAACTCGAAGAACCGTCCGTACCAGGCGAGCGCATCGTCGATGTCGCCCACTTCGAGCGCCAGGTGATTGATGCCGACGAGGCGCGCCATGCTCGCAGCCGTGGCTATCCGCCGCCGGCGCCGGCCTTCATCGTAGTCCACTCGGCCTTGTGCGCGCGCTTGGCCGTCTGGTAATCCGCGAGCGCTTGGGCGGAGTCGACATCTCCGAGTGTTGGATGCGGCGGCACCAGCCCCTCGGCGGCCGCTATGCCGAAGCGCTTGGCCAACACCGCGCCGAGCGCCTTGATCTTCATCTCGCCGAACCCCGGCAGCGCCGCCAGGTTCGCGCGCAGCTCGGCGGAGTCGGCGGCATCCGTCCACACGCGGGCTGCGTCGCCGTCGTAGTTGTCGCGGACGTAGGCGGCCAGGTCGTGGACCCGCCGGGCCATCGAGCCCGGGAAACGGTGGACGGCGGGCCGGGCGCGAAACACCGGATCGAGATCGGCGTCGGCCAGGGCGGTGGCGTCGAGCGTGCCGAGCCGTTCGCGGATCGCGAGCGGGCCAGAGAACGCCTTCTGGACCGACACTTGCTGGTCGAGTGCGAAGCCGATCAGGAGCGCCATCGGATCCGAGGCGATCAGCTCGTTGGCCTCGTCTGAATCGGTGAAGTGCAGGCGATCGGGCATGAGCCGATCATAACCTCCGGCTGGTTTCGGCCTTGAGCGTGTCTCGCCGGACCGGTTGCCACGGGTTCACCCCGTAGTGCAGCGGGTAGGCAGGGAACATGTCAACCGTTACCGGCACCCCACGCACGGCGCCCGTCCATCACCGGACCGGAGCCCTCCGTCTCCCGCGCACCACCGGCGCGCTGAGCGGCCTTCTCATCCTGCTTCTCGGAGTGTGGGGTGGGCTGATTCCCTTCATCGGGCCGTACTTCCATTACGCATTTGGCGGCTATCACCACTGGCACTGGACCGCCCAGCGAATGTGGTTGAACGTCGTTCCCGGCGCGGTGGCGGTTGTCGGCGGTCTACTGCTGATGAGGGCTTCCACCCGCGTCGGCGGCCTGACCGCGGGCTGGGTCGCGGTCGCAGCCGGCGCGTGGTTCGCCGTCGGGCCCGTGGTAAGCATCCTGTGGCATCACACGATCTACGCGATCGGCGCGCCGATGGGTGGCTACACCCGGCAGATGCTCGAGTGGGTCGGCTACTTCTACGGGCTCGGCGCGGTGATCATCGGTCTCGGTGCGTTCGCGATGGGTCGCTATTTCTCGCGGCCGCGAATCGTCGAGGAGGTCGCCGCTGTCGCCGAAGCGCCGGTGGCAGAACGCGCCGCCGTCGCCGATCGTGAACGTGTAGGTGGCCGGGCTCCGGTCGCCGAGCGGGCTCCCGTCGCTGAGCGTG
>Ga0335075_10015214_pt1 | contig 11534 bp, 11 predicted proteins | sample Lox_Sample_24_FD_206723 | JGI IMG/M metagenome (GOLD analysis project Ga0335075, IMG submission 206723) | Soil microbial communities from Loxahatchee National Wildlife Refuge, Florida, United States - Lox_Sample_2.4 | ecosystem: Environmental > Terrestrial > Soil > Wetlands | place: USA...
ATCGAGGCTGAGTCGGAAGGAGTTTCAGCTCTCCTGAGATTTCGTAACACGAGGCCGCTTCGGATAGCACCAAATATAGCCTTTCGAATCACGGTCCCAGTATGGCCTTTTGGAACGTATTCAGGGCCTTTGCAGAGGTCATGTACATCTAATTAGTTAGATGGAACAACTGAAGACTGTCTTTCAGTATCAATGACGATAGCCTCGCTGGCCTTTAGATTCGAACTACGCCGAGACTTGGGTGAAGTGCCGTGAACTGCCTGATTTATTGGTTAACTTGATACGACGAGGCATATCCCTGATCCCCATCTTGGGTTGACGTGTATCTAAGAAAGGTGCTGGGTCTCTGCGACCGACGATTCAAACCTTCAACCAGATGGGAATGGCGGATATTCCCCGGAGCTGGTGCTTACGTGTGAGGGCGTTTGTTTGCTGGACTTCCCTGACTACAGGTCCAATTTGCGGACAACGTCTCACGTCATTCTGGACTGTGAAAGGTTTGGCCTCGTCTTTCTTAACTGCACAGGTAAATATGACCCAATGCTACCTTATACTGCTCTCCAAAGATGTCGAAACCTTGATTTGAACGCAATTCGAATATTTGAACATACCTGAAAGGGGGACACCAGTTATTCATAGACTGCATCCGCTTGAGAGTCTAACCAGCATAGGTTCATGTAGAATCTCTGACAACGAAAGAGATTTATGGTATTCACGAGTCCTGATACTCACCGCCAAATTTCTGTAGTCAAACACCTTACAGATGCCAGAATCAGGAAGGAACTTCATGATAGGAGACTTCAGAAATTGCGCCTTTGGCATAGAACAACCAAAAAGATAGAAAACATAGACTCGTAGCTGATTACATGAAAAAATTGATTATCATAGTCTATTTGAAAATTCTGTGAAGAACCATATAAGAGCTGCTAAAGCGTGATTATATGCTGATTTGACGAGAACAAGGGGCCTGGACCAGGCACTCATATCCCATCCGTTTAAGCATTTCAAAAAGGTAAGATTTAAAACTTTTGACTCACAACATGAATCAACCTTTCCAGATTTATATCAGAGATGCTATTTGAGGTGCCTACTCTACCTTCGTATTTGAGCCATGGCGCTTCGTGCTCGTGCACCCTAACTCACCGAAGAATGAGACAACTCGTCCATCGCCAATGAACTGTGTGGAGGCTCCAGTATTGTGCCCCTCTCCCACGGAATCTCACATTCCTACTGGCAAATTCCATTTACTGGGGGTATGGTTGCTGATGCCGAGGTCAACTTGCTGACGAGATCTTGCGAAACAGCAGCTCGCATACCAAGAATGTTACCTTGGCAATAGTGCAGCGATAACCAGGTGTCCTGTACTGGCAAGTGAGGAGATTTGAAGACGTACTGTTACTACATGGATGCCCTGGAATTTCTGCCTTGCGAGATATCGACGGAGTCGTGGTGCCTCATCAAGCGCGTGTAACTACCAAAAGTTTTGCCAGCGCCTGGCGGGAACAGGCATGAAGTCATCGGACGTGTGCATGAGAGGCATTTGTGTCAAGCAGCTCATACCAAATGAATATTGCTTCAAAATACCACTGCTTTTCAGCTTCGGGCTGCACTAGGCGCCCGCGTTTCGACCATAGGTGATTACTTTCTGTTCTCCGCAATGTTGTGGACCCCATGCCATATATTGAAATGTAATTAGCTCATCCCACGTTGCCTAGAGTCTTGAAATGAGGTATCGATGGACTGCCTACTATTTCTTGAGAGGCCCTGTCGAAAGTAAATATCGTGATAAGGGAGCAATGAGTGGACAGGAGATATCCGAGGAACAAATTGAGCGGGAGGAAATATTTCTTCCATCGGTGTGTAATGACAGTAAGGCTTTATTCAGCTCCAGCCAGATCATTAATATGGGGCGCATTGTCTCGAACTCAATTCGAAGCACGTTAAGGTCTGAAGACCTCCATAGTTGGCTGTAGATGATAGGCAGCGTGGGCACCATCCATGGATGGCTTTGCGTCCAACCATACTTCGAATGGGGTTCGCATTGGTGGCTACCTAGATAGAGCCTTCCCTCGTTCTGCAGCACAGTACTGGTAAAGATTAATGTCGTGTTTATGGGGCATTTACATGAGGTACTGAGATGAGATAAGGAGAAGTCGGGCGTTGCTCTTTATTTGTAATGATGAACTCAACAATAGGAGCTCTGTGTATCACGCCCCAACCATCAAACCACAACAATATCATTGGAGTGGGGGCCATGTTGCATGATTTACTATTGAATCAGTGCCTCACACATGCTGGTGACAAGGGTGGCAAAAACCCTGTTTCGCGGTGGAGGCTCTCCGGTCGGTGAGCCAAAGCGTGCATGCGGACTAACATTTGGTATAAGTTTGCAGCAAATTCCCCCTCTGGAATTAAATGAAAGTGTGGGAAGAACCATAACTGTTCGCCTAGAATACCCAAATCACGACAAGGCTGCGAAATCCTGCATTAACAACATTCCCTGCCTGACCTGGCTTCAGGCTCCATCTTACCAACCCGGGGCTTTTTGCCTGATGCACACCGGTTCGCAAACTTTGCAAGCGGCTCAAACCAAGCATTGTCACCCACCCAAGTTTCATTAAATTGACTAAATTCCCTCCATCCTCGTGTGTCTGTAGGCTTTGGCGGCTTATTCACCTCCCAATAGCTATCCAATCAACCAACAACACAACGCAAACGCTGTCAAACCGAGACTAGTGTACTTGGGAGGGTTTGGCGGGTACTGTCACGTTGCAAACTCGGTGAAAGAGTTTGCCAGCCTCGGATCGCACATTCGAGCTCCTAATGATTCTTGGCCTCACAAATTGCACAAAAACTCAATGGACAAGCCACCACGCGACGGGAAAAATGCAGGGCTTGATCTCAGCCAAAAATGGCTTCGACATTTACGAGAGTCGGCCGCGAAAACGACTGTGGCACTCCCATGTCGTTTCTGCCGGGATAGGAAAATTTGTCAAACAGAAGAATTACTATGGGCTCACGTGCTGGAAACGCATCCTGAGAGGGTGCCGAAGGACAAGGAAGCACAAGAGAAGTTTCGAGAAATGCTTAAAAGCCAAGTTGCAGGACCAATCAGATCTAGGTATGTCCAGTGTGTTTGAGCCACAATCTGCACACCGACGTAGATCTAGGAGCGAAGATATTGTGACTTTTATCTCATCTTCTAACACCCAAGATAGACCTCGTGATGACTCAGCAAATAAACCCCATGAAGTACTTGCTCCAATCGAGTCCGAATCGCACAAGCCACCAAGGCGTAACCTGGAAAGTAGTCGCAGCCCGCCGTCCAGTCCAGCCCCCTTGACAGCAACTGGTTTGCAGAACTTAAGGGCCGAGTTCAAAAAGGAGGAAAGCTCCGACATAAAGCATTCTGATACACTGGCTTCAAGGTCAATCAAGAAACGAGCTATTGGCCACGGCCGTTCACCGTCCTCATCTGTCAGAACAACCTATAGCAATGACTCTTCGAGGCGTGTACTAGCGAAAGGCGTATCCCCGAAACGGATTTCATCTCCACCACAGCAGTTCACTTCGTTACCTAAAACACAAGATCCAGATGAAACTGAAATTGTACGGCCCCCGACATCTGGGAAGCGATTATTCGAGCCAGACTCAGACTCTCCATATGCAGCTCCGACGGTCCTGGCGAGCAACACAGGCCAGAGACCGCGGAGCTCGCATCAACAACCTCAACATCGGCGAAACCAGAGCCAGGTTTCTGCTACTCAGCGACCGCCGTCGGGTGCAGAACCTGGCCTGTTCTCTGCCTCAATACTAGCTAATAGTCCTGCAACTAAACAAGAGACACCTCCACTAGAGCCTCCAAAGATTGTTCGCCAGCCAGAAACCCGACCAATCTCTCAGGAGCAACTGGTAGCAGAAGTAAAAGGAATTTATGCAGGTCTTGTCATGGTGGAGGGTAAATGCATCCAAGTAGATGCCAAACAAGCTGCTCTTGCTCGGGAGGCCCCAGTAGGCACTCAGCCTAAGCTTAACAACGAACAATGGCAGGCATTGATTGCACTGCATAGAACTCTCCTTCATGAACACCATGACTTCTTTCTAGCATCTCAACACCCGTCTGCAACTCCAGCAGTTCGGAGACTAGCTATTAAATATGCAATGCCTGCAAGACTTTGGCGTCATGGAATCCATTCGTTTTTGGAGTTACTACGCAATAGGCTCCCAGATTCTCTCGACCATATGCTTGCGTTCATCTACTTAGCTTATAGCATGATGACGCTACTTTACGAGACCGTTCCTGCATTCGAAGAGACGTGGATTGAATGCCTTGGAGATCTTGGACGCTACAGAATGGCCATAGAAGACGATGACATACGAGACAGAGAGGTATGGACACAAGTTGCAAGACAATGGTATTTAAAGGCCTCGGATCGATCACCAGAGACTGGAAGACTTTATCATCATTTAGCAATCTTAGCCCGACCAAACGCGCTGCAGCAGCTTTTCTTCTACTACAAAGCATTATCTGTACCTCAACCCTTTGTAGCAGCAAGAGAGTCAATCTTGACACTCTTTCAGCCAATTGTTGAAGGAAAGCAGGCAAGAAGACTACCTGTTGTGATAACTGCGTTCGTTAAAGTACATGCTATCCTCTTTGCGCGAAAGTCTCAAGAGAGCTTTACGGCAACTTTAGTAGAGCTATCCAGCCACTTGGACGGGCATATTGGGCGAGTCACACAGAAATACCTTGAGCAAGGGTATTACATTGCGATCTCAAATATTCTTGCGTTGCTTGAAAATGGCCTCCCTAATGCTGTCCTTATAAAGGCCCTCTCTGAAGCTGACGCTGCTGAAAGTACAGATACAAAGATGAGCGGAACAAGCATAGAAGCAGATAATAACAACGCACTTGTGTTTGAAGGCGCACGACAGCTTTTTGTCCAAACAGTCGAAATCCATCTACAGAGGGTCGGCGATCCAAATATTCTTTCCTTCCTGCATGTAACAATGGTATTTATGGTTTATGTATCATATTCTGATGCTGCTATGAAACTTTTGGATGCAAGCTTTCCTTGGAAGGAACTCGTCACTATGTTGAATACCCTTCTCCGCTTTTACCACAACTATTCTCGTATTGAGAGCGACCTTCTTCCAGTTCCTGATAAGAACGACTTTCGACCGACCCCTGAAGAGTTTGCACTTAGAGGTCTCTTCTGGACAGTCCGCTACTTTATACCTGGTTGGTTCCGCAATAAAAACATCGAAGATGAGAACCAGTATAAAGAAGATGCCTCAATGAATACGGACTATCGACCAGAACGTATTCTTTGGTTGGGATGCCAGTTAGCGAAATCAGGGATGTGGATTTGCTATAACCGTGAAATTCACAAGTTCTTTATGCCTGGGTCTGAAAAAACAATGGATACCGTGATGGAACCTGCAACACCCTCCGAACTAGAACTTGATTCGGGAAATGAGAGCACGACCGATACCGCTACCCTGATGGCAGATTGTGATGATACTGATATCGAAGGAATGTCATTTGCGTCGCGGAGTTCAACTGGACTCTCAGAGAAGGTTCAAGGTCAGGAGTCAAAATGGGGAATCCAGACCTCCTCGACGTGGACTTCTGAACAAACGCAAGAGGAAGAAGGCATGGAGGTGGAGGAGGGATCTGTCTCGACGACCATGGATAACCCTCGCGAAAACAAATAAATCCTTCGCCTACTGGATCTTCTCAGCTTAGCGGCTTAGGGGGTTATAGTATGGCATGTGCCAAGTAGTGTCCCCCAGGCTGCTCGAATTAAGGCCTAGAGCCATTTGTTCGCTGGACGATACCTCATGCCATCCAATAAAGGACTTTGTGGATCCAACCTTAATATAATTTCTTGGCTCAGCGCAAGCCTTCCCGGTCCTAGGTGGCTTCCCTGTGAAGGCAATCTCCAAAGTTGCCCAAGCCCTTGGAAGTTCCCAATACTCCAGCCACACACTCTTATCAGGCATTCCTCCACAATCATTCGGTGGTCCGATATCTCCGGCCAGGATTGTTTCCAGATTGTCACCCATATTTTCTCTGCGACAATCCATGTGCAGTTCCCATCCTGTTCAACAGAGTGCAAGTATTACTCGATTATAATTATACGTTTGGGATCCCTAGGAACTAGTAGGATTCCCAGGGGTCTTTACTAGTGTCCAATTGGAGATTCTTTTCAGTGTCAGTATCAATTGAAGGATCATTCCTTTCGTTTTCCTTCTTTCCCGGCATATTATTCACGAAGCGGGGTAGAATAGATGAATAATTGTTTACTGTACATAAATGCTTACTCACTAGCGATTTGATAGGGCCCGAGGATTCTTGAACTAGTATATGCATTGGTTACGGGTCTTCTTCATTCATGACTGGCGTTTATGGTGTTGGTTTGCTCTTCGAAGTTATTATTCGTACTTTTGCTGACCTTATCATTATAAAACTTAAAATTTATGCAAAAATTAGCCTACTGCCAAAAGGTTGCTCATTCATGCTGTGTCGGTGGAGAATAGTACCGGCATAGGTACCGTAGCGGTATAATGATGCATCAACTACAAAGAGAAAAGCGAGTAGGAGAAGTATATGGTGGAGAGGTTAGTCGAAACAGGACCTGAAGGTAATAGGGTACAGTACAATCATGCAGGAGCATATTGTAATAGTGGTTGAACATAGAGAAGGTGATTGGATAATGCGCCGTGATGTGTCTGATTTGTTGTTTGGAAGGACCCGTTAGCGCATTTTGCCGGTCCAAATACAGAGGTTTTCGAAGATGCCGGTCGAATCTAATTGGCCGAATCGACCAAGCGTCGCAAACTTGGGAGGACATGACTGGAACTTATGATAAGTATGTAAGATAGCGGTATTTAATATACCACCATTTCTCCATGTCATTGCAATTCCTCAATCTGCTCTTGCTTGATCTCTATTCTATGCATCCGTCCTAAGTCCTATAAGAAATATTATAGCACGAATCTAGTGTCTCTTCCAACTCGGCGCCATGGACAATGAGTGCCAATACACATGGTACTCTGAAGTCCAAATGAACAATGCACCGCCTACACAGGCTGATATGGCTGGTGCTCGATTACTGGAAGCTTACTCGCGGATGCCACACAGCTTGCCACCTGAGCGCCAATACTCATCGTTGCCCAATGATGGGAGCATCATTTCTTGGCAATATTCAGACTCACCATCCCCAACCGGGACAAGAGCCTTCAATCAGCGTCCCTTTCAGCCATTCAACGCGAGCAGCTACCTACAAGGTCAACTTACTGGAGGACAACTAGGAGACCAAGTCTATCCTTCACACCCTATTCTACAGCTTCCCGAACTGCACGGCGAACCAGAGTCGACACAACGCTATCACGCACTGAACGGAGATTTCTTTGATACTACACCTATGACTGAGAACCAATCTTGCACGGGCATGAATTTTGGCAACATGTTCAGTCATATGTCATATCCATATTCGGCAGAATTCATTGCTCAGGATCAACAGGTATCCAGGGATGAAACGATGATGGTCCCTGAATTTATCCCCTCACGGGATTCTATCTTGGCAAGCCGGCAAGACGATATAATGCATGATAAACAATACCATATGTGGGAGAAGCCTGAAGAGGTTTTTGATTTGCCAAATATGTTTGGAACAACCTTTTCATTTGAACAAGTCACACAGCTTGAAAGAGAGCATGCATATCTATCGCCCAATAACCCGGGTTATGATCTTCGCCCGCGAGAGCTATTCATCCAGTCAACTAGTGAAACGGAGACCTCCTCTTCAAAGAGGAAAAGAGAGAACATGGGGTGCGAAGACGAAAGATATTGTATCGCAGAGCCCAAGAATTCTAAAGGACACTTTGGCCTTCTTGACTTTTCTCTTGAAAGTAGAGCATGCACATCTGATCGTCAGGATCTCGCAGGTATTTCTCGAAATAAAACTAAGACACGAAGGACTACGACCGCGTGTAGTCGGTGCAGAAGGATAAAGCTCGTGGTGGGTGTCTCTGATAGAACTTTTCACAAAGGGTTGCTAATCAATCAAAGTGCCACGCAACCAATGAGGCATGCGACCCATGCTCTGTCATAGGCTGTCGCTGCATCAAAGAAGGAGATCCTGCTCCATCCTTCACAAGTCCTGGTATGAGGTTACCATGCTGCGGAAAATATCTAGCTAAATATGACAGCAGATCTGATTATGGATCACAAGATTGGTGTTACTCAACCGATTGATTTCAAGTTGCTCGTGTCAGACCCAATGACGGCCCTGGTTTTCATGAGCTCTGATCCATATGCACCCATCATTCCTCTTAGCTGCAAGGTCAGGAAGCACAAGGCCAGTTCCAAAACTTCTAGGGACCTGATAGTAAACTCCAGAATCTGGGAAGATGTGCAACTAACACTAAAAAGGACCACAACTTTCCAACCGGACAGACTGTGGTCTGATAGAAAGGAGAAGTATAATTCGTCTTACAGTATTCCAGAGCCATATATGCCGTCTCATGATACAATCCAGGGATGGGCTCTGGAAACTCTTGATTACAACCCTCAGGGCGCTATTGGCGAATTCCATGGAGAGCTCTGGATCGCGTCCACACAATATCTTCAGCCCGGAACCCGTCCTTTTGTGAGTCAAAAAGCCAGTAAACAAATTATAAGGCTTATTATCTTAGCATGAACTCGTCTCATTGACACGAAAGTATGCTGCAATCTACAACGTCTGCAACAGTGAACTTTCTCTCTTGCTTTATTCGACGACTAGGCCAGTATGTCCATGGCTCCGGGCTCAAATCTGCGTCCCGGTACTCACTGCAACCGGCGTAGAGCTTAATTTGTGCCTGAAGGACGCTGTTTACCGTTGCCGCGAACAGTCTAAGGAAACTCAACATGCAATGTGCATTGCACTCTGGTTTTTAATGCTTATCTACCAACATAGTGATGATCAGGCAAGAAAAAGGGCGTTTCTCTCCATGGAACCTAACACAATCTCACCGGAAGGTCGGCCTATTCTGTGACCCGATCCACTGTTGATACATCGTAGTCTAACGTGTTTCAGATCTTTCGACTGTACGCCAGCAACTGGAAGAGTCACTCCTATTCATCCGTGACGTCTACGAGAATTGGTTCAAACGTAAAGCCGGAATGGTCTTCCCAAACCCTGGGGACAAAGGTAAGCAACGACAAAAGGCCAGTTCTCAGGATATTCAGCTACAGATCGCCGTCGCAAATCTTCACATAGCTACGCGGCACTATCATCAAGACTTCCAGCGTGCGGATGGCTCAGTAGGCTCAATCTTGAGGAGTCTCATCGACCCTAATCAAGAAGTCAAGGGTTTAGATGTCGCACCCGAAGTCGATGATCTAGACTTCGACAAATGCTCAATCGTAGCAGAGGCACAAAGCGGAGAGGGTAATGCCTTATTACGGGACCACGAGACGGCAGAAGAAAGAGAAGATTATATGGGTCCGGAGATATCTCAAGCTTTTGATCTGACGGCGGATGATAGGTTCGAACCATATGATTGGGACTTCGAAAAATCCTCGACGGAAGTGGTGGATTACAAAAGGGACGGAGGTTTCTTGCTACAAGAACTGGAAAACTTAATCAAGCAACCAGTTACACCAAAAGGGAAACAGGCAGATGTGGATACAGATTCGGATATGACAGATCACTAAAGTTTCATCTCATGGTATAAGGGTAAGAGCGGGTATGTTTCATCTTATATATGGCGCTATCAAGGTGTAATGCAAGCAGAATAGCGGGATGGAAGCAAAATTTACGGGAAAGTCTAGTCTTAAAGTTATTCAACCCTGACACCATCTCACTGTTAGCACAAAACATGATGGTGTAATTTTCTAATTTGAGAAATGAGCTGCCCATAAGGCCCTGAGTCAAGTCCACCACAGGGCTATTAAAATTAAAACACAATTTACGAAAATATCTGACAATATGACCGATTGCAATTCAAAAGTCATTGCACATATTCTGTGTATCTTCGCAAATCCATTGCCGGTCATTCCACGGTCGGAAGGCATTCTTATCATGCTCAACGGAAAACATGAGTGCTATGATTCTCGCTCGCACGATATAGCGTCTCTTGACGATAAACAAAGTAATTCTCTCTTACGAAAACCGCCAGCCTTTCCAACAAAATAGGAAGGTTGGTGTCAATGCTGCCTAAAGTTGCCTCGTTCATAGTGACAAGGGCTCACCGAGGCTCGACAGGGCTGAGAATCCACATCGGCAGAAAGTCATGCCGACCCTCTGCCCCCAAACTCGCTTGCTATCTATGCCGTCATCTCGTACTCCAGTGCCAGGGTTCCCGAAGAGATGCTGTATTATTAGTATCAATAGATTTTACATAATAATCTTTACACCGTAAGACCTCTCGACAACACCAGGGCCCTGCATGAGTTGAGTTGAGCTGCGCAACACTCTAGCTCGAAGCAACGCGCAACGCAGGCCACAATGGCCAAGATCGACCCCAAAGTCGTAAACATCTGGACGGCGCGCGTCATTCCCTTTGTGCTAATGGGCGCCGTGGGGTATGTGACTTACGTGACCGTGGCTAGGCTTTGTGGTGAGTGCTTTTTGCTGTGCCCGTTTCTATCAAGGAGTGCATGAGAAGGATATTCGCTGATGGCGGCCGCGCAGTCGATTACCTCCTTAATGGTAGCTCCCGCCGCGCCGGCACGGCAACTGTGCTCTTGGTGATCTACTTCATCCTGATGCTGTCCATGGCAATAACCTATTTCCGGTTGCTATACGTCGTGCTTTTTGACCCGGGTTTCGTCCCCCTAGGGCGCCCTGCCTTGAATGATATCGCCAAGCACAAAAGAAACGAGAAGCGCCGGCGCAAGGTCGGGGCGAGAGATGATGGGCTTGGAGGCTGGGAATACGAAGCACCGCCAAAGAAGGTTGTGAATTGGCATACAGATGCTGATGCGCCCGGCCTGGAGGAGTTTTATAGAAGAGATGTGTTTGTGTGTGAGATGGACGGGAAGCCGAAGTGGTGTACGGATTGTGGGAACTGGAAGCCGGATCGAGCGCATCATTGTAGTGATGTGGGGAGGTGTGTGCACAAGATGGACCATTTTTGTCCCTGGTATGTCTTATGGGTGCTCCCTGTTCTGGAACGCGATTGCTCGACTTAGGGTAAGTCACTGACTTTGCACAGGGTTGGTGGTGTTGTAGGGGAGAATTCATTCAAGTTCTTTATCCAATTTGTGTTTTATACCGCTATTTACTGCATTTTCTTGCTTGCCATTATGGCGAATTATCTTCATGAGCAACTTGTTACACCGGTAAGCATATTATTCTATCCTGACCATATATGGACTTCCTAACACACGGCTTTAGGGCATTACATACGACCCGCAATTTGCTGCAATAATAGGATTGTAAGTTCATATTACTCCTACGTGAGAACAAAGGCTGATGTGTACAGGGCGACGTTCTTTGGACTCTTCACTTTCGGAATGACTTGCAGTGCAGGTCACTTTG
>Ga0335075_10015215_pt1 | contig 11534 bp, 14 predicted proteins | sample Lox_Sample_24_FD_206723 | JGI IMG/M metagenome (GOLD analysis project Ga0335075, IMG submission 206723) | Soil microbial communities from Loxahatchee National Wildlife Refuge, Florida, United States - Lox_Sample_2.4 | ecosystem: Environmental > Terrestrial > Soil > Wetlands | place: USA...
TTAGCACGCCGCATCAAAACCATTCCAGTGCTTCATCAGATGAAACCCGCGCTGCTTGAAGCAAGATGACGCGTAGCGTTCACATCCGTTTGGCCCGGGCGCGGGCCACAAGGCATACTGAAAGAGCCCGGCCGGGGTTTAGGGCATGAAATTCACGGCGCATTCGCGCCGGGCCAGGCAGCGAAAAAGGGGAAGCCCGTGGCGCACATCCAGCGCGATGACCAAGCTCACGATGACCGGGCTCGCGATGACGGGGCTCGCGGCGACGGCCAGCCGGCCGGTGCCCGGCCGCGCCGCCGCACCCGGAACCAGGAGCGGCGTGGCCGCACGGTGCGGTTCGCGCTCACCGATACCGAGTACGCCGAGCTGTCGGACGCCGCCCGTCACGCCGGGCTGGCACGCGGCGCGTTCGCCGCCGAAGCCGCCCTGTCGGTCGCGCGGGGCGCGGGCGTCACGCCGGACGCGCCGCTGCGGGATGCCTTCTATGCCCTGGACCGCGCTGCGCTGCTGGTGCGGAAGATAGGCGTCAACCTCAACCAGGCCGTCGCGAAGCTGAACTCGACCGGGCAGCGCTCCGGTGACCTTCTCGGCTACGCCCAGGAGAGCGAACGCCGCGCGGCCCGGCTGGAGGCGGCCGGGGAAGACCTGCGGAAGCTGGCCCGCTCCGCGATCCGGGTCCGCGGACGACGACGCCGGACGGCCGGACCACCAGCCTCCGGACCACAGTCCGCCCGCCGGTCCCGGATGACCGCGCCGTCGCCCGCCACCACCCGCCCCGCACGGACGGCATCCCGGCCCTCATTCCCCGCATCCGAGACCGCGTTCCCCGCATCCGAGACCGCGTTCCCCGCATCCGAGACCGGAAGGAATGGCCGTCCCCGTGGTCCGGGATTCCGGGGATGGCATCCGGCCGCCTGGGCGGAACAGGTGCCGGACTCACTTTTTCCCATGCCGCTGGCCGGGGACCGGTGAGCGGTGATCGGGAAGGTGTGCCCGCGCGGCCAGGACCTGGCCGGGCTGATCCGCTACCTGTACGGACCCGGACGCCGGGAAGAGCACACCGACCCGCACATCATCGCCGGCTACCGCGACCCCGCTGACCTGGAACCCCCGCTGCGCGCCAACGGGACACGGGACTTCCGCCGCCTGACCGGGCTGCTCCAGCTCCCGCACGACGCGCTCGGCAAATGGGGGTACGCCAAGCCGGTCTGGCACACCTCGATGCGCGCCGCCCCCGAAGACCGGATGCTCTCCGACGCGGAATGGGCCGGCATCGCGCGGGATGTGATGCACCGCACCGGGCTGTGCCCGCGCGGGGACGAAGACGACGCGGTGCGCTGGATCGCGATCCGCCACGGACCGGACCACATCCATCTAGTGGCGATGCTGGCCCGCCAGGACCGGACCCGCCCCCGGCTGTGGAACGAGCGGTACCGGGTCCGGGATGCCTGCCTGGCCGCCGAGGAACGCTACGGTTTGCGGTCCACCGCCCCGGCCGACCGCACCGCGGCCCGCCGCCCCACCCGCGCCGAGACCGGCAAAGCCGAACGCCAGCACCGGGACGAGCCGGCCCGGCTCGCCCTGCGCCGCCACGTCTCCACCGCCGCCGCCTCCGCCGCCAGCACCGAGGAGTTCTTCGCCAAGCTGGATCAGGCCGGGGTACTCGTCCGCAAGCGGTACAGCGTGACGAACCCCGGCCAGGTCACCGGGTACGCCGTCGCCTTGCCCGGCGACACCGCCAAGGACGGGGCACCGGTCTGGTACGGAGGCGGCAAGCTCGCCGCCGACCTGTCCTGGCCCAGACTCGCCCAGCGGTGGACCCGCCCGGCCCGCCCCGACTCGCCGCTGACACCGGATGAGGCCGACGCGGTGTGGGAGTACGCCGCCCGCACCGCCGCCGACGCCACCGCCCGGATCAGGTTCTACACGGCGACCGGGAACCCGGCCGCCGCCGCCGACGCCGCGTGCGCCGCCTCGGACGCGCTGCACACGGCCGCAGCCGCGCTCGACAGCCGCGACCTGCTCCGTGCCGCCGACGAACTCGATCGTGCCGCCCGCCAGCCCTGGGGCCGGATACCCCCGCCGAGCCCGGCCGGGAACCAGCTCCGCCACGCCGCCCGGCTCATCTCCGCCTACGCCTACCTCACCGGCGACCGCACGCTCACCCCGATAGTGCTTCTCGTCAGGCTCGCCGCGCTCGCCGAAGCCCTCGCTGAGCTGCGCGAGTCCCAGCAGCGCGCCGCCCAGGCCGCCGCCGCGCTCCGCGCCGCCCGCCACCTGCGCACCGCCACCAGGCCCGCCCCGCCCACCGCCCGGCCGCCAGGCAGGCCCGCCACCACACCACCTCCGCCCAAACAATCGCGGCCACGCCCGGCCACCGCCGCCGGCCTGGCCGCGCTCAGCTTCCCCAGCCCGGCCCGTCCCCGCCGGCCAGGCCCAGGACAGCTCGGACCCGCACCCGGCGACCCGCCACCGCCACGCCGACCACCATCACCACAGCAGCGCGGCCCCACCCGCTAGCACGCAAGGCCGGCACACAACTCAGCGCACGGGAATCGCGGCGTTCTCTCCGGGCGGCTAGCCCTCGCGTGATGCGCACTGTCAGCGGCTTGACTGGCTGCGTGTCCTGGGCGACGATGCTTGAGAATGTTTCCCTACCATTCGAGCATGGAGGACATCTCATGCACGCTCGGTTTCTCGGCAAGGACCCCGACTCCCAGGAGGGGCAATCGCCGACGCTGTTCGCGACCGACCGGACAGACCGCAAGACCTACATCGTCCGAGGGTGGATCGTGACTGACCCGGTAGCGCTGGCAGAGGTGGGTGACAACCCGCCCGGTGAGGCTGTCGTCGAGATTCCCGCCGATGTCCTGCGCTTCGCGGAGGAGGTCCGCTGAGCCTGCTCATCGGTGAGGAGTTCTCACGGCTCTTCCGCACATTCGAGCACACGGCGTTCCGGCTGGAGACGCGAGATTACTACTACTCGCCCAACGAGACCAAGCCGCTGGCCCAGTTCGTCGCGGGAGAGCCGGTCGACATGGCCTGGTTCCAGAACTGGCTGTCGATGATCCGCGCGGCAACCGCCGAAGGACGCCGGTTCTCACGTGTCCGCGTGGTCAGCGTGCCGCTGACCGACTACAGCCGCTTCGGGGTGTTCTGCTCGGAGTACACGAATGAGGTCGGCGAAGATATCCGCTACCTGACCCGTGATCAATCGCGCGATCTGCCCGACTACGATTACTGGCTGTTCGATTCGCGGTTGGTGATCAAGATGCACTTCGATGAGGGAGAGCACTTCCTCGGCGGTGAAGTGATCGAAGACCCGGCCGTTATCGTGCAGCACGCCTACTGGCGTGATGCTGCCTGGCATCGCGCGGTTCGACGGGATGACTTTGCCTCCGAGCAGAACGAGCAGTGTCCTCAGCGTTCATGAGGCACGCCACGCGCTGGGACAGCGACTCCGCGAGCTTCGCCAGCAGGCCGGGCTGACCGGCCGGCAGGTCGCGGAGTCGCTATCGTGGCCTGCCTCGAAGGTCTCCAAGCTGGAGAACGGCCGGCAGACGCCGACCGATGACGACATCCGCGGCTGGGCCGGCGTGACCCATGCCGAGGCTGAAACTGAATCGCTGCTCGCTTCGCTGCACACCCTCGAAGTCCAGCACGCCGAATGGCAGCGCCAGCTCAAGACCGGGCTGCGCCCCCACCAGGACGAGATCGCCGACCTGGACGCTAAAACCCGCTTGTTCCGTGCGTTCGAGCCGACGTTCATTCCGGGACTGTTGCAGACGGCTGAATACGCGCGTGCCCGCTTCGCGCAGAGCATCACCGTCTTCAAGGTGCCCAATGACATCAATGAAGCGATACGTGCCCGGGTACGGCGTCAGGACATGCTGTACCGGCCTGATAAGCGCTTCCATTTCATCCTGACCGAGGCTGCGCTGCGGTACCGGCTGTGCCCGCCTGAGGTGATGCTCGGGCAACTGGACAGGCTGATAACGTTCGCGGCGCTGCCGAACGTACGGCTGGGCATTATCGGTTTCGAGACCGCGTACGTGGTCGCGCCGGCACATGGGTTCTGGCTGCTGGACAATGACAGGGTGATGGTCGAGACGTTCTCGGCAGAGCTGAACCTCGCCCAGCCGCAAGAGATCGAGCTGTACAGCGGCATCTTCGACCAGATGGCAGGCGTAGCCAGCTACGGCCGGGCGGCGCGTGCGATCGTGACCCGCGTCATCGATAACCTTGCGCCAGAAGTACCCGAGGATGGCGGGTGATTTCTCGTCGCCTCGTAATACCTATTATTTCTAGAAACTCTTAGAAACTTTCTGATTATTGATCGCGTTCGGCCCTACCCTCCGAGTGAGCGCCCACGTCTAACCGGGCGACTGGGAGGCTGAAGGTGAGCACGTCCGTCCCGCTGCTGGACAAGGAACACGCCGAACGACTGCCAGCGCGTGCCCGCGAGGTAGTCGAGTACCGCAAGAGCGGGCTGAGCCTGAACCACATCCAGGGCTGCCCGCTGGACTGCGCCTACTGCATCCGGCACACCTACGGCTTGTGGGACCAGCGCCAGCCGCGCGCCTTGATGCCCGACGCCGAAGCGGTGGAACAGCTAGTCAGCCACCGCTACTTCCGGCCGCACGTCACGCCGGTACAAGTTCTCAACCGCGCGACTGACCCGTTCCTGCCCTCTGTCCGGCTGCACACGCTGGCGGTGCTGGCCGACCTCGAGGGGCGGGGGCTGCGGAACCACGTGCTTGTCATCACTAGGCACCAGATGAATCCGGATGACGTAGCGCGGCTGAACGAATTCGTGAACCTCAAGGTGACGCTGCTGTTCACCTATTCCGGCATCGATGACAAGCGCATCGAGCCCTACCCGTCCCATGTCGCGGCCGGCTCGCTGAAGCTCATGAGCGCCCCCGCCCCTCGCCGGTACCGGACGATCTTGTACTGGCGTCCGCTGGTGCCGGGACTGAACGACAGCGACGAGCACCTTGCGCGGGCGCATGCGCTGAGCCTGCTCGCCGACGCCACCGTCTTTACCGGGCTGTTCTACCGGGATCAGATCGCCCGGTACTACCGGGCGAACGGCCTGCCCGAGCCCTACGACGCCACGGCCCGCCGCAAGATCGTGCCCGAGACGCTCGAACAGCGCGTGCTGGCAGCCTTCGCCGGTTCCGCCTCGCTGTTCCGCAAGACCTCCTGCGCCGTGTCGCACGCACATGGCCTGCCCGATTACAACGGCCACTACGGTATCCGGGAACTATGCGACATCTGCCCGGTCAGCCAGGCCAGCCTGTGCGGCAGCGCGCACCGGATACCGTCTGCGGACCAGATTTACCAGGTCGCCCGCGCGCTGCCCGGAGCAGGGAGCATGGAGGTAGTAGACATCACCGAGCGGGCTGCCGTCGTGTCCGGGCTGGGCAGCGAGCAGCCGCGCTACTACCTGCAACATGCGCTCGGCTTCCAGATGCACGACCTGCGGCATCCGCACCACGTGCACCGTCATGGCCGCGCGGATACCGGATGGAAGGACGCGTCCCGCGATGACTGACTGGACGAGCCTGGACTATGCCGTAGCCGACGTAGAAGGCAACGGCCAGCAACCACCCGACCTGGTGGAACTAGCTGTCCTGCCGATCACGGACGGCACCATCGGCAAGCCTGTTACCTGGCTGGTCAAGCCACAGCGGCCGATCAAGGCTTTCGCGACGCGCATTCACGGCATATCAGGCAAGGACGTCGCCAGCGCCCCGGCTTTCGCTGACATCAAGCACGAAGTACGCCAAGCGCTCGGCGGCAGGGTGCTCATCGCCCACAACGCGCACGTGGACACGGGCGTACTGGGGCGCGAACTAGGCGAATGGGAATACCCCGAGGTATTCGACACGCTCAAGCTCGCCAGGCGGCTGCTTCCCGGCCAGCCCAGTTACAAGCTCAGCGCGCTGGTCAAAGCGCTGTCTCTGGACGACGCGATGCCTCCCGGGCTGGTACCCCACCGCGCTGCTTACGACGTGCTGGTCACGGCCCGCCTGTTCGTCCGGCTCGCCACGCGCCATGACGGAACCCCGGCCTCGCTCGAAGAACTTCGCGGCCAGGAAACAGACCGCAAGCGCGGAGGCACAGATGAGACTGCGGCCCTTTTCTAGCCAGGAGCGGGGCATGTTCATCAGCATTGATGGCCCGAGCGGCGCAGGGAAATCGACCATAGTCCGCCACCTCGCGCAGATGCTCGTAGCAGCTGGCGAGAATATTCATATAACCGCCGAGCCATCAAACGGGCCGATTGGCGTTCTGTGCCGTGAGCTGACCGAATCGGTCACGGGTCACGCCCTGGCCTGCCTGTATGCCGCTGACCGTTATCATCATGTGCAAACGGAAATCCGTCCGCACATGGACAGCGGAAAGACAGTCATAAGCGACCGATACATTCCCTCTGGCCTGGTCATGCAACGTTTTGACGGTATCGACCCGGCCTTCCTCTGGCACCTGAATTCCGAAGCCGACCGCCCTGACCTAGCCGTGATCCTGGAAGCTGACCCGGAAACCATAGCCGAGCGGCTAGCCGCGCGTGGCCCGCATAATCGTTTTCAGCTAACACCTGGCAGCAGTCATGCTGAAGCTCATTTCTACCGGCAGGCTACGGAGAGATTGATACAGGCTGGTTTCGATGTGCTACGTGTGGATTGCAATAAGCGGCCTGCGGAGCAGGCTGCGGCATTCATCCGTGATCAGCTCGTCAGTTTCTTTGCGTCCGCAGTAACCGGGGACGGCGCATGAGCCGCGCGCCGGCCGTTGCTGATCACCCGTTGCGGCGGGCACGCCTGCGCCGTAGCCTGACTCAGGTTGAGCTAGCCGGGCTGGCGGGCCTGTCCTGCGGCTATATCTCGATGATCGAGAGCGGTCAGCGGACGTTGCGCCGGCGCGATCACGTCAACGCGCTGGCTGCGGCTCTGCGGGTCTCACCGGCCGAGATAGCGCCGGCTGCGATTCCCGGTTTTGATGAGTGGGCACCAGCGCCCCCGCCAGCGTCCGCATTCCCGCCGGCCGGCGATGACCTCACCATGGCCCGGCACCGGGAGCTAGCCGGGCGGTTCATCGGCCACGTGATCAGCGGTGACAGCTACGCGGCCGGGACGTGGCTGCGCCGCATGGCGCGCGACCCGGACGTGAGCCCGTGGCTGCTGCTGGATCAGCTCATCACCGCAGGCACCGCCGTATCCGGCCTGAGTGTGCGCCCGTCCGGGGGGAACTGGGCGCGCGTGATATCCGCCGACAGCATCGCACGGGGGCGGGCTGGCTGAATGCGATAGGGGAGATCACCATGTGCGGCACCATCGGTACCGCCAGGCAGCCCAGCGCGGGCGGGCACGCTCGTCATGCCGGAACCACGCGCCAGGCAGCGGCACCGGCCGGGGACGGCCCCCACCCGCCCGGTAACCCTGTGCGGATTCCGCCGCTGGCCGATCCGCAGGGCAACGACGTGACCGACCGCTGGCCGTTGCGCAGCTTCCTGGAGCTGGGCGCGCTGCCCAGCGCGGTGGCATGCGCCCGGCTGCATACCCGGCAACTGCTGTGGGAGTGGCACCTCACCGGCCTTGGAGACGACGCCGAATTGCTGGTGTCCGAACTGGTGACGAACGCGATGCAGATCATGCAGGCGGATGGGCGGGACGCCCCGGTGCGGCTATGGCTGCTGGCCGACCTGGCACGGCTCCTGATCCTGGTCTGGGATGCCAGCCCGCTGCCCCCGGTGCGGATGAACACCAGCGACGACGCCGAGAACGGCCGGGGCCTGCTGCTGGTAGACACCCTCAGCACCCGGTGGGGATTCTTCGCCCACCACAGCGGGGGCAAGGTGACCTGGGCAGTACTAGACACGCTCTCGGGACACGACTAGTAAGGCAGGGTAATGATCGAGGTTAACCAGTTCACGATCGATACCGGCCGGGGATACGAGATTACCGGCCATGCGTCCGTGGAGGGAGACCTGTTCGACGCTGTCGCTCTAGCGGCTCCTCAAGATTGCATCATCCCAGGTCAGCTCCTTTCGGAGTGTAGTGCAGTGCACACAGTACGTCCTCAGGCTAGCCCTGTCTTGGCCGACAGCGCGTAGTCTTGGGTTCATGGGGATGGAGGATTATCTAGAGGAGATACGCGAGCGCGGTTTCGAGGGGACGGGCGATCGAGCGGTCTGCCTGGACTGCATCCTCGATGAGGGATTGCGCAAGCAAGTTGCACCACACCTGACGGAAGATGTCTGTACATTCTGCGATCGGGAGGCGACAAACGAGATACCGATCGCTGCGGATTTCGAGGCGTTGATGCGACCAGTGATGGACGCAATTCGGTTCTTTTACTATCGCTCCATCGACACTCTCTTTATCCGTGATGACGTGACACCTCGATACGATTCATGGGATGTCGCGGAAGAGGTGTGCGAGGGGGCAGTTTCGGACAGCGTGCTGGAAGCAATCCGTGATGTTATCACTCCCGACGAATGGAACGAAGATCCCAGTAGGTTGCCTCCAGACGTTGCCCTCCGCTCCGCGTGGAATGATTTCCGTAGGAAGGTAAAGCACGAGACGAGATTCGTTTTCCTCTCCATACCAGAACGACATTCGGATGACCCGGATCACTACACGACGAGTGAAATCCTCGACAAGCTGGCCTGCATCATCAAGACTCGACAAGGAGTCCTTACCAAGCTTCCGGCAGGCCGGACCTTCTACCGTGGCCGGATGGTTGACGAGCCTGAAACGACTAACTACAACGCCGCAACACTGGGATCGCCACCACCAACCAAAGCATCAGCAAACCGGATGAGCCCAGCAGGCATCTCAATGTTCTATGGGTGCGATGACATACCGACAGTCGTGGCAGAGATTGGCTCGCATACCACAAAACGGTTCGCCGTTGTCGGAGCATTCGAGACGACCCGGCCACTGTGGATGGTTAATCTGGCGTCCCTGCCGGAGGTACCCAGCGTGTTTGACCCAGAGGGGCGGGAGCATTACTACGAGTTGAAATTTCTCCACGAGTTCACGCGAGATCTAAGCGAATCGGTCGTCCTTGACGGGCGTGAGCATATCGAGTATGTGCCTACGCAGATTGTCACCGAATACATGCGGTGGCTACCCGATGTAACTATCGATGGCATCCTGTTCACGAGTGCGCAGAACCACGGAACTTCTTGCGTCATCTTCTGTGGCCCCGAAGGCTGCGCCGATCCAGGGAAAGAGACGGACAAGACGACGCTCCGGCTCAAGGGCGGTTCGCTACAAACCGTCCGCGTCGTGGCCAGCCCGGCTGCGCCCTAACCGTTCCCCTCTGCCGGCAGGCATCGATCCGCCGTACCGAACAGACTGCGCCGATGTGTGAATACGTAAGAGCGGCCTGAGCCTGAATCACATCATCGGCTGCCCGTCGACTGCGGCTACTGCGTCCCGCCAATTCTGGACAACTTCGAGGTCAAGACCTGCACCTGCTCTGCACCGACGAGCAGGCCGTCGAGATGCTGACTAGCCATCACGTATTCTGGCCACACCACTCCCATCCAGCTCCTGAATAAGGCCACCGGCCCCGTTCCTGCCCGGCGTGCGCTCCCACCTGTTCCGCGTGCTGCACGCGCCTGATCAGCGCCGCTTCACCAACCACGTGCTGATCATCGCCCGGTTCAAGGTCACCACCACCGACTGGACGAACTGGAGGCCCTGCGGCACCTGCCGGTCACTCTCCTGTCCACCCACTCCAGGATCACCGACTCCCGTGTCGAGCCGATCGCAAGAGCCGCATCACCGTGACCACTATCCGCACCGCATGCGCCCGCAAGCAGGGCACCGGGGTGGTGCTGTACTGGCCGGCCATCATGCCCGGCTGGAACGACCAACCCGGTACGATGGCCCACTTCCTTGACATCGGCCAGCACACCGGATGCGATCGTGTTTACCGGCTACTGCCACAAGTCCGAGAACGCCGCCTACCGCGTGCCCTGCCCCACGGCGTGCAGGACTACAACCGTCGCAAGGCCTGCTCACGGATCAGTAACGATTGAGCGTATTTGCTCTAGGATTCGGCTTGCCCACTCCGGCGGTGCCGCCGATCGCCGAGATGACCATCGCGGGCGGCTCGCCGGTCCTCTCCAGCATGCTGGTCAGTGCTGCCAGCTCGGCGGACCGCCCGGTGAACAGCTGTACCGTGCCAGGCAGCTGTCTGGGTACCACTGGCCCGCCGTCAGCCATAGCAGGCGTGCTCCGCGCCGTCGTCGAGCCAGGCGGGCCTGTCAGCGCAGGATCGGCGGAGAGGATCTGCTGCTGCAGGAGGCGCAGCGCCGGGCCGGGCTCGATCCCCAGCTCCTCTATCAGCAGCGCCCTGGCCTGCTGGTAGCAGGCCAGGGCCTCGCCCTGGCGGCCGTCCTGGTACAGGGCCAGCATCAGCAGGCGGTGCAGGTGCTCGCGCAGCGGATGCGCCCCGGCGAGCTTGCGCAGCTCGCCGATCACCTCGCTGTGCCTGCCATGCCGCAGGTCTGCTTCGATACGCAGTTCCAGCGCCTGCAGCCGAAGCTCAGCTAGTCGCGGCAGCTCCCGCAGGGCCAGTACCTCGGACCCGGCGTCAGCCAGCGGCTCTCCCCGCCACAGCGCTACTGCCTCTTCGGCCCGCTGTCCCGCATCCGCCCACCGGCTGTCCCTGGCAGCCGTCTGCGCCGCCCGCACGAGCGCCTCGAACTGGGACACGTCCAGTTCTCCGGCTTCTACCCGGATCTGGTACCCGCTCGGCCGGGTGGTGATCCGGGCGGGCCCGGCGGCGCCGAGCGCCCGCCGCAGCCGGAGCACGTGATTCTGCAGGGCCAGCCGCCCCGATGGGGGCGGACCGTCCGCCCACAGCACCTCGGCCAGCTCGTCCGGTCCTACCACGTGGCCCGCGTTGAGCAGCAGCGTTGCCAGCACCGCCCGCTGCTTGCCTGCCGGTACAGGTACCGCGGTCCCGCCGCACCGCACTTCGAGCGGACCGAGCAGGCAGAACGCCATCGGTGCCACAGCTAGGTCACGCATTGCCCGCCGCATTCCCGTAGCTCTCAGGTGCTTGATATCAGCCCGGCCGGCCTTGCGGAGTATCCACCGCCCGCTGCTCAGCCGGTACTCCCGGATACTGCCCAGGCCGCGGGCCACGACCCGGCGGCCGGAGCCCGGCACGCCTAGCCGCGCGCCGTAGCGTAGCACGGCGATTCAGCTGGCCGCGGCCAGGCCGGCGCCGACACGGGCCCCGGACGTGCCTGCGGCTCTGGTCACGGGTCCGGGCGCATGCCGCGGAGAACTATCTGGAGGGCCAGGCGGGACAGGGGGGCGGAGGCGGGGGGCGGCCCAGGGTGGCACTGCGCCGGGTACTGAACAGGACGACATACAGGAGGATGACCGCCAGGGATTCGGCTGGCTCGTCCGTGCGGATCTCACCGCTGAGCTGGCCCTGGGCCAGTACGGCGGTGGTAGCGGGTACCGGGGCGGGCAAGGCGTCGTCGTCATCCTCAAGGAACG